>MTLD01000685.1_pt1 | contig 80851 bp, 72 predicted proteins | sample 1982471 | NCBI WGS metagenome assembly MTLD01 (sample SAMN05712604, study PRJNA340218) | biofilm metagenome | isolation source: sample SPM anode biofilm adapted to -50 mV | place: USA | collected 2012-02-03
AATCGGCAGAGACGACAGGCGAGGCTGGGATACCTTTCCCCAGTTGCATATGAGAAGGAATTCTATAGGCTGCAAAAGGCGGCCTGATCTTCACTATGGTGTCCGCTATTGACAACACCCCTCATTCAGACCCATGGAACGGATGCATTAATTACAGCATCTAAAACAGTAGCGACATCAGCAGCAGCTCGGCCCTGTAATACCACCCCCACCTCCATCGAGTGTTCAAGAGAAGCGGTGTTCAGGTTTGATGAGCCAACATAAGCAACATTTCGATCACACAGAACAACCTTAGCGTGAAATGTCTCTCGGCCACAGCCCGCAACGCGTGGAACAGAATAGTTATAAACGCGAATTCTCTGTGATCTAACAAGATGTAAAATGGCGTCGTAGCCATCCGGATAATCACTGCGAGACTCGTCCTCAAGGCTTCTGAGAATTAGGATGATCTTTACGTCGGGCTGTACGAACGACACCAGTTCCTGCAGCCATAATGCTCCTTTTTGATCAAAAAAAGGTGTCATGATAACTACACGGCCTTGAGCCGCCCTCACCATGCTATGGAAGGCATGATGGGTTTCTTCTAGCTCCGATACTCGCCAGCCTAGCTCTGAAAGTTTTTGCTCCAGCACACTTGGATTGGGAGGCTTGGTTAATACCACTCGTGTTGTGGTTGCATCCCTATGCACCGTCGAGACGTAATATTCTATAGTGTTAAGTGCAAAGGCCAGGCGTTTGAACAGGCTGTGCGCTCCTGAACGTGGTTGATAACCCGCCGCGGATGAATCTAACAATCGAAGTTCTACAGATTTATCAAGCAATTCCCGAACTGCATGCTCCTCGGTAACACCTAATTGGGCCAGATCAATAAGTGACCGCTCCGTCTGTAAAGATCTTTCAGGTAGCTCTGACCAAGAATCAAAGATAACTGCAGCGATACCTGCCTTGTATGCCAGACCTGATATTATTATCTTTTCGAATGCCGTCAGTGTTTGTGTCGACATTGCTCGCCTCTATACCTAGACAAAACTTAAATACCCCTCAATGGATCCCTTCCTGGTATCGAATCGCGGACGACCGCCAACTGACTTTAGGACTGACCGAGAAAGTAGCTTGTTACTAGCTATGCAAGACGTCTCCGGTATCATTAGGCAATCAGGACAAGCGCCACCTCTATGAGTGCACAGAGACCCAGATCCGCATTGAGTCGCCTTCAGGGAAAGCATTGCAGTGAGTATTGCAGTCCCTGCATTACGCCACATTGCTGATAGGTTGCCAAGGTCCATAGTTGTACCATTTCGATAAACAACAAAAGCAAGATCTGCCGGGAAGATGTACTCACCAAGGGAGCCTAGATCCAATCCAGAATATTCGGATATGTACTTCATGACCAGATGGGAGTAGCTATGAAGCAGGGTATAGATATAAAAGAAGATAGGTGGAGTTTCGCTCTCTGGAAGCTTGTCAAGAAATGGTCCCATACGTTGCGCTGAACCAAAAATTCCTGCGCCGATTTTCTCGCCAGGGTTTAGGCCAAACATATCTGGGCATCCCAGGCTGTGGAGCCACCCCAAAACGACTTCATCAGCAAGCCGAACATAAAGTGCTTCATTACCTTGCTGAATCACGTAAACAGGGTATTTCAGGTTATTGTCGGGCCTTACTGGCGGGAACATGTTAAGCCGGACAGGCATGTCCATGCCGCGTTTGTCCCGCAGGACGGGAGTTGACTCCATCCTGGAATAACCAAAACTGAAGCGACAAAGGTCAAATTCGCGGATCAACCCCATGTCTGCTAATCCCAGTTTATCTTGCAGAAACCTCGTCTCCGCTTGCTTCAACTCAGTGGCGCCAATATCCTCATGAGCCAAATCCTCATCAAGCCTGGTGAAAGAGACATATGGTTTTTTACCATTCGTCCTCGTCTCAACCGCCAATCGCGTTTCCTGAAGAGTTGCGTGCTCAACAGAAAGCCGAAATGGGTCAAATTTCGAGGCAAACAAAGACTGCCGGTTTGCCAAGTTAAAAGTCACACCCTGAGGCAACTCAACCTTAGGAACCAAAATAGCGCGACGGCGAAGATCTTCTATAATGCGCCGTTTATTTTCATACGCTTGGTCCAGCAGATTTTTAAGTACGGCGCGTATCGATTCGTCAAAATTTCCATGCTGTGCCTCGGCAACCTGTACAGCATTAGCAGCAGCTCTGAAGTCGGCTAAGTCTTTTGTACACTCCGGCTTGCCATTGCAGGCCTGTTCCACGTCATCATCAGTAATAGCCTGTGCGGCAAAGCCATATTGTTTTGCCAAAAAATCCTTTAGTTCCTCTTCGCGGCCTGGACGCAGTCGTGACAAAAACTGCTGTGTCCCGTCCTTAAAATCAATAAACAACTCCGATTTGACATAGTAGGCGCTCGATGCCCTATAGGGTGTTGCCTGCATACGCACTTCTGTCAGACGGTCAGGACCCATGGCGGATCCTAGAATGTGCAACGTGTCCTTATCATTTTGCAACCACTTAGGCGAAAGCGGCTTTTGACATGCAGCACACTCGAAATACCAATCCCCTATACCAGTAGCTCGCCTATTCAATCCAAACTGATGACTTCCGCAAATACAGTTATCTCGCCGTTTAACAACCTTGCCTTCCCGATCACTCCATTGCCATTGCCCGGGGAAAGCAGGTTCCCAGTGTCCAGACCAGTGAACGAAGACAACATCCAACTGCTCCCAGTCACAACTGCCTTTTGTTCTCGGGTTTCGACACGGCTCACGGCCCAGGGTTTCCAACTGACGATCGAGGTCTGCCAGGCTCTCAAAATCTCTGAAGAGACCACAATTTCGGCAGACAAAAGTTAAAGGCGCAGGTGTGTATTCCATATTTGACGGACGACATAGATATATCCGGTCTTCTCCAGGCAATTGAAAAGTAGTTCTTGTGTTGTCGAGCAGTATTTGGTCTACACACTGACGTGGTAGTACACGGTCATGAGCATTCATTGCTGAGTCAAACCAGGCCCGACCTAATTCGTTCAACCGTTCAAAGATCAGGTCTTTTGACGATTCCGACAGATGAATATGCTCACCAACAGCTGATCGAGAAATGCATGCTCCCAAGCCTCCTTCAAAAGTAAAAAAGGATTCCGGCGCATATGCCGTGGCAAGCTGATTACGAGAACGAGTCATCGTTTTTGCTTTTGTCACCTATGGCCTCCCTGCTACGATCTCTTTGGCTTCATTTTTTAAATCGATGTCATCGATATCAGCACCTGATCCTCTTCTGATGAAAGCCATCGCTCTAGCAGTAGTGCCATTTCGAACGTGCTTAGACCCCGCATCGAAATAGGATTCATGAATAACACCGGGCTGATCCACGTCACGTAGCGACGTCATGGGGCGAAGTAAACTATCTCTGGCTTCAAAAAACTTCGTCAATCTTGTGGCGTTCACTAGCCGGTCAACATTCAGATCTTGCTGATAACGGTTTAATTGACCCTTCAAGAGTGCACGGTAGTAACTCTTACCTTCAGGCGGTGGAGAAGAATCCAAACCGAGAGCTTTCTCCATAAAAAGTTCCACTTCTTTCAAATTGGCCGGGTTGTTCAGAAAATCTCTTACGTCCGTTGACATCGCATAAACCGGAACATTACGCTTCTGGTCATCCTGAAGCGTACAAAGGGTTTGTATGACCCTCATGCCACAGACATATTCCTGGAAAAAGCTGGGCATTACTCGGACCAAGGCCTTTTCTGCCCAGCGATCAACTGCAGCAGGGAGGATCATTCGTTCAAGAAATCTATGAAAAATATCGTGGATTTCCAGCACGAAGCGATCCCGGTAACGCTGCGGAACCGGCACCAATAGCGAGAAACCGACGTGGGTACGACCGATGCGAGATGATGCCTGGATATATTCAGCTATGTCAGAAGGTATGCCTGCAAAGAACATGGCATTGAACTCTTCAACGTCTACACCATGAGAGATGGCAGATGTAGCGATTATTGATCGTAGCGTCTCGTTCAAATCAGGAAATGTTTGTCCTACGCCAACCCGGCTCTCCGCACGCCTGACAATGTCCTGGATTTCGCTTGCTGAGACAGCACCTGAGATAAGTTCCGAGGCGAGCGAATGATCCGGAAAGCCGCTGGCCTTGTGGAGCTTTTCAAATTGAACCTTCTCCGTATCAATGACTTGGTCACCGCCCTTTTTGTTGGTCACGTATGTCAAGGCTATTCGATGGAGGTCCACCAGCGTTAGTAACGTCTCTACGTCTGCAGAATTCAATAAACGGCTATGTTGGCTATGCAGCTGTCCGGGCGATACCCATCGTACAAGCTCATCCCGTGCCTCTTGCTGCTTATCTGGATCCCCTGTTCGAAGCCGCTCATATAACCCGGTCACTGCCAAATGAAAATGACCCAACACCGATGCCATTGCCACGGTATGGCGGTGTCCATTCGTCAGAACCGATGTATATACACGAGCCCAGTGGCTTCGTAATTCTACGTCGTCGTCAGGTATCGCCAAGCGCTCTACGTCCTCAGGCGCAGCATCAGGTTGTTTAGGGGTAGCGTAAAAAGAGCTGTAAAGGTCTGGTCCCGGGTGTGGAAACTGGATGGTGGAAGCTCGCTGGTAAAGGTTGCGCATCTGACGATGCGGTTCAGTGACTGTTGCCGATGCGGCAATGACTTTGATTTTCCTTCTCACCTCTGAATCGGGTTCATAAGCAATTTGATCCTTAATCAATGGTGCAAGTTGGTCAAATGCAGCCTCCAAGGCAGATTCGAACAGCCCTGCAAATGTACCCAACGATTCGTCGAGAAGGTGTGCCTCATCTTGTATTAACAGAGATGGGAAGGGATCAAAGTATCTTTTTTCACCGGCTGCAAAGGAAGGAAACAATGCTTTGGTACCGGCACCCGGATGCCCGTCCCAATCTTTGAATTTAAGAGGTATGTAAAGACGACTGCTTCCATCTTCAACCAGCGGTGCAAAGCCGAACATGCCAAAAAACTTGCGGATAGTTCCCTGTGACTGGCCTATGGCGGCCAGCTTATCGATGGTCCCCAGCAATACAGAAGGGGCAAGGTCGTAGATATCCTCATCTACGATGTAAAAAGGAAGCGGCGTAGGTAATTTGAACCTCAAATTCCAAGAACATTTATCGGCTGGGGATGTACAAAAATGGCCGAGGGCATTGGCACCGTCCCCAGAATGCCGCCTAAGCGCCAACATTCTGGTACCACAAAAGGGGCAGGCTGTCAGCTTGAGCCACCGCTCTCTGGCACTTTTATATGGCTGTACCTCCCGTTGTCTGCCTTCATCCGCCGGACTGACTTCTGAATCCAAAGGCACATCCGAGTAGCCTTCTTCAGAATGCCAGTTGGGGGTATTAGTGCCGCCGACCCAGAAGCCTAGAGTGAAAGGTTCGCCGGGATGTCCTCTTGTAAAACGGATCTCTTCAGCAGCTCCCATAGTCGTGAAGGTGCGGCGTGCCTGCTGCAGAGTCAGCAACCGCAATGGATAGCGCATCAGAGCTGAGACACCACGATGTTTGCCGCGCAGCCTGTCAAGAAACAGTACAAATGCCAGCAGCCCAAGAAACGCTTCGGACTTCCCCCCGCCAGTAGCGAAATAAAGGAGCGTCACCGCATTGGCATGCTGAGCCACTTCTGGACTGTAATGATTATGAAACGCCGGTATCCTGGTAGCAAAGGCAGGAATTGACGCAAGGATGAAGGCCAATTGGAACAGGCGCCACTCTTCATAACCCTTGGCATTTGCAATCTTGGCCATGGCAGCATTCATGGATAGCCAGGCTTCGAATGGAATGCCAAGAGGGTCCTTCTGGATACCTGGGCCGCTCCAATGCTTTCGCGACTCATCCAATATCTCAAGACCCTTACGAATGGCACTTAATTCTTCTTGCCAGCACTTCAAATCTTTATGGAGCTTGTCTTTTTCCTGAGCTTTAAGCTCTTCCGCTTGTGGCCCATCGATCCCCTTATCGACTGGATAATTTTCGACTCGCTTCAGCCAATCTTCATATGACTGCACAAGTGGCCATAGGCCGGTCAGACATTCCGGATCCGAGAGCTTTTCTATATTGCGCTGCACAGTGCCATCAGTAGGGATGATTCTCGGCAACACATACCGTGGAGACCATGTAGTCGTGAGTTGGTGGTGGTCACCCTGCTTGTCCAGGAGGACACCACCATTGAAACCAAGGGCCGGATACTGCAAATATTGGTTGTATCGGTATGAAGGTTTGACGCGGTCAAGTCTCAGGAATTGGTGAGCTGAGTGAGGTACTGCTACTGAAAATGTAACCTGGAAGACGGAAGGTTCCAGTTCTTTATAGTTCTTTTTATTGAGAGGCGCTGTCCAATTCTCAATTGCGACATGTAACGTAAGTCGCTGCGGATCAATTGGGTCTGGCAACGCCTCAATTACCCAGCGTAGCTGAATGTTCGGGAGCAGAACGTTGGCACTCCTGGCCCTCTCCAAAAAAGATTTCCAGTTTTGGATATCTGAGGGGCGAACTCGGATGCCATGACGATAACCCCAGAGCTGGCCACCATATTTTTCTTCGGTGCTGATTGCCCAGTTGGCTAATTGTTGGTGGATCGCTCTGTTAAGTTCTACGGTTGCTTTTTGGGCGTCTGAATCTGCTGATGCTGGTGTGAATTCAAAAGGCGGGAGCTGAAGATCAAGTCGATACCATTTTGCTGGTGGCAAAATAGGGCTAGCCAAATGATCTGGGATTGATGTAGAGGCTGGAACTTCTATGACCTGACGTTCTTCAGCATCATCACTAGGGTCTTCGTTGGGGGTGGCAGCATCTACAGGACCATCCGGCTCCTCTATATCTATTTGACTCCGGTCCCTGGTATTATCAAACGAAAGTCCGAGGTCCTCATGAATTTTTTTACGAATATCGTGGCTTCTGATGCCCCATTCCGGATGCTTTTTACCATTGGGCAGCTCAGCAGAAAGTTTTTCCAGTGCCTCGCGTGTACGTGTCCGAACTTCCAGGCGTGCTTCCCGCGTCAAAGGAAAGACCGCTTCCAGACGTCCGCCAGGTTGGATGTCTTCTTCGGTTGGCAGGATTCTCACATAAACGGCGCCTTTAATGCTAACGGCCATCTTTGCCGAATTGGCATCAGCGATAATTTGAAAATCTAGACCATGAGCGCTTATTTGGATTGGGTCGGCTTCTTCGTCTCCAATACGCTCTTCAACAGGCATTGGTACCAAAAATTCAGACATCAGGGCAGCACTGGGCTTGCTACCATAAATAACCTGATAATAGTCGCCCCGACCCGCAAGCCTGGCTGTGAGATTATTCAGGATACTATCTACAACCGCTTCCTTGTACGCATCATGAATAGTACGAGGGTCCTTGCTAAGAACGGTCATGATTTTTCTCCATTTATGCCGGCGGGATAACGCGTTCGACGCGATAGATACAACTCATGGCTTCCTGCTGCAACTGGATGATGGCATCGGATGAGACCTGTCGATACGTAGCTACGCTCTCAGGTTGAAAAAGAATCTCAGCATAGCGTGCAGAAAGTAGCCGGCCAAGGTTCTGATTGAAGGCCCTGGCATTCCGAATCAGGTTCCAGTGGTTATTGGCGGCTTTGTCATCATCTATCTGCAAAGCTTTGCAAAACAACCTGAAGTACTTCGCATCCTTCGGGGCATGCGGCCTTGTGTCTCCTTCGTCGCCAAGGTCCAACCAGTAGTAGATGCGGGACGGTTTGCATTTTGATGCCGTAGGGTCAATACTGACCATCTTCTCGTGGATCTCCCGAGCGAGCTTGGAACGCTTTGTTTCCTTAAAGAACAGTTCACAACGGCTTTTCACGTCCGCATGATATAGCTTTAGTAAAATTCGCTGCGGCGAGCTGACCGAGCTCATGCCATCGGTTCTAAGATTTAAAACCGATTCAAGTTTGTTTTTAAACTCTTCTGTCATTTCGAAAATCAGGTCACCCTCTTTGATACTCTTGGCAGATGTCTTACTGAATGCAGGATCACTATCAGGCTCATACCGGTAGATCCATCCTGAAGAATACGCCCTGCCACCGCCTTCAAGCTCAAACCTGAAATAGGTATGATCAGTAGCCCTGCTTTGTTCATTGTTCTCCTCGAGCTGGAACGTCATCTTCATTTCGGTCAGCTGTTCAAAAGCAAACATGGATGGCACTTCCTGAAGTCGGAGATCAATTTGCTGAATTAATAGCCCCATTATTCCGCGATATGGTTTGAAGGCGTCTAACGTCATCATGCTTTTGAGTGTCAACAAAATGGAAGCAGCTTGCTTATGAGCGCCCAGGACGATTGTGCCATGCGGTATTTGACGGTTTGTAACCAACAGTCGAAGGACGTTTCGGTTGATACCAACGAAAACCAGCTGCTTACCACATGGCGCGTTTATCAGGTCCCTTTCGAAGGTCGAGTAGGTAGTGAAATAAAGCTGGGGTTCGATGGGTGACCATTGGTCACCCAGCTTTCGTTGTAAAAAGCGGCGGACCAGCAGTTTATGTCTCTCATTTGGTAAAACTATCCGCATTGTTGACCGTGCAGGACCCAACTTATTCACTTCTTCGAGTAACCGCAATCCCATTGGGGTTGAGTCAGACCAGAGGTCGATAAGTTGCTCTGCTTTCAGCATGGCCTTTTCAATCTCTACGCGCCTGCTATTCAGGTAGCCTGCCTCAAATGCAGCAAGGATACGCAGACGAACCGCAGCCCAAGAGTTACGCTGACTTCCGAAATCAACGCCATCTTCGGCCGTCTTCTCAGTCAGGTCCTTGTATCCAGCCGGCATATTCGACAACCGCATCAGGTAAAGACATGCCTCCATCAGGGCCTCATAGCCAAGTGTATCGTTGCCACCAGCGTCACGAGCAAGCTTCTGGAAAGCTGAGGCGATCTTAGAAGCCTCTGCGTCAATGATCGCGATCTTAAAGATTGTATTTGGCCGCTGCTCCGGACTCCAGCCAACTGGAACCGGGTTTTCTGATAGAATGGCTTTATCACCCTCGGCAGCCCAGACTTTGTGCTTCATGTCTGGTTTTAGCTCTGCCAGGCGTGCCCTCATTACGAAAAAGGTCTTCGGATCATCAGTGATAACCACTGAGCCGGCACTGTCATAGCCATTTTCGGAAGCGAATTTTAAAAATTCTGGAATACGTCGAACTGCTCCATTGCTTCTAAGCTCAGAAATCGAAGTTGCATCCAGCAGTAGAATCTCTGGTTTCCCTTGCTCTTCAAGTGCGCTTGCTGATAAGGCTTTCTTCCAGGCGGCTTTACGAGTTGAAAAGTGCGTAACCATCAATGCGCCTGGCGCCGATTTGGGATTACCCCACTCAGAGTCCACCTGCTGCCTGATAATGCGCCGTCGGGCCAAACTTTCTACATTTCGTAGTGACCTCTCAAGGGGATTTGTGACAACCGATCTCCACTCATTTTCGGTGGAGTCAAATATGAACGTTGGCACGATTTCACCTAAAGAAGGGTTTACGACCTCAGGATTGTGCAGACAGATATCGTTGAGTGCCCTGAGCAGGGCCTCAAAAGATTCGGACTTTGTATTTGCCATTATTTGGCCTTCAGCTCCTTTGACATTCCACAACGATCGACAAAGGGTACTGAGTTGGGGCCGGTCAATCAACACGCTTTGCAGAGCGGTCCTTGTGCTGTGTCTCCCCGGATAAACCAGAGTTCGCAACCCTCGCAGATCCCGAACAAAATTTCGTTCGAGGCTAGCTAGTGCGTGTAACTCTGCCACCGTGTCGAACTGAACAGGCCATACAAGACACAGATAAGTACCGCCTACGTCAGCGGCCTCTAAAAGAGTCGAAACTAGTTCTACAGCCCAAGGTTGAACCTGAAGTGCCTGACCAGGTTCTGTCCTTTTGTAAAGTCTGAGTTCAGCCTCTCCTGCACGAACCTTTGCCCAGGGTTTCGATGGTTTGTTTTCTTCAGATTTAGATACGTAAGGGGGAGTCGGGTTTGATAGATTAGTAAAGACTTTCTCTCGTCCGGCAGCTTTTTTCTTGGCTAATTCCTTAGCAAGCTCGAGAGATTTTGTCCGTGCCTTGGCTCGCTTGGCCAGACGTTTAGCTATTGTCTCAATAGATGTGTTTCGGGACATTCGAGGCCCCTAAGTAGATTTTTATATGCCGATCACGCGACGTGCTGCGGCTTCCATCGAAACACCCTTGTTTAATTCTGCCCGAAGCGATTTCGGGTTTGGCAGTGGCAGTTGCTGTAACTCAAAAATTGATACGTTTGTTGCGCCTGATATGCACCGAAAACTTCGGTCGATTACCTTGGTCCTAAGTAGCTCTGCCATCTCGGAGGGATAAAGTACAGGGGTTTGGTCGACCTGCTCCAATATCACAACGTGATTTTCGCCTACAAAACCACCGTACTCTTCATATATGTGCTGCGAAACAGGTGCAGCAATAAGCCGACATCTCTGATCATTTGATGTGACACGTTGCAATACCACGCTGGGCATCAGGACCGCAGAGGCATGCTGCTTATCGCCCAAATCAACAAATCGGTGTTCTTCTTTGGCCATTGCTTTGTCATTAAACTCAACATGACCAGTAGCGGATATATCACTCGACCACAGTAATGGGAGTGCTGTAGAGGTCTTCGCCTCTATTACTTCAACAATGGACTTAAACCTCGGACGTTTATCTCTGTTCCAGACGTAGGCACCGATGCGAGCCCGATAGCCATAATCCGAGATACGAAACGTTAATCCAGCTGTGGCCATCAGCAGAGCAACATCTTCAATCGCTCGCGGAATGGGCCAGGCAGAACCGCCATAGGGTAAAATACATTCACCAACACCTCGGTACTGACCGGTGGGAGAGACCACTGAAACCACCGACTTTGTCTGAACACTCTCCGACAAATGGCGCCGCTTAACTACCGTCAGGGCCGTCTCTTGCTCAACGTCAATAAAGATACCCTGGCGGTCACTCACCATCCCGATGTGTACAACCTCAGCTTCTCGCCTCAAAAAGGTCCGTAACTTCCTGAAGTCTCTACCTGACAAGAAGCTTGTCGGCGTCACCAGTGCAGCAAATCCACCTTTTTTTAAAAGGCGAACGCAAAGGCCAATGAACAAACCATAGAGATTACACTGACCCTCTATTACCTCGTCGAATTCTGGTCGGAGCAGATCTAGCTCATCATTCTTCATCTTCCGATATGGGGGATTACATACCACAACGTCCATTGAATCGAAGAACCGACTGAGCGTGGTTAGCGAGTCTGCCTGTACAACGGTAAACGAAGGGATGTGGCCAGTCTTTGTTATTTCATTGTAGAGCGCCATACACAAAAACTGCTTGCACAGTTCGCATAATACCGGATCTTTTTCTGTTCCAATAAGATGCTTCTCTATGTGAAGCAATACTTGAAGCAAGCTGGCTCCCATATCAGCTAGAGCATCACGTATGCGCAAGGCAATTGGGGTTAGAAACGCAGCGCCACCACATGCTGGGTCAATGAATGTCTCCGATGAAAAAATGACACCTTGTTCCTCCAAATCATCGAGTAAACCCCTGGTTAGAGAGGGTGGAGTAAAATACATTGCCAACTGCTTACGGTAATTTTTGTCCGCTACGATCGCATAGAGCGAACTGAGCCAATATGTTGCTTCGAGAAAATCAAGGGTTCGTAAGAGCTCAACAAAACGTGTCACCTTTTTCTCAGCAGCAAATAACTCAGAGACTGGCAATTCCGCAGGCGTCAAAGCCGGGAAAACTTCACTGCGCCAGACTGAAAGCACAGTGCCGACCACTGTGGCGGCATCATACTCGCGGATGCCAGCTATACGACGAAGATCCCGGATCTGCCGAGCTAGATATTCGTTGTGCGACATATTTATGGAGCTTAAAGGCATGAAGAAACCTAGCCGGTTGTTAACTTACGTAATGGCTGGCAGTCAACTTATTAAAAAAATATTTAGAAGCGCAGCCTATCGTAAAATCATCTAATGGGCAATAAATTGTTTGTACAGAATTTGGCTGCATTGCATCTGGCACTGTCAAAGATAATTCGATAATGTATCATGGGTAACGGCTGGCGGCGAAGAGAACTGCAGCACCAGTACGAGGAACTGGAGAGGAGTATTTCACACAAAAAATAGATTTCGCCGTAAGAGTTGTGACGCGGATCTTGTGCTGTAAGTGGTTGTGTGCCATGACTGCCGGTATGATTGCCACCAAGCCGATGGCGGTGGCAATCAGCGCTTCAGCGATACAGCATCATGTGGCGTTGGAGGCAAAACTGCGTAAATTGAAGGGAGTCGAAGATGCTGTTGGGGTCTCAAGGCCAGAAGATTGGAAGTGAGCATACAAGCTGCTTGAAGCTCTAGGGATGGGCAACGATGGATCATGTAACCAATTTTGTGTAACCTTTGTAACCTTATTGTTTTAACTCACAAATGATTGAACGGAGAGCCCATATCACCCCCTTCACAATAATTCGCAGATACGTATTTATCAAATACGTCAACAATTACGGATTGTTGCAGCGCATTTCTGGAAAATGTTACACAAAAGGTTACATAAAGAATAAAAGGGGGTTAGCTGATTAGCTAACCCCCTGAATTTATTGGCGCGCTTGGAGAGATTCGAACTCCCGACCTACGGATTCGTAGTCCGTTGCTCTATCCAGCTGAGCTACAAGCGCGTATTTACACTGCAACAATTAAGGAAGAGCAACATACATTTATCGCATGAACTTGTCAAGCAAAAGTATGTTACACTGCTTGAGCAAAAACGAAAAAACGGAATGCGGTAAAAAAAACAGGATTTTGATACCATCCAACCAGAGATTTGATTATATTGTAACCTTTTTCCAGACACCTCCGTCTGCATTAGCGGATGTCATGAAACCTAAGAAGAAAAAGTGAAATAATCATTGATTTAAACGTCTCTTGCTCCAGAACAGGCAAACAAGACTGAAAACCATTCAGGAAAAACACGATTACGGAAAGGACAGGACTTCTCCCTGTTGCAATAAACATCACAAACAGGGTAACCAACTGTTTTCATGAATTTTACGGAAAGTGAAATACCTGACGAAAACCTTATCAGCGCCATCCGCAGTGGAGATGATTCGGCTTTCGCTCAACTGGTGGGCAGGTATAAGCGTCGGGTCTTCGGACTTGCCGCCCGGTTTGCTCGCGATAACGACGAACTGGAAGATATCTGCCAGAGTGTCTTTATCAAGGTATACGAGCATCTGCCATCGTTTAGAAATGATGCCCCTTTTGAGCATTGGCTGACACGGGTTGCTGTACGGACATGTCATGACACGCTTCGCAGTAGACGACACGAACAGAACAATATTCGGCTTGACGAGCGGGCATTCGAGATACAGGACAACGCAGAAAAAGCCCGCGACGAGGCTCGCCAGGCCCGGGAACTTTTAAAATTTGCCTTATTGCAACTCAGCCCGAACGAACGGCTTGTAATTACTTTGATGGAACTGGAAGGATTTACGGTAAAGGAAACTGCGGCAGCCACTGAATGGAGCGAGGCGAATGTAAAAGTCAGAGCCCATCGAGCGCGTCAGGCACTGAAACGGATACTGGAGAAACATCTATGAAAAACAGGGCAGATGAACGACTTGACCAGCTTTTTGCAGCCGCCAGAGCCGAACGAATTGACATTGATGCTCTGGAAGCACACTTCGAAACACGCCTTCTGGCTCGGATCAGCGAATTGCGCTCTGAACCAACCCCGTGGTATGCGTTTGCGTGGAAAATGGTGCCGATATTTGCGGTAGTTGCCGTGATAATTTCAGCAACTTCATTTACCTTGGCCCCATCGCACTCAAGCGACGTGTTTGCAGCGCTTTCCGGTGATCAGGATGAGGTTGCAGCTTCAAGCTATTTGATTGGAGAATAGAATGAAATCAAAATCTATCAAACCGATCTTGGGCCTTATTCTGGTCTTTGTGCTTGGTGTTGCCAGTGGCTCACTGACAACCTATATGGTTGGAGGGGGACATTTCGGCCACTCTTCGGGTGGCGGCTCACGCATGAAGGAAGAGATACTGCTACAACGGCTAACCAAGCGGCTCGATCTGGATGCTCAGCAGCAGGAACAGATCAAACCCATACTCCACGAGACCCGCGGGAAGATACGCCAGGCTCACCAAAAAATACGTCCGGAGATAGAGGCGGTGGTAAATGATAGTGAAGCGCGTATCAGTGCATTACTGCGTCCAAATCAACAAGAGATATTCAAGAAGATGGTTGAGGAGCACAAAGCCCGGAGAGGAAGGGACCATCACGAATAAATGGAGCTCGTGACAGAAAAACGCAGGGTGATCAGCTTGAACACACCATCATTTCAAATCGAGAGAAACGATAGTTTTACATCACCAAAAAAATCAGATGCTGTAATCTACAATATTTTCACGCATTTTACTTGCTGCCGCACTGCGCTCAACCATATCCGCCAACGTTAAGCCATCGAGAACATCGGTAAGCGCCTTATTCACATCGACCATCACCAGTCTGATGCCGCATGTCGTCTCATCCTGGCACTCTTCGCAGTGCGCATAATTGGTCGTACTAAGACACGAAACCGGCGCCAGATCGCCTTCCAGTATCCGCACAACCGTGCCAATGCTTATTTTCGAAGGCGGCAACGAGAGATAGTATCCGCCGCCTTTTCCGATTCTACTCTGAAGAATCCCTCCCTTTCGTAGTGAAAGCAGGATAAACTCCAAAAATTTTTTCGGAATATTCTCGCTCCGCGCAAGTTCTGCAATCAACACTGGATTGCCGCTTGGCTGGCCAGCGAGGTTAATAAGCGCTTTAAGTGCGTATTTTGTTTTCTTTGATATCATATCTATTAATAATAGAGATATGATACTGGTATTGAGTTGTCAAGTTTATTTTGAGACAGACGAATGGCATCGCCTCATTCGATGCCGCAATTATTCTCAACTTTGGCTTGTGACAGTCTGTTGATATGCGGTATATACAAGACAACTACATAACTACAGGAGGAATCATGACAAAGGCAGAACTCGTGGCAAAAATGGCAGAAGGTGCCGAAATCAGCAAAGTCGCAGCAGAGAAAGCACTTGGTAGCTTCATCGAAGCGGTGACTGAAGCAATCAAGGCCGGCGACAAGGTTGCGCTTACCGGCTTCGGCACATTCAGCGCCGTAACGAGGGCCGCCAGGACCGGCCGCAACCCTGCAACAGGACAGGAACTGCATATCGCAGCAAAAACTTCCGGCAAGTTCAGCCCCGGCAAAGACTTAAAAGATCTGGGCGCATAAAAATAAGTCCGTCACAACGGGAGGCCCTGTCCGGGGTCTCCCGTTTCAATAAGGAGCAAGCCATGGCAACGTGTGAGCACGCAACTATCTACCGTAAGGACTACACGCCGCCGAATTATCTTGTGGATACGGTCCAGCTCAAGTTTAACCTGAATGAGGACATAACCATTGTCTCATCCAGCCTTTCCATGCGGGCAAACTACGATACGACGGCGGAATCGCGTCCTCTGGTTCTGGATGGACACCGCTTCACGTTGCGCAGCATTCGAATTGACGGCACGCCGCTTCAACCGGAGCAGTACGTGCAGACACAAGACCAGTTGACCATCCCAAGCGTTCCGCCTGCTTTTACTCTCGATATTGAAACCGAATTTCGCCCCCAGGACAACACATTTCTCGAAGGATTGTACCGTTCGGCAGGCATGTTTTGCACCCAGTGTGAGGCACAGGGTTTTCGATCCATTACTTACTACCCCGACCGCCCGGATGTGCTGGCCGTTTTTACAACAACCATAGTTGCGGATCAATCCCGCTACCCTGTGCTCCTGTCCAACGGCAACCTGCTGGATAAAGGCGAGCTGCCGGATGGACAGCACTTCGCCACCTGGCACGATCCGTTCAAAAAACCAAGCTACCTGTTTGCACTCGTGGCCGGTGACCTTGCCTGCATGAGCGACCGCTTTATCACCTGTTCCGGTCGCGACGTGGAGTTGCGGATTTTTGTGCAGGCCCAAAACATCGACAAATGCGCCCATGCACTTCAATCCCTGAAAAAGGCCATGCAATGGGATGAAGAGACATTTGGCAGGGAGTATGACCTTGATACTTACATGATTGTGGCCGTGGATGATTTCAACATGGGCGCCATGGAAAACAAGGGGCTCAACATCTTCAACTCGCGCTATGTCCTTGCCACCCCGGAAACAGCCACGGATGATGACTTCCAGGCAATCGAGGAAGTGATTGGACATGAGTATTTTCACAACTGGAGCGGCAACAGGGTTACCTGCCGGGACTGGTTTCAGCTTTCACTGAAAGAAGGTCTGACCATTTTCCGCGACCAGGAGTTTTCTTCCGATATGCAGTCTCGCGGGGTCAAACGTATCGCAGACGTGCGCCTGCTCCGCTCCACCCAGTTTCCCGAAGATGCCGGTCCTCTGACCCACTCTGTCAGGCCGGACTCGTATATGGAGATCAACAACTTCTATACCGCGACTGTCTATAACAAGGGAGCTGAAATCATCCGAATGATCCGTACTATCCTGGGGCCGGACCGTTTCCGCAAGGGCATGGACCTCTACTTTGCCCGCCATGACGGTCAGGCAGCGACAGTGGATGATTTTGTCACAGCCATGGCAGATGCCGGTGGTACTGATCTTGACTTGATTCATCGCTGGTACAGCCAGTCAGGCACCCCCCGGATTAATGCTACAGGAGAATTCGATCACACCAAGGGGATCTTGACCCTGCGCATCCGCCAGTCATGCCCGCCGACAGCCGGACAACCAGATAAAAAACCATTTCTCATCCCGGTATCAATGGGGCTGCTGGACAAAAACGGCGCCCAGCTACCTGTCACGCTTGACGGAGAGCACCCCCCGGGCCCAACCACGCGGGTACTGCTTCTGCAAGCAGAAGAAGAGGAATTCCAATTCAGCGGACTTTCAGCGGCCCCGGTTCCGGCTCTGCTGCGCAATTTCTCGGCACCGGTAAAGCTTGATTATCCTTACAGCAAAGATGACTATGCCGTGCTCATGGCCCATGAGCCGGACCCTTTCTGCCGTTGGGAGGCGGGACAATCGCTGGCCGGACAGTTACTCCTCAAGTTTGTCGAAGACCAGCAAAACCGGAGAGAACTCACCATCGACCCGGATTTTGCGGATGCATTCAAAACACTGCTCACCAGTAACTTACAGGATCGGGCTTTTTTGGCAGAGGCGCTCACCCTGCCGTCGGAGAAATATCTTGGCGAGTTGATGACGGTTATCGACCCCGGCGCCATACATAGCGCACGTCAGTTCGTCATACGAAGCCTGGCAGCGGAACTGCAGGACGACTTTCTCGCCCTCTACCATTCCTGCCGTTCAGGCAATCCCTATGCTGTAAATGACGGAAAAGCAGGGCACCGGCGTCTGGCAAACACATGTCTTTCCTATCTGATGGCTCTTGACGCGCAACCATACATCGACCTTTGCCTCAGCCAGTATCGCACGGCTGACAACATGACCGATACCACGGGAGCGCTCGTGCCGCTTGCCTCATGCGACTGTCCCGAGCGGAGTGAGATACTGGCAGAATTCTATAATCGCTGGCAACACGACCGCCAAGTCATTGACAAATGGTTTACCATTCAGGCAACATCCAAACTTCCAGGGACCATTGACACTGTTAAAGAGCTCGCCCTCCACCCCGACTTCGAGCTAACCAATCCAAACCGCTTCCGTTCGCTGGTGAGCGCCTTCAGCCAGAACCAGGCTCAATTCCATGCCCCGGATGGATCAGGATACCGCTTTGTCACCGAACAGTTGATGCGCCTGATACCTCTCAATCCCCAAGTATCTGCCCGCCTGCTCGGTCCGCTGACTACCTGGCGACGCTTCGACTCAAACAGACAGCAGTTCATGCGTCAACAACTGGAAAAAATCATGGAGATTCCCCAGCTACCCCGTGATGTCTATGAAATTGTGGTTAAGAGTCTTGAAAATAATTTTGAGTAATTCCGGTTTCAAATCAAAGATGATATCAAGGCGGCGAGGAAGAAGGCGACGAGGCGTACAGATAGTACGTTGAGGAGCCTTTGACGAGCCAACGAAGATAGCGCTTTGATTTGGAAGTGGAATAACCTGCACCGTGCTTTTTTCGGATGCCGGAACGTTCGGTAGGAGAGTGAAGTGATACCAAAGAGAGAAGAATTGGCCCTTTCGATCAGCGAAGCAGAATGGAGCTGGCTGAGAGTACATATGGAACGAGGTGGGGTCATTCTTGTGGATGACAGCCTGGACCTGGCCGATACTGCCCTGAAAGTGGCCAATGACAATACGGAAATCATTCAGCAGTTGGTCAATGAAGGCAAAATCGGCAAACCGAACCTTTCCCAATTGCGCACGTGGGATGCAGACAAGCACAAGCGCTTTGCCATGCTGATCGTAAGTCCTTTTGTGCTCATCCAGGAACGAATTCCGCTATATCACTGATACGTCGAAGTCCGCGGATCAACCGCTATGACACAGGCACGCCACCCTTGACAACTCTACCCGGCATGCTAACATTCACTCGCGAAAAACCTCAATACATTCTACAATAACGTAGTAAAACCACACATAAGGCATAGTGAACATTATGAACCATGAACGTTCAAGCAAGCTCTTTCAGCAGGCCAAACAATCAATTCCCGGTGGCGTAAACAGCCCGGTCAGGGCATTCAAATCCGTAGGAGCCGACCCGCTCTTCATAAAATCGGCTTCCGGCTGTCATATTACGGACGAAGACGACAACTCATTTGTCGATTACGTCGGTTCCTGGGGACCGATGATTGTGGGACACTGCCACCCGCAGGTGATTGAGGCGGTTAAACAGGCTGTTGATAGCGGCGCCAGCTTTGGCGCTCCCACGGAGCGGGAGGTCACGCTGGCCGACATGGTAATCGAGGCGGTACCTTCCATTGAAATGGTTCGCATGGTCAGCTCAGGCACGGAAGCCACCATGAGCGCCATCAGACTGGCGCGCGGGTATACCGGCCGTGACAATATCATCAAATTTTCAGGTTGCTACCACGGCCACGCCGACTCGCTACTCGTCAAAGCCGGCTCAGGCGCAGCGACCTTCGGTGTTCCCGATTCTCCCGGAGTTCCGGCCGACTTTGCCAAACACACCCTGACTGCCGAGTTCAACTCGCTTGAATCAGTCAGACGGCTCGTGGCGGGCAACCCCGGCAGCATAGCCTGTATCATTGTCGAGCCCATAGCAGGCAACATGGGCACTGTTCCTCCGCGGGACGGGTTTCTGGAAGGCCTGCGCGAAATCTGCACCAACGAAGGGATTGTCCTGATCTTCGACGAGGTCATGACCGGTTTTCGTGTTGCCTACGGAGGAGCACAGGAACTCTATGGCGTGACCCCCGACATGACTACCCTCGGCAAAATCATCGGCGGCGGCCTTCCCGTAGGCGCCTTTGGAGGCAAGTGCGAGATCATGGAAATGCTCTCCCCGTCCGGAGGTATCTACCAGGCAGGCACCCTTTCGGGCAACCCCCTGGCCATGAGCGCCGGGATCGCCACCCTTTCATTGCTGAAGCAACCGGGATTCTACGAAAACCTTGAAGAGAAAAGCCGGCAGGTTGCCGAAGGCATTTCCGCTGCTGCCCGTCAGGCGGGATATCCCCTGTACGCAACGCGTGTGGGAAGCATGTTTTGCGCTTTCTTTTCAGCGAATGAAGTCCATGACTGGACCAGCGCCGCTCGCTGCGATACTGCGGCTTTTGCTAAATATTTCCGGGCCATGCTGCAGGAAGGCATCTATCTTGCGCCGTCCCAATTCGAAACGGCTTTTGTCTCAGCCGCTCACAGCGCCGCCGACATCGAAGCCACTACCAGTGCTGCCCGCAAATGTTTTAAAATGATTGCGTAACGGAGGTTGTTTTCGATGTCGCCGGAGTTGATCAGCACACTATCGGGCGAATCAGCATGGCGGTAACGGCATGAAGAATAACAAAACAAGTCTTTACCGCAGCCTGGCAGCGCTTTCCAGCATGGGTATATCGTTAGTCCTGGCAATTGCCATCGGCGTATGGTTCGGCCTGACACTTGACCGCTGGTTCGGCACCAGCCCCTGGTTCTTTTTTATTTTTCTCTTTATCGGCATCGCAGCCGGTTTCAAGAACATCTATGTCATTGCCAACAGGGAGATCCACAAAGATAATGATGACGGCGATTCATGAAGACAATCTGTTTGCAGCCATCATCAAGAGCAGCGTGGTGCTCCTTCTGCTCTTATCGCTTTCCGGGCTTGCATTCTTTTCACCCACAACCACTTTAGGTATTCTCGCAGGCGGCGCCATCGGAATAGTCAATTTTCTCTGGATGCGCAACATACTTAGGAGAATACTCGGAATCCTCCCCACCAACCCCGGCCGGTATGCCGTTGCGTGGTTTGTGGCGCGCATGAGCGTCATGGCGCTTGCTCTGTATATTTTGCTGGTATCGGGTTATTTTTCCCCGTTTGGCTTGTTGGCGGGACTCTCCATCATAGTTTTCACCATAATAGCTCTCACCCTCTATAACGCCCTGCATCCGGCAGCCTGATCTATCCGGACACACAACCATTCCCCATTCATGGAATCAGCACGATCTTGCCCAACGTACTGTTCTCCATAACGGCATGATGGGCAATTGCCGCATCGCCAAGCGGCAGTTCCCTGCTCACCACCGGCCGCAACGTGCCATTCTCCAAACCAGCCACAAACGCAGCATGCATGGAGGCCAGTTCTTCCTCCGATGCATTGTAAAGCGTCATGCCAAAAATTGAGGCCTCCCGCGCCATGGCGTCGCGCGGATCAATCTCCACCCTGCCGCGACTGCCGATAACCACTATCCGCCCCCCTTTTGCAAGTGAGCAGAGATCGTTATTAAGATTTACATTGGCCAGCATTTCAAGAATCACATCAACGCCACGGTAGCAGGTCGCGTCCGCCAAAATGTCCAGATAGCCTGGTTCATGGTGATTGAGCACATGATGCGCTCCCTGGTCCTTGACCAACGCGCGCCCTTTCTCGGTACCGGCTGTTCCAATTACCCTGAGACCGGCCGCCCTGGCCAGTTGTACTGCGGCAATTCCTACCCCCCCGCTTGCGCCGTGGACCAGCACCGTCTCGCCTGCTCTGGCATGTGCCCTTTGGAACAAGGCACGATATGCCGCACCGTACGGCACTCCAATTGCTGCCCCCTGACTGAAGCTTATCCCCTCCGGCAGCGGATGGGTCTGAAATTCCTTGCAAAGCACCTGTTCAGCATAAGTTCCGGTGAGCGACCAGGCTACATACACCCTCTCCCCGACCTGACGATGTTTTACATCCGGACCAATTGCGGCTATTACCCCTGCCGCGTCAAGTCCCGGCGTATATGGCAAGACTGTATTCGAGCGGTATTGACCGGAACGTATATAGGTATCAACAGGGTTGACGCCAGCAGCTTTGACCGTTACCACCACCTGTCCCGTTGCAGGAGTCAGACCGGGAAGTTCTTCCAGCATCATCACCTCCGGAGGGCCGACAACATTGACTCGGATCGCTTTCATGGAGACAACTCCTTTCATTTCGATTTATCCGTTCTTGTACTAGTGTACACCCCCCCACCATGAAGTACATGGCATTTATCAAGCATCTGCACACTCGGAAAAAGCGTATCGAAATCACGAAACCGCCATCCACGAACATCAACACGAACATCGACTATTTATTTTCATTATGGAAACATGCTGCGGTTGGTACTATAGTACGTATCTATAAAGGAGGCTATACATGCGAATTCTCGTGGTTGGAGCCGGAGCTGTCGGCGGATACTTTGGAGGCAGACTGGCTGAAGCTGGTTGTGATGTCACATTTCTGGTAAGGACGCGACGAGCAGCCCAGCTTGCCGAAACCGGGCTGGTCATCAAAAGCTGCTTCGGCGATACAACATTGAAGCCGAAAACCATAGGCGCCGAGAAACTCAACGAGTTTTACGATATGGTGCTCTTGAGCTGCAAGGCCTATGATCTGGAATCGGCGCTCGACTCAATTGCGCCGGCAGTAGGACCGCAAACCGTCATTCTGCCGATATTGAACGGCATGCGCCACCTTGAACGGCTCGACGCCCGTTTCGGTTCGGACAAAGTCCTCGGAGGGCTGTGCCAGATTGTCGCGACGCTTGATGCAACCGGTGCAATTCTGCACATGAACGACTCCCACCTGATTGTGTTCGGAGAACGCAACGGCGTTCGTTCACCAAGGGTCGAAACCATTGCGGCACTGATGGCTGCCGCCAAATTCTCGTCACGGGCAAGCGAAACTATCATGCACGACATGTGGGAAAAGTGGGTCTTTCTGGCAACCCTTGCCGGTATTACCTGCCTTATGCGCGCCTCCCTGGGGGACATCGCCGCTGCGGACGGTTCCTGGATTTCACTTGAGCTTTTCGAAGAGTGCTGCGCCATTGCAGAGCATGCCGGTTATGCAGCCAGTTCAAAGTTTATCAATCGAATCAATGGCATGTTGAAATCAAAAGAGTCCACAATGACCGCGTCCATGCTGCGTGATATCGAAAGGGGTGGGCCGGTGGAAGTTGATCATATCATAGGCGATCTGTTGCAGCGCGCCCCGGGAAACGGAAAACCGTACTCTTTGCTCAAGATTGTCCATGCCCACCTCAAAGCTTATGAAACCCGGAGGTTGCACAGCGAAGACACAGCACCTGCAACCAGCCGCTAATTGCGGAAACGAACTGCAACCCCAGAAAAAGTAAAAAGGTTGGCTTTCATCAGCCAACCTTTCCGATAGATGCCGCCCCGGTTATATCAACGCTCAAGAATCACTGTTTTGCAGCTTCCGCAGTGGCACGCGCAACATAGGCGGTACTGCGCTGCTCCGCAAACGTAAGGTGTTCAAGCATGGCGGTACGGGCCGCCTCCGCGTCTCGGTGACGAATCGCTTCATAAATTTGATAGTGATGAGTATACAGCAGGTGATGATCTTCCCGGGTAAGATACACCGCGCGCCACACGCTTTGCTGAAATTCCTTCATGGCGTCGAAAAGAGTCTGCATCAGATGCAACCACACGATATTGTGGGTTGCGCGGGCAATGACAACATGGAAATTGGCATCAAAATCCTCTGACGGCTTTCCTCCGTTTAGGTTGCGCTCCATTCCCAACACTATCTCTTCCAAACGCTGGAGATCTTCCGGCTGAGCCCGCTGGGCAGCATAATACACCGTCCATGACTCCATCCCCTTGCGTACTTCGATGACGTCGAGCGCCCTCTCCTGCTGCACACGGATCAATTCGGAAAGAAAGTTGCCAACAGCCGAATCCACAAGTGACTGAACGACCGTACCACCACCATGGTACGACATAACCATACCTGCTGCGGAGAGGATATTGAGGGCCTCGCGTACCGATGGCCGTGAAACACCGAACATTTCCGCCAGTTCGCGCTCGGGGGGTAGTTTGTCGCCTGGAATAAAATCGCCTGCAAGGATTGAATTACGGATCTGGTCGGCAATCTGCAGAGAAACCTTCTTTGGTTTTATTGGCTGGAATTTCATAGTTTCATATGCGGAGTTTTTCTACTCCAGACCTTTCAGTTTCATTATTTTAGCTATCGTAATATTATTCTCCTGATTTCATCAAATCGTCAACGTGCTTATTGGCATCAATTTCAAGCTGAAATTGACCAATGCAAGTTGTATTACCAAATCACCTTTTTTGTTTTTATTGTCAAGGAAAAATGGTTTCGCACGGTGCTGACATCCGTAAAGCGGCTTTGAACGAAAACTTATCAACAAAAAGAATGGCACAGCTTAACTAGTATGGAACGAAACCTCATCAACCTGCCACTGAACATCCGGATATCCAATAAAGCAGCACTCAGCCAACGTCTGCTGCTTGCCAATGAAGATTTCTTCGAAATGTGCCGTGACGATCGTTTTGCAACCGATGGAGGCGGGAACTGGAAAACTGCCGGAATAAGTAGGCATGGCAGCCTATGACCTTGAGATCTCCTGAAAGTTGAGCGCGCAATCCGGTTGGGCGATAACCGCTTACTTCATCAATAGCTTCAGAGCCTGCTTGAGCACATCCTCCAGCGAGGCATCCGGCGAAGGGTTCAGCCCGGCAAGCGCCTTTCGCACCTGCGGCTCCTTGTACCCCAGATTCAGCAAAGCCGAAACCACATCCTCAAGGAGTTCGTCCTCGGGAATATGCTGCGGCTCCGGCATTGCCACGGACGAGAGGTCCAATTTTCCAACCTTTTCCTTCAACTCCAGAATCAGACGCTCAGCCGTTTTTTTACCGATGCCGGGTATGGCCGACAATATGCGTATGTCACCCTGTCGAAGAGCCTGGGCCAGCGGGCCGGGTTGGATATTGGACAGGATATCCCGCGCCAGCCGGGGGCCAATACCGGAAACGCCGATCAACAGTTGAAAAAAAGCCTTCTCCAGGCGGGTCCGAAAGCCGTACAACTGAATTGCGTCTTCGCGCACGCTGGTATGAATGTGCAAGCTGACCGTTCCCTCTTCAGGAAGCTCGTAATAGGTGGAAAACGGGATGTGGACCCGATAACCGACACCATTCACATCAAGAATGATATGATCGGGCGACTTGTGCGCAATCTGGCCTGTTAGCAAAGCTATCATGGTCTGAAGTTCCTCCACGAAGTTACCCGCCGCCGGGATGTAACAAGACCGGAATCACGGGCGAGTCCATGGGAATGGAGATGGCAGACAGCCACCGCCAGGGCGTCGGAAGCATCGGCCTGGGCAACCTCGGGCAACCCCAAAAGTGCCGTAAGCATCTTCTGCACCTGCCCCTTTTCGGCTTTTCCGCGCCCCACAACAGCCTGTTTCACCTGCAAAGCCGAATATTCCGCCACCGGCAACCCGGCATGAACAGCCGCCACAATGGCCGCCCCGCGCGCTTGTCCCAACTTCAGTGCGCTTTGGGCGTTGTTTGAGATGAAAACGTTTTCCACCGCCACCTCATCCGGTTCATATTCAACAATGACAGCCGTCAGTCCATCGAAAATTGTCTTCAGCCGTCCGGGAAAATCCTGTGCGCTGTCAGTGAAAATAGCACCGTTATCCACATGGACAAGCCGGTTCCCCGATTGCTCCACAATGCCGTAACCCGTAATGCGTGAACCTGGATCAATTCCGAGGACTCTCATTTATTTCCGCCCCAAACTGAAAAAGGGAGCTTGCGGCTCCCTTTCCGGCCTTCCTTTACATCATCTTTTCCATCTCATCAGCCGATATATCGAAGTTGGAATACACGTTTTGAACATCATCGTTGTCCTCCAGCTTATCCATCAGCTTGAGCATGCTCTCAGCCTGCTTGCCTTCCAGGGCCACCATGGTCTGCGGAATCATGGTAATTTCCGCATTGGCAAAAGCAAACCCCTTTGCCACCAGCGCTTCGCGCACCTCAATGAAAGCCGACGGATCGGTCGTCACCTCGATCTGTTCATCTTCTTCGCTCACATCTTCGGCGCCGGCTTCAAGGGCGGCTTCGAAAAGCTGCTCAAAATCGCCCCCCTTGTCAAAGGTGATCAACCCTTTTTTGCTGAACATCCAGGAAACGCAGCCTGCCTCGCCCATGTTGCCGTTTGCCTTGGTAAAGACACTGCGCACTTCGGAAACAGTGCGGTTGCGGTTATCAGTCATGACCTCAACCAATACGGCCGCCCCACCGGGCCCATACCCCTCGTAAACGATCTCCTCATACGTGACACCTTCCATTCCTCCAGTGCCCTTCTTGATCGCCCGCTCGATATTATCCTTAGGCATGTTCTCGGCTTTGGCCTTATCTACTGCGGTACGCAACCGCGGATTTGCCGCCGGATCTCCACCACCCAGCTTGGCCGCCACAGAGATCTCCTTGATGATCTTGGTAAAAACCTTGCCACGTTTGGCATCGGCAGCGCCCTTTTTGTGTTTGATCGTGCTCCATTTATTATGTCCTGACATCTTTTTCACTCCTTGATGTTTTATGTGATAAACTATATTTTAATGTTTTTTATTGCCATAAAAAGCGGCAGATATTAGCATGCTCGCCATCTGCTGTCCAGAAGGAATTTTGGAATCCAAGGGGGGATCATCATGCTTATTCAACAACTTCGACTCATCCTCATGTCTCTGCTGTTACTGGCCCTGTTCATCGGCGGATGCGCTTCACTGACGGGGAATATTCCTGTTGGCCGAGATCTTCCGCCAATTCTTGCACAGGACGAGCTAATCCGCCCCTACACAACGATCGGCAGAATTCAGGTTACCCGGGAAGTCTACGGCATAGCCGACCCCCTTATGACCTCGGAAATACGCGAGTGGGGACATACCGCTATCCGCACGGAAGCAGCAAAAATGGGGGCTGATGCTGTTATTTTGCCCGAGGTCACCGGCCGCAGCATCACCTATCTGGTCATACCATCCACCGAATACCGCGCCACTGGCGTAGCCATCAAATTCAAATAGCTTCTCCCTGGTCAGCAGAAACCTCTCAATTCGCTGTTTGGCGGCAATGCCCCACCGGCATTCCCAAAAAACAATTGACAGAACAGGATATAATTTTATATAAACAGCATTCCAAATTGAACGGCGGCGTAGCCAAGTGGTAAGGCAGAGGTCTGCAAAACCTTTATTCAGCGGTTCAAATCCGCTCGCCGCCTCCATCAAAAACTGAAGGGTTAGCTATTCCAGCTAACCCTTTTCGATTTTTGAAATAGAAATAACGATATCCCTGCCACCACCCCCAGCCTTTCATAGCGTTAACTCACCACTGATATGATTCCTCAGCATGCTGCTTGATTCAAGCATCAAGTCGCAACCGCCCACCACAAGCCCCTATCAATTAATACCCAAAACAGCGCCATCCAAAATTATTCTAAAATTATAGTTGATAAAAATTAATTTGATTGACTATATTTTTTTATTCGGATATACAACCTGAAAATAAACTAGAAGTCGCCAAAGGGTAAAGCACGGGCAACCGTGTGACACAAAGCTACCAACCCAGCAAAAGCTGGATAGAGGAGCTGCTAAAGTGACGAGCGAGACAATGTTGTCTATCACTAAAGCCTACCCTTTTTCATAAGTAGGCTTTTTTCACGCTCCATCAATGAGCAGACTAACAGGAAAGAGATCATGCTAATTGAAGCAGGAAGATTATCGCTCGGCTCCATTGCCGGTGTTATTGTCGGAGCCATCACCGGACACTATTTACTCAAAATTTTTGAAAACAGGTTTTCACGAGTGACCCATTACTGTCCAAGCTCAAAAGAGAAAACCCAAACCCCGGTTATTTGCCCCGAACAAGAACAGCACCCGGCGGACTAACAAGCCAATTTCATTATTTATCAAAACGATACCCGCGCTCCGACACAACAACGCGTAACATACCCCAACTCCAAAGCCGCCCCCGGAATTCCTCCAGAAGAAAAACCACTTCCACCTGACAATTTCAGCCAGCAGCATTTCCGCCACCATTACCGCTTTTGATGTATTTTTAATATGAGCAAGAATTTTTTGTTGATTATATAGCCCTCTTTCGGTTATTCACTCTAATACATTAATAATCAATTGCGAGCATGGAATAGTGAGCATAAACCCAAAAACTGCAAATAAATATGGCCTCTAAAAATATACATATGTCATAAATTATGAGATGGGGTGAGCCAAGAACAGCTCCTCCAAATCATTACATCAATATTGGACAGCAGGCCTAATATCAATCCCACTAAAATAGATTATGCATGTACCTTCAACATTCAGCTCAAGAATTCAAGCCGTTCGGCGTCACAAGCTTTGCCACAGCAATACGTCACAGCAATACCGGCATTACCCCGCCACGGCAGACTGGAAATAGCCTCCATGCACTTAAGCGATTGTTTTTTGAAAACCATATCATATATCAACTGCCTGCTTAAATCGCTGGACACAAAACAGCCCGCCTATGGCGAGGTCGAAGCAAACATACGGAGCCTGTTGAAAGACAGCGAAGCCTGTGCAGCTCAAGGCCCATTCAGTTTTGACGAGTATGATCAGGCGCGTTTTGCAATTTGCTCCTGGATTGACGAAACCATCCTCAACTCCACATGGAACAAGAAGAACCTCTGGGCCAAAAACCAACTCCAGCAGTCACACTACGGCACCACTAATGCCGGCGAAGAATTCTTTGACCGCCTCGCCGTAATCGGATTGCACCGAAAAGGAGTTCGCGAGGTCTATTATCTCTGCCTTGCTCTCGGTTTTGCCGGACGTTATTATCGCAAGCACGATCAATATCAACTGGAACACATCAAAGCATCAAACCTGAAACTGCTGCTGGGTAGCCCAACAGAATTCCTTCCACTGGAATGTCACGGCAATCTTCCCGAAACGCATCCCTGTTACACAACAAAAGCAGGAAAACGAAAAATTCAATTGGGTTCGCGTCAGTTTATCGCCATCTGTCTGGGAGCGCCAACGTTCCTGCTTTGTGTATTGTTATATTTCATCTATTGAATTATTCGTGTATAGATTGCGCATTTGACAACACCCAACATCCCCCAGCAAGGAACGCAACAATTTTATGCAAAATATCGTCATTGATAAGCCATATAAGTTTGTCCCGCCCAAACAGAATCAATTATGGCCCAACCTAATCCGGCCATTTCTTCCCGGATTAGTCAAAAAATACCACGGCATTGAATCAACGGAATACATCGGCCTCGAAAAGCTCAAACACTCCATTGATGCCGGCCATGGAATCGTACTTGCCCCAAACCACTGCCGCCCGTGCGACCCGATGGTTCTCAGCCTGATGCCCGCATCATTATCACAACCTCTCTACATCATGGCGAGCTGGCATCTCTTCATGCAAGGACCGTTTTTGTCCTGGTTGCTCCCCAGAATGGGGGCATTCAGTATGTATCGGGAGGGACTCGACAGAGAAGCGCTGAAATACGCTACACAAATTCTGACTGAAGCGAAGCGTTCTCTGGTTATATTTCCCGAGGGAGTGATTTCGCGTACAAACGACCGCCTGAACAATCTCATGGACGGCACGGTTTTCATTGCGAGAAATGCCGCAAAACAAAGAGCATCGCTGGAAAAACCCGGCAAAGTAGTCATTCACCCCGTTGCAATCAGATACTTTTTCCATGGCGATATCGACAAGGCCCTTGAGCCGGTTTTGGAAGAAATTGAAAAAAGGCTTACCTGGGCTCCGCAGAAAGATAAAAGAGTTGAAGACCGAATTTACCTGATCGGAGACGCCCTTCTTTCCTTAAAGGAAATTGAATACTTTGGCGAGGCGCAAAAGGGGATCTTCGCAGACCGGACAAAAAAGCTTATCGATCAACTTCTTGTTCCCCTTGAAAATGAATGGCTGAAAAAAACGACAACTGAAACGGATGTTGTTTTAAGAGTGAAGGCTCTGCGGGCAGCGATACTTCCGGAAATGATTTCCGGCGAGCTTAGCGAACAGGAGCGTTCCCGCCGCTGGAAGCACCTTGCCGATCTGTACCTCGCCCAGCAGATTCACTTTTATCCCCCAGACTATTTCAGCGCGCCGCCAACAAAGGAGCAAATGCTGGAAACCGTGGAACGCTTTGAAGAGGATTTGACCGATATAGCACGCATTCACAGGCCTCTGCATGCGCTAGTGGAGATCGGGGATGCGATCGAGGTCAGCCCAGTCCGGGAACGCGGACAAGAAAACGATCCCGTCATGACGACATTACGGAGCGAACTCGAAAAAATGCTCGTTAAAAACAGGGGAAAATAACATGGTTGATGACGCCAGACTTTCTGAAAACGATATGCGCAGAAAAACAATTGCCGATCTTTTTCTCCTTCTGATTCTTGTTGCCGGAATCGGGCTTGCGTTTTATTTCCTCAAAAGGGAAAACAGTATTTCCTTATTCAAACAATACGGTCTGAAGATCGGAATAATTGCCCTTTCGCTGGTTGCCTGGTTCAAATCCCAGTCCATGATTGCCGGACGGCAACTGGAATCAGGACTGATCGGGGATGGAATCCATGATCTGACCCAAAAGATCAATTCCTATTTTGTAGCCAATGAGAAAGCCGCGAACCGCCTGCTTGTCATCAGCTCAGCACTTATTGATTTCTACGGACTTTTTCTTATCGGAGCAGCCATCTTCGGCCCGTCAATGCAACCGTTTATTGCTCTTCTCATTCTGTTTGCAATGAGGCAGGGCTGTCAGGCCTTCTGCGCTTTGCCTGCTCCTCCGCAGATGATCTGGAGAGATCCCGGTTTTCCCTCGCTTCTGGTCACGTATGGCGTGGCAAACGATTTCTTTTTTTCAGGGCACACCGCAGTTGCGGTTTTGGGGTCAATCGTCATTTTCACTCTCTGCCCCTTGTGGATCGGTATACTTGCAATAGCTGGCGCCATATTCGAAATGGCAGCGGTCCTGGTACTCAGGGCTCATTACACCATGGATGTTTTTTCAGCGGTTGTCGCTGCTTTCTGCGCCTACGGTTTAGCTTCGTGGATAGGTACGCTTCTGTAAGGTCCGGAGCGTAAGAGACAACCTGACCCAAAAGAATACGCGCCTTCCAGCAGACCTTGCCAATGCAACACATATGGATATGGCGCCTAAAATCCTATCGACCAGTGAAACGGCAGGATTACCTCTATATGCGAAAACGCTTACTCTCCATAATCACCACATGGCCATTCCTCGTAAGCCTTGCCTTGCTTGTGCTAAACGACTGGTGGCTCAAGGGAGCCTATCCAGGCGTCATCACCGGCAAATTGTCGGATTTCTCCGGTATTGCCGTCGTAACCCTCCTGCTTGCAGCCGCTTTTCCTCAGCGCTGCCTCACCATTTTTTGCGGCATTTCACTTGCGTTTCTATGGTGGAAAAGTCCGGAATCGGAACCTTTCATCCGCTTCTTCAATCGTCTGAACTTGTACCGCATCGGTAGAACCGTTGATTACACCGACATGATGGCCATGCTCATTTTCCCTCTCTGCCGTGCTGTAGTCCTGCAAGAAAACAATTTTGCGATTCCCTGGCCGCAAATCAGGCGATATCTTGCACTACCTACAGCCGCCATTACGGTTGTGGCGATTATGGGCACATCACAAAGGCCTATCATCCAGAATTACGTTATTCGCACGGTATCCACGAGCGGAGAGTTGCAGCGAGAAGAAACCATTGAAGTAATCCAGTCGGTTGCAGCCAGTCATGGCCTGGCGTATGACAAACAGGCATATCCGCCAAATTCTACAACGTTCTCAGGTGACCGCATAACAATGACCTACTCGTTCCCCAGCAAGAATTCAGTTTCGTTCAATATCTCGGCATATTCCAATGGAATGTTCTCCTGGAATACAAGTGGAGAAGAAAAGGCCGACGCGCTACGGAAAGACATCAAGGAACAATTTTCCGCACAATTCAAGGGGCTGGAATATATCGAGCGACTGGAACGCCAATAGCCCGAATCCGAAGAATCGAATTTCATGAGATTCCGCGCAAAGAATCCGACACTGTCATGGAAAGAGCTTGGGGGATGCATATGAGCAAAACCGGTTTTCAGATGTTATTGTTCCTCACTATGTTGTCAAACATGGCCTTTGCAGGTGATGCGCCGTGGCACGGGGTTTGGAAGGGAAGCATCGGCGGGCAGCAGGTTATGGTCTGCCTTGATGATCCGGAAAGTTCCAGCTACTACTATCGGCGTCATTCTGACGGCATTTCCCTTTCTGCAAAAGACAAGACCGGCACCCGCTGGACGGAAATGAGCAAGGGTAAGAAGACCGGTGAATGGAAACTCAATCTGACCGGGCGTAACCGGCTTGCAGGAAACTGGTTCGCACCCAAAGGGAAGCGCTCGGCGCCCATTGCATTGGAGCGGGTAAGTACTTCATCCGGCAATGAGCTTTGCGACAGCGATGCCTATAATGGCCCACGAGTTGAAGCCGCACAAATTGTAACGGGGAAACTCGAGCATTTCGAGGGAAAACGTTTTCGCACAATTTCGGCACTGGAAGTTTCCACCATTGAAATACTGGAAGATGGACCACAGATAACCGCTGTCAACCAAGCGCTACGTGCAAAATTACGCAATGAAATTGCGGACTATTTTCGATGTTATGAATCCCTGAACTCCCGGAAGGGAGACTTTGGCGACTACTCGGTAAGCGAATTCCCGGTTTTCTGGACATCGCGCTGGCTCACACTGGCCGGATCGGCCGAAACGGATTGCGGAGGACCACATCCAAACCATAACTCCTTTTATACGACATGGGATCTGAAACGCGGCAAAACCGCAGATCTTTGGACATGGTTTGACGGAGAAAAGAAAGAAGCGTCCGCGGCCCTTAACAAGGTTATCATTGCCCATTCCCAGGGAAATGACGAATGTACGGAAGTGATTGCCGAGAATAAGGACTACTCTCTGCACCCGGCTAAAGACGGCATGGTTTTTTTCCCGCAACTGCCGCATGTGGCAATTGGCTGCGAGGATGACATCGTCGTGCCTTACAGTAGGTTGCTGCCCTTTCTTACCGCGACCGGCAAGCGCGAGGTCAAGGCGCTTATGGGGACTGTCCGTCACGGAACAGATAAGTGAACAAAAGCATCAGGATTACCATTTCAAGGAAAACTATGATTACGATTGCCCATGCTGACAAGACGGATCCCCCCCGATCGCATGGGGTACTGCTTGTCATACTGGGGCTGATGTTCATAGTGCCGATTCTGGTATTATCCGGCAATGCGGGAGCAGCGAGTGACGCTTTACACGCTGAGCCTGTCATTATTATCGATGCGGGACACACGCACAAAGCGCCGGGAGCCATGAGCATTACCGGCAAGCATGAGGTCGAATACAATGACAACCTGGCCTCGAAGCTGGCACGAGCCCTGACCGACGCAGGTTTTGTTCCCATTCTCACGCGCAAACCAAACCAGGAAGTGAGACTTGAAGATAGAGCCGCCATCGCAAGCCCGCACAATGCATTGGCGATGTTGTCAATCCATCATGACTCCGCGCAGTTGTCACACCTGGAGCCAACCAAACACAATGGTACAAAAACCTACCGAACGCGTACGCCGATTTCAGGATATTCCATTTTTGTCTCAAAAAAGAACCCGCAATTTGACAGGTCTTTTATTTTTGCCAAACTGTTGGGGCAAGAATTGCTGAAGCTTAAGAGAAAACCGTCATTACACCATGCGGAGCCGATTCATGGAGAGGGGCGGCCATTACTGGACGCCGATCTTGGGATATATCAATATGACGACCTGATAGTGTTAAAGAAATCAAAAATACCGGCGATTTTACTGGAGGTTGGTGTTATAGTTGATCAGCTTGATGAAGCCTATGTGTCGAACGGCGAAAACCAGGAAGCCATCATACGGGCAATAGTGGCATCCATCGAAGAATTCAATGCAATTGATTCAGCGAATTATCAAGGAGAATAGTAATGAAGAGCTTACGATGGTGTGCTTTTTTGATTTTTCTTTTGATCCCCTCAGTCATATTCGCTGCGGGCTCGCAGCGGCTGGCAGCTCCTGCACACATAACCGCCGTAACCGTTTACCCCGACCGCGCCCTAACTTCCCGCTCTGTTTCATTCAACCTTAAACCTGGCAATTATCTGATCGCCTTTGAAAACCTCCCCACAATCATGCAGGACGACTCGGTTCAGGTTAAAGGCAAAGGCACTGCCGCGGCCACAATCTCGGGACTTGAAGTCAAGCGTGCCTTTCTGGTGCAGAGCGGTGAAAAGCGGGTACAGGAGCTGGATGATCAAATTCGCGAACTCGAGCGGCGTTCCGGATCATTGGATGCAAAGAAATCTGGTGTAGCATCACAAAAGGCCTTCATTGAATCAATCCGCGTTGCCTGGGGCGAGCGCATTTCAAAAGAACTTGCCATCGGACGCCCCACATCAGCGGAGCTTCTGGATGCCACCGGTTTTGTCGGCACACAGGTAACCAAGGCAGAGGAACAAACCCGTGACATCGAGGTGGAAAAAAAGAAAATTGCGGACAAGGTCGATGCCCTGCAACGACAACGGAACGAAGTGGCCGGATCACGGCAAAAAGAGACCAAGAATGTCGAGGTGCTGGTAGACGTAACCCGTGCAGGGCAGTTGACTCTCGACCTTGCCGCGGTCATCCCCAGGGCTGGCTGGGCACCTGCCTATGATGTCCGGCTGGCCGCGGATGCGGCACATGCCGAACTGACATTCCGGGCAATGGTACGTCAACAGACCGGCGAAGACTGGAACAATGTCGATTTAACTCTCTCCACCGCCCGCCCTGCCAGTGGAGGCGCTCCGCCGGAGTTGCAACCCTGGCACGTCTCGCTCTACCGTCCACAACCGGTAATGAGACCAATGGAGGTTGGCGCAATGCCAGCGCCAGCGGCTCCGTTCATGGCAAAAGGAAGAGGCCGTATAGAAACCTATGGTACTGCTTCCGAAGACGGGAAGGCCGAAGAAGCTTCCGCTGAAATTGAAACCGCACAGGCCAGCGAGGAGCAGTCCTCGGTTTCCTTCCATATTCCCCGCCCGATCGACGTACCTTCCGACAACAGCCAGCACGCCAGCGTTGTTGCCATGGAAAAACTTCCGGTCAGCATGGAGTATGTGGCAATCCCGAAACTCTCGCCCTACGTGTTTCTCAAATCGGAAATCGTCAACCGCGCCACGTATCCGCTTCTGCCGGGTAAGGTCAGCACCTTTGTCGGCACCACTTTTACCGGCAACTCGCAACTCAAAAAGGTTGCGGCAGGAGAAAAATTCGACCTGTTTTTCGGAACAGACGACCAGGTTACCGTTAAACGCGAAGAGCTGAAGCAGCGCAAGGAAGCCAGCATGTTCGGAAGCAACCGCGCCAGTTATCGTTACCTCGTAACCATGGCCAATTATCACAGCCAGCCCTTGACGGTTACCTTGCTTGACCAACTGCCGCTAGCTGGTGATGAAGAAATCAAGGTCTCGCTGGAAGAGCCGTCATTGAAACCGGAGCAGATAAAAAATGACGGTTCGATCACCTGGAAAATGCCGTTAAAATCGGGCGAAAAGAAAGAACTGAACTTCGGCATTCTGGTTGAATACCCGAAAGACCGTGAAATAAGCGGACTGTAATGACCGGATTCAGGTAACCCACGGGATGGCGCAGCACCGGCAAAGCCCGGTATGCAAGACCAGTCGAATCCGGTTGCGTTACTCTGCGGGGCTGTGGTAGGAAGGAATATGGCCGACGAAAAAGTACTTCCCTTTATTGAACACCTGGTCGAGTTGCGCAAGCGCCTGATTATCATCGTCGTTGTAGTGACAATCGGCATGGGCGCTGCCTGGAATTTTTCAGGTACCATCCTTAATTTCATTGAAAAACCGCTGACCGGTGCGACCTATCTGACCAACATCAAAAAACGCATCTATGCCGAAGTGAAGTCCCGCGCTCCGGATCTCTACACCCGCTACAAGTTGCAAGAGGACATTGCTTCCAATACCAAAAAACGTCCGCTCAACTACAGCGCGCCGCTGGAACCATTTTTTATCCAGTGCAAGATTTCCATGCTGGCCGGTTTTATCCTGGCTCTTCCGATCGTTTTTCACCAGATATGGATGTTCATCGCCCCTGGTCTGACCCGCAAAGAACGGCGCTTGGTGGTCCCGTTCGTCATCGCCGCCACATTCACCTTCTGTGTAGGCGCCATGTTCTTCCTGCTTGCCATCTGGCCGGTAATCATCAACTTCTCCCTTTCCTACGAGGCAGAGGGGCTTCAGAGTTGGTTCAACATCAGCGCCTACGTAAATTTCTGCCTGCGATTGATTCTCGTCTTCGGCCTGATTTTCGAACTTCCCGTCCTGACACTTTTGCTGGCTCGTTTCGGAATCGTCAGCTACGCTCTGCTGGCTCCCAAACGCAAGTACGCTCTATTGGCCAGCTCAGTTATCGCCGCATTCCATGCCGACCTGATCACCATGTTTGTCATCATGGTTCCACTTTACCTTATGTATGAAATCAGCGTCTGGGTAGCCCTGTTCTTCGGGAAGAAAAAACCAGAGGTCTCAAACGATGTGACGGTAACGTAACCCATTAAGTCCCAGAGTCTTCTTCCACATTATCCCTTCCCAGGAGGTCATGTATGGGCAAAAAAATCGGCATCCTTACCGGTGGAGGAGACTGTCCGGGACTGAACGCGGTTATTCGCGCCGTTGTCAAAAGCGCAGTCATCCGGCATGCCTGGCAGGTCATCGGCATTGAGGACGGTTTCGACGGTCTGCTGGACCTCGCCAAATGTAAACCTCTAACCCTGAAAAGCGTGCAGGGAATCCTTCCCCGCGGCGGCACCATCCTGGGCACAACCAATCACGGCAACCCATTTTGCTATCCAGTGGAGCAGAATGGCAAAACCATCAATGTCGATTACTCCGACAGGGTGATCGACAACATTCGCGCCCTGGGCATCAATGCGCTGATCGCGGTCGGCGGCGAAGGTTCCCTCAAAATTGCCCTGGAGCTTTCAAAAAAGGGGATAGCGGTGGTGGGTGTACCTAAAACCATCGACAACGATCTGCAAGAGACCGACTTCACCTTTGGTTACAATACAGCCCTGGAAACCGCCACCGATGCTCTTGATAAGCTGCACTCGACCGCTGAAAGCCACCACAGAGTAATGATTCTGGAGGTTATGGGACGATATGCCGGCTGGATCGCTCTGGAATCCGGCATTGCCGGCGGCGCGGACGTGATCCTGATTCCCGAGATTCCCTACCGGCTTGAGCCCGTTTGCACTGCCATTAAAAATCGTTCGGCTCGCGGCAGCCGATTCAGCATAATTGTGGCGGCAGAGGGCGCTTTTCCGGATGGCGGGAGCCGGATCGTGGCAAAGCAAGCCGAGGATTGCAGCTCCGTCGAACGCCTGGGCGGTATCGGCCATTATGTAGCAAAACAACTCGAGCAATGCCTGGATATGGATGTGCGCGTCACCGTGCTCGGCCACCTTCAGCGCGGCGGCTCCCCCACTACCTTTGACCGCGCCTTGGCAAGCCGTTTCGGTGTCAAGGCAGTACAAATGATCGCCGACGGACAATTTGGTCAAATGGCGTGTCTGCGAGGCAGAAATATCATTACGGTTCCCATTGAAAACGCCACCCGCGACCTGAAACTTGTTGATCCTGATGGAGAAATCGTACGGACAGCCCTGGACCTGGGAATCATGCTCGGACGCTAGGAACTATCAGGAATAATGTGATACAAAATTCCTGACAGGCCCTTAATCGTATATTTTTCAAAAAATAATAAATTCCTGTTGACAGTTGCGTAAAAAAAACCTAAAAAGGACTTAAATAGTCTTTTAGGGGTTTTTTAAATCATGATGGAACTGACCCGCAAGGGAGAATATGCAATACGAGGTATCGTTTACCTGGCATCCCGGCCCGGGGATCAGGTCTGCCTTTTAAGCGAAATTGCCGCAGCAGTTGACGTTCCTCAAACATTTCTCGCCAAAATTTTTCAACAGTTCAGCAAAATCGGGTTGGTCCGATCCTATCGCGGAACCGGAGGCGGTTTCATGTTAGGCCGCGCCCCGGAAAAAATATCGCTTCTGGAGGTTGTGGAAGCTGTGGAAGGCCCCATTATTCCCAACCGTTGCGTTACGGGTGAGGGAGAATGCGACCGATCCTCCAGCTGCAACGTTCACCCTGTCTGGATTGTCATACAAACACAAGTGCGCGATGTACTTGCCAAGGTTACCCTGAAGGAATTGGCTGGCATCTAAAAAAACAATTTCAATAAGCGAAACAAAAAAATTTGCGTCCATACCGGACAATTAAGATCCTTTTCAACCTTGAAATTAGCTCGGTTTACCGTAGAATTCAAATCAAGAGTCATTTCCAATATATTTGTTCATCGCTTCTATCACGCTGTATCATTAATTTTCAGTAGAGGGAGGAAACATGGATGCATTATTGCTGAGTCGCCTGCAGTTCGCCGTAACCTGTATGTTCCACTTCATTTTCGTGCCGTTGACCCTGGGACTTTCCATGATGGTAGCCTGGATGGAAACGCGCTATGTCATGACCGGCGATACCACCTGGCTCCGTATGGCAAAGTTCTGGGGCAAATTGTTTCTGATCAACTTTGCCCTCGGGGTTGTAACCGGCATCACCATGGAGTTTCAGTTCGGCATGAACTGGGCGGAGTATTCCCGCTACGTGGGCGACATCTTCGGCGCACCCCTGGCAATAGAAGCCACCGTGGCATTCTTCCTCGAATCGGTTTTCATCGGACTGTGGATCTTCGGCTGGGACAAAGTCTCGAAAAAAGTGCACCTGCTTTCCATCTGGCTCGTGGCCATCGCAACCAACCTCTCCGGACTGGTAATCATCCTGGCTAATGCCTGGATGCAGAGCCCGGTCGGCTATGTGCTGCGCAACAAGCGGGCGGAAATGATAGATTTTATTGCCGTACTCACCAACCCCTATGGTTTGGTCAAGTTCGGCCACCAAATCACCTCTGCCTACACCGTAGCAGCCTTTTTTGTGATGGGCATTTCAGCCTGGCACCTCTTGCGTAAAAACGAGCTGGAGTTCTTCAAGCGTTCATTCAGGCAGGCCGCCCTGTTTGGGCTGGCAGCTACCGTCATGGTTGCGGTGATCGGCGACCTTTCATCCGTCAAGGCAGCCCAGGTCCAACCTGCCAAGTTTGCTGCCATGGAAGCGATCTGGGAGACGAAACAGGGAGTTGGGCTGAATCTGTTTCTTCTTCCCGACGAGAAACGTGAATGTAATGCAATTGAACGGCTCTGCATCCCCAATCTGGTCAGTACATTAGCATTCCATGACCCCAATGCAGTTATCACCGGGCTGAAAGATATTCCCAAGGATCTGCGCCCGCCGGTGCTTCCGGTATTCCTGAGTTTCCGCGCCATGGTCGGCTTGGGCACCTACTTTATCCTGGCCAGCCTGGTGGCAGCGTTCATCTCATTTAGGAAAAATCCTGAGAATCACCGTTTATTCCTGACTCTGTTGGTATTTTCTCTGCCGCTACCCTACATTGCCAACCAGTTGGGCTGGCTGGTTGCCGAAGTCGGCCGTCAACCCTGGATCGTGTACGGGGTTCTGAAAACAGCCGATGCCGTATCGAAAAGCGTATCCGCCACCCAGGTAGCCATATCCCTGGCCGGCTTTACGCTCCTCTATGGAGCATTGGGTATTATCGATATCTACCTGTTGAGCAAATATGCCCGAAAAGGGCCGGACAGCGATCTATCAGGAATTGTCAACATAGAAAGGGGGGCATAAAACATGGAACCGAATGTATTTCAGATTATCTGGTTTGTTCTCTGGGGTGTACTGTGGAGTTTTTATTTCATGACGGACGGATTTGTCCTCGGCACCGGTTTTATGTCCGGCTTCCTTGCCAAGAATGATACGGAGCGCCGGGTTCTGATCAACACCATCGGCCCGATATGGGATGGAAACGAGGTATGGCTCATCACAGCCGGTGGCGCAACCTTTGCGGCATTTCCCACCACCTATGCCCTGATGTTCAGCAATCTCTATACTGCTCTGCTGCTGCTGCTCTTTGCCCTGATCGTGCGCGGAGTTTCATTTGAATTCCGCGGCAAGATCGATAGCCCGGCCTGGAAAAACGCTTGGGACAGCGCCATTACCATCTCCAGCTTCCTGCCCGCGTTGTTGTTCGGGGTTGCTTTCGGCAACATTTTCAAGGGCATCCCCATGCGCAACGACTTTGCCAATATATCTTTCGCCTATGACGGTTCGCTTCTGACCCTGCTTAACCCCTACGGCCTGCTGACCGGCGTGCTGTTCGTTCTCCTGTTCGCGGTCCACGGTTCGCTCTACGCGGCGATCAAGACTACCGGCGAGCTTTCCAGCCGGGCCGCCGCCATGGCCAACAAGCTCTGGATTCCATTGCTGGTGGTTGCGGTGGCATTTCTCGGCTACACTTATCCGGCCACACATTTGTATGAAAATTATTTTAAAACCCCTATTTTGCTGGTTATTCCGGTAATAGCCGTAGCATCACTGCTGCTGGTCAGGCTGTACGCATCCCAAGACAAGCTGCACAAGGCTTTTCTGTTCTCCTGCCTGACAATTGTCTTTGTCTGCTATACCGGTGTAACCGGATTGTTTCCCAACCTGATCCCTTCAAGCATCGATCCGGCGTCGAGCTTGACGATTTACAATTCATCGTCCAGTCTTCTGACCCTGAAAATCATGACCGGCGTAGCATTCATTTTCGTGCCGATTGTTGTCGCCTACAAGATCTGGATCTACCGTATTTTCCGGGCTCGCGTCACCAGCGAGGATGTTCTGGAAAGCTCGGAAGCATACTAAAAACGTATTACAAAAAAATTAATTTTTTTTATTGCGATTTGACAATACAAAAAAGTTACGGTATAAGCCTAGCATCTTAACACTCCAACCAAAGTCTCGGACCTCCGGGACTTTGGCATTTTGGGGAATCTACACGAAAGGAGTTACCAGCCGGATTTACAACTTCGCATTCCAGGGCGCTCGCGCCAGCCCGGCAAAGCCGATACAACCGACCTTTTTTATTATGAAAAAAATTCTTATCCATGCGTTATGCCTGCTGCCTTTGGCAGCATGTGAAAATGCGCCAGTCAAAAAAGCTCCTCCATCTTCTGCGGCAACGGTTTCGACCGATTCCCCACTTGACCGCGAAATCCAGAGGCTCTTGGAGAAGGGAATCTCCATGAGCGAACGAAAACGCCAAATACCCGCCATAGAAGCAGCTTTCAAACGCCGTACGTCTCCCGAACGCGCCCGGCAGCTTGCTGCGCTCTGCTACACAAAAACCCTTGGAACACCTTTTCTTCCTTTCGATCTGGCGGAAATAGCCCTGGCAGAAACAGGCGGCCACAAGCTCTCAGCAACGGCTGTCTCGCCAATGGGCGCCTTGGGAGTCTGGCAGCTTATGCCGAGTCGCGCAAAAAGCCATGGCTATTCTCCAAGAGACATGGAAAACGACGAAAAATGCGCCGAGGCGGCTGTGCGGGAGTTGTACACAAAGCTTGAGATGGCGCAAGGCAACATGCAACGAGCCAAGAGGTACTACTGTGGCAAAGGTCCTCAGGCTGACTATTACTTGCGCAAGCTCCAGAAAGTCCGCCAGGAAATGAAATGGGACATGGAGCACCAGACTGAGCGTATTGCCATGAGCGAAGCCGGAATCCGGACTCAATAATGCTCATATTCGCCCGTCTTGTTGTGCTGCTTCAGCTTTTACTGATCTGCGGATGCTCCCTGCTGGTGAAGGAACCCCAGGTGACCGTAACGCGGACCAACATCATCGGACTGGATACGGCCGGAGCCGACATTGAATGCACTCTGGCCGTATCCAACCCGAACTCTTATGACCTGACGCTTCTGGGCTATACCTACGACCTGCGGATAATGACTCTGCCGCTGTCTTCCGGAGGCCTTCAGGAGCCGACCACCATACCTGCGGATCGGCAGACCGATATTCGCCTGCCGATCCGCATCAAATACGGCGATCTGCTGGAAATCCTGAAGCGGCGGCCCGATCCGGACCGGATACCTTACCAGATACAGGCGCGCCTGCAGATCGGCACGCCGTTGGGGGACATGCTGATCCCTGTCAACGTCAGCAACACGTTCAAAATACCGGAAACCTATCAGCCCGCATATTTACTGAACAAACTGCTCGACACCATAACCTCCCCCCATTAGCGGCAGGGTCTTTTTTCTTGATATCAACGCATACGCTCTGTTATAAAGTTCCCAGTTTTAAAGATTATTTTGCGCCATAACGACGTTGCCCGATGCGGGGAATCGCGGCATCAAATGGCGCAACGCGCTCAGTTTCCGGGTTTAAAAACAATTTCGCTCCACCAGGCGGCATCAGCAACCATTCTAACAACAATCGCCACCTTATACTCCACCCATGCCGTCTCCCACGGTTAAACGCCTTGCTGGACTCTTCAACAGGCCATGTGCGGCGGAACGGACCGGCACGACTTGACACGCGGGAGCATATCTGTTACCAAACCCCATTAATTTAATTGCATTTCGCACAAAATTGCAGAATCGAGAGGTTCGTTATGAGCTGGTTCCATAGAGAAAGAGCAGGCATCAACAGAGCGCAAGTAAAAAGAACCAAAGCTCCAGAGGGAATGTGGGTCAAGTGCCCGGGCTGTTCCGCAACACTGCTTGCCAAGGATGTTGATACCAACGTGGGCGTCTGCCCCAAGTGCGGACACCATCATCGCATCACTGTCCGTCGCCGTCTGGAGGCCCTGCTGGACAACGAGACCTGGCAGGAATTCGATGCGGGCATGACATCAGTGGATTTCCTCCAGTTCAAAGATGCCAAGAGCTATCAGGAACGCATTGATGCCGCACTTGCCAAGGGAGGCTCCAAAGATGCTGTGGTTTGTGTGGAAGGCGCCATTGATGGAATCGCTGTCCAGGTTTCCGCCTTTGATTTCTCTTTCATGGGCGGCAGCATGGGAAGCGTGGTCGGCGAAAAGATTACCCGCTCCATTGAACGGGGCATTCAACACAATCAGCCAGTAATCATCATTTCCGCGTCGGGCGGCGCCCGCATGCAGGAAAGCATTCTCTCGCTGATGCAGATGGCCAAAACGTCGGCTGCACTGGCAAAACTGAAGCAGGCCGGCATCCCCTTCATCTCCATTCTGACCGATCCCACCACCGGCGGTGTTACCGCCAGCTTTGCCATGCTCGGCGACATCAACATTGCCGAGCCAAAGGCGCTGATCGGCTTTGCCGGGCCACGGGTCATCGAGCAGACGCTGCGCCAGAAACTCCCCGAGGGCTTCCAGCGGGCCGAATATCTGCTGGACCACGGCATGGTGGATGTGATCGTTCCCCGCATGGAACTACGCGCGAAACTGGCATCCATTCTCAAAATGCTGCACCGGCCCACGGCTTAAAATGCCCCTGGATGGTTTGCTGGAGAAGCTCTACGCCCGCCGGAGATTCGGAATCCGCCCGGGTGTTGACAGGGTCTGCACACTACTCGACCGGCTCGGCAATCCTGAACGGAGTTTTCGCACTATTCATGTTGTCGGCACCAACGGCAAGGGCTCCACGACAGCCTTTCTTTCATCAATCCTGAGCGCTGCAGGCCACCACACAGCACAGTTCACCTCTCCCCATCTCGTCAACTTCAGCGAACGCTTCCGTATCGATGGAAAGGAGCCGGAAATTGACCAACTTGCCGTGCAGCTTGAAAAAGTGCTCTCCCTGGCTCCCGACGAAGCCACCTTTTTCGAAATAGTTACCGCCCTTGCGGCAATCATGTTTGCCGAAGAACAGGTTGAAGTAGCCGTAATGGAGGCCGGCATGGGGGGCTGCTCCGATGCCACGGCTGCCCTTCCCGGCATAATGACCGTGATCACCCCCATCTCACTGGACCACTGCGACTACCTGGGCGCCACGCTGGAACAGATCGCCGCGGAAAAAGCCGCTATTGCCGAACCAGGCACCCCTATCATCAGCGCACGCCAGACACAAGCTGTGCGGAATGTCATTCAGTCGTTCTGCAGATGCGGCGAGTCCCGGCTGCTCTGGTCGGGAGATGATTTTGCCGCAACCTGGAACGGCCCCGGTTGCCTCGAATATCGCGGAATACATAATGCACTCTCACGGTTCAAACCTGGCATACCCGGGCGCTATCAGGCAGAAAATGCTGCTCTGGCGCTGGCAGCCGCCGAGACAGTTGATGGATTAGGCATCGACGTGCCGCATGATGCACTAGCGTCCGGTATCTCTGAAGCCCGTTGGCCGGGGCGCATGGAGTTGGTCCCCGGACAGCCGCGAATGCTGTTGGATGGGGCCCATAACCCATCCGGTGCCGCCGCACTTGCCGAAGCTCTGAGTGACTACCATTATGGGCGTCTGCTGCTGGTTGTCGGAATAATGGCCGACAAGGATGCTGCCGCCCTGCTGGCGCCCCTGGCTCCCCGCGCCACAAAATGTTTTTGCGTCACTCCGGCCATCGAACGCGCCCTGGATGATGAAGCCCTGGCCGGTATACTGGCGCATATGGGGTTCGATTCCCTGGCCTGCGGCAGCGTTGGCCAGGGAATCGAAACCGCCCGGTATGAAGCCCAAACCGACGACCTGATTCTGGTGGGAGGTTCGCTGTTCACCGTGGGCGAGGCCAAGGCTTGGCTGACGGGAAGCACTTTTACGGGAATCAGAGGATAGGACCGCTCTACTCATGAAACTGAAATGTATTTCAATACTGCTTGCCTGTCTGCTGTTTCTGACGGCACACACCTCATCCGCCGCCGATGAAATCATTATCAAAGCGGAAACCATGAGTACCAACCCGGCGGATGACACTGTCAACGCCACCGGCAATGTGGTGATGGAGTGGGGAGGAATGACGCTGACCTCGCAGCGTGCCGTCTATAACCAAAAGACCAGAGTGCTGGATGCCTATGGGAATGTGGTCATTATTAAGGGTGAAGACAAACTGAAGGGTGAATGGGCGACTCTGGATATGGCCACTGGCCGGGGTGAAATGCACAAGGGGTCAGCCGCTGTCGAGAATTCCAGTTTAAACCTCACCGGCGACAAAATAGTCCGCAATAACGATGGCACCCTTACCCTCAACGGAACCGAGTTGACCACCTGCGAACTCCCCGATCCGAGCTGGAAGTTTTCCGCGGAATACCTGTATGTTAATCCGGATGGATATGCCATCGGAAAAAGCATTGTTTTTTACATCAAGGACACTCCAGTTCTCTATATCCCCTGGATTGCCGTTCCCATAGTGCGGGAGAAAAAAACAGGACTGCTGTTTCCCAAAATCGGCAATTCATCCAAACGCGGCATACAACTTGATGTTCCGTTCTACTGGGCCATCTCGCCTAGCCAGGATGCCGTCATCGACATGGATATCCAGACAAAACGCGGCGTCGGCCTTGGTGTCGATTACCGTTATCTGCGTAAACGGGGCAGCGAGGGAAATCTGACCGGTTACCTCATCTACGACAACATGACCGAGAGCTGGCGCGGCCAGGTCTACCAGACGCACAAGGAAATTTTTTCGCCTGACCTGAACCTGCGCACAACAGTCAACCTGACCACGGACCGGCAATTCCTGAACGACTACGGGGAGAAGAGCGGTGACTACAACCGCCAAGCGAACAGCACTGTCGTCAATGCCCTGAAGACGTGGCAGAACTACGCTCTGACCGCCAATCTGCGTTACACCGAGGACTACTACGCCGCCGACAACAGCCGTACCCTGCAAACCATGCCGGAAATCGGCCTGGCTGCCGTACGTCAACAGATCTTCTCCACTCCGCTCTATTTCGACATGGATGCCACAGCTTCGAATTTTTATCGCGATACCGGCACCACCGGCCAGCGAGTGCAAGCCTTCCCCCGTGTGAGCCTGATCAGCGGCCTGCCCGGCTATCTGAATGCCACGCTCTATGCCGGTGTCCATCTGCGGGGTTATTCCACCGACAACATCCCGGAGGGAAGCGGAACAAACAAGACCGATGGCAACCTGATACCGGAAATAGGCGCAACACTTTCATCATCGTTCAGCAGAGTTTACGATATCAATGGTGAACACCTGAAAAAGCTGCGCCATGAACTAACACCTGAAGTTTCCTACCGCTACGAGCCGGACCGCGATCAGTCAAGTCTTCCGATGTATGACTACGATGATCGCCTGATTCATCAGAATGTGGTCTATTATGGAGTGACCAGCTACCTGAGCGGCAAATTTCAGCACGGCGAAAGTACCGAGTATCGCGACCTCTCACGCATCAAACTCATGCAGGGATACAGTATCAACGGGACACGCCGCGATGAGTTGACCATGGTGGACGACACCCATCGTTTGTCCGACGTGATCCTGGAAACGGAAACATGGCTGCACCCTCTTGCCAAATTCACCTTCGATGCGCGCTATAATTTCCATGAAAACCGCATCTCCAGCGCTGCGCCAGGCCTGGAATTTGACGATAAACACGGCAACATGGCCTCCGCCAGCTACCGAATGGCGCACAACTCAACCATTGCAGCCAATAACGTGGAGTATCTGGAGGCCCGCCTCTCCACGAAATACTTCAAGCCATGGGTGCTCGACTATACCGCACGCTACTCCTTTGATAAGTCGGACTTCCTGGAAGGAGTCTATTCCGTCGAATACCGTCACCAATGCTGGAGCGTCAGGCTGGAAATGCATGATCGTACCGGCAACCCTTCCTTCTCATTCAGTTTCAACCTAGCCGGCCTGACAGACAGCGGCATGTCGCGTAAAAACCAATAATTGCCACTCTTTCAGAATTCACCTTTGGTTCACTTTCTGCATGACTCCTGAAGCAACTCGCCCCGCTATCCCCTTTGGGCAGCCACCACACGTCAACATACTGATTTAAAACACGTTATTTTGCACGACGAAAGTGGCGCATGCAAAGCCGGGAATCTGCCCAAACAGCAGGCAGCAGAAGACCACTATATGTGCGAACAGTAAGGAGATAATAATGCCAAAAGAGGTGAAAACGGATCGTTATGTAACATTCAAGGGAATTGATGGCGACGGCAATGCCCGGCGGTTGGTGGTAATGCTACGACGTCATATTGACGATCCGGCCAAAACAAACCCATTCTGGGAAAAATTCAAGGAGAAGCTGGCGCTGGCCAAATCGCCCTACGCGAACCAGGGACGGCATCTTGATGAATTGTTCCTGATTCACTCCTATCTCAATAATTTATATGAGTTGTTCGAAGAATACGAAGACCGGGAAGCACTGGCGCTGTTACGCCAGATTGAGCTGGAATCGTGCTAAAAAAAAGGCCACCCGGCGTGAGTGGCCCAAAAACGATATGAGACAAAACTCTAATGCAGTCCGTACAACTGCCTATAGGTGACAGCCGAAGCGTAGACCTTCTTGACGTAATCGCGGGTTTCCTGGTAGGGAATGCACTCTATGAATTCGTCCTTCTTGAGCCCCTTCAGTTTTTTTCTCCAGCGTTCCACCGCCGTTGTCCCGGCATTGTAGGCGGCAACAGAGTAGACCACATCGCCGTCAAACCCCTTCAATAGCGAACGCAAATGCCGTGTGCCCAACATGATATTGTAGTCCGGTACTGTCAGACGCGCCGGATTGAAAGAACCTTTCTCGCGGGCTGTGACCTTGGCGGTTGCCGGCATAAGCTGCATCAGTCCAATAGCGCCGGCAGAAGATTTTACGTTCGGTAAAAAGCAGCTCTCTGCACGGATCAGGGCATAAATCAGCGACTCGGAGAGGCTATTAGCCGTATACTGCGTCACCTGACCGGTGTACACCATAGGATAACCGGCGGTCCAAAGTGGCAAGGTCTCTTTTTCCCACTTCAACGGCCTGTTTTCCATGAACAGGGAAATTGCCGACGAGTAATCGCCCATCTCCAGATAAAGCCGCGCCAAACCGGGAAACTGCCCCTTCTTGCCGCCATTCTTTTTGCGAACCGCTGCCGTCTCGCAACGGGCCTCGTCAATCATCCCCAGAGAAGCCAGCAAACGCGCCTTCTCATATGCAGCAGGTATGGCCGCATCAATCACCGCCGCCCTCGCAAGCGGCTCCCTGGTATCTTTTATCCCTCTCTGTTCACGGTACCAGGTAGCATAAAACCCGGCTGGGTATTCGCCAAGCAGCGTAGTAAAATAATCGCCGGCCTCGGCATTGCCGCTATTCTCCAGTGAACGCCCCAACCAATAGAGTGCTTTTTCTCGCAGGTTATCATCTTTCAAAAGCGCCTTAAACGACGCAGCCGCAACAGGATATTCTCCGTTCAGATAGCGGCACCAGCCACCTTCCCAGGTGGCGCGGCCAATGAATTTCGATTCCGGAAACACCTTCCCCACCTGTTCGTACAACCGCGCCGCTTCGGCAAAATTCCCCATGTTCTTACGCAGGCCGGCAACTTCCATCAAGGCATCATCGGCAAATTCATTTTTCGGGCCCTCAGCTGCCAACTCCATGAAAGCTGTAAAGGCTCGTTCGTTATGTTCAAGACGCTCCAGAGCCTTAGCGCGCCAAAAACGAGCCTCGGAACGGATGGAAGGAGAATTGCTGGTAGACGCCTTTGCCAAACTTTTTTCGGCAGATATCCAACTCCGCAATCGATAATGATTCAGACCGGTTCGCAAGACAACCCGGTCGACCACGGCTGCGGGTTGTCCCTCCAGCGAAATGGACTGGAGCGTTTGCAGCGACTGGTAATACTCGTTCCGGGCTGAAAGCGCCGAAGCGCGACGCAACAATTCTTCCACCGTAAACGGTGAAACAACGACTCTCCCCTTCCCCAACTCCTTGAGCCGTTCCAAGGACTTCTTTGCCTGCGGCGCCAATGGGTTGTTCAACCAAATGCTCCGGTAAATCTGGGCTGCAGCGGATTTATCGCCGGTTGCTTCGCAACTTTGACCTGACACGAAAAGCGCATCCACGGCATCGCTGCCCGAGACATATTTTTCGATAAATGCCTGACTGACTTTGAGCGTCCCCGGATAATCACCAGCTGCGACGAAACTGTCGAGCCGGAGTTTTTCAGCCCGCCGGACCAACTGAGAAGAAGGGTATATCTGGGGAATAGTAGCAGCCTTGGCAGCCGCTTCGCCGAACTTCTTAAGCTTTATCAAGGCCTCGACCTGATAGAAGGCGGCATAATCGCCCAGTAGTGGCAGTTTCTGCTCGGCCTCAGCCAGCAGAACGAGAGCTTCCTCAGCCTTGCCCTGACGCAAAGCGCTGACCCCCATTAAAAAGGTACGCTGGGGAGACTCGCTGGATTTTCGGGCCAGAGACAAGCTTTCTTCATATTTTTTTTCGCTGAACAATGATGCAGCGCGAGTCATAAAATCATCTGCATGACACGAGAGACTGACGAGGGAGACAAGTGAGATGCCCGCCAGGGCAATTATGAGTGGTTTGCGGGTGGTGTGAAACATTATCTGCCTTTCGCGGAAAAGGCCCTGAGCGCAAGCTCATGGCCTTGAGTTAATGGAAGGGAAAAACAAAAAAACGGATGGGGAATCGTCAAGGATTTTGGATCTGGAATCACAGCTTCCTCTTGGCCAATTCCTCCTGATAAAACTTCTGATACAGGCTATCCCAGTCGCGGCTGCCCTGATCCCGATTGCGCAGCTTGGCGCGTACAGCATCGTCAATCTCTTCGGCCACCTGAAAGAATGAGGTCAGCGTCTGTTTGACGCGGGCCAGCGCCCGCCCCTCATCGGTTACTTCAGCAATATCGTCGCGCCAGAGAAGTTTCATGATCTCATGGGCCAAGTTGGATATGCGGTCTTCGGAAAATGCCATTGTATCTGCCTTTTGCCTCCGGAAGTGTGATACGGAACACCGATTTCCGCCTTACAGCACGATTTTTCGGTCCTTGGCCAGTTTTTCCTTGATCATGCGCAACATCTTGCGACGATCGATGTCCGCAGCGCCGCGCCCCATGGCAGCCATGGTCTCATCCAGCATCTGTTCGGCATCCTTTTCCAACGCCTGCTCCCGGCGGATATCCTGCGTAATGGCTTTGGCAATACCTTCCACCACCGCACCGCGCCCCTGCTGCGGAACAATCAGGGCATCCGCAATCAAATCGCTGCAAACTTTCTCGGCCAAGCGTTTTATCTGTTCTTCTTTCAGTCGCATACTGCCTCAAAAGAAAAAGGCCCGCCGCCGGCAGGCCCCATCACGTATATAGGATTGTGTTTACTTTAATGTTTTCAGGTATCCCAGCAAAGCATCCATGTCAGCCTTGACCAGCGTTTTGGTCGAAGGCATGATGCTTTTGGGATTTGCTTTTTGGGGATTTTCCAATTTCTCCCTGATGCTCTTCACCTTCATCCTGGCAGCAATAGTGGTCAGGTCGGGCCCTACCTTGCCCCCCTTGCCCTTGACGCTGTGGCACAAGGCGCATTTCTGATTAAAAATCTGCTCTCCCTGATTCTCGGCCTGGGCAGCCACGGTAATCAGCGCTGCTGCAATAAAAGCCGCAATAATCGTAACCGCGCGTTTCATTACAAATCTCCTCAATGTCGTTTATGAAGACGACACATTGTACTCATTCCATCTGAAATTGCAATCCATAATACTCTTTGCTGAACGGAAATTACGTCATCCTGCTTTTTCTCACCTTTTCCGGACTTCCTGCAACACCCACGCTCGAGTTGCCCCTTGACTACTTCCCGAGCGCGCCCTGCAAATCTGCACAACATTCCGGCATCCCCACTATTCCAAGCAAAAACGAATCCGGCAAGCTACTGAAATTATTCTAAAATAATTATTTATTGCATTGGCATGCACTATGAATGAAATCACAAGAGGTTTCAGAATAAATTGTGCACGGAAGTTTTCCTGCACACGGAGGCACGCCATGAAACAGATAGAAGCCGTCATACATCAACTCAAGCTGCAAGAGGTACGGAACGCTCTCGATGAAATTGGTGTCGAGGATTTCATGGAAAGCGACGTAGTTTGCCATAGCCACAAGAACGGGCAAACACTGATCTTTCGTGGCGCCAAATTCGTTGCAGATATCGTTAAAATGGTGAAACTTGAGATCATTGCAGCAGACGATGCGGCGGACAAAATTATCGAGACCATCGGTGCCATTGCAAAGACCGGGCACAAGGAAGATTGCCGGATTGCCATACGCCCTTATATGGAAGCAGCCTGACACTGACAAAAGTACACGCCGCTCGCAAATCCGGCTTCTCTGGCCTTGCGAAGACAAAACATAACTGGTGTGAATGTGTTTCCCCTAACAAGTCACAAGATCAGCTCATCCTGAAATTGCCGGTTCGCCGCAGTAATATATTGCGCCATTTCCCGCCATCGTTCAAAATAGCGCATAGGGTGGACAACCACGGCGAAAACAGTCAGTAGACTGAATGACTTGAATACCGAAAAGGAAACATTCTCCACCATTATGTTCAACCGTCTTTACATTCACATACCCTTCTGCCATCGCAAATGCCCCTATTGCGCCTTTGTCTCGCAGCAGGGCAGTAGCGCGGAAATTGACAGCTACGTCAATCTGCTCATGACTGAAATGCATCTGGCGCGCCGGGAGTCCCTTTCCCTACACGCAATTGACTCGATTTATTTTGGAGGCGGCACCCCCTCGCTGCTCCACCCAAGCCAAGTAGAGCGGATTCTTGAGTTGGCCTGCAAACTGTTCAGCCTGTCGGAGAGCGTCGAAATTACCCTGGAAACAAATCCCGGCACAATCGATCAACAGAAACTGAAGGGCTATCACCTGGCGGGTGTCAACCGGCTCTCAATCGGCGTACAGTCCTTTGACGACCATATGCTGGAAGTGCTGGGCCGCATTCACACGGCACACCAGGCGGACGATGCCGTAAAAGCCGCTCGCTGGGCCGGATTCGATAACGTCGGCATTGACCTGATCCACGCCCTGCCCGGACAAACCATGCAAATGTGGCGCGACGACCTCCACCATGCGTTGGATCTGACGCCCGAACATCTCTCGGTCTACGGCCTGACAATCGAGGAGGGCACTCCCTTTGCCGAACGCTATGCCGAAAACACGGATATACCGGACGAAGACCTTGCCGCCGATATGTTCGAAACGGCCGACACACTGCTTACAACTGATGGTTACGAACACTACGAGATCGCCAACTACGCCCGCCCCGGCTATCGCAGCCGACACAACAGCGGTTACTGGAAACGTGACGGTTATCTGGGGCTGGGGGCTGGCGCTCATTCTTTTTTACGTTCCGGCAAATATGGTACCCGTTTTGGAAACACACCCGATCTGGATGAATACGCCATCTCCATCACCAGGGGTAAGTTGCCGCGCCGGGACAAGATAGGTCTTTCACGGGAAGATAGCTTGGCGGAGTTCATGTTTCTGGGGCTGCGCATGGCTGATGGAGTGACGTCCGGAGACTTTGAAAGAGAATTCGGGACAACGCTTTGGGAACACTTTGGAAAGGTGATGGATGAATTGGCTGGTCAGGGGTTGTTGACAGCCGATGAACACGGGGTACGCCTGACCAGACGCGGCATGCTGCTTTCAAACCGGATTTTTGTCAGATTTCTGGCGGAGTAGATCCGTTTGTATCTGCTGCCGAAATAAGTTTGACGCCCCCCAAAGCCACTTCCAATGTAAATACCCCGACTCTCAAAAGAACCGGGGTATTTTTGAGGTTGACTTCAGTTACCGCGTCTTTCTTGCCAAAAACTTATGTTGCACTTCAAAGGCCTCCAAATCATCACTCGCGTCCTCCTCTGAGAATTTACCTAAAAAATCAAAAACGCCACCCTCTTCGGGTTGTGAAACTCCAACTTTTCCCGGATGCCAATGATTTTCCGTCCAGGTCCATGATGCCGGACGTGACTGTTGCCGTATATTTCGCTCCACCGGAAAGCTGAGAATCGGGAGTAAACGTTGCGGTCCGGGTCGCTACATCATACGAAATAGCGCCTGCAACCGGATTACCGCCCCGACTGAGATAGAAAGTACTGCTGTTAAGCGTAGCTTGGTCGATATCATTGCTAAAAGAGACCGTAACTCTCGTTTTCGTGCTTATGTTCTTCGCACCATCCGTGGGAGTGCTGCTACTGACTGAAGATGAAGCCGTTGTTGTTTCAGTCGAATATGTCGCCTGCATAGTTTCTCCCGGCGTCGAAATGGACGAAATCTCAACTTTTGAAGAAGTGCCGCTGTAATACTTCGACGAGGGAGTGGTCGAGTTGCCAAAAGCATCTTTGTTTCCTGAATAAAACAAAGTCTTGGAATCCCCCCCACAATCACTGTTTACGAGAGAACAGTTCGAATTGTCGGCTTCTTCCGCCATAACACCTTGGTGAGAACTTACTCCGTATCTGTTGATATCGTTCGATCCCTGCGTGCCGGAAGCGATATCGACATGGAGTACCAGAAGTCCCCCGTTCCAGTCATTTCCCATCTGTATCTTCATCCCCGCATCCCATCCCGTGGGATACCGGTTCTCGGCAAGAAAGTACTCCGTATCGCTCACGGAAGAATTTATGAACTTGTATGAAGATGACTTAAAGGAAAGCGGAGGCGGCAGAGTCAGGCTATCGCTTGAAGACGGAATCACCGGTGTCGCCCATCCCAGATACTGGCGCGACCACGCATCGAGGGTTACCGGTGTCGTACCGGCATATTCATTCGTGTCCGCCCCCCAGCTTCCGCCGGACATGAGGGAGAAGATACCGAGGCCTGCGTTATGATATGAAGTATCATAAAGATCGGGGAGACCGCAGAGCGAGTGGCCCATCTCGTGCGCAATGACTCCCATGGGATGCTGGGCCCCATTATCATTCAATTCACCGTTCTGCGCCCACCCGGTGATGTTTTTGCCTGCCACGGTCAAGCCCGGATCTCCACCCCAGGCATGCGCCCAGATACTGGGAGTTTTTTGGCTTCCCGATGCCTCATACCCGGCGTAAATAAAATAGACGCTGAGTTCCGACTGCTCGATTATGCCGTCTCCGTTTGCATCGTATCCTGCAAAGTCGACATACTTGGTCGCCTGGCTCAGAGCATGATTCAGTATTGTCGTCTCCGTCTCATAGCTCATGTCCCCTCCTCCGCTGTTCGGGTGTTTGTCGGAGATACTGACGGTGACGACCCCTGCCGGGTTATCCGTCTGACTGTGGGTTGCCGGAGAAATAGTGATGCCGCCGTATGAGTTCTGCGTGTAGAAATTAGCCATCGATTTTGCGCCATAGGACGTATCGAAAACAGCGCCGGACCACCCGCTCGAATTTGTAACCAGAGTGCGGTCGGCAAAGTTGACCAGTATGATAAGCACATTTTTCTTCCCGGAAACCGGTGTAGGAACCCAGTCTCCCGCAGCCGTTCCGAGGGCCGACGCCCCTTCCGCACGGGACGATGACTGCCGCTTTTTGTGTATCTGTTTGATCATTCGCTCAAGCCCGGATTCGGCTCCGGTATTCCTGTCGGGCTTCAGTCCCTTCGGCGCCGCCGAAGGTGGCGCCGCGTTCGGCTTGAACACAACCCCCGAGTTGCGGAGCTTGCCGTCAGACGCTTTTTCTGCATATTCCCAGTACTTTGACGATGAACTCCTGACAACGCTGTAACCGTTTTCCGTTTCAGTCCAGTTCTGGAACTCGTCACCCCGAATCCTGGCCTTGAAGCTCGTTCCATCGGGGTTCGTCAGCGTCAGCAACTGAGGACTTGCCGGTCCGGCACATACCGGCCCGGCAGTTGAAACCACCAAAAGAAAAAACGGCGCAATCGGCAAAATCATTCTTTTTACGTGTTGAGAGATTTTCATGCGAACAAACTTCCTCCTTTGAATAAAATGAATGGTACAGCTTTTGCCTGGAAATATATATGCTTGCAAATTAACAAACAATCACCAAAAATAATTAATTATTTCAAAAAACAGGGGACAACTTTTGGATTGCCTCAGAGGATAGTCGGGCTAAAAAGAAAACCTGCCCCCGGGCACATGGCGGATGTTAGCGGATTCATCTTTTGACAATAAAATGCCGTGGACATATAGTGACACTTGCTCTCAACTCGGAACAAGAGGGACTGCACGCGGGAGGAAAAGAGTGCCGGAGCTTCCTGAAGTAGAACTGACCCGACGCAGGCTGGAGCGGGAAACAACAGGCAAAAAGATTGAAAAAGTTGTAGTCCGGGCTCCGAAACTCCGCCTTGTGGTCCCGCCAGAACTGGAGACATCACTTCAGGGCCATGCAATCCGATCCGTTAACCGGCGGGGAAAATATCTTCTATTCGACTGCGAAGTCGGATGGCTCATCATCCATCTGGGGATGACAGGCTTTCTCCGGCTACTCCCGGAAATGACACTCCCCGGAAAGCACGATCACCTTGACTTTGTCCTTGCCGACGGTTCTGTGTTGCGTTTCCATGACCCAAGAAAGTTCGGCACCGTAGCCTGGACGACGAGTGATCCCGCAACCAATAAGCTCTTGGCAGGAATCGGCCCGGAACCGCTGACCACAGCCTTTGATGGCGCCTATCTCTTCAAAGTGAGCCGAACACGCCGAATTGCAGTTAAGCTGCTGATCATGAATATGAAAATCGTCGCCGGAGTCGGCAATATCTACGCCAACGAAGCACTGTTCCGCGCCGGCATCCGCCCTGACCGGACTGCGTCATCCCTCAGCCGTTCCGAATGCGAACGGCTGGCCACAACCATTCGGGAGGTATTGCAAGAGTCCATCGACCAGGGGAGTACCTATCGGGTGGCGGAAGACACGGTCGCATATCATCCGCTGAACTTTGACGTGTACGGGCGGGGAAAGAGTGCCTGCACCACCTGTGGCAGCGCACTGGAAGAGATCCGGCTCGGCAACCGGAGCACGGTTTATTGTCCCCGCTGCCAGCATTGACCATACTATAGAGGGAAAGTATCAAGTAACCAAAGTACCCCATAACGTTTGCCATACCGCTGTTGGCATTGGAGAAGCATGACATGGAAAGAGTATCGTTTGTTATAGATGAAGCTGTTGCGACGGTAATCAGATCGCCCCTGGTGACTCCTTTCAGGATTGCGACCGGACAACACGATGAGCTGGAGAACGTTTTTCTCCGGCTTCGCACCAGTGACGGAATTTTCGGGTACGGCGAAGCAGCCGTAGCATCCCACATCACCGGCGAGACCGTGGCTGCAACTCTGGTCAATCTGCAGACTGCTGCCGCTGCCCTACAAGGTCGCCGTATAGACGACCCGGTGGAAACCTGCCGGGAGTTTTCTCCATCCTTCACGGGCAATCATGCGGCTCTGGCAGCTCTTGAAATGGCCATACTGGATATCTGCTCCCGCATTCGGGGGATTCCATTCTACGGACTCTTTTCGCCAGCCACGGCATGCAAACCGCTGCTGTCATTTGCCTCGGATATAACCATAGTGATCAGTACCCTTGAAGAAGCCCGGGCAGCAGCGGAGAAATACGCGGCACAGGGGTTCGGGACATTCAAGATCAAAATCGGCGCGAACGAGGAATTGGACCTGAGCCGCATCTTGGCTGTGCGGACAGTTGCACCTGACTGCAAGCTCATTCTGGACGCAAACATGGGGTTCAGCGCCGACCGGATGCTGGCGTTTTTGGACAAGCTCGACCGTCACGGAGCGCGGCCGGTATTGCTTGAACAGCCCGTACTGAAGCACGATTGGGATGGATTGACAGCAATAACGACTGCGCTGGCGGGCAGTGGAACGCTCGTCTGTGCAGATGAAAGCGTCGGCTCACTGGCAGATGCCCGCCGGGCCATTGACAGCAATGCTGTCAGCGCCATCAACATCAAGTTCATGAAAAGCGGCATACTGGAGGGAGCCGAGATCGCCCGGCTCGCACATTCACACGGCATCCCCCTGATGCTGGGAGCCATGATGGAAAGCGCCCTATCGATCACCGCTGCCGCCCACTTTGTCGCTGGTCTGGGATGTTTCGACTTCATTGACCTCGACACCACATTCTTCATCAAGGGTGAACTGGCGCACTCCCCATACCTTAACGCCAGCGGCGGGTTCGATCTGAGCCATGCCAGCCACGGCATTGGTGTAGAGCCACGTTTCCCCTAGGAAGAGACATAATAATGGCCGAAACGATGCCAATAATTTTCGTCGGGCATGGCAACCCCATGAATGCATTATCAAAAAACGCCTATACCGACGGTTGGGCGGCCATGGGCACATCCATTCCCCGTCCCAGGGCAGTGCTTGCAATATCCGCTCACTGGTACATCCCTGGTTGTGCGGTAACGGCGCATTCCGCTCCCCGGACCATTCACGATTTTGGCGGATTCCCCAAAGAACTGTACGACGTGCAGTATCCGGCTCCCGGCAGCCCGGAGCTTGCTAGAAAAGTCAAGGACCTTCTCTCCCCGGTTTCCGTCGAGCTTGATGAAAGCTGGGGCATCGACCATGGTACGTGGTCGGTACTAACTCATATCTTTCCGCATGCCGATGTTCCGGTCGTGCAACTCAGCATAGACAAAAGACAACCGCCCCTTTTTCACTATGAATTGGGGAAACGGCTCAGCTCACTGCGTGAAGAAGGCGTGTTGGTTATGGGCAGCGGCAACCTGGTCCATAATCTGCACGCATACGCTTGGGGAGAAAAAGGCGTTCAAGCTTTTGACTGGGCTGTGCGGTTCGAGAATCAAATAAAGGAAATGCTGCTCAAGGGCGACGACACCGGGGTCGTCGCCTACGAAAACCTTGGCTCAGATGCGATGCTCTCCATTCCGACACCCGATCACTACCTGCCCCTACTCTATGTGCTCGGCCTCCGCAGAAAAAATGATCGGATCGAATTTCCGGTACAGGGAGTAGATGGCGGCTCGATCTCCATGCTTGCTATCCGCATAGGCTGACAACTCTCCCTGTGATCCAAGAATTGGCAACAGACCATTAATAAGCTGAAATAATTGCAAAAAACCAGAAAAATAAGTATTCTGGACTGAGAACTTCAGGAATCGAAAGGAGCACATACGACGCAATAAAAGGCCGCGGAACACAACCAAGAGGAAGTCGCTTCGCTTACTCCATGGGGGAGACGCATCCCCTAAGTTTCACACACTTTCTTGACATTTTGCCGCGCAGGTCGTATTTTTCCGAAAAAAATAGTCACAGATACACGACACTACTTAACCATCCGCGAGGATGGGGCGGAAAGCCTCAGGATCTCAAGAAGACAGCCGGGTTGCCGAAATATCTCCATTCAGGCAACTCGGCTTTTATTTTTCGCGAACGGAAACAGCGCGCACCTTCACGCTTGAGCAGCAACGAGAGGAGAAAGATAACCATGCTGTCCAGAATAATCGTCATCCTGCTCTACACCCTGCTGCTGGTCTCACCTGCACTCGCCGACAACGAGATCAAGGAGGGGGGCAAACAGATCGGCCAGGAGTTCAAGGAAGGGAGCAAGCAGATCGGAGAGGGGTTCAAGAAGATGGGCACGGCCACCGAAAAGGCGGCCAAAGATACGGGCAAGGCCATGGGCAAGGCCTTCAAACAGGCTGGCACGGAAGCAGGCGAGGCTCTCAAAGAGGCAGGAAAAAAAACCGGTGAAGTTTTTAAGGGAAAATGATTCGTTCCCAGACCAAAGTTTCATCGCAGGTTCACAGAAAAGTCAATAATTTCAGAAAACAAGAGGAGATCTAATGCGTACAAAACTGCTGTTTGCAGCACTGGTGGCATCAACACTTCTGGCATCTGCCGGTATCAGTCAGGCACGGGGAGGGTTCCCCGCCCCGCCGGGGCTTCCTGCACCGCCGCTCCCCCCGGCACCTCCTCTGGCGCCGCCTGCTCCAGGAGTAAACGTCAGCATCAGCGGCTATCTGCCACCGCCGCCGGGGGTACACGTACACGTGGAGGCCGGGCGGCCCTACTACGTGGAACATGGACATCGCGTCTATATGAGGAAAAGAGCGGGGCATGGCCACGGCCATGAAGGTCACGGGCGTGGCCACGGCCGCGGACACGGGCATCACAGGCACTAGCAGGATAGGTCAAGGGGGGCGTAATCGCTCCCTTTCGCCCCACCGCGCCACCATCCTTACACAGATATCCTTTTCCTGGCACGATTTCACCTGAACCATAACAATCGCCAATACAGCGTGGCAGCCCTGTGGTCGGGTTATGTGCTCGGTTCGGCCTTGAGTTAATATAATGAATGTATAGAGACTGACAAATTTCTCTCAAAAGTATTCCTTATGGATGATATCCTGAAACTCTTCCATCCCCTTGTTGCCCGCTGGTTCACCGAACGCGTGGGCAGGCCGACCCACATTCAGGCCATGGCCTGGCAGAAAATCGCGTCGGGCGGGCATCTACTGGCTACGGCACCCACCGGGAGCGGCAAAACACTGGCCGCGTTCCTCTGGGCCATTAACCAGTTGATAACCGGTAACTGGTCGAGTGGCATGACGCGCATCCTGTATATTTCCCCGCTCAAAGCCCTTAACAACGACATAAAGCGTAACCTGCTCTTTCCCCTGCAGGAGCTGGAAGGTCTTTTCCAGCAGGAGGGACAGCCTTTCCCCCGCATTCGCGTCATGACCCGGAGCGGCGACACTCCGGCTGATGAGCGACGAGCGTTGATGAGGCATCCGCCGGAAATCTTCATAACCACCCCCGAGAGCCTGAACATCATGCTCACCGGAAAAAACGGCGGCGCTTTCTTCCAGGGCGTCAAGACCGTGATCCTCGACGAAATACACGCCGTTGCCGCAACCAAGCGCGGCACCCATCTCATCACCGCCGTCGAGCGGCTTACCCTTTTGAGCGGAGAATTCCAGCGCATCGCCCTTTCCGCCACGGTGAGACCGCTGGAGATCATAGCAGACTTCATCGGTGGATTCGAACGGCCGAATGCCCACGGCGAGGCAGCCCGCCGAAAGAGGCCGGTAGCTATCCTTCGTTCCGATGACGACAAGCGCTATTCCATAACAGTCGAATCACCCCAAAAGGCCGAAAGCGAAGAAGACGAGGAAAGCCTCTGGCGGAACCTGTCCCTGGAATTGAAGGAAATCGTCCTGAAGAACCGCTCCACGCTTATTTTCACCAAGAGTCGCAGAGTTGCCGAGAAGATTGCCCGCTACATCAACGAGGGCGAAGAGGAAATCATCGCCTACTCTCACCACGGCTCCATCGCACGGGAAATCCGGCTCGAAGTGGAAGAACGGATGAAAAGGGGCGAACTCAAGGCCATCGTGGCAACCAGTTCCCTGGAACTGGGGATCGACATCGGCGAACTCGACGAGGTGATTCTTGTCCAGACACCGTTTTCCATCTCCTCGTCGCTTCAGCGCCTGGGCCGCGCCGGGCACAGCGTCGGCGAAACGAGCCAGGGGAGGCTCTATCCTGCCTATGGAATGGATTACCTCACCGCTGCGGTCATGGCCCGATGCATGGAAGAGAAGGTAACGGAACCGATCCATCCGCCGGAATGCCCGCTGGACGTGCTGGCGCAGGTCATCGTATCCATAACGGCATCCGGCCAATGGGATATCGACGACCTCTACGCCTTTCTCACCTGCTGCTATCCTTACCGCAATCTCACGCCCGGTCACTACCGTCTCATCCTGGAAATGCTGGCAGGCCGTTATGCGGAAAGTCGCATCAAAGAGCTTGCGCCGCGCATCTCCATCGACAAGATCGACAACACGGTGGAAGCAAAAAAAGGAGCATCGTACCTCCTCTACACGTCGGGTGGCACCATCCCTGACCGTGGCTATTACGACCTGAGGGTAAAGGAATCCCGCGCAAAGATCGGTGAATTGGACGAGGAATTCGTTTGGGAAAGAAGAGTCGGTGATATCTTTACCCTTGGCACGCAGATATGGAGGATTCAGAACATCACCCATAACGCGGTGGAGGTATCTCCGCTCAAAACAAAAGCCGGGATGGTGCCCTTCTGGCGGGCCGAGGAGCAGGATCGCGACTTTTATTACGCAGAAAAGATCATGGACTTCCTGCAGGAAGCGGACGACCGGCTTTCCACTCCTGAAAAATTCCAACAGACCCTCGAAACCGGTTACGCCATGACCCCGGAATCGGCCCTTACTCTCACGGAATTCCTCCTGCAGCAGAGAGATGCCTGCGCAAAAAAACTCCCGCACCGCACCAGAATCGTTATCGAACATTACCACGGCGGAACCGGCCGGACCGTCGGACGCCAAACGATCCTGCACACCATGTGGGGCGGACGCCTCAACCGCCCGTTTTCCATGGCCCTTTCAGCCGCCTGGGAGAAAAAGTTCAGCGCACCGCTGGAAGTCTATACCGGTGACGCCAATATCCTGCTGATACTCCCCAACGACGCAAAGGTGACCGACGTGATCCGCATGGTCACTCCGGAAAACATCGAGGAGCTTCTGCGGGAGCGTCTTGAATCGTCCGGGTTCTTCGGCGCCAAATTCCGGGAAAACGCAGCCCGGGCACTGCTCCTGCCGCGAGCGGGCTTTCACCGCCGGTACCCGCTCTGGCTCAACAGGCTGCGCGCCAGGAAACTGCATGAGTCGGTGATGCGCTTTTCCGATTTCCCCATAGTCCTGGAAACATGGCGGGAATGCCTGCAGGACGCATTCGATCTGACGAACCTGAAAATGATGCTGGACGAGCTTCAGACCGGCCGGATAGAATTCATCGAAGTGGAAAACGAAGTACCTTCCCCGTTTTGCGGCAGTCTGATCTGGCGGCAGACCAACAAGTACATGTACGAGGACGACACGCCGGAAAGCCGCGCCCCATCAGGTTTAAGCCGTAAGCTTCTGGACGAAGTATTGTACTCGTCACACCTCAGACCGAGAATTCCCAGACAGCTTGCCGAGGAACTGGAGGGAAGGCTGCAGCGCCTCAAGCCCGGCTATGCGCCAGCCACGCCGATGGAGCTTCTGGACTGGCTCAAGGAACGACTTCTCATTCCCGCGGACGAGTGGCAAGGACTCCTTGACGCATGCAAGCGGGACTCGCAAGACTTCCCAATAGAACTTCCCGAAACGGTAGAGAAGAAAATAACCTCCATTACCCTGCCCGGAAGCGCAGTTACCCATCTCTGCGCCCTGGAAAATATGCCGCTGCTGAAAAGGCTTTTCCTCGTGGCCGGAAAGAACAACCACTCCGCTAGCCTGTCGCGCAAAGCGGCCGACGGCGAAATGGACCGGCCCGATTTCATCGCCCAGTGGCTTTCATATTACGGACCAGTGGAAAGGTCCTGGATGGAAGAAACGCTCGGAATACGCAGTGATGACCTTGATTCCCTGCTGGAGGGACTTGCCGAAGAAGGCCGCATCATTGTCGACACGATCCTTGAAGACAGCGAAACAGTTGAGGTCTGTTATGCCGACAACCTGGACCGCCTGCTCCGGATGGCCCGCTTGGCAAGGCAACCTGACTTCCAAGCGCTTACGATCGACCATCTTCCCCTTTTCATCGCTGCGTACCAAGGACTCGCCCAGCCCGGAGAAACCCTTGAAGATCTCCAGTTCAGTCTGGAAAAGCTTTTTGGTTACCCTGCTCCGGCCCATCTCTGGGAGGAAGAAATACTTCCGGCACGCATGGCGAATTACCAACCCGCATGGCTTGACGCCCTGTTGAATTCCAGTCCGCTCTTGTGGTATGGAGCGGGAAAGGAAGCAACTTCCTTTGCCCTGGAAATGGAAATGGATATTTTCGTATCTCCCCACGAAAAGGACATGGCCAAGGCCAGCTCCCTTTTCCCCGATACCAGGGGAAAATACGATCTATTCACCATCGCCTCCCACGCTGCCCTGACCACCGAAGATACGACCAAGCGCCTCTGGGAGCTGACCTGGAAATCGGCGGTCACCAACGATTCCATGGAAACGCTGCGCAAGGGGGTTATGAACGGCTTCCAGGCAGCGGCACTCGACACCACGGGGCACGGCGGCCGCAACCCTGGCAGGCGCTCGGCCATGCATCGCTGGGCAGCAAGCCGCCCGGTTTCGGGAAACTGGCAGATGCTGGACACATCCACTACTGAACCGAATGGGATAGAAAGACAGGAACTGGCCAGGGAACGGGCTCGCATGCTTTTCGACCGCTACGGCATCCTGTTCCGGGAACTGCTTGAAAACGAAGCGGAACCGCTGCGCTGGAAAAAACTGTTCCCCATACTCCGCCTCATGGAGTTGTCGGGCGAGATCTTGAGCGGCTATTTCTTCGAGGGAATTCCCGGGGTGCAATTCATCTCATTCGAAGCGTTCCGTTCTCTGCGTGACGGACTGGATGAGGACAGGATCTACTGGATGAATGCGAAAGACCCAGCCTCCCTGTGCGGGATCGGGCTGGAAGGTCTCAGGGGAAGACTGCCGCGCCGTATCCCGTCCAACCATCTTGTTTTCCAAGGGAAACGGGTCGTGATGGAGTCGTTGAAAAACGGCAGAGAGCTGCGCATTCATATCCCGCCGGACCATCCACGACTCCACGAAAGCCTGGGGATGTTTAAAGTCCTGTTATCGAGAGGGTTCAACCCGGAGAAAGGAATTGTGGTCGAAAAAATCAACGGAGTAACGGCAGGACAGAGCGAATACCGCGATGCGCTGAGAGAATTCGGGTTCACATCAGGATACAATGGCCTTGAACTTCGGAGAAAATATTGAAACGAAATATTTTTGATGGACGTAAAAAAAGTACTCGAACTTTACAAGAACATAATAATCGGATAACTAGTTTCCATCCGTAACCATGAACTAAAATCAACTAATCACCCAAAAACACATTACGAAGGAATCAATATGAAAGAAGAAAATAAAACAGTTATCACCGAAGAAGAGAGAAAACCCGGCCTTTTGAAGAAGCTGCCCAATCTAAAAGCCATCAGAGAAGAACGCGGGGTAACGATCGAAGACATTTCCCTCAAGACGAGGATCAGCATCCCTGTTCTGAATGCTATTGAAAACGGCGAGTTTCATCTCCTCCCTCCACCTGTTTATGCAAAAAAATTCATCGAGATCTATGCAGAAGTTATCGACGTTGATCCGGGAGTCATTCTTGACCATTATCAGCGCCATGTGAACATAGTGCAGGTCGAACCGGAAGAAGCTAGAATTGTCAATAAACAGATCTCTGCTGACCACGAACCCTCTAAGCACTATGGCTTGTACGCTGTCACTATCGTGGCGATTATTGTCATCGTCTTAATCATGTATGCCTTCTTTCATGGCAAACAACCCTCTGGGACTATTCAACACAACGCGACAGTTAACGAGCAGATGAAAGAAGTTCCGAAGCCTGCTCCCGCCGTAAAAGAGCAGCCTCAGGTGGCTGTGCCAAATGTCCCCCAGACGCCGCCGCCAGCAGCGGTCGTCCCGAAAGAGACAATGCAAACTCCCGGCAATGCCCACCTTGATCTGCTTATTGAGGCAACGGAAGACACCTGGATTAGTGTTGCCGAAGACCGCGATCCTCCCTACCAGACAATCCTGAAGGCGGGGGAAAAATTAAACCGCAAAGCTCAGGAGTTTTTTGTCGTCGATGTGGGAAATGCTGCCGGAGTCAACATTACCTTTCTTGGCAAGCCATTGGGAAAGCTGGGCGGGAAGGGGCAGGTCGTGCATCTTCGCCTGCCGAAGCAATAATACGGCAGGAGTCGAGCGGGACTTGCTAACTTGTTAACAGCGATGAAGAGCGGCAGGGAGCTGTGGAGAAAGCATTAACGGAAATTCCCGAAAACGGGAAATACCTTGCAATAGTCGTTTAGAAGCTGTAACTTATGCGCATACAATATGCGCATAAGGAGAGTGCTATGCAGCTTGATTTTTATGACAAAAATGCGCCCAAAAGACCTGCCAATGTCAGCATTAACAGCGAGCTTCTCCGGCAAGCCAAAGAATATCGCATTAACCTCTCTCAGGCATTGGAATTAAGGCTTGCGGAATTGCTGCGGGAAGAAAAGAAGCGGCAATGGCGAGCTGAAAATCAGGAAGCTGTTGAAGAATATAATAAACGCATTGAAACCCAGGGTGCTTTTAGTGACGGTCTGAGGCAATTCTGATGTCTCAGTTCGACGTTTATTCGAACCCAAACTCTGCGACAAAACGGGCAATCCCCTATTTGCTTGACATACAAAACGACCTTTTGAGCAACCTGGCAACTCGTGTAGTTGTTCCTCTCTACTCAGTATCTGCTATGGGCAAGGCAGCAAAACATCTCAATCCGCAATTTTCCATAAAACGAACTATCGTCATAATGTCAACGGCCGAATTAGCCGGCGTTTCGACAAATAACCTTGGCAGTAAGGTTTGTTCTCTCAAAGAGCACCGAAACGAAATCATAGCCGCACTTGATTTCCTGATCACCGGCTTTTGATTGTTTGTACGCAGAGAACCACCGCCTCCGTGTGGCAGCAATAACCAAACGGGAGCAGTACCAGTCTCAAGCCACCACCACACTCGCAACTATTCTCACCATATTTTCCCCTTGCCGGTCATTGCAAAACGTTTATAATCCTTCACAAATGAAACCATTCCGCACCATCATATTGCTATCCGTATTCGTCACGTTTTCCTGTTTGGCGTGGGCTGAAAGTCCGTTCAACCATATCTGGAGCGGATTCTCCACGTCCCTTGCAAACCGCAGCGCCGAGCAGCGCCGCAACGAAGCCATTGCCGGACAGGCGTTGGATAGCGCCATCATCCCACCCGGCGGCATCTTCAGCTTCAACGAATTAGTGGGCGCACGCGACCGGGCCAAGGGCTTCGTGCCGGCTCCGCACCTGAACTCCAGTGGCACACTTGACGACGCCCCCGGCGGAGGCATCTGTCAGTTGGCCTCCACGATCTACAACGCCGGGCTGCTGGCAGGCATGAAAATTGTCGAACGTCACCCCCATTCCCGCGCCGTGGCCCACGTGCCGCCCGGCCGCGATGCTACCATCTCTTCCTGGCGCAAAGACCTCAAGATGCGCAATCCCTTTCCCCACCCGCTCATGCTGCGAATCAGCACCAACGACGACCGCCTGACCGCCTCCTTTCGCTCTACAGTGACAAAAGAATTTCAGGTGGAGGTCCGTTCCAGCCAGATTCCGCTGGAACCGGAAACGGTGGCCGGAAAGAACATCGGTGCAGGACAGCCGGGAGCGCGCGGCTTTTCGACCCGGACATGGAGGATCATCCGCAGAAATGGCATTGAAACCAATGAACTCATTTCCGAAGATGTCTATCCCGCGCCGAGCAGGATTATTGCCGGAGGTGGTGAGTGAATAGCCTCCACAGAGCAATCTTATTCCTGATCTTACCCATTCTGTTCCTGCTCGTCCCGGTTGCAGGAGAAAGCACCACACCTACGCAGTTTACCAAAACCGAGTCAGCTGCCCTGCTGGCATACGCCCGGGACTGCCTTCTGGCCCGGATGGAAGGCGCATCGGCGCCAACGCCACCCGGCTTCGCCTCGAAACGGCAACGGGCCTGCTTCGTCACCTTTTTCCGGGCAAAAAAGGTCTTTGCCTGTTTTGGCGGTTTTAGCCCGCGTCGGCCCAACCTGGCCGAAGAGATAGCTGAAAACGTCCGGCTGGCGCTGAAGAATGATGCCCGCAGCCGCGCCGTAAGCCGCGAAACAGCCTTGTCTGCAGGCGTGCAGATCACCTTTCCCATCGGCCAGCCGGAGCTCGTGGACGATTACCGCAGCATCGACCCGTTACGGGAAGGAATGTTCGTGGAAAGCGGGGACAACGGCGTGGCCTTTGTCCCCGGCGAGGCACGCACCGCAAACTGGGCCTTCAGAGAGGCGCTGCGCAGGCTGGGAGTGAAAGATCCGGCTGCTGTGCGGATATACCGATTCAAGGCAGAGGAAATTTCAATACGAAATACCGGTAGAGAGTTGTAATATTTTTCCCCTTTAAATTTCATATTAAAGCTTTCGGATCCAACTCTGTCACGAACAAGGAGTCCCCTATGAAACCGATCCGCCCCCTGTTTCCCCTGCTGCTCCTGCTTCTTCTTCCCACACTGGCAATCGCTGCAAAGTCAGCACCTCCCCAGACGCAGGTTACAGGCACCATCATGTCCGCCGAAACCAACAAGCCGGTGGCTGGCGCAGCCATAACCTTCCTTGGACGCAGCAACAAGGAAGTACCGCCTCCCGTGGTCGCCACAGCAACCTCAGATAGTGACGGAAAATTCACTATCCGGTTAAAGGCAGGCTATTACACATGGCTGGCAAAAGCGGAAGGCTATGGGCTATCTGAGAATGGCGCATCAATCAACCCCAAACAGCCGGAAACGCTCAACGCCTATCTGCGCAAAGAGGCCAAAATTTCCGGACGCCTGGTGGACGGTAATGGCAAGGCCATACCAGGGACTATCATCCAGTTTGGAAATTGGACCAAGGTTGCCACTGACAAAGATGGGCGTTTTAACATCAACGGCCTGGATGCCCGCGGTTATGAACCCAAACTACTCTATCCCGGGTGGGTATTGGAAAAAAGCTCCTACCTCCACCTCAACGCAGGGGAGACAAAGGATCTGGGCAATATCGTCATCCGCCGGGCAACCACGCTTACGGTGACTGTTCGCCCCAAAAGCAAGAACAACCGCACTCTCAACCGCATCGGTCTCAGTCTTTCCGGCGATTCGCTCTACCGCTCGGCATCGACAACCGCAGGGGACATTGCCATATTCAAAGACCTGCCGCCCGGTCACGTTTCGTTATCCGCATCGGATGAACGGCTGAACGACGCAAAAATCGAGATAGATCTAAACGAAGGCGAAAACCGGGCAATAACACTGGAACCGGACATAAAACCGCCCTCACTTGATATCGAAGATTACGGCGATGTTTTTTTGCCGGAAAAACCGCTCAAGTTGCGTGCAAACGGGTTGTGGGTGGAGAAAGCCGAAGCGCGCATCTCCACTGTTGACAGCGAAGCATTGCTTACCGGCAAGGCCGACCTGCGTAAGCCGGACAAAATCCCGACCGGAATACTGAATAAAGTCACCAGCTTCCCGGTAACCTTCAAACCACGCCGTGACGGATACACACGCAACACCCGCATTCCCATCCCAGCGTTGAAACCGGGCGCGTATCTGCTGGAATTGAGCGGAAACGGAGCCACTGCCCGCTTCGGCTTCCTGGTGACCCGCCTGGGTCTGGTAGCCAAAACCTCGCCCAATGCGACTCTTCTGTATGCCGCTGACCTGATCAGCGGCAAAGCGCTTCCGGGGGTAACAATCAGTTCGCCACAGAATGGAGCCAAGGTAATCAGCGACTCCAACGGCATAGCAAAGTGGGATGTAAGCGGCAAAGCCCAATCCCTGGCAGGCCGCACTGGCAACAGTCTGGCGTTTCTGGAACTGGCATCGGGCGAAGACGCAGCAAAATCGGCCATGCTCAAGGGCTACCTGTACACCGACCGCCCAGCCTATCGTCCCGGCCAAACGGTTTACTTCAAAGGCGTGCTGCGCCAACGGGATGGAGAAGGGTATAAACTGCCCGGTCTTGGCAGCGTACACGTCGCCATCAATGACAGTGGAGACAAAGCGATCTGCGAACAGGACGTGTCCGTATCGTCCAGCGGCTCGTTCCAGGGTGAGTGCACTCTGACGGCAGGAACAGCCCTGGGCGGTTATACCATCAATGCTTCGGCTAAAGATGAGTCCTGGCAGGGATGGTTCAAAGTGCTGGAATACCGCAAACCCGAATTTGAGGTTAAACAAACGCCGGACCGCCGTTTTCTGGTGGCAGGCGACACAGCCCAAGTCAAATTGAGCGCCCATTACTACTTCGGTGCAGCAGTGGCTGGCGGAAAGGTCAATTGGAAAATCTATATCCAGCCTGCCTGGGGCCTGGGACAGGATTCGTATGAAGACGAGGGCTATGATGGAGAAGAACGCGGTTCAGGCGGCTACTCCGACTTTATCGGTGAAGGCGAGGTGCAGCTGGATGATAACGGCGAAGCACTGATCCCGATTACCGCCAAGAACCACGACATGCCGTATACCTACACCCTGGAGGCGGATGTGACCGATGCCTCCTCTCGCCAGGTAACGTCTTCTTCCTCGTTGACTGTCGTTCCTTCGCTGGTCTCACTGAATGTCAAGAGCGGCTCCTACCTGACCAAACCGGGCATCCCGGTCGACGTAACCCTGCACGCTGCAAGCTGGGAAGGAGCGCCCCAAACCCTGCCGGTTACCGTGGAATTCGAGCGCCAGTATTTTGACAAGAAGAACCGGTCATACTCCTGGAAACGCGCGGACTCTGCCCGCATGACAACTGCGGCGGATGGCAGCGCCCGCACAAAATTCGTATTTCCCCACTCCGGATACTGGCAGATCAAGGCACAGGCCGCTGACCAGGCCGGCCGCATATCCACGGCCACCACATCTGTCTGGGTCTGGAAGGAAGGCTACGATTGGGAAGGTTCTTATCGCGACCTGGAGGCCGAGTTTGACCGCAAGCAGTATAAGCCGGGTGAAACGGCCCGTCTTATCGTACGCACACCCGAAACCGGCAGCACCCTGCTGTTGACGCTGGAAGGGCGCGACATCCAGAGCCGTCGAACCATTCCGATGAAGAGCATGGTGGAGGTGGTGGATCTGCCGGTGAGCGAGGCATATGCGCCGGTCATTCATGTTTCCGCGATAATGATCGGCAAGGGACGGTTCTTCAGCCGTACCCTCCCCCTGAGGGTCGAACACCAGCCAGGCAAGTTGGACATTAGCATCAAGTCGGACAAACCGGTCTACGCACCGGGTGACAAGGTGCACCTGACCCTTTCCACAACAACCACTGCCAAAGCAATTCCGACGGAGCTTTCCCTGGCAGTGGTGGATGAAGCCATTTTTGCCGTAGCTCCCGAGCGGAAAGACGATATCTATCAGTTTTTCCGGGGCACCCGAGAACATCTGGTAACCACGCTGCATTCATTCCCCCGTGTGTACCTGGGAGGCGCTGCCAAAGACGCCGCGACCCTGGCCGCAAAAGAGGATGAACTGAAAGGACTCAAGATACGCAAAACCTTCAAGGACACGGCCTTCTGGCAACCAATGCTAACCAGCAATGCCGATGGCAGCGCTTCAGCCGAATTCACCCTGCCGGACAATCTGACCACGTGGCGTGCTACGGCTGTTGGGCACACGACCTCAAGTGAATTCGGCGCTGGCCGGGAGAAATTCATCGCCCGCCTGGAACTGATGGCGCGGCTCTCGCCTCCCCGTTTCCTGACCGTAGGCGACGAACTCAAGATTCCCGGAACAATCACCAGCATGACCGACAACCAGCAGGCCGCCAAAGGGCGTTTCGAAGCCACCGGCCTGACCCTGCTGGAAGGGGGCGAATTCAGTGGCACGGTTGCGCCGCGCGGCACACTGCGGCACGACATGCCGTTGCGTGCCGACAAACCGGGTATGGCCACTCTGCGATTGCTGGCCAAGGGAGCCCAAACCGGAGACGCCATGGAGTTGAATCTGCCGGTACAAGCGCGCGGCATGTCCCGCACAGCCGACGGTGGCATTACCCTGCGGGATCAACAGGGCTCAACCACGCTTGTCTTGCCGGAGAACGCTCTGCCCGGTACAGGTGAGTTGAAAGTCTTCTTTGCCCCAACCATTGCAGACAGCCTGAATAGCGCCATTACCCGACTGGTGCAGTTCCCCTATGGCTGCGTCGAACAGACCCTGTCGCGCTTTATTCCGGCAGTGCATGCCCGCGCCTTGCTGGCGAAAAATGCCTGGCAGCCGGATACGGCAACCGCGGAAAGGCTACCGCTGGCCATTGACGAAGGGCTGAAACGGCTGGGCGACATGCAGCATGAGGATGGCGGCTGGGGGTGGTGGAAACAGGACAACACCAGCCTGACCATGACCGCCCATGCCCTTTACGGCCTTGGACTGGCCAAACAGGCTGGGCTGGATATTCCCAAGGAAATGCTGGAACGTGGCATGAAAGCGCTGGAAGTGCTTATGCAAAACGCATCCGGCAGCGATCTGCCACGGGCCTACCGTGCAATGACCATCAACGGATCCAGAAATGAGACAATTGAAGCCAAAATCCGTTCCAACTGGAAAAACCTGCCGATTGCGGACAAGCTGGCTTATTGCGAGGCGCTAAACTTTGCGGAACAGAAAGACGCGCTGTCTCCTCTGCTCAACAACCTGAAACACAATCTCCATGACGAAGGAACGGCAGCCTATATTCTCGACAGGGACGCCGACTCCTGGTGGTATGGCTGGAGATGGGGATCGTCGGCAGTTGAGACGACCTCGAGCATGCTATCACTGATTGTAAAACAGAATCCTTCCGACCCGCTGGCAATCAGACTGGCAGAATTTCTGGCCCGCCGACAAAGTGGCGGCTGGTGGCGGACCACAACCTCATCCGCTGCAGCGGTCACGGCGCTGGCCGATTATGTGGCAGCCACCGGTGAAACAGATGCAAGCTATACCGCCCGCTTGAGTCTCAATAACACCGATGTAGCTACCTACCGGGTGGAAGCCGGAAAAATCGTCTCTGGCGAAAAGCAGTTGACCATCCCGGCAAAAAGCCTTTCAAAAGGCAACAATGATCTCAAACTTATAAAAGACGGCAACGGCGCGGCCTACCTTTCCGCATCGCTGGGATACATCGTCCCACCTGAAGCGGCTCAATCATCACCCGGCCTGAAGCTTGAACGCAGCATGTATCGCATCACCTCCGTCAAAGACGGCAAAACCTGGCGCCGGGAGTATACTCCGCTCAAACCGGGCGAGCCACTAGCGCCAGGTGATGATATTGAGGTGCGCCTGACCGTAAACAACGACAAATCGTTGGAATACGTGATCATCGAAGACCGCTTGCCGGCTGGTTTCGAATCGCGCGAGGCTGATCGCGACCCACGCTTTATGGATGAGTCCGCATTTTTCAACTGGTACTCGCACCGCGAACGACGTGATGAAAAAATGGCCTTCTTTATCAGTGAACTTCCTAGCGGACAGCATGAATTCCGCCATGTGATCTATCCCGAGCTGGAAGGCAGGATCATGGCCCTGCCGGCAGCAGTTTGGCCCATGTATCAGCCTCAACTGCGCGGCGAGAGTCAGCCATGGAAGGTGGAAGTGCGAAAGCGTTAAGGGCTTGTCTGGCAGCCCCGGCAATGGTATGCTCCCGGAAAATTTAATTTCAGAATTGAACAAGAGAGGTCCAATGAAAACCGCAATACTGATGATGGCGCACGGTAGCCGTATCGCCGAAGCAAACAATGCTGCCCGCGAAGTGGCAAAGATGGTCCAGGAAATGACCGGCTTCGAAATCGTCGAAGTTTCCTTCCGCGAGTTGCATGAGCCCAATATCCAGCAAGGCATCGACGCCTGTGTCGCCAAGGGGGCGAAACGCATTCTGCTGATGCCCTATTTCCTTTTTATGGGCGCTCATGTGCAACACGACTTGCCCGAAGAAATCGAAGAAGCCCAGAAACGTCATCCCGGACTGATTATGGAAATGGGCGGTCACCTGGGAGCGCACCGCAAACTGGCCGAGATTGAAACCGAGCGGATTGGCGAGGCTTTGGACAGGCTGGGGTGGCGCTGATGGATTCGCTATCAATGAAGCCGGAAGAGATCGAGTCGGAATCCTTCCGCATCATCGATGCCGAAGCGGGCGAGCATGATTGGCCCAATGCCGAATGGCAGGTCGTTCGCCGGGCTGTCCACACCAGCGCGGATTTTGAATATGTCAGCAGCATGGTTTTTTCCGAAAACGCTGTCGAGAAAGCACTAGCAGCGATCAAGAGCGGCTGTGGCATTGTCACCGACACCAACATGGCCCTGTCCGGCATCAGCAAGGTACGTCTGGCGCCGTTCGGCAACAAGATTGCCTGCCATGTGGCTGATCCCGATATAGCGGAACTTGCCAAGCGCGATGGCATCACCCGTTCCATCGCCGCCATGCGCAAAGCGCTTACCGCTCCCGACAATCGCATCTTTGTCATCGGCAACGCTCCCACAGCATTGTTCGAGTTGCTGCGCCTGATTGACGAAGGACAAGCGAATCCAGCTCTGATCATAGGTTTACCGGTCGGCTTCGTGGGTGCCGAAGAGAGTAAAATTGCCTTGGCGGCAACCAAGCATCCGGTCCCCTTCATCACCAATATGGGGCGCAAAGGCGGTTCAAACGTTGCAGCAGCAGTAGTGAATGCCTTGGCAATCCTGGCCGCGAAATGTTAAAAACCAAACAATTACGGGCAGGATATACCACCGGCGCGTGCGCTGCAGCAGCGACCAAGGGCGCGGCTCTCATGTTGCGTGGCCAGTGTATGGTTCAAGAGGTTACACTCCAGCTTCCCGCTGGTGTTTCCGCCACATTCAAACTCGAGGGCCAACGTTTTTCCAATTCCAGCGCCTCATGTTTTGTTATTAAGGATGCCGGCGATGACCCGGACATAACCAACGGGGCCGAGGTTCATTCACACGTTACTGTTTCCCCCCCTCCCTTGACAGGAGAACATATTTCAATCATAGGCGGTATTGGCATCGGCAAGGCAACCAAGCCGGGGCTCGCGGTTGCGCCCGGGGAATGGGCCATTAATCCCGTTCCCCGGAAAATGATTACCGAAGCAGTGTCATCCGTCATCCCGGATACGCCGCTGAGTGTGGAAATATCCATCCCCGATGGTGAATTGCGCGCCACCAAAACCCTCAATGCCCGCCTGGGAATACTCGGCGGCCTTTCAATCCTCGGAACGACCGGTATTGTCAGGCCCATCTCCGCCAAAGCCTGGACCGACACCATCGACACCGCCCTGGATGTGGCCCGCGCCTGCGACTGCGTTACTGTTGTTTTTTCCACCGGCCGCACCAGCGAGCTGGCCGCGCAGCAGCTATTCGAAAACCGGTTCGAGGTTCAAAGTTCAACGTCCAATACTGAAGACAAAAACTCGGACAAGAAATCGCTCCCCGAAGAAGCCTACATCATGATGGGCGACCATGTTGCCCATGCCGTGCGATCCGCCCGGCAACGCGGATTCATACGTCCGATCATCGCCTGTCAGTTTGCCAAACTGGTTAAAATTGCCTGCGGCTATGAAAACACCCACGCTGCTGCCTCGGAAATGGATCTGGCGCGTCTCCGTGAGTGGGCCGCGGAAGCATCATTTTCACCGGATCTGCTCGATACCATTGCCACTGCCAACACCGCGCGCGAAATTGCCATTCTCACCTGTTTTGCTGCACCACTCATGGCCCTTGTCGCTCAAAAAGCTTCTCACGCCGCCCAAAGCCACGCCTCCGGCATACACCCCGTTTTTGTCGTGGCCGACTATAACGGCCGGATAGTCTTTGATTCATTTTCTCCCAAAAGCAACGAATAATCCTCCCGTTATACATTTTCTGTTTCCCATATGAGTATATTCAGGCGATTTTTCCTATCGCATCACAAAAAAGTTATGCTAATATTCGGAGTCTTTAGTAGCAAAAGGAGGGCACCATGCCACGCTATTTTGAAGGAAAACTTGACGCAAAGGGCCAGAAAATCGGTATTGTCGTCAGCCGTTTCAATAGTTTTATCTCCGAGCGCCTATTAGAAGGCGCTATTGACGCCCTGGTCAGACATGGCGCCGATGATCAGGATATCCATGTTGCCCGGGTTCCGGGTGCTTTCGAGATTCCTCTGGCTGCAAAAAAAATGGCCGGAAGCGGCGCATATGACGCCATCATCGCCCTGGGTGCCGTTATTCGCGGTTCCACACCCCATTTCGACTATGTCTCGTCCGAGGTAACCAAGGGCGTAGCATCTGTGTCCCTGGAAAGCGGTATTCCTATCGCCTTTGGCGTACTGACAACCGACTCCATTGAGCAGGCCGTGGAACGAGCAGGCACCAAAGCTGGAAACAAGGGCTTCGAGGCTGCCGTTACCGTTATCGAGTCCGTCAATCTGCTGAAAGCGTTGAACTGATGGGATTGCGTCGCGAATCGCGTGAGCTGGCGCTGCAGATGCTTTACGCCCTGGACTCGAATCCTAGCGAAAGTCTTCTCGATGTTCTCCAGTTGTTCCGTGAGGAGCAGCCAGCGGTTTCGGACCGGGTGCGTGAGTTTGCCGAGGGGCTTGTTCGTGGAGTTTACACCGAACGTCAGGCCATTGACGCAGCCATCAAGGCCCGTTCAAAAAATTGGGCGCTGAACAGAATGCCGCGCGTGGACCTGAACATCATGCGCATAGCAACCTACGAATTGATGTTCCGCAAGGATATTCCCAAAAAAGTCAGCATCAACGAAGCGATCGAAATTGCCCGCAGATTTGGCGACAAGGACTCACCTGCCTTTGTCAACGGTATTCTCGATGAGGTTGCAGCCTGCCAAAAGACGGAAGAACCAGAAGAAGAGCAAGAATCATAATCCCCTGTTTTTGTAACGAGGCGTTCTATGAATGACATTAAGGTTGGCTTGATAGGTTTCGGTAACATCGGCGCTGGCGTGGTAAAACTGCTCCGGGAAAATGCGGAGCTCATTCGCGGCAAAGTGGGAACGGGCATCGTCCTGAAACGAATCGCCGATCGGGATATCACCAGAGATCGCGGTGTTGTGGTTGAACCGGGCGTCCTTACCACCGATGTTAACGACATATTCAATGACCCGGAAATTTCGATAGTCATTGAATTGGTCGGTGGATACGAGCCAGCCAAGAGCTTCGTTCTCAAAGCCATTGAAAATGGAAAACACATCGTCACCGCCAACAAGGCGTTGCTGGCCTTGCATGGTGAAGACATCTATGCTGCGGCTGCCAGGAAGAATGTTGAAGTTCAGTTCGAGGCCGCAGTCGGCGGTGGCATTCCGGTACTGACCGCCATCAAGGGCAACATGGCCGCCAACAACTTCGGCAGCGTTTTCGGCATTATGAACGGCACCTGCAACTACATCCTGACCCGCATGACCCAGGAAGGAGCCGATTTTGCCGATGTACTCAAGGCGGCTCAGGAGCTGGGCTACGCCGAGCCGGACCCGACCTTTGATATCGAAGGAATTGATACCGCCCATAAGCTGGCCATCCTGGTTACACTTTGTTTCGGCACCCGCATCGACTTTAACGCCATCCATACTGAGGGCATCTCAAAAATCAGCGGTCTGGATGTCAAGTTTGCCCGTGATCTCGGCTACCGCATCAAGCTGCTGGCCATCGGCAAAATGGTAGATGGTCAGATTGAAGCTCGCGTTCACCCCACCATGATTCCGCTGCACAACCCAATGGCTGACGTAAACGGTGTCTTTAACGCCATCCGCCTGACCGGTGATTTTGTAGGCGCGGTAATGTTTTACGGGCGCGGCGCCGGTCAAGACCCCACTGCAAGCGCTATTGTGGGCGATCTGATCGGTCTTTCCCGTAACATGGTTGCCGGAACCGGACGCACCGTCGCGCCGCTCGGGCTGCTGGACGGAAAAGTCAAAAATCTTCCGGTCAAACCAATGTCCGATATCGTCAGCAAATACATGCTGCGTTTCAGCGCCAGGGACCTGCCGGGGGTTCTGGGAACAATAACCAGTGCCTTGGGCCGCCACGGCATCAGTATCTCATCCATGGTTCAAACCGCTCATAAAGCTGATGACGCAGCGCCGGTACCGATCGTCATTACGACGCACGAAGCCCAAGAAGGCGCCGTGCAGGCAGCGTTGACGGAAATCGACAATCTTGATTTTATTTGTGAAAAAACCAGCTTCATCAGAATCGAAGACAATCTGGAATAATTTGTAGTGATTATTGGGAGCTCTCCTTGAACACGAAAATCCTGCTCAATGAAGATCAGATTCCACGTCAGTGGTACAATATCATCCCTGACATGCCCGGCCCGCTGGCGCCGGTTATTAATCCACAGACCTTTAAGCCGATCGTACCAGAAGACATGCTGGCTATTTTTCCCATGTCTCTGATCGAGCAGGAAATGTCTCCGCAACGCTGGATCGATATCCCTGACGAAGTTCGTGAGATCTACAAGTTATGGCGCCCTTCGCCGCTGTTTCGTGCTCATCGTCTGGAACAGGCTCTGGGCACACCGGCCAAGATCTACTATAAATTCGAAGGGGTCTCACCGGCCGGCTCACACAAGCCCAACTCGGCCATCCCCCAGGCCTGGTACAACAAACAGGCCGGAATCCGTCGTTTAGCAACCGAGACCGGCGCCGGCCAATGGGGCAGTTCACTTGCCTTGGCGTGCTCCATGTTCGGGCTGGAATGCACCGTCTACATGGTCAAGGTTTCCTGCACCCAGAAGCCATATCGCAAGAGCATGATGCAACTTTGGGGCGCTACGGTAATCCCCTCCCCTTCGGAGTTTACCAATTCGGGCCGGTCGATTCTGGCTCATGACCCGGATTGCAATGGCAGCTTGGGTATCGCCATATCTGAAGCGGTGGAGGATGCGGCTACCCATGCCGACACCAACTATGCCCTGGGAAGCGTGCTCAATCATGTTTGTCTGCACCAAACCGTGATCGGCCTGGAAGCCAAGGAACAACTTAAGATTGCCGGTGACTATCCCGACGTGGTCATTGCCTGCTGCGGCGGCGGCTCCAACTTTGCCGGTCTGGCATTTCCCTTCATTTCAGATCGTGCAAACGGAAAGCAGGTACGCTGTCTAGCTGTAGAACCAGCCTCCTGTCCGACCCTCACCAAGGGTGTCTACGCCTTTGACTATGGAGACACGGCCAAAATGGCGCCGATTTCGATGATGTACACCTTGGGGCATGATTTCATGCCTCCCGGCATCCATGCCGGTGGTCTGCGTTACCACGGCGAATCACCGCTGGTTTCCCAGTTGTATCACGCCGGTCAGATTGAGGCCAAATCCTACAAACAGAATTCCTGTTTTGAAGGAGCCTTGCTCTTTGCCCGCAGCGAGGGTATCGTTCCCGCACCCGAGTCTTCCCACGCAGTACGGGCAGCCATTGATGAGGCTGTGCTGGCCAAGGAGGAAGGCAAACAGCGGACGATCCTGTTCGGGCTGTCCGGCCACGGTCAGCTTGACATGGGCGCTTATGACGCCTATCTCTCCGGCAGTCTTGAAGACTATGAATACCCCAGCGAACTGGTGCAACAATCGTTGGAAAAGCTACCGAAAATTAGTCTGTAAACGAGAACCAGTGACCCGGGACAGGTAAAATCAAAAGCTTTTACCTGTCCCTAGCTCCCGATCCCTGGTTCTCAATCTTGGTCCCAACATATGGTCAAAATCAAAATCTGCGGCATAACCAATCTTGATGACGCCCTACTGGCAGTGGATGCCGGAGCAGACGCTCTGGGTTTCGTTTTTTTTGGCGCATCCCCCCGCAATATTTCTCCCGAACAGGCTCGCGCCATCATCCGCCATCTCCCCCCTTTCATCCAGACCGTAGGCCTGTTCGTAAATGAATCACTTGCTACGATCAATGAAACTGCAGATACCTGCGGTCTGGACATTATTCAACTGCACGGAGAAGAGAGCCCCGATTTCTGCACCTACGTCAAACGCCGTGTACTCAAGGCGTTGCGTGTCAGAAACTTTGCAAGCCTGGACTCAATGCCATCATACCAGGTCTCTGCCTTTCTGTTGGACGCTTGGTCCCCGATTGCCAGGGGCGGCACCGGACAAACCTTTAACTGGGATATCGCGGCCTCCGCTGCCGCAGATAGAAAAATCATCCTGGCCGGAGGCTTGTCCTGCGACAACATCGCCGATGCCATCAAAAAGGTGCGTCCCTATGGAGTGGATGTATCCAGCGGAGTTGAAGTGGCTCCTGGGAAAAAAGATGCTGTCAAAATTACTGAATTTATCAGAAAAGCGAAGGAGGCCAGTTACTGAATCTGCCCCTCATAAGAAGGACGTTGGCAGAGCAAAATTCCCTCTTCTTGATCCCACGGTTACACCTTGGCAGCTTCTCTTTCATGACATGATATTCCACCGCCTTATCATGCCTCTTTCTCCGTAGCCGCGAGACAGAATAAACATTTTCAATCTTGGTATTTTTTTGTCAAGCGCTGTATATTTGTTAAATTTTGGTTCATTGTTTTCACTAAATCCACATGGAGGTTTCTCATGCATCTCGTCGATCAAATCAAACAAAAAGCAAAAAAGAATCTGCAAACCGTTGTCCTTCCTGAAAGCTACGACGAACGTACGTTGTACGCTGCCGAAAAAATTGTAAAGGAAGGGCTGGCAAAACTTGTTGTGCTTGGCGACCCGGCCAAGATCCAGGCTGAAGCAAAAGCAAAAGGAATAAATCTGGCAGGAGTTGAATTACTTGATCCGGCCACCTCCCCCAAGCTGGAAAAGTATGTGGCAGACCTCGTTGAGCTGCGCAAAAGCAAGGGAATGACCGCGGAACAAGCACGAAAACTGCTTACTGCACCGGATTATCTCTATTACGCTGGAATGATGGTACGTAATGGCGATGCTGGCGGCGAAGTTGCCGGAGCCACTGGAACCACCGGTAACGTCCTCAAGGCGGCATTCCAGACCGTTGGTCCGGCTAAGGGTATCAAAACCGTTTCATCGTTCTTTTTGATGATCACCAAAACTCCCAGCTTTGGTGAAAACGGTATCGTGCTTTTCGCTGACTGCGCTGTTAACCCCGATCCCGATTCACAGGCGCTGGCAGAAATCGCAGTTGCCACTGCCGGCAACTGCAAGGCATTTCTGGACGTTGATGCTCGCGTTGCCCTGCTTTCCTTCTCAACAAAAGGAAGCGCAAGCCATGCCGACGTCGACAAGGTTACCAAGGCACTGGAAATTGCCAAGCAACTCAAGCCGGACATGCAGATCGATGGCGAACTGCAGGCTGATGCAGCGCTTATTCCCAAAGTCGGTGAGAAAAAAGCACCCGGCAGCAGTGTTGCCGGCAAGGCAAACGTTATAGTATTCCCGGACTTGGGAGCAGGCAACATCGGCTACAAACTGGTTGAGCGTATTGCCGGTGCAGAAGCGGTCGGCCCGATCATCCAGGGCCTGGCCAAACCTGTCAACGACCTTTCCCGCGGCTGCTCGGTTGACGACATTGTCAACGTCACCGCCATTACCGCTGTTCAAGCTGCCCAAGCCTAAACTTTTAGGCCATAACAATAGAAAAAGGCGCATCCACATAAGGAGGCGCCTTTTTCATTTCCATGCCTAATATAATACTTCTTCAGCTGAGCTGGCCTAATTCCCATACCTTTGCAGGCGTACAGACATTATCAACGGAATTGGCTTTCGCCCCGCAAATTCCGCATTCCACCGTTGGATTGCTGGAAAGCCTCTCAATCTCGGAAGCCATCGATTTTTCCTTGAGAATGCACATGTGATGATGATGGCTTTTTTCATCACAACAGATTTTTTGATCTTTCATGTCCTTTCTCCTTTGGAATTAAGATGGGTATAGGAATATTCTAGCCTGTCTCCCTGATTTGTTCAAGAATCCGTTTTTATATCTTTGCTTAGATTATTCACTATCGTCAGGAAATATAGGGGAGCGGATCAATAAAACCAGCCTCAGCAAAACCCTTCAACCGCAAGCGGCAGGAGTCGCAGCGGCCACATGAAACGCCTTCAGTTGAGGGATCATAGCACGAATGGGTTAAGCTGTAGTCAACCCCCAGAGCCATCCCGGACGTGATGATCTCAGCCTTGGTCAGATTTATCAGAGGGGTGTGAATGTTAAAGTGACCACTTCCCTCGACCCCGGCTTTGGTAGCAAGATTGGCCATGGTCTCAAAAGCAGCAATGTATTCAGGACGACAATCTGGATAGCCGGAGTAATCCAAGGCATTAACACCGATATAGATATCAAAGGCGCCCAGCACCTCGGCCCACCCTAAGGCAAAGGAAAGAAAAATTGTATTGCGGGCCGGAACATACGTTACCGGAATATCCTTCCCAACCCCTTCTTTGGGCACATCAATATCAGCAGTCAAAGCGCTACCGCCCATCATGCGGAGATCAAAATCGACCACCAGGTGATCCGCAGCACCAAATCGACGCGCATTAGCCTTGGCAATATCCAGTTCAAACCGATGCCGCTGACCATAAGAAAAGCTTATTGCAAACGGAGTAAAGCCATCGGCTTTTGCCATGGCAAGACAGGTTGTGGAATCCAAACCACCGCTATAAAGGACAACCGCTTTCTTTTGCATGTAGTGATAACTCCGGAAATGGGTTTCAAATACCTGTCTGAGATAGTATCAGACACGCAAACAAATCCCAAGCAGGTAGTTGCATATAATGCACAGAATTTAAATGCGAACAGCCCCATCACAGAAATTGTGATGGGGCTGATGTAATTATTCCCGGCGGCGACCTACTTTCCCACACAGCT
>MTLD01000498.1_pt2 | contig 79380 bp, 75 predicted proteins | sample 1982471 | NCBI WGS metagenome assembly MTLD01 (sample SAMN05712604, study PRJNA340218) | biofilm metagenome | isolation source: sample SPM anode biofilm adapted to -50 mV | place: USA | collected 2012-02-03
GGCGTGGCCGCCTTCCACCCGGAAGCGGCGCGCCTAGCCAATCTGGCCGCGGGCGACAAAAAAGCCACCGGCATCGGTCTTTTCGGCATCGGTGGCAACGCTGGCTTTGCCGTCGGCCCTTTGCTTGGAACCTTCCTGGTCTTAGCTGGCGGCTTAAAAAGTACTGTCTTTTTTTTGATTCCAGCCCTTTGCGTCTGCTTTTTTCTACAGCAGCGCATGCGGCAATTCGGCAGCCTCAGCGTCAAAGCCGCCGCTGCCGCCGTGCAAAGCGCACCAGACAACTGGCCGGCCTTCGGCCGTTTGTCTATTGTCGTCATTTGCCGTTCCATTCTTTTCGCCGGCCTAAATACATTCATCCCGCTTTACTGGATTCATGTGCTGCTTCAAAGCCACACCGCCGGCAGCAGCGCCTTGACCGTCCTCTTCAGCATTGGCGTAATCGGCACTTTCTTTGGCGGCCGCTGGGCGGATCGCTATGGTTATCTGAAGGTTATCCGCACAGGGTATCTGCTGCTTATTCCAGTTCTCCTGCTCTTTGTTTCTACAGAAGAGCCCACTCTAGCCATGGCCTTGCTCATCCCTATTGGCCTGAGTCTTTTTGCGCCCTATAGCCCTACGGTCGTTCTCGGCCAAAAGTATCTGCCCCGACGTATGGGCTTTGCCTCAGGCATCACCTTAGGCCTTGCAGTCAGCGTCGGCGGCATAGCGGCGCCAGGGCTGGGATGGCTTGCTGACCAGTACGGTCTTGCGTTTTCCTTCACCATCTTGACCGTACTGCCTGTCATTGCCGCGTTAGCCTCTTATTCACTGCCAAAGCCTGCGGAATAACCATCATCATACAATACAGCTTCTTAAAGGCCCGCCCAACGTTAGACAGTAGCTTGTACTGGAAAACGTTGGGCGGGCCTTTAAGAGGCTATTTTTACTTTTACCTTAAAAAAACCTCCGCAGAAAATTATTCTTCATAGGAACCAGTTAGATAAATACAAACAAATTATCAGGATAAAGTATCTCTTTATTTAATTTACATTTATTTTCAAACTTCTTTGCAAGCTATTGTTTTTCTGTAACTTTACAAGTATACTCAATATTATTGCGTTAGTTTTCTTTTTGTATTCAAACAGTAGAGCTTTGTTTTTTCGCTTGCAGTATCTTCATTTTTCTTCTTATACTATATCCTTTCTGTAATTCTCTCGGTTTTATTTATTTTTCTATTTATTTATTTTTATTTGTTATCGTTGACACTTTCTTTTTGTATACACTATCCTGTAAGTAAAGTTAAAAAAATACTACTTCGTTTTATATTTACCTGCAACGTTGCTCGCAAGACAGAGGAGGTATCCCGGTGAAAGGCTTTCAAGCACAAGAGCAAACTCGGATCATAGCCATTGACAAGCAAAAATGCAAAGGCTGTGATTCCTGTAAGCAATTTTGCCCGACCCAGGCTATTGATGGAAAATATGGGTCCCCCCACCGCATCGATTCGGAAAAATGTATTTTTTGCGGTCAATGCTTAGTTAATTGCCCTTTTGGCGCCCCTCAGGACACCATGGATCCAGTAGATTCTCTCATTGAAAAGCTAAAAGACAGTCGCACAACGGTGGTTGCGACTATTGCTCCCGCCGTACGCGTAGCCATCGGCGAGGAATTCGGCTTTGAACCTGGCTCTCTGTTGACGGAAAAGCTCTATGGAGCGCTCAAAAAAGCCGGCTTTAAAATTTTAGATACCAACTTCACGGCAGACCAAACTATTTTAGAAGAAGGCAGCGAATTAGTAGCCAAAATCCGTCACTCCCTTTTAGGCGAACCGGCCGCTCACCATCTCGGCCCCTTGCCTCAGTTCACCTCCTGCTGCCCTGCGTGGATACGCTACATAGAGTTGAACCACCCCAAACTATTGCCCAATCTCTCCAGCGCCAAATCTCCTATGATGATGGCCGGCGCCCTAGCCAAAACCTACGGAGCTAAAGAAATTTGGAAGACGGCTCCAGAATTGGTCTATGTGGTAGGCGTCATGCCCTGCACGGCGAAAAAGTTTGAAGCTTCGCGGCCTGAATTTCACAGTGCCGCCGCCTACTGGCGCAAACAAGGAAATAGCGCCGATTATCCGGATATTGATACCGTGCTCACAACCCGTGATTTGGCTCGCCTGCTGCGCAAGCTAAACATCGACTTCCGTCAAACCGCCGAATTTACCGATGCCGATAATCCCTTAGCCCAATACAGCGGCGCCGGCACTATTTTCGGGAACACCGGCGGCGTCATGGAAGCCGCCCTGCGTTCCGCCTACTACCTCCTCACCGGCAAAGAACTAGCAAATTTGACTTTAAACCCGGTACGGGGACTCAACGGAGTCAAGGATGCCTCCATTACCTTGACCGATGCCAAAACAGGCAAGGAACTCACCTTGCGCGTGGCAGTAGTCCATGGCTTAAAGGATAACATTGAACCTCTTTTAGCGCAGGTAGAGGCAGGAACCTCTCCCTACCATTTCATTGAAGTGATGAACTGCCCCGGCGGCTGTATTAACGGCGGCGGCCAGCCCATCTACCCTATGGGCACGTCGTGGATTGACAAATACAAGCCCATGCTGCCCTGGAATTAAGGAGGATTGAACTGTGGCCAAATACAGTTATGTTGAAAAAGCCGTAAAAATCACGCGTCGGGAATTTCTCCAGCTTACCGGCGTAGCCGGCGCTGTACTCTGGACAGGCGCCTACATCACCACGGACTTAGTGCAGGACCGCACAAAATACATAAAAATGCGCACCCAGGGACTCTACAAAGACGACGTCAAGGCAGCTGTGCGGCAAAGCCATAATAACGCCGCTTTGCAGGATATGTATGCGCGGTTTGCCCAAAAGCCGCTCAGTCCCTTGGCGGAAGACTTATTCCATACCCAGTATGTTGACCGTACCGGTTTATCTTGATTTTTAGGAGGTGCTTTTGATGCAACAGGAACCTCGTATTTTACGCCATCCCCTAGCGTCGCGTATCTTCCACTGGTCTTTAATTCTCGGCTTTCTCCCGGCGGCCTTGAGCGGCTTTGTCATTTGGTGGAAACCAGAGGGTGAAGATTTCGTCAATCTAGCCATGCGCATCCATATTATCGGGGCTACCATTTTCACAGTCGCTTCTATTCTTTTCACGCTTTTGGCGACCAACCGCGTCGTAGCATTTATCCGTCATATTTCCGAATGGACCATGAATGACGTACGCTGGATGCTTGTCGGCGGCGGCTATATGCACAAAATTGTGTTGAAAAAGGAAATTCCCGTCCCGCCTATGGATAAAATGAATTCCGGCCAAAAAAGCATGGGCGCCATGATGCTGCACGGCGGCATTTTCCTCATGGTCAGCGGCTGGATACTGTACGCATTCTTACCGATAACGCCCCGTGAAATCGCTTATTGGCTGGGCTTAGGTCACGAATGGATCGGGTTGCTCTTGGGCGTCTCTACCTTAGCCCACATTGGCTTAGGCATTTACAACCAAGCGGAATTCAAGTCGATGTTCGGCGACGGCACCATTCCTTTGGCTGTAGCCGAAAAGCACAGTCCCCTCTGGGTCGAACGCCATGTGGAGCCGGTGGTCTCCGACGACGCCCCCCAGGAGCCGGCGCTTCAGGAGCAAAGCCTCGGTTAGAGGAACAGAGAATAGAGATTAAACAAGAGAATCGGAGAACCGGAGGTCTCGAAAGAGGGCTCCGGTTTTGCTATTGTAAGAAAAACTGGCGCGGTCCTTGAAAGAGACGTAACACAGAACAGAGGAAAACAGAGAGTTCCGTATGTCTGAGCGCCAGCGAGTTCACGGAACTGCCGTCTTCTCCTGCTTTGGCGAGCCACGCGGAAATCTTCTCTCAAATACAGTTATACCGCCGTTTGTACAAAAGCTCCTGGCCCGGAAAAAAACTTTCGCGTTTTTCGTGTATTTCGCGGTTCGTTTTATAAATCTTGTATAGTAAAAAAATGCCCTTATCAGCCTTCAAAGCTGACAAGGGCATTTTCATTTTATTATGCAGGCTCGCCGCCAATTAAGGCCAACAGTTCCTGGGTCTTGGCTTCCAGCAGCGCTGCATCGCTTCTTGTTTCCACATTGAGACGCAGCACCGGCTCCGTATTGGACATGCGCACATTGAAGCGCCACTTCTCATATTCAATGCTAATGCCGTCAGTGTAGTCCACTTGGGCTTCGCCAACTGCATAGGCGCTTTCAATACGACTAATGACTTCCTTGCCGTCCGCCACTCGCCGATTGATTTCACCGCTGCAGGGGAATTTTGCCACTCGCTCCGCCACCAGCGCGGATAACGGCTTACCTGTGAGGCACATACTCTCCACCACCAGCAGCCAAGGAATCATGCCGCTGTCGCAGTACGCAAAGTCTCTGAAATAATGATGCGCCGACATTTCACCGCCATAGACGGCGTCTTCAGAGCGCATGCGCTCTTTGATAAAAGCATGGCCGCTCTTGGAAAGCACCGGCACGCCGCCCAAAGCTTCCGTCATTTCCACAGTGTTCCAAGTCAAGCGGGGGTCATGAATGATTTTAGCCCCTGGATTCTTGCGCAAGAAAGCTTCCGCTAAAAAGCCCACCATATAGTAGCCTTCAATAAACGCGCCTGTCTCATCAAATAAAAAGCAGCGGTCAAAATCGCCGTCCCAAGCAACGCCCAAATCCGCCTTGTGCTCCCGTACTACCGCCGCCGTCGCCTCACGATTTTCTATCAACAAAGGGTTCGGAATACCGTTAGGAAAATTGCCGTCCGGACGATGGTTTACCTTGATGAACTGCAAGGGCAGCCAAGTCTCCAAGGCATCCAAAACAGGACCGGCGCAGCCGTTGCCGGCATTCACTACCACTTTGAGCGGTTTTAGCTTCATGCGGTTGATATACGTCAAAAGATGCCGGATATACGACTCCATAATCAGCCTGGGCATGATAAAACCTTTGCTTTTCCCCGGCTCCACTTCATGCTTCCATTCTTCTTCGGTAGCACGCTGCGCAATTTCCTTAAGCCCCGTATCGCCGGAAATGGGACGCGATTCTTTGCGCACCAGCTTCAGGCCATTGTAGTCCATCGGGTTATGACTGGCGGTCACCATAATGCCGCCGTCCGCTTTAAGATGCGACGTCGCAAAATATACCATTTCCGTGCCGCACAAACCGATATTCAGCACCTCGCAGCCGCCGTCGCTGAGTCCCTCACTAAGCGCTATAGTGAGTTTTTCACTGGACAAGCGCACATCGCGCCCTACTACCACTTTTTCCGCTGCATACATTTGCGCAAAAACTCGGCCCACGCGGTACGCCAGCTCCTCGTTCAATTCCTCCGGCACCCGCCCCCGGATGTCATAAGCCTTGAAGGCTGCTTTCGTCAAATTCATGCCTAGTCCTCCTTTTTTATAGTTAGCCTTGTTCAGGCCCTGCCGTAAACGTCTTCAAAACGGACAATATCATCCTCGCCCAAATAGCTACCGTTTTGCACTTCAATAATTGCCAGCGGGATCCTCCCTGGATTCTCCAAACGATGTTTGGTGCTTTGAGGCACGAAAATACTTTCATTTTCATGCACCATGCGTACCTCATCGCCCACAGTAACCTTGGCGGTTCCTCCTGTAACAATCCAATGCTCACTGCGATGGTAATGCATTTGCAAGCTCAGGCAGCCGCCGGGATTGACTACAATGCGCTTCATTTTATATCCAGGACCTTCCCCCAGCACGCTATAGCTCCCCCAAGGACGATACACTGTGGTATGTTCCTCCGCTTCCTTGCGGCCCAAGCTTTTCAGCTCCGCCACTAAATCTTTTACCTTTTGCGACTCGCCCTTGCCTGCCACCAAAATCACATCGTCGGTTTCCACAACCAACACGTCCTCCAGGCCAATCCCGGCAATCAGACGGCTGCGTCCTAAAAGCAGCGAATTTTTACAATCCAGCGCCATACAGTCTCCGGCTATGGCGTTGCCGTCGCCGTCCTTCGGAAGCACATCGTAAATCGCATCCCATGAGCCAATATCATTCCAATAGCCGTCAAACGGAATGGTCAGCACCTGCGTTGATTTCTCCGCTACGGCATAGTCAATAGAGATATCCGGCATCTCTGCAAAGCGTTCACGCAGCGACTCAAGATCAAGCGCTAAAAGCTCGGCAATATCCGGCTGATGCGCTGCAAACTCTTGCCGCATCGTACCCATCGAAAAGGCAAACATGCCGGAGTTCCAGTAGTAATTGCCGGCTTCCAAATACTCCTGGGCCGTTTTTTCATCCGGTTTTTCTTTGAACGATTCCACGCGAAAGCCGCCGTCGCAAGACTCTCCCGCCTGAATATAGCCATAGCCAGTTTCCGCCTTGGCTGGCCGGACGCCGAAAGTTACTAGATGACCCAGCTTGGCCGCCTTCACGGCTTCCTTCGCAGCCTGCTGAAACGACTCCGGCGGTCGAATAATGTGATCCGCCGGGCAAACAAGCAACACTTCATCGTCGCCGGCGTTCAGCTCCTCCCGGCAATAAGCCATCGCCAAGGCAATCGCCGGCGCTGTATTACGAGGCACCGGTTCAGTCACGATATGAGCCTTAGGCGCGCCACAGACAGCCAATTCCGTTTTTACATGATGCAGCTGTTCCTGATTGGTCACTACCAAAATATCTTCCTGCTTGACCAACCCCTTCAGCCGTCCGACAGCCTGACACAGCAAGGATTTGTCCGTGCCCAACGATAAAAATTGCTTAGGCATGGTTTTCCGGGATAGCGGAAACAGTCGGGTCCCGCCGCCACCGGCCAGAATCACCATTTTCATATGACAAGAAGTCTCCTTCCACAATTGTCCAATAATTGTATCTGAGTTTATTCTTTTCTGCGCCAACCGCGGTAATTCCTTCCCGCTAAGAAAAACCGCTGCGCGGTCCTTTGAGAGCAAAGAGATTGAACAAGAGTCTCGATAGTCACGGGAGGGCACGATGGAGGGTTACGGGGCACGGTTTACACAGAGAAGCAAAGGAAAGGCCAGAGTTAACAGAGAAAAGCCGGATGGAACAGGAGTACGACGGCGCTAGAGGGTACGACGGAGGCTGCGGCGGCCGTGACTGTATTTATACTCTTATAAACCCCTTTCGTGTCTTTCGTGTATTTCGCGGTTCGTTATCCACACCCCCTTGCCGTGCCTCCTGTTTCAACCTCTCAATTCTGATATTGTAAGAAAAAAGAAGGCACTGTGCCGAAACTAAGTTTCAACACAGCCCTTCTCTTTATGGGAAGATTATTCTCGCTCTATAATTGTCGCCACGCCTTGCCCGCCGCCTACGCAAAGAGTCGCCAGGCCAATCTTTTTATTATGCCTATGCAGTGCATGAATCAATGTTGTCAAAATCCGAGCGCCGCTGGCGCCGATAGGATGCCCTAATGCAATGGCGCCGCCATGAACATTGACTTTCTCCGGTGCAAAGCCCAACTCTTTGGCCACGGCTAAGCTTTGCGCCGCAAATGCTTCGTTTGCTTCAATAAGCTCTAAGTCCCGCACCTCCAGCCCCGCCTTCGCCAAAGCCTGCCGCGTTGCCGGCACAGGGCCCATGCCCATCATGCCAGGCTCTACGCCGCCATCGCCATAAGAAAGAATACGGGCCAAGGGCCGTAGCCCCAAAAAATCGGCTTTTGAGCGGCTCATCACCACCAGCGCCGCCGCTCCGTCATTGAGTCCAGATGCATTGCCTGCGGTAACCGTACCGCCGTCCAAAAAAGCCGGTTTAAGTCGCTGCAAGGTTTCCATCGTTGTTTCAGACCGCGGATGCTCGTCACGCTCTACAAGAGTCGTTCCTTTGCGTCCCACAATTTCTACAGGCATCAGCTCCGCTGCAAAAGCGCCTTGGGCTTGCGCCGCTGCCGCTTTGGCCTGAGAAGCCGCCGCCAGCTCATCCTGCGCCAAACGGCTGATCCCATAATGGTTAGCCACATTTTCCGCGGTAATTCCCATATGATAGTCATTAAAGGCGCACCATAAACCGTCTTGAATCATGACATCCTTCGTTTGCCCGTGCCCCATGCGACAGCCGCTGCGCGCACGAGAATCCAGCAAGTACGGCGCATTGGACATGCTTTCCATGCCTCCGGCCACAACGATGTCCGCATCGCCCGCCGCAATGGCTTGGGCCGCCAAGTTCACGCTTTTGAGTCCGGAACCGCAGACTTTATTGATAGTGCAGGCCGCCGCTTCTGTGGACAAGCCAGCTTTCAACGCCGCCTGTCGGGCCGGATTCTGCCCTTGCCCCGCCTGCAGGACTTGACCGAAAACAATTTCTTCGACTAATTCCGGCGCTACCCCAGCTCGACGCACCGCTTCTTTGATCACCAGCCCGCCCAATTCCACCGCACTCACCGCCGCCAATGCGCCTTGAAAGGAACCCACAGGAGTTCTTACGGCACTGACAATAACCGCTTCTCTTTCTCTGCTCATATCATTGCCCCTTTCATCGTCTGCAAGTTCGGCGATACCGAAAATTCCGCCAGTGTTTTATCACGAACATCCGCCACAGTTACTTCCGACGCCAGTTCCTGCAGCACCATCCCCTCGGCGCCCCAAGAAAAAACAGCCAGCTCCGTTACCAAGACGTCCACAACCTGACGGCCTGTCAACGGCAGCGTACATTGTCGCAGAATTTTGGACTGCCCTTTTTTCGTGCAATGTTCCATCGCTACAATCACCTTGCGAGCGCCGTTCACCAAGTCCATAGCGCCCCCCATGCCGGGCACGCGCTGTCCAGGGACCATCCAGTTAGCCAAATTTCCTTCTTGGTCCACTTCCAGCCCCCCCAGAACCGTCACATCAATATGACCGCCCCGAATCAGAGCAAAAGACATGGCGCTGTCAAACATGGCCGCCCCCGGCACCAGGCCCGCAGGCTGTCCGCCCGCATCCACCAGATTGGCATCCTGCTGCCCTACAGCCCCTAAACCGACAAAACCATTTTCCGACTGCACCATCACTTCTACGCCTGACGGCAAATGCTGCACTACCTGCGTCGGCAATCCAATACCCAAATTCACCACGTCGCCATCGGTCATCTCCAACGCCACGCGTCGGGCTATGCGCGTTTTAGCATCCATTATCTTTTCCTCCCGCAACCACATAGTCCACGACAATACCCGGGGTCGCTACAGCATCCGGCAATAAAGTTCCTACCGGAGTCACTTCCTCTGCAAGCACTGCTACTACATCCGCCGCCAAAGCCATCAACGGATTAAAGTTGCGCGCTGTTTGGTCATATATAAGATTCCCATACGTATCTGCGCAATGGGCTTGAAGCAAAGCTACATCCGCCCGCAAAGGAAGCTCCAACAAATATTCACGCGTTCCGGAAACAATTTTCTTTTTGCCTTCCTCCACCACAGTCCCCAGCCCTACGGGCGTCAAAACGCCTCCCAAGCCGGCGCCGCCACAGCGAATTCGTTCCGCTATGGTCCCTTGCGGCACCAATTCCACGCTCAATTCTCCAGCCAAATATTGCCGTCCTGTTTCTCCATTCGTGCCGATATGAGAAGCAATGACCTTTTCCACACATCCGGCGGCAATCAGCTTGCCCACGCCTTTATCTACAAAGGACGTGTCATTTGCAATTAGCGTCAGTTTGCGGACCTTTCGGTCCACAAGGGCGTCGATTAATGCTTCCGGCGTGCCTACGCCAAGAAAGCCGCCAACCATAACCGTCATACCGTCTTGTACCAGGGCTGCCGCTTCCGCCAATGAGCAACGCTTGTCTTTTTTCATAGTCCTCCCTCCACGCCCCATATACGGCGCACATCTGCCGGAGTCGCCAAGTCTCTCCCCATAGCGCTGGACAGCGAGGAAATCCGCTTGACTAACATGGCATTAGTGGCCAGTACGCCTTTCTCATAGTAAATATTATCTTCCACCCCAACCCGAACATGACCGCCTAAAGCCATTGCCATCATCGAAAGCGGCACATGCTGCGGACCAACTACCGCGACGCTCCAGACCGCACCAGGCGGCAGCGATTCAACCAAAAAGAATAGATTGCGAGCGGTAGCCGGCAAAGCTCCTTTCACGCCCAAGACTAGGTTAAACACCAACGGCTCTTGCAAAATACCTGCCTTCGCTAAAGAAACTGCATTGGGCACCATGGCGGCGTCAAAGACTTCGCACTCCGGTTTGATACCTTTCTGTAGCATTGCCTTGGCTAAATGTTCAATCAGCGCTGGCTCGTTCACATTGGCGCTCCGGGGAAAATTGGAAGACCCCGTCGCCAAACTGGCCGAATCCGCCGTAAGAGTAAGCACCTCCGCCCGCTCTTCTCCTGTACGGGCCGCTCTGGCGCCTGTAGAAAGCTGACGAACAATCGGACAGCCGGAAGCATCCAAGGCCGCCACGATCTTTTGAAATACCTCCACTCGGTGCGTCGGCGCACCAGCCTCATCCCGCGCGTGCAAATGAGCTACTGCCGCGCCAGCGGCAAAGCACGCTTCTACATCAGCCACTATTTCCGCCGCTGTTACCGGCACATGGGGCGTCATTTCCTTAGTCGGCACATTGCCGGTAGGAGCTATGGTAATAATCAGCTTTTCCATTTCAGCGACCTCCCTGTTCCAATTGGGCTGCAAAAACGCCAAAACCTTTTTCTAAGCCTTCCAGCAATTCATCGGCTTGCTCTTTCGTCAGGATCAAAGGCGGCGCAAGCAAGAAATGGTCGCCGTTTTCTCCGTCGGCGCCGCCAGTACCCGGATAAACAATAACCCCTTCCTTCATCAACAGGTTTGTTAGTTTCTCCGCCAAGCCCATGACCGCTGGAAAAGGCTCTTTCGTGGCTTTATCCTGCACTAATTCAACGCCCAGCATCAGCCCCTTGCCGCGCACATCGCCTACAAACCAGTATTCCTGCAACGCTTGCTGCAGCTTCAACAGCAAATATTCACCGACAACCGCAGCATTACCGGCCAAGTTTTCCTCAACCAACACCTGCACGACTTCGTTAGCCACCGCCGCAGACAGCGGATTCCCGCCATAGGTATGGCCATGCACAAAAACACCGCTGCCTTGACAGAAGGTCTGATAAATTTCTTCCTTGGCCACTACGCCGCCCAGCGGCGAATAACCGGCGCTCATGCCTTTGGCCACGCAAACCATGTCCGGCACTACGCCCCAGGCGTCAATACTAAAAAGTGTGCCTGTACGACCAAAGCCAGCCATAACTTCATCGGCAATAAAAAGGATGTCATACTTATCGCAGATTTCCCGGATAATGCGGAAATAATCCGGATGCGGCACCAACGCGCCGCAAGCTGCGCCGCCTACGGTCTCTGCAATAAAGGCGGCAATGCTCTCCGCCCCTTCCAGCTTTATCACTCGTTCCAAATCATAAGCACATTCCACGCCGCAAGTAGCCTGCTCCTTGCCAAACGGACAGCGATAGCAGTAAGCCGGGGCAATATGGGGGAAATCGAGCAGCAGAGGCGTGTATTTTTTACGCCGCTTATCTCCAGTCATAGAAAGAGAGCCGATGGTATTGCCATGAAAGCTTTTCCAGCGGGAAATCACCCGATACTTGCTGCTTTTCCCATCCCGCTCCAGGTAATACTGTCTGGCCATTTTCAACGCCGCCTCCGTAGCTTCCGAGCCGCCAGAAACCAAATACAAACGACTGAGACTTCCCGGCGCCAATTGAGCCACTCGATTCGACAGCTCCCGAATCGGATCGGATGTCCAGCGGGACAAATGACTGAACGCCACTTTTTGCGCTTGTTCGTGCATCGCCTTGACAATACGAGGATGCGCGTGTCCCAAATTGCTCACCGCCGCACCGGAACAAGCGTCAATATAGCGTTTCCCTTGTTTGTCATACAAATAAATACCTTCGCCGCGCTCCACCTCGGTATAATTCTTTCTTACATTACGATAAAACACATGATCCATTTCGCATTCCTCCAGCATTTGTCGCTTTGTAGTTATCATAGGCGCTGCCGCAGACCTTGAGAAATTGACAATGCCGATAAGCATCATAGAAAAAAACAATATAAGAAAAGACCTGCTACCAACAGCAGGTCCCCTGAGAGTTTGCATGATTATTTTATCTCAATGCCTAGAGCGGCAAAAAGTTCTTTCCGTCCCGGTGTCGGTTCCTTGTCGCGATGCACTGCTGCCCATAATTCCAATTGTCCCTCCGGCGCATCGGGCAGTATCGTTAGGAGCCCAGCCGCAACATCCGTCTGTACCAGACGTTCCGGCAGGAACGCAACACCCAAGCCATCTAAGACCGCTCGCTTCACACCTTCAGAGTCGCTATACTCGGCTAAGGCTTCCGGCTCCTGTTCCCGCATGACGCCCTTGGATTTTTCGCGCATAATTGTTCCCAGGCGAAACGATAGATAAGGCCATTCCACAAGTGGTTTTCCCTGGCACAAAGAAACCATTTCCGGGCAGCCCACCCAACGCATGGTTTCTTGTCTCCAAAAAAATAGGCTTAACGAAGAAGACACTGGTTTTTCATGGAGCAAACCTACATCAAAGCGATTATTCAAGAGGCCGTTTACCACCTCTGTCCCGGAAAGGCATAAATCAACCTGCAAGGACAAATTGGCCTTCTCACGTCTAAAATGGCGCACTACGGACGACAAATGATAATTCATCAAAGGCGAGGAGATTCCCAAACGTACTTCTTCCGGCCGCCCCGTAAAGTCCTGCATTTGCCCTGCCAGCTTCTCGTAAAGAACAAGCAAATTTGCGCTTTGACAAGCTAAAAACCGCCCTGCTTCAGTAATGTATAGCCGCTTGCCCAAGCGTTCGAAAAGGCGCACGCCAAAATGCTCCTCCAGTTGCCGTATCTGCGCCGTCACTGTGGGCTGCGTAAAATTAAGGCGTTCCGCCGCCTGCGTAATGTTTTCCAACTCCGCTACCGCCTGAAATGTGCGCAACAAGCGCAAGTCCATGGTTACCGCCTTTCCGCCGAGCAAGTTTCATCCATGCTCCTGGCACTAAACCTCAAAGCGCCTGCAAAAATAAAGTCATTGTTCCGCCGCATACCATGCCTTCGTCAGCCGCCACGGCATTCAGCATTTCTATCGTGTATACATGCGACTTTCCGGTCTGCAGCGCTAAAAGCGCCTGCTGTTTCGCCTCGGCTTCAGCGCAACCGCCACCAATGGTTCCTTGTACGGCGCCATTGGGCAGCACCAGCATCTGACTGCCCGCCTTGCGAGGCGTCGAGCCTTTAGTTTCAATAATCGTCACCAAAGCGACCGCTTGTCCCGTTTTTTGACACTCACAAATGTTTTTCAGCAACGTCGCGTCCATGCCACCCCTCCCGTGCTAAGCGCAGCGGCTGAGCGCTTTTCTTTTGCAAAACCCCAAGAATTTCCGCCGCAATGCTAAGTGCGATTTCCCCAGGCGTCTGCGCACCCAAATCCAAGCCGATTGGCGCATAAATCCTTGCCAGCCAAGCCTCTGGCACATCTTCGTCCGCCAACTGCCGAAAGAGAGCCGCCACACGACGCCGGCTGCCCAGCATGCCCATGTAAGCGGGCATCGTTCCCTGCAAAAGCCGCAAACACAAAAGATCATGCTGGTGCCCGCGCGTAGCCAGCACGACAGCGGTTTGCGCATCAATACGCCTCGCCAGCTGCAATGTCGCCTTGGCAAAATCCTGACACACCAGTTCCGTTCCTTCAGGGAACCAGGCCGCCGTTGCAAACTCCGACCGATCATCAACCACAATCAGCTCAAACTCCAAGAGGCTCAGCATCTGCGCCAAAGCGCGGCTGATATGACCGGCTCCGAAAATAATCGCCTTGCGAGCCGGCAGCAAGCGATCCCAAAAAACCTGACCGCAACCGCCTGCATGCTCCAAGCGCAACAATTCCGACCCCCGCCAGTTGCGTTCTCCTATATGTGCCGCTGCTTTTTTCGTAAAGTCTTGGTCCCAAAGAACTCCGTCTTGCCGGCCGTCTTGATGCAGCAACAGCATTTGCCCTACAGCCTGGGGTTCCGGACAAGCCACCAAGGTTAGCACGTCAAGGATCTCGCCGGTTTGCGCCGCTTGGGCCAAGACTTCATACTGCCGCATCGTTTTTCCCCAAATACAGCAGTGCTTCCACTACGCCGCCGCCCACAGCGCGAGCTTTGTCGGAAATGCTGAAACAATGTTCCCGACGACAGCGCGGATCGACATCCGCTACCTTCATGCCGGAGTCTACCTGCAGCCCCTCACGCAGCAAGCCGCGCAACACTCCTGCAATTTGAGTACGCACCGGCGCTTCCCCCACATAGGCTACTTCTTCCCCTACACACACCGTATCGCCAATCGCCCGTACGCAGCGAAACAGTCCCGCCGCAGGCGCGCGCAGCACCCGTTCTTGCGTATAGCCGCTGATAGCGCCCGGGACCCCTGTATTGGGAGCGGCCGCGCCCCCCATGATAACTCTGCCCAAATCATGACCGCGATTGGTTTCGACCACGGCATGCACATCCTGCTGTGCAGTGAACCCTGGACCTACGCCGATGACAAGTTCCGCCTGCTCTTTATAGGTACCGGTATTTCGTTTTGCCAAGGTCGCATCCACCAACGCCCAAGGGCGCAAGGTACGCCACAATGACCCTTCCTCATCGACTACCACTGGAATAATGCCTCTTGCAGCTACCGCCGTCGCCTCCGCAGCGCTGCTCAAAACAGCTTCGACACCCTCTACCGCGCAGCGTCCTTCATATATAGCCTGCGCAAAAGCCACCGTCCGCCGAATGACAGTAGGCTGGGGCAACTCGCTGATCACTACGGCAAAACCGCATCGAAACAACCGGTGGGCGATGCCGCTGGCCAAATCGCCGCCGCCTTTTACCAATACCAATTTTTTCATTGTTTGTCTCCTAACTGCGCTAAGGCAAAAAATAAGATTCGAACAGGAGAACCGGCGACGGCGCTGGACGCGCCTGACGGTACGTGATGTAGCTAATGCCGGATGCGCCATGGACGGCAGGGCATCCGGTCTCCTCTGAAAATCTAAGGACGGCATGGCAACCGACGTCTGCTGGCATTTAATAGCACGGGAACGACTGAGGCTGCGGCGGTCGTGACTGTATTTGAGACTTTTGTTGGAGCAAGACGGTCCGCAGGACGCAAAAGCAGGAGACGACGGAGAAAAGTTCCGTATGTCTGAGCGACAGCGAGTTCGCGGACCTGCCGTCGACTCCTGCTTTTTGCGAGGCGCGCGGAAATCTTGTCTCAAATACAGTTATGCCGCCGTTTATACAGAAGTTCTTACCCTTTGAAAATCCCTTTCGCGTCTTTCGTGTATTTCGCGGTTCGTTATCATAGTCCCTACAATTTATTATCCAACCGCGAAAAGCGCGAAAATCACGAAATTAAAAATTCTAGAATATAGAATAAGAGGCTGCTCCTTTGCCAGGAACAACCTCCTTCATGTTAAATGTACAAGATTGATTGTATTATATAGCATTCTCGGTTTCTTTTCAACAAATCGGCCCTTTTCTCTATTTTGCGACAGCCGTTTCCGCTTCTTTCGGCACTTCCATTTGCTCCGACTTATGGGCCCAATACCCTGCCAATAGGCTGCCGCTAATAAACTGCCAAATGCTGCAGATCGCCGCAGGCAAGGCCGCCAGGGGATCCAAGTGCGCCAAGGCCAACGCGACAGTCAAACCGGAGTTTTCCATGCCGATCTCAAAAGATACGGCCCGGGATTTTTCCTCCGGCATGCCCAAAGACCGCGCCGAACCATAGCCCAGCAGCAAGCCTAAGCCATTATGCAGCACCACCGCTACACAGAGGATCAAGGCCATAGTCGCCATTTTCGCGGCGTTCAGAGCCACCACCGACGAAAGAATGGTAATAATGCAGACCACCGAAAGCACAGGCACAATTTTGCTGATTTTTTCCACTTGCTTGGGCGCCGCCATATGCAGCAATACGCCGGCCGTTACCGGAATCAGCACCATTTTCACAATATCCCAGAGCAGCGCTTCCGTATCAATGGGAATCATGGCTCCAGCCAACAGCAAGAAAATAGTCGGCGTCAAAAAAGGCGCCAAGACCGTATTTACGCTGGAAACGGTTACGGAAAGCGCCGTATCCCCTTTGGCGATATAGGTCATAACATTAGAGCCAGTACCGCTGGGGCAAGAACCCAAGAGCACCATGCCCGCCGCCAGAGCTGCCGGCAAGCCTAAGGCTTTCGCCACCAGAAAGCCAACTACAGGCATAATCAAGTAACGCAGCACAACGCCGTAGAATACATCCTTGGGACGCGTAAAAACCAGGCGAAAATCCTTCAAGGACATGGTCAAGCCCATGCCCAGCATAATAACGCCCAGCAAATAAGAAATATACTTACCAATCGGCTTGAAGGGTTCTGGATTTAAAAAAGCCAATGCCGAAAACAAAATAACCCATAATGTCATCCAGCGGCAAACAAAGTCCGCTGTTTTTTCCAATGCTTTCCTCATAAAAATGCACACTCCCAAATAAAATATTAATAGTATTTCTTCACGTTTTGACATCTGTTTCCGGAATCCACATATCTAAACATGTATTCTATGCGTCCGTCGGCTGCGCATGCCGCCGGACGACAAAAAAGCCCCCTGCCCCCTTCAAGTCCAAAGACTGAAAGGGGCAAGAGGCTAAACTCCTGCGGTACCACCCTTTTTACAGACAATACGTCTGCATCTCATCAGGTCTAACAACCCTAGCAAGATAACGGTTGCACTCCTTGCGGAGCTGAGGCCGGCGCGGCTTACTTTTTGCATTTCAGCGTTGCTGTTCAGGAGTGATTTTTGCCCAATCCTCGCTGCCGATTCGCACCAACCACCGGCTCTCTGAAACGATTTTGATTGACCAACGTTCTCCCTCGTTACATTTATTTTGTATTTATTTTTTTTAGAAACATATCTTTGTAACGATTATTACTATACTCGTTTGCAAATCCTCTGTCAAGCCTTATTTTTATCCGGCAAAATACAACGAATGCCTTGAGGATTGAAACAGCCGTTGCAAGATACGCAAGAAGCCTTCTCCTGCCCAGCCGCCAAGCGTTTCACCAAATCCGGTTCGCAAATAAAGGCGCGGCTCATGGAAACCAAGTCGGCCTTGCCTTCATTGATCGCCTCTTGCATAACCGCGCGCGAACGCATGCCTCCCACTAAAATAACCGGCACTTCCACCGCCGCCTTTACCGCTTCCGCTGCCGCCTGAAAATAAGCTTCATCCTTAGCCGTGCGGATGCCTGGTTTGGCCATAACCAGGCGGTTTTCCTTGATCGTGCCGCCGCTGAGTTCAATGGCGTCGACAGAAGCTGCCGCAAATTGCTTAGCGTACTGCACAACCTCCGCCAGCGCCAGCTGGGGCTGCATAGTTTCCGGCAAGCCATCTGTGCTGTTCAGCTTGATCCAAAGGGGAAAATCCGGGCCTACCTCCTGACGGACAGTTGCTACTACTTCTAAGGGAAAACGAACGCGTTTTTCCCAGGAGCCGCCATACTCATCCTCCCGGCGATTGGTATAAGGCGAGAGAAACTGCGCTAATAAATAGCCATGCGCCATATGGAGCTGCACGCCGTCGCAGCCAACTTCCTTCGCTCGCCGCGCTGCCGCCGCATAATCCTGGGCCAATTGCTGCAATTCCGCCTCGGTCAGCGCCCGCGCTGCCTGGGCTCCTGTTTCATCAAAAAGATCGCTTGGCGCCACCGGCATTTCCCCTTCAATAATTTCCGGCGCCGTTTGCCGCCCCGCATGGGCCAGTTGCAACACTAAGCGCGCCCCATGCTTATGAACCAGCCGTGCCAGCTCCCGCCAGCCCTCTACATATTTATCATCCCATATGCCGTTTTGCTTTTGCGCCGCCCGTCCATGCGGATGCGCCACATAGGCGTGGCCCGTAATAATTGTACCCACGCCGCCAGTTGCCAATTGCTCATACAATGCCATCTTTTCCGCCGTAATCCGGCCATCCGGCGTGCCTAGCCAATCCTCCGTCGCCGAACGCACAAAGCGATTTTTAAGCGCCATTTTACCAATCACACAAGGAGAAAACAAATTTTTCATCTTTCACGCCTCTTTCCCTAAGTCGTTATCCGGTTTCTTCCAACCTCAATATGTACGCCTTTTAAGAGAATTAGAAAAACAGGCAAAAAAACCTGCCGTTCTCACCAAAAGAACATAGGATTATCTTGCCTGTTTTAACCAAATCTTAGTCATCATCTCCTTGACGATGGTAACCGTATTTAGCGTTCATGGTCCAGCTTTTCCACGATTTTACCGGTGCAGGCACTACAAAAAGCATTTCCTGCGTTCCTCCCGGCGGAATATAACAAGCCTGCGCACGCATGTCTTTGGCATGAACAGACACTTTGGAACCATCTTGGCAAAAAAGCACTAGATTAGGCTGAAACCACTCAATTCGATCCACCGTCTTACCGGCAGGGCTGTTGCTGAAATAACCTCGAATATACAAAGAGCCCCGATCTTCATCAATAATTGTAGTTTGCCAACTCAACGGCTGCTTCGCTGATGCGATGCCGCCGCACATAGTCAACGCCAGCAAGCAAAGGCACAACGCCCATATGCTTTTCTTCATTCACATATCCCTCTTCCTGTATTCCTTTATTGAGCCGCTTTCCTTACTGCAGCCCAGTCAATTCCTTGTCCTGCATAAAGATACTGATAGGCCGCTTTTTCTTCGGGATTGTTGCCGACATAGGTTTGAATCAAAAACAGCGTCGCTTCTTTATAAGTCCGCGCCTGAGCGAGCAAGCCGGCACTGGTCGCACCGGTTCCCACATGACGGCCAGCTGGCTCCATCGTCGTATCCGACCAATTTAAACGTTCTACGTCTCCGGCAACCTTGCTCAATTGCTGCACTGCCGCTACATAGGCATCTATCTTCTCTTTATCAGCATCAAAGACATATCGCCCTTTAATAATGCCCCCGGCATGCTCTAGTTCCGCCTTCCACGCCTTGCAATACTCGCTCGTCACATAATTCAGCTCATACGTCGACCGTCCGGTATTTAAATCTGCCGCAAAAGCTTGATCGATCGGGTTGTCTGACAGTTCCTGCGCCTGGGCCACGCCTCCCAGCAAAGTCATTGTCCATAGAGCCATACATAAAATTATTTTTCTCAAAACTATCCCTCCTGTTTATTTTTCTCAGCAACGCTATGTCGCCTTACATCTTGATTCTTTTTTCCAAAGTGAACAACTCATCTGTTTTTTGCTGCATCAACTTCTGGGCATCGGCAATCGCTTGATTGTAAATATAAACGCCGATATCGGACAAGATAAACTCTAACAGCAAGCCTGCTTGGAACTCACTGAGTTCTTCTTCTCGTTCTGTGCCATAATAGCTCTGCAAGTTCGCCAAGAGCAATTTTTTAGTTTCCGGCGTTAGCGCAATTACAGCTTGCTTCATCGGCTGGCGCCCGCTTTTAAGGCTGTCGCAAAAGCATCCACCGCCGCTTCGTCACTCGCCCAGGAGGTCACAAGGCGAATGGCGGAATGACTTGCATCCACCGCTTCCCAAACATAAAAGGAAAATTCTTCTTCCAGCTTGGCAATTACACTGTTGGGCAAAATTGGAAACACTTGATTGGTCACCGTTGGCGCTAACAGTGAATAGCCAGCTTCCGCAACAGCTTGACGCAGCCGCGCAGCCAGCGTATTCGCCCTTTGCGCCAGTTCAAAGTACAAGCCATCCCGAAACAATTCTTGAAATTGCACGCCCAGCACTTGCCCTTTGGCCAAAAGAGCGCCTTTCTGTTTCATCTGGTAACGAAACTCCTTCTTAAGTTCTTCTTTGACAATAACCAAGGCTTCTCCCAACAAAGCGCCGTTTTTCGTACCGCCGATATAAAACGCGTCCGTTAAGCGGCAAAGCACCGGCAAATCCACATCGTTTCCCGGCGCGCAAAGAGCGGAACCCAGCCTGGCGCCATCTACATATAAATATAAGTCCAAACGTTCGCAAAGCTTCTTTAATTCCTGCAGCTCCGAGGCCGAATACAAAGTTCCGATTTCCGTAGGCTGTGAAAGATACAGCAAACGGGGCTTGACCATGTGCTCGTCTCCATGGGATAAAACCATGGCCTCCACAGCCGCTGGACTCACTTTTCCGCCCGGCGACGACACGCTCAGCACCTTATGGCCTGTAGCTTCAATCGCTCCTGTTTCATGCACAAATATATGGCCGCTTTGGGCCGCCACGGCCGCCTCATGGGGCCGTAAAAAAGCGGCCAAGGCTGTCAGATTGGTCTGCGTTCCTCCTGACAGGAAATGAATCTGTACTTCGTCATTCTGCAGCTTCTCCTTCAGTACCGCCACCGCCGCTTGTGTATGAAGGTCCAAGCCATATCCTTCGGCCTGCTCAAAATTGCAAGTTCCTAAGGCTTCCAACAACCGTGGATGCGCCCCTTCACTGTAATCATTTTTAAAACTATACACACGCTAACCCTCGCTTCTGTTTTGATAAATATTCTATTATGTTATTCCCGAAAAAGCAAAGAAGCTCCTGCCGGCTGCATAAAAAGCAGTTACAGACGAGCTCCTTTTTCCTCACATATTAGCTATTTTTTTCTTGATTCGTCCAAAACCGGGCCACATCGCCAGTCAAAGAGAACTCCAACTGCGATTCTACTTCCAAATCAATGTATTCATCGCTTCCCGCCAATTTTATCAAAGGACGCAAGGTCAACAACTTGGAAAACTGAATAATATTTCCGTTGCGGTCGTCGCCTAAGGTCACGTCAGCACCAATTAACATTTCTTTTAGCCGCTCCACTAACGTCAAACACAAGACCGGATTCAAACGGATGTGCATCTCTTCTAAAATCATCGCCAACGCCGCTAGAACAGCCCCATTCCCTATTTTTGAACACAGGGTAACGTACTCATCCACTACCGCGACAATTTGCGCCTCCATGGGAATATCGTTGCCTTCGCGACGTTCCGGGTAGCCGCTGCCGTCCAAGCGCTCCCGATGATACAGCACTCCTTCTAATACCTTCTCCGGTAAATCGTTCCCTTGCAGCATCTGAAAGCTGTAAAACGGATAGCCCTTAAATACCGATAATTCATGCGGCAGCAAGGGGTCCTGTTTTTTCAAAATACGCTCTGGAACCCGGATTTTGCCTATATCATGAAGCAAACCCGCCATCAACGCCGCCTTGACCCGCTCTGCGTCAAATTTGCTCCAGAGCGCTAAAAGTCCTGACAGCATCCCTACATGCAAACTATGAACAATCAAATCCTCATCATATTGCCCCGCTATATTCAGCACATGAAATATATCCGGCTGGTGCACGGCTGCCAACGCTTTCTCCGCCAGTTGTTTTACCTGGCCATCCTGCAAGGCCGCTCCTTTGCGCAAAGACTGAAAAATATCCTGCATCCCGCCCAGCAGCAGTTGGTACGTACGCCCCGCCGCTTCCTTGGGCATGGCCGGCTGTTCTTCAACATATACGCTCAGTTCCCTTTGCCCTGCACGTTTAAGCCATCGAATCAAGCGAGCCGTAACAATACTTCCTTCACTAAAAAACACAGGACGATCTTCTTCAAAAAAGACGGGTTCTGCTACAATCATACCTTCGTGTATTTCTTCCAAGGAAAGACGCTTTTTCTTTCTTATCGTCACAAGTGCCTCCTCCAAAAATCATGCTGCTACCGCAAACCAGCTACTCAACACGCCAGCTTCCTGCTCCGGCAAAATTTTTAACAACAGTAGCTCTCCCTCTGCAAAAGTCTCGCCTTTGCAGGTCTTGCGACCCATTTCTTCCACCTCTATAGATTATAGCAAAAATTCAACTGTTTCGAAAACGATTCTGGCCTTTCTTTTTCTTATTTTTTTCAATAAGTGTTTCATAATAACTCATCCTACGGTCCACTAGCATCTGCCAGGAATACCGATGCGCTACGTTTAACGCTTCGTCGCATAACAAATTATAGTCTCTAGCATTCATCCGCAATACCCTTAAAATTTGTTCCGCCAAACCTGGGGCATCCTCTGGCTCAACCAATCCGCCTACCGCAAAGTCAGCCAAACCGCCGACGCGGGTTGCTACAATAGGCTTACCGCAGCCCATAGCCTCTAAGGCGGCAATGCCAAACCCCTCTGTTCGCGAGGGCAGCACGCTCAAGACTGCCAGGTTGTGCAGCAACGCCAATTCTTCCTGTGGGCAATGGCCTAAATAAATTACGTTCTCTAAGGAATAAGGACCGGAAATTTCCCGACAAATTTGCTTCAAATCACCGCTCCCTAAAATCAACAAGGCCGCCGGTTGCTGCCGCTGAATGATGCGGTTGGCCTGGAGCAATACGTCGATCCCTTTTGTTTTTGACACTTTGCCGCAAAAGGTAATCAACGGCAACGCCTCCAGGTGAGCTAGACCCAAACGTTCCAATACCTGATGCCGATTCAGACGCAACGGCTGGAAAAGCTGCTGATTGTAGCCGTTGGGAATCGTAACGACGCGCTCCGATGTCAGCCCATACAAACGAAGTACTTCTTGCTTCACATAATCGGAAATTGCAAAAACAAAACCAGCGTTACTCGCCGACTCCAAAATAAGCCCGCGCATTCGCTCGTCATACATAAAGCCAAGCTGGTCACTATGATGCGCAACTGCAATATAAGGATAGCCGAGTTCATATACAACTCGGTCCAAAGCCCATATATGCTGACATTCCACTATATCCGGCCGAAATTCATCCAGCAGACGTTTCATTTCCTGCTTCATATACCCGAAATACGCCCGCAATTGCGCGCGGCTCAACCTTTTGAAAGTCCAGGCGTCATGATAGTTGCGCGGATTAGGGTCCGGAATAATGAGCGGAAAGGTATACAGCTCCACGCCGGCGTAGGTGGCCGGAAACGGCGCAATCCGATAGCGCTCCGGATGCAAGTAGTACTTGTCATTATCAACGCCAGGCCAACCAATATCAGGGAAAAAAGCCATAACCTCATGCCCTAGACGCATGAGTTCCTGCATCACGCCGTCCGCTACCGTGCCGCTGCCAGTACCCCAGGGGCCTGTATTGGTAAGCAGAATTCTCATTATCTCCCTCCTTCGCAACTATGTAGTTATTTATTTTGAATTTTCTTTCTTCATCTGTTAATCTCCTGCCTAAAGAAATCAAAGCCGCTGCCATTTCTCAAAATATGGCAACGACCTCTTCTCATTCCCAATACTATAAATTTTACTGGTTAAACGTATAATTAACAGTCAAACGCACAGGGGAAACGTGATTCTAGCGAGAAGACATATACATATATTCCCAGGATCCGACTCCTTTCTTGCCAAGCAGCGTAAAACCGGGAGGTGACTACCCCATGATCCAGCAAAATGAAACTCCGCTACAAAAAACACAAAGCCGTTGGAGCAAGAAAAAAGCGTTTTTGATCCTAGCCGCCGTACTTTTACTGCTAGGCTCCTTCTGGGTTCAGTCTGTTGCCGATAAAATTCAGCAAGAAGCAAACGAATCTCTCCTTGCCCAAGCCAATGCAGCTGTAAACGGTCAGATTGTCGTAGCTGCCATTGACTTAACCATCCTCGGTGTCATCGAAGCTAAAAACGTGCAGATTCTAAACGCCGCTGGTGAACAATTGGCTACAATTGAACGGATACAACTACGCTATGAGTGGCTCGATCTCTTGAATAGGCAGCTCGGTCCCCATTTGATTACCAGCGTAACCATAGAAAGACCAGAAATATGGCTCAGCTATGCTCAAGAAAGTTTAAACTGGAACGGCTTGCTCAAACCCAAGGCAGCCGAAGAAAGTCAGTTTGCCGCGCTTGTAGAAATGAGAGATGGCACGGCACATATAAAAACAAATTTTTTCAACAAAACTGTCGAACAACTCCACGGCCAACTCGATTTTCAGCAAAGTGATCTATGCGAACTTTCCGTTGCCGGACTTGCAGACCAGGCCAACTTCCTGCTCTCTGGCCACTGGGGAGCTCTTGATAAGGCGAAACTCTCTTTAACTGCGCGAAATCTGGACCTAAACAAGCTGGGGCTGACCTCCTCAGACGACTCTATTAAAATAACCGAAGGCTTCCTTGACGAACTGCTTATACAGCTTGGTAAAAAACCAGACGGCGCCATAGAACTACAACAATTTTCGGGAAGCTTCTCGAATGTTGCCCTCACTGGCTCTGTCAACTTGACCCAATGCAGCGCCAGCTTTGCCAAACAAGGTAACCGCATCTACTTTCAAGACATCCATACGCTATACCACGAACAACCTGTCACCGCCACCGGAAGCCTATCCACAATACCGAATGAAAAAGAACTGGATTTTACGCTCCAGATGCCGGCTGGCGACCCCGCCGCACTACTGCCCAGCCTAAACGTCAGCGGTCCTTTTGCGATGCAAGCCAGCCTTAGCGGCTCAGCCCTCGCCCCTGTGCTAACTGGCGATTTCACCCTCGGCAGCCTTCGCTGCGGCAACGCAATCATCAACAACATTAAAGCCTCTTTTTCTTATACCGGACAACAGCTGCGTTTGCATTCTGCTTATGGCAACACAACTGGCGGTTTCCTTGCCGCCAGCGGAACGGTTGGCATGGATGATACGAAAGCACTAGACCTTGCCATCTACATGCCAGACGGAAACCCCGCCGCCTTCCTACCAAGCCTGACTGCCAGCGGTCCGTTGGTAATCGACGCGGCCCTTACCGGTTCAGCGTCAGCGCCGCTATTAACCGGGGAGTTCTCTCTGGCTAGTCTTTTATTGAGTGACATATCGGTCCAAAATATCTATGGTTCGTTCTCTTACGCAGATCAGGTTCTGCACTTGCAGTCCACCCATGGCAGCACGACCGGCGGCTCCATTTCCGCCAGCGGCCCTGTTGATACGGCGGCGGAAAGTTACTCCCTATCCCTAACAGGCAGCGGTCTCGACAGCTCACGTCTAACAACCAAGGATGTCTCCGGTCCTTTATCGATGTGGGGGACAGCCTATGGGCACGGAAATTCCGCCACCACCCAAGGCCGCTTTTCCATTCAAAACGGTAAAGCTTACGGCATAAGCTTCCGAACGCTTTCTGGCGATTTCATCAAAGAAGGTTCTGCCGAAGCGCAGGTCAGCAATCTGAGCATCCATACCGATTGGGGAACTTTTTATCCCGACCAATTAAACCAAGAGATACTGGAACAGCTGCGCCAACGCAACTTCCCCACCAGCGAAGAAGCATTAAAAGAAGAAGTAACGGAGAAAGTAAAGAAAGCAATAACAGACAAGCTGCGCGAAGAACTCTTTAAATAATAGCCGCCTTCAATAGCTGCTTGCTTAAAAAAAGAAACTCATCGATTAATAATCTTGCCGATATTTTTCAAGGCAATGGAAATCGTCCCGTCCGGGTTATTAATGAACTCCATATACTCTTTGTTCTCAAAATAATCCACAGGAAAAGAAATCTCGATCCCTGTGTCGGTTTTAATTTTGTGTTGCCGTCCTTTTTTAGCGCAAAATTCCCGATCAATACGCACCGCCTCGCTAATGCCTGCTTTGTGGACTTCCTCCAAATACTCTTGCTGCATAAGCGGCGAGGACTGAAACACTTCTCTCCCTACTTGCACAGGATCCAGATACTCCGAGCTTTCCGTGTGTTCCACCATCAGCGTCTTAGCTTTGGTCACCGCCGCTACAGCGCTTTCGCCATGGTTTTCCGCCACTTTTTTAGCAATCGTATTAACCAATTTCATGGTACGCTGCGGCGAAATACTGCTAGTGCAAAACAATACTTTTTCCGGCAGAATATGGGCTTCTTCCCCATTCACCAGACGCTTTTTGTCAACAAATCGCACGGCAAACGAGGACGCATCAATGAAGGCGTATTCATCAAGCTTCTGCGCCAAGCCCGGTAAAATTGCATAGTGATTGATAATCTCGTTCTTTATTTTATCGTCTTCCTGCACTACCTGGTGGGTAAAACCCACCCTATTATTACATTTCAACAAAACCACATATCGCCGTTCATCGATTGCAACATCACATACTATTAAATCTGCGGACTCCCACTCGTCTTCTTCCGACATGGCCGCATGGAGCCGTTCCGCCATGGACATGGAAAAATCAATAAACCCTGTACGCTGCGCCAAATAATCCTCTACCAGCCTCCGGCAAGGACTCTCCGGTAAAAACACGCCGTTCTTCGCATTCTGATCTTGATGAGACTTTTCCAAATGCTTCGTTAAAAACGAAACCACACTATCACTATGCACGTCCAATTCCCGTTCGGAGAACACCGTCACCCCGGAATTAACATCTAAAATATGCAAAATCGCCTGCCGAATAATAATCATATACGTTCGCCCTTTCTCCACATTCCGTCTTTTTGATTATACTGGAGAATGACGAACCTGACAAAGCGCTCAGGCTACGAAAGGCTTATACCAGGCTTTCACCGCGTAAGGAAGTAAAAACACAGAACGGCCCGCCGTAAACAACAAAAAAGAGCCCCAAAGTCCATGATTGCCATACAAGGGAACCAATACTTCATGCGCAGACACAAATACAAGTAGAGCGCCGATTGTAGAGTTGCGAACGGGCCCAGTCCAGCTGGCTCCAGTAAACACACCGTAGAATACTAAGCCAACAGCTGCCGCAAAAGGAAATAGAACCAACCAAGCGGAATAGGTCCTACTCAAAACTATGACTTCCGGAATCTCAGTAAACCAAGGCAATATCCATTCTCCGCCCCGCCAATAAAGTCCGCCTAGTAAGAGCGCTGCCAAAAAACTCCATTGTCCAGACAAGCAAAGAAGCTTTTTAAAAGCAGAAATGTCGCCGCTTCCTTTCGCTTTGCCCGACCATACGCTAGACGCATTAGCAAAACCATCAAAAAAATAAGCCATAATATATTGAATTTGGAACAACACCGCATTAGCCGCCAGCATCTCTGTTCCAAACGAAGCTCCTGTGCGCGTAAAAAGATTGGTCATTGCCAGCAGACAAATGGTTCGCAACATCAGATCGCCATTCACGCTAACCATTTGCCGCAATGCCTGTGCATCCCACAGGTTTCGCCAACAAATCTTGCATTCACGCAAGCGACTATGGCGCCATACGAAAACGCCTGCTGCAAGCGCCGACATAATTTGAGCCGTCAAAGTGGCCCACGCTGCGCCAGCAACTCCCCACCCAGCGCCCTGGACTAACAGCACCGCCAAAGCCATATTAAGAACGTTAGCAACCACCTGCAGGAGCAAAACCTCTTTCATGCGCACCATGCCCATGAGCCATCCTAAAAGTACATAATAAGAAAGCAAAAAAGGAGCTCCCCATATCAAAATACGAAAATAGACGCTCACTTGTTCCGCCACGTCCAGGGCAGGCGCTGTAAGCCGCAACGCTCCTTGCAAAATAAAGTCTTGCAACAAAACAAAAAGAGCGCCGATAAAGATCGCCATGCTCAAGGGCCGCAAAAAGGCCCACAAAGCAGCTTCCTCGTCCAATGCTCCTGCTGCTTGAGCGGCAAAGCCGGAAGTGCTTACCCGCAAAAAGCCAAACAGCCAATACAGCGTGCTAAAAATCACAGCTCCAATAGCCACGCCGCCTAAGTAAGACGCATTCGGCAAGCGCCCTACCACCGCCGTATCCACCGCCCCCATTAAAGGCGTTGTAATGGTTGAAAATACGAATGGACCTACTAGGGATAAATAGGACGCATGTGTCAGCTTGTTATGAGACGGCATAGCAAGAAACGCCTTCCGTGTTTATATCCAATACTGAGTGAAGCAGCTTGCGCGCATATTCATCCCGAACCAGCCCTAAACGCTCCATGCTAGCTACTTCTTCCACAATACGTCCTTGATAAAAGAAGGCGGCACGCTGACAAAAATAAGCTACAGCAGCTAAATCATGACTAATGAACAAGTAGGATAATTTCATTTCCTCTTGCAGCAACGCCAGTAAATCCAGAACCTGCACCTGCACCGACACATCTAGGGAGCTTACTGGCTCATCAAGCAACAAAAATTCAGGCTGCGCCATTAACGCCCGCGCAATGCAGACGCGCTGCAATTGTCCGCCGCTAAGTTGCCGAGAATAGCGGTTTAAATAATCGCCGTTAAGTCCAACTTTTTCCAAAAGGAAAACCATGCGCTCGCAATCCTCTTTTTCCGTTTGCAGCCTTCCTTGAATACGAAGAGGCTCTTTCAAAATATCTGCAACTGAAAAGTGAGGATTAACTGAAGATGTATAATCCTGAAATACGGCGCTAAGACGTCGCCGGCACAAAAAACGTTCTTTAACCGACGCTTCATACATATCAACGCCCTCAAATAACACCTTGCCTTGATCCGGCTTTTCCACGCCTAAAAACGTACGCCCCAAAGTGCTTTTCCCACTGCCGCTTTCTCCTATCAGCCCTACGCATTCCCCCGCGTCTACACCCAACGACACTTCATGAAGAACTTGTGTTTTAGTACGAAACAAACCCTTTCCTTCTTGGTAAAAACTTTTTGAAACTCCTTGGGCTTCAATAAGCACGAGAATTCCCTCCTTGCTCGGCCTGGCGCAAAGCAAGCCTGTATTTCTCCATCAACGCTGCTCGCGTTCCAATCAACCGCCGCGTATAGGCGTTCTCCGGACGGCAAAAAATCGTTTCGCGAGTACCCGCTTCCATCACCTGTCCTTGATGCATGACCATCACCTGATCCGCAATTTTACTGATTGCTCCAAAGTCATGGGAAACAAAAATCATGGCGGTCTTTGTTTCACGACGCAAACGAACAAACTCTTCCATAACTTCGTACTGCGTCACCGCATCTAAGGCGGTCGTTGGTTCGTCCGCCACAATAAGATCGGGCTTAGCCGCCAACGCTAAGGCGATCATAATCCTTTGCAGCATACCTCCGCTCAACTGATGCGGATATTTATTCATAATCTGAGCTGGCTCGTGAAAGCGCATACGCTCCAGCACATCTTCAGCCGCTTCTTTCGCCGTCCGCCGCTCACAACGACCGCGAGCGCAAAAGGTTTCAATTATTTGGTATCCTACTGTACATAGAGGATCAAACGCCGTCATGGGGTTCTGCAAAATCATACAGCAAGAACGACCTAGAAGCGAACGCATTTCCTGCCTCGGCAACCCCAGCAAGTCTACGCCTTTAAGGAAAGCTTTTCCTTCACGTGCAATACCTTTATCCAACAGACCGAGAAGCGCTCTGCACAACATCGTTTTGCCGCTGCCGCTTTCTCCTAAAATCCCCAGGCAGGTATTATCCTCCAATTGAAAAGAAACCTGATCCACCAATATTTTTTCCTCATTTTTTTCCAACCGTACTGTCAAATCTTCTACCTGCAATAAAACCACAGTCTCACCTCTCTTTCACAGATAGAACATCGCGCAAGCTATCTCCCAGCAAATTGAACGCCGCTACTAGCAAAACAATTGCCATTCCCGGAATAAACATCTGCTCTGGATGACTCAAAAGAACTTTTTGCGCCTCACTTAGCATAACGCCCCATTCCGCCGTCGGCGCCTGTACCCCCAAACCAAGAAAGGATAGCGCCGAAAGGTTTAAAATAACCCACCCAGTATCCAATGACGCCAATACCGCCAACTCCGGCGCTGCATTAGGCAGCAAATGGCGACGTAAAATAAACAAACGACTAGCTCCCGTAGCTTTAGCAAATAAAATAAAACTTTTTTCACTATATTTACAAACAACGCTCCTAACCATTCGCGCATACCAGGCCCATTTCACAAGGATATTGGCAATAATCACGTTTTCAATACCTACGCCCATCATGCCCACAATAGCCAAAATCATAACCTGGCTCGGGAAAGACAACATAACATCGCACGCTCGCATCAACAGCTCCTCAATCCACCCGCGCATAGCTCCTGCTACAAGTCCCAGCAGCACACCCACAGCAATGGTAGCCCCCATGGTAGCTAGCGCCAGAAAAATAGTGGTGCGGATGCCGAAAAGAAGCCTTGATAGAATGCACCTGCCTAAATGATCCGCACCTAAAGGATGCGTTCCCGAAAGCGCTGCATACTTGTGCAGCATGTCGACTTGGTTGGGGTCATGCGGTGCTAGCCAAGGCGCCAATATGCCTGCTACTAACGTAATCCCAATTACAAGAATGCTGCCAGCGGCAAAACCATCTTGCCACAAACGTCTAACTACCTCTTGCAAGCTTATCTGCCCTCCATTCGCTGCCGCGGATCTAAACGCCGCTGCAACAGATCCACTGCTAAATTGCAAAGTATAAAAAGAACTGCCATCATCAGAATATACGCTTGAATAACCGGATAATCGCGGTTAAAAATAGCCGATACGCACAATCGCCCTACACCAGGCCAAGCAAAAATATTTTCAACAATGATGGTTCCGGCCAGCAATTGCGTAATACTCATCCCCAAAGCCGTCATAGTAGTTTGCAATGAATTACGCAAAACATGCCCTAAAATGATTCGCTTCTCGCTTAAACCTCTGGCTCTGCCATAAAGAACATACGCTTCCCGCAAATTTTCCAGCATATTACTGCGCAAGAGACGAACATACGTAGAAATATAAGTAAGAGACAACGCCGCAGCAGGCAGCAATACATGCTTCCATTGACCGCTTCCACTAGTAGGGAGCCATCCAAGTTTGATGGCAAACAGCCAAATCAACAATAATCCGACCCAATAGTTGGGCATAGCTGTGCCGATAAACACTAGAGCACGTAAAAATCCATTCCAAAAATGGTTCGTCAGCAAAGCGCCGCCAATTCCCGCAGGCAAACTAACCGCCACAATAAGAAGCAAAGATGCCGCTGCTAATTCCAACGTCGCTGGCAAACAGCGCAGCAGTTCTTGCGCCACGCTGCGATCATTAATATAGGACTTGCCAAAATCCAAATGGATCGCTTTCCATACCCATTCGCCATAACGAACCAAAAAAGGCTTATCTAGGCCCAACTCCTCCCGCATCAGAGCCACGACCTCAGGAGTAGGAACAATTTCATTCACACGCAGCGCCACTTCCGCCGGATCGGCCGGCACCAGCGTAATCAAGGCAAAAGACAAAAAAGATACTACCAGCAGCAGCGGAAACACCGCTACACACCGTTTTATCATGTATCCCCTCAATTACAAACGCCTACCTTTCACCAGACATAGAGAGGGCTGGTTGTACACCAGCCCTCTTAGCCATTTTTTGAGAGAATTTTATTTACCGAAATACATCTTTTCAAAGGGGATTTCAAATTGCGAGGGACTAAATTCTACGCCTTGCAAGGTTTTCACATAGACAGCGCGGTTCCGTTCGTAAGTCAACGGTAAATACACTGCTTGATTATGCAAGGTTGTCAAAATATACGTATAAAGTTTTTGCCGCTGCCCTTCGTCTGTTGAAACCAGTACTTCAGTAATCGCTTGATCCAACTCTCGTTTTTCCTTCAGCCCTTGTTGCGCGTAATAATCGCCATATACAGGCAACTTCATTGCTGCTAAGAAGGATTGAGGATCATAAGGAGTTCCCCATGAAATATTGAAAATGATCTCGAAGTCGCCATTTTTTTGACGATCCCGATAGGCTTGCTCTTCTTCGCCTGCAATATCAAGTTTGATCCCAATTTTACCTAGTTCATTTTGCAAATACTCGGAAATTGTTTTTTCCAGAGCGCTATTGCTGTTGTAATTTAGGCGTATAGCCAATGGTTGTCCGTCTTTCTGCCGAACATTCTGTCCCGCTTCCTTTTTCCAGCCGGCTTCTTCCAAGAGCCGCTCAGCTTCCGCTGTATTATACGTATACGGATTTAAGGCAACATCACAATATGGAACCGACTTCGCTAAAAGAATATTGGCAGGGCTTTCACTGCCATTAAAAATTCCATCTGAAATCCCTTGTTTATTAACGGCACTTTCCACTGCTTGACGTACTTTCACATCTTGCAACGCTTTTTTCGTAGTATTCATCAAAAGCATTCGCGTTGAGTTAGGTTGTGACATAATACCAGCAAATTTTCCTTCTTTACTCAAGCGCACGAATGAATCCGCATCTACCATATTTTTGCCATAAATCAAATCCAGTTCGCCGTTTTGCAAAGCTAAAACGCGCGCTTGATTATCAGGAATCACCTTCATCGTAACTTTAGCCAGTTTAGGTTTCGGTCCCCAATAGTTTGGGTTTACTGTGAACACCGCATACTGATCTGTTTTATGTTCGCTCAATACCCACGGTCCCGTTCCCACGTAGGCGTTTACACCACTCTTCGTCTGTCCATCTTTCATCGCTTTCGGAGAAATAAAGCGAAACGGTCTCGTCACCGCTAGTTCCGTCAACATCGGATAATACGGTTTTGATAAAGTCAGCCGTAAAGTATGTTCATCAAGAGCTTCTACTTTTTCTAGCAACCTGACCATTTCTAACCAAGTATGTCTTTCCTTGTTGGCTAATACTGCATCAATATTTAATTTAGCAGCATGCGCGTCAAATTTTTCCCCGTCAGAAAAAACAACTCCTTTGCGCAAATAAAAAGTGTATACCTTGCCATCTGAGGAAACATCCCATTTTTCAGCTAGCCACGGAGCAACGCCTTTTTCCGTATTAATCACCAACGATTCATAAAGCATATTTTGCGCCCACATTTCCCCGCCGTACAAGTGTGGATTTAAGTCGCGAATATCACGAAAATTAGCAAAAACCAACTCCTTTTTCTCTTCGCTCGTTTTTTCTGTTCCTGAGCACCCTCCTAATGCAACCGCTAGTAACATCATTGCCAGCATGCTTGCTACAACATGCCATTTTGATCGTTTCACCATATGTATCGCCTCTCTCTTTCAATATGGCGTTCTTAGGCATGTCTCTGAATACTTCAGCTGCATCCCGACACTCTTTTGATAATAAATATCAATTACATTGATAATGTTACTCATTTTCACTTGTTTCGTCAAGATAAAATCGTATATTTAACTAATTTCTTCTAAATTGGGCCATATTTCCTAATCCTGTTCAATAAGCTCATGGCCGTTATCATTTTTTTGAAATAGCGCCATTCCCGCACTTACTTTTCTTTGATTGCGTGTTGACTCACCTTTTTATTTCTAAGAAAAACCTCTATCGCGGCCTTTAGAAGAGACGCAGCTCAGAGTGCCAAAGAAATGCCTGCGGAGCAAAGCAAGGAAACGAATCAGGCTACGGCGGCCGTGATTGTATTTGAGACTTTTGGGGAGCAAGACGGTCCGCAGGACGCAAAAGCAGGAGACGACGGAGAAAAGTTCCGTATGTCTGAGCGCCAGCGAGTTCGCGGAACTGCCGTCGACTCCTGTTTTGCGAGTCGCGCGGAAATCTTGTCTCAAATACAGTTATGCCTCCGTTTATAAAGAAGCTCCTGGCCCTTGAAAACCTTTTTCGCGTTTTTCGTGTGTTTCGCGGTTCGTTTTATAAATTCCGGTATATTAAAAAAGAACGCTTCCGCCATTCAGCCTAGCGAAAGCATTCTTTTCATCTCAGTCCAGATAGTCTTCCCGCACTGGCACGAAAACCTCGATTGCCACTGCATCCTCCAGAGTTTGCGCCGCATGCACCACATCCCCTGGAATGGCCCAGCTGTCACCTGGTTCCATTTCCTGTTTTTCACCGCCGATATCCAAAACAATACGTCCTGAAACCAAATAACCGATTTGCTCATGTGGATGGCTGTGCGCCGGCAGCTCCGCTCCCGCTTTTAGCTCAAATTGAGTCATCAAGCCTTTTTCTCCATGAGCCAATGTTTTTCGCCCCAACCCGGGCAACATTTCCTGCGTTGGTTTTGTATGTTTTACAATCACGTTTCGCGCCCTCCCTCGGTTTACTCTAAAGCCACGGCTGACCCTTGCAACTCCAAAGACTTTCAAAAAAGATTTCTTCTTTTTTTGCTAAAAACCTTCTGTATACCTCATACCTGCTATTTTTCCATTTCCAGGCAGGATTAGAGGGAAATTTACAGAATTTAAAAACATTACCTATTTTAGAAAAAAGGAGCTGTATTTTATGAAATTAAAAGTCAAATCATTTCTCTGTCTCGCCGCTGCGCTTTTTCTTTTCGGCGCCGCCACTTGCGCAGCCCAAAGCGCTATTCCCAAGGGCCTAACCGATTCCACACCAAACACGGCTGTCTTAACTGCCTACGACGACTGGTACGCCGCCGAAGCTAAGCCCAACGAAGCAAAAATTGCCAGCAAAACCATCTTCACTTCTCCTCGCTGCGTAGTCATGCTGCGTGACGGCGGCAAAGGAACCTTAGCCAAAAGCCACTTTCATTCCACAACCGATGAAATCGTCGTCGTCATGGGTGGCAGCGGCGAGCTCTTGATCAACGGCGAGTGGAAGCAGGTTAAAGCCGGCGATGTACATATCAATCCGCGCGGCAACATCCACGCAACCCGCGTGGCAGGCAGCGACGATCTGAAATTTGTTTCTATTTTCACCCCGGTTCTGCCTAGCGGCGGCGACGCCAACTTCCTCACCGACGGTAAAGCGCCGGTTATTCCTGTCGGTCTAAGCGATTCCAAGCCGCCGACCGCAGTCTTAGCCAATTTTCAAGAATGGTACAAAGTCAACGCGAAACCGGAAGATCCCAAAATTGCCAGCCAAACCATTTTTACCTCGCCTCGCGTCGTAGTCATGCTGCGTGACGGCGGCAAAGGAACTTTGGCAAAAAGCCATTTCCATTCCACAACCGATGAAATCGTCATTGTCATGGGCGGCAGCGGCGAGCTTTTAATCAACGGCGAATGGAAACAAGTTAAAGCCGGCGACGTCCATGTCAATCCCCGCGGCAATGTGCATGCTACTCGTGTTGGAGCTGACGAAGACTTGCAGTTCGTCTCCATCTTCACGCCCGCTTTGCCTGCCGGCGGTGACGCCAACTTCCTGGAGTAACAAAAGCTCTAAAACAAGCCAGCTATTCTTGTTTGCACAAGAACAGCTGGCTCTTTTTTACTTTCACACCATTATTATCCAAGCCCTCTTTCGTTCCCTCTGTCCACTCCGATCCTCTTGTTTAAACGCTTCCTTAATTCCCAGTATTTACGCGGCAAATGCCGCCCTGACCGGCAGTTGCCGCTATTCCCGCCAATTCTTCCAGCGAAACGCCTTCACGCCGGCTAAGCACTTCCAAAAGCATAGGCAGATTGACACCCGCAACTACGCGCAACCCTTCGCTTTGCACCGCCAAGACCGCGGCGACATTGCAGGGCGTGCCGCCGGCTAGGTCTGCCAGCAACAACACCCCTGCTTCCTGTTGTACCACTGCCACAGCCTGCCGCAGCTGTGCAGCAAAATCCTGCAAAGACACCCCTGCCGCCAATGGCGCCGCCGCGGTTTGCGCCGCAGGCCCCAGAATCATCTCTGCCGTAATTAAAAGTTCCCTGCACAGTCCGCCATGACTGGCAACTACCACTCCTATCAAGAAAACGCCTCCCCACAATACCTCATACTAAAATTTTGAAATAAGCCCCGCCAAAGCCGATGACAAACATCAAGCCCAAAATCCAAAGCACAGACTTGCCTTTTTGCAGCAAATACCAAACCAGCAGCAGCGTCAACAAACTCAATAACCCAGGCATAATGCTGTTCAGCATGGTCTGCAGCTTCACGGCTGTTTTACCTATTTCAAAAGTAATGCCTGTACTTACAGGAATGCGGGTCGCCGCCAAAGCGCCAACGACAATCAAGCCCAACACGGTTAACCCTTCCGTTATCCGGCTGACTAAGTCGCCTTCCAGCATTTTCGCCAAGGCGTCCCGCCCCAGGCGATACCCCTGCATATAAAGAAAATAACCAATCCCCATGGTATAAGTTGTAAAGCAGAAGAAAAAGAAAAGCGGTCCCAGCACCGAACCCTGAGAGGCCATATCCACGGCAATGGCTAGCAAAATGGTTTTCACCAACCCTTGGGTTACCGTATCGCCTACGCCGGCTAACGGTCCCATCAAGCCGGTTTTCAGACTATTAATCGTCTCATCAGACAACTCCGCTCCGTTGGCTCGCTGTTCCTCCAGCGCCGCCATGATGCCCGGCACCACGGAACCAATATTGGGTTCTGTATTGAAAAACTGCAAATGCCGTTTAAGACCGGCGGCAATATCTGCCTTATCTTTATATAAGCGCGTCAGAATGGGAATCATTGCATGCGTAAAACCCAGCGCTTGCATCCGTTCATAATTGTGGCAGGATTGGCAAAAGCTGTGCCAGCATAAGAACGATTTAACCAAATCCCCTTTGGTAAGAGCCACCTTCTCCTTAACGTCGTTTGCCACTTTTTTCTCCTCCAATCCCATATCGATAGGTCACATGCAAAAAGGCCAGCGCCGTACCGATGATGCTTACCGCTAAAATATCCAGCTTGCCATAGGCTGCCATAGCAAAGCCTAAAAACAAAAAGGGAAGCAAATATCCTCGGGAAAGATATTTCAATAGCAAGCCTAAGCCTAGTGCTGACAGCAAGCCGCCTGTCACGCGCAGCCCGTCGACCACTTCCTTCGGCAAGGCCTCCAACAGCTGTTTCAAATAATCCCCGCCCACATAGATCGCTAAAAAGGTAGGAATAAAATACAGTGCAAAGGGAACAATTTGGGAAGCCCCGATATTCATGAGAATAATCCCCCGGGTGTCTCCCTTCTCCGCATAACCGTCTGCTTTATGTACCCAAAGAGAATTCATAGTCAGCTTCGCCTGACGGATAAACAAGCCCAACAAGCCCAGGGCCACCGCAAAGGTAATCCCTGCACTCGGCGGCTGCCCGGAAATCATAGTCAGCGCCACCGCCAAATAGCCAGCCAGCGCTAAATCCGCCGGCAAAGTCGCGCCTGTAGCAATATAGCCGATGTAGGCCATTTGAATCATCGCCCCAGTCTGCACTCCATAGGAAACATCCCCTAAAATAAGTCCCACCAGCAAGCCGCCCATCAGCGGCGCTCCCATATAGAGAGTCCAGCTCAGAGATAGCGAAAGAAGTCCTCCGGCCAGCCACGTCAACAGTCCGATCAATACCGCTTCTATAAACAAAGTTTTCGCCTCCTTATTCTTCTAACTCTATTTTCTGGTGTTTAACCAAAAAAACAATTTTTAACGCAGCGTCAATTTCTTGCGTACGCTCCCGACAATATCCCATCTGCTCATAAACATGCAAATTTTTCAGACTTTTTCCTCCTGTAAACAATTCAAAACGTCTCACCCTAGGAAACTTTTTTTCTAGCTCACACAGTAACCTTTTACCTAAGCCCTTATTTTGCAGTTCTGGTTTCACCATCAATTTTCCAACATAGCAAGTCTCTCCCCGCAAACGCCCGCGAACACTTCCCGCTAACATTCCTCCTACGACAGCCTTCAGCACTACTTGTTCATCCCATTCCACTATAAATTCTTTCAAGTTTTGGCGTAAGGGCTCAATATCCCATTTTCCGTATAACGCCGCTTCGCTTACATATGCCTCTTTTTGCAAAATCAAAATACTTTCAGCATCTGACTTATCCGCTATTTTTACAGAAACGTCTTCCTTATTTCCACTCATAACAGCGCCTCAGACAGCGATTTTCGCTCCGTTCCAGGCACTGTCTGCAGATATACTGCATGCCCCAACGACTCAATACGGCGCAGCTCTTCCACCTCGGTTTCCGTTAAATAGACGCTGGAAGACAGCTTATTGCGCCCTGCGGCCATGCCGGCGTTGCCCATGTTTATTTCTAAGGCTGCCCCGCGATATTGTTCCAGTATTTTGCGCGCATTTTCCGGATGCTTTACCACCACCATTACCTTTGCTTCCGCCTCCAGCTCCGCCAGCAATTCTTCCGCCTCCTCCACGGCGGCAATTTGCACATCGACCTGCGGCGGCACTGCCATCTTCACAATCGAACGCAACAGACTGTCTTGAGCTGTTGCATCATCCAAAACAAAGATTTCCTCTGCCTGCGTATGTCCCAGCCACGCTGTCACCACCTGCCCGTGCACTAAACGCTCGTCAATCCGAAACAAAACAATTCCACTCATCTTTATCAGCCTCCATTTTTTAAGTCAAAATAAAAAAGCCAATTCAATCCCCTGCGAAGGGGCGAATTGACTCGCGGTACCACCCTGATTTGAAAGGCCGCGCCTTTCCTTTTTCGGATACGGGCCTAAGCCGATATCCTAGCCTGTTAACGGCGGCGTCCGGTCTGGCCTACAGTCTCCTTCGGCAGACAGCTCCCGGGCCCATTCCACACGCTCTCAGCATCGGCCATCTCACCTCCGGTCGCCCGGCCGCCGATTCGCTGCACCTGAGAGTGCTGCATGTACTTTTCCCGTTCATTGCTTTTTCATGAAGCATTGTCAGCTCCATTTATATTCTCTGTTTTCCTCTATTACTTTGTAGTTCTCCCAGACACACCGTTCACAGTTATCCTATTCGGACTCCAGGGAGCTGCTGGCTTCGTGAGTGCACCGCCAGAATGCTCCCTGAGCAAGTCAGCAGTCCAGGTCGCCATGGCTTTCTGCGCGCACCGCGCACAGCGAGCAATTTTTTTGTTTGACCAGAAGGAATGGTTGCAGTAATAACAACGCTATTTCAAGGCCGCTCCGCCGCCGTCAACCGGAAAAAGAGCCGCTGTGGCGCGTGATGCAAAGAAAGCTATGGCGACAAAAAAAGAAAAACCATTCCACCCGAAAGGGGCGAAATGGTTCGCGGTACCACCCTAGTTTGAAAGGCTGCGCCTTTCCTTCTTTCAGATACAGGCTGCCGCCGATATCCTAGCTCGTTAACGGGAGCTCCCGGTCCAGCCTACTCTGATTTCGGTGGACGGCTCGCAGGCCCATTCCCTATGCCTTTTGGGCTGGTCATCCCACCTCCGGTTGCCCGGTCACCAGCTCGCTATGCCAAAAGCAGCATACGTACTCTTCCTGTTCTTCGCCAAATCATTCACTTGTTTTAGAGGTTAGTACACCTTGTTACAAAAGTCAAGAAGAAGTTGATGAATTCATGTCGTTTTCGACGTCCAGTCCCGCAAACTGCATGCCGTAGTAATGAGCGTACAAACCGTTTTTAGCCAAAAGTTCGCCGTGAGTTCCCCGTTCCTGGATGCGGCCCTCGTTGATGACAATGATTTCATCAGCATGCCGAATGGTACTCAAACGATGCGCGATAATCAAGGTTGTCCGTTCCTTCGCTAGTTGTTCCAGCGCTTTTTGAATATGACGCTCGCTCTCATTGTCCAAGGCCGAAGTGGCTTCATCCAAAATCAAAATGGCCGGATTTTTCAAAAACACCCGCGCAATGGAAATCCGCTGCTTCTGCCCGCCTGAAAGACGAACGCCCCGCTCTCCCACATACGTATCATAGCCGTTTTCCAGCGAATTAATAAATTCATGAATATTCGCCTGTTTAGCCGCGGCTACGACTTCGCTAGCTGTCGCATCCGGACGGCCATACAAAATATTGTCTCGAATCGTGCCTGCAAACAGATAGACGTCTTGCTGCACCAAGCCGATAGCGCTGCGCAAAGAAGCCAATTTCCAATCCCTCACGTCCTGGCCGTCAATACGGATAGCCCCTTCGGTCACATCATAAAAGCGGGGCAAGAGCGAGCAAATTGTAGTTTTGCCGCCTCCTGACGGGCCCACCAACGCCACCGTACGCCCTGCTTCCACCGTAAAGTTTACCTGATGCAATACTGTCGGGTTGTCTTCGTAGGCAAAGGAGACATTTTCATACTCCAAACGCCCCTGCACCTCGGCCATTTCCAAGGCCTGTTCCCGATCCACAATCTCTGGCCGCGTCTGCATTACCTCGGCAAAACGCCGAAAACCAGCATAGCCCTTCTGGAACTGCTCTGAAAAGAGGATCAGCACATCCAGAGGGTTGAGAAAAATCGCAATGTACAAGGCATATACAGCTAAATCAGTGGCCGCCAGTTGGCCTTGAGACACAAAATAGCTGCCGCTCACTAGAACCAGCACATATAGTACGCCTTCCAGCAAGCCATTACCGGCATGAAAGCGCCCCATCAGCTTGTAAACGCGTTCCTTGGAATCCAAAAACTCTTCATTGCTGCGGCGAAACTTCTCTCTTTCCAACTCTTCGTTGGCGAAAGACTTGATCACCCGGATGCCCGCAAGACTGTCCTGCACTTGAGAATTGACAGCCGCAATCCGCTGACGGTTCTCCATAAAAATAGCCTTCATTTTTTTGTTCTGATAATAACTAAACCAAGTCATGCTTAGAGCCACCGCAAACAGCAGCAACGTCAGCGGCACATGGATAAACAGCAATAGCAAAAAAGACCCCGCCAGTTTCAGGCAGGAAATAAAGATGTTTTCCGGCCCATGGTGAGCCAGCTCGGAAATATCAAACAGATCCGAAACCACTTTAGACATCATCTCACCGGTGTTATTGCGGTCATAGTAGGAAAAAGACAGGCGCTGAAACTGCTCGAATAAATCCTGACGCATATCGCTTTCCATACGCGCCCCCATCACATGGCCCCAGGTCGTAATATAATACTGGCAACCATAGCGCAACAGATACAATCCCAGCATGCCCGCGCCAAGATAGCCAATGATGGCTACAAACTCTCCGGTCTGGGTCACCAAAAAATTTTTAGTCAAATAATTGAGCGCCTGAGGAAATACCAGGTCAATCATCGAAACCAGTACGGCGCAAACCATATCGGTGTAAAACAAACGTTTATACGGTTTATAGTAATGCAAAAATCCTTGAACAATTGACATCCAACACATCTCCGTTTAAATAAATATCTTGGTCTTACTTTATTTCCACGCGATTACGCCCTTGCCGCTTAGCCTGATATAAGGCGGCATCCACCCGACGCAGCCAAGAATCCGCCTCTTCTTCGGGCCGATACTCCGCAACGCCAAAACTCATAGATAATGAGGCTCCATACGAATTTTCCTGCGCTTCTACTAATACACGCAGCTTTTCAGCCACTTGGGCCGCGCCCTTGCAATCTGTCTCCGGAAGTAAAAAAATAAATTCTTCCCCTCCCCAGCGGGCCACCGTATCTACTCGCCTTACTCCTTTGACTAAAACGCGACTCACCAAACATAACATCTCATCTCCTACAAGATGACCATACCGATCATTGACTTCTTTAAAATAATCTATATCCCCGAGAATAATAGACGCCGTCTTGCCAAAGCGCTGCAGTCGCCCCAATTCTCTTTGCAACAGCTCATCGAACTTCCGCCGATTGCATAGCCCGGTCAGAGAATCTGTCGCTACGGCTGCCTCCAGTTTCGCTAGTGCATTAGTTAACTCTTTAGTCCGCTCCTGCACTAATTCTTCCAGCTTCTGCGTCCGTTCTTCCAGTTCTTGAAATGGAAACGCTTCTCCTGGAGCCAAATTCGCTTGAGCCTGAGATAAATGGAGATGGCAAAGCAGCCAACGTTCATTTTGTTTTTTCCACACCGTAGTGCAGCGCAAATTTTCAAAAGAAACCGGTCCCAAAGCTACTGGCGCCACAAGCTTCAACCCAGCCATAACCAGCCCCACGTTTTCCGCTAACACCTGCACATGAACATCGTCGCAGCAGCATTGTATCGAAGCAGGACACTGCGCTAACTCCCTGGTAAACAAAGCCTCCATATCCGTCCGAGAAAAGCCTTGCTCATCTTCCCCTGTACCGTAACCGGTAAGATTAGAATGAAACATTTTCGCCATTTCTTGAAAGTCCCGTTTCGCCAGATAGACCTGCAGGTATTCCTCAAAGACCTTGCGAATTTCCATTTCCATCGTAAAATCACCGCATTTCCTTTGCATATGATTTTTACCTATTTTACTTTACCCCTGCCCATATAGGAAATTTGTCACCTTATGCGTATTTTCATTTTTTATCAAAAAAGAGTTTTAGCAAGAAGGAAGGATTCCCCAGCATTTCGCCAGAATATTATATCAACTGCCAATCTATACATTTTTCTTTTTTCAATACGCACAAGGAGGTGCATTATGCCTCAGCCGCAAAAAAGCATGCATTTTTCTCTACGAATTATTGTTCTGGGCTTATTGGCATTTCTCCTTTTCAATAGTGCTAATTACTATTATTTATCGACTTCCTCCTATCAACACCTCAGCGAAGAAAATAAGATTTATTCTGAAACGGTAGCGCTCAGTGTCGCTTCTTTTTTAGAAATGGCCTTTCGCCTCGGAAGTGAAATGTCACAAGATGCTGAAATCCAAAACAGCTCTCCACAAAAACAACAAAGCTATCTCCTCGACCGTTTTTCCCAACAGGGCTTATTTGAAAACCTTATCCTCCAGCGCGTCCCGGACGGCGCCCAAACGGCTCGTGTGCGCGGCCTTGCCGCCGCTCACCCGGACCGTTGGTGGTTCCAACAAATGCTGCGCGACCCCCAACCTTTTATTAGTCCTTCTTTTTATGCCTTCAGCAGCGACCAGCAAAGCCCCGCCACGGTCATCGGCCTCTTTTTTCCTATTTTCCACGACGACGCCTTGAGTGCTGTTTTGGCAGCTTTAATACGCGTTGACGGTTTGCAAGAAAGAGTTGGGCAATTTTATCGCAGCGACGGACGTTATGTTTATGTACTGGACCAGGAGGGAACCGTCGTAGTTCACCCAGACTCTCAACAAACCAAAGAACACTATAATTATAAACTTGCGCAAAAAACGCTGGTAGCTCGCAACTCCGAAGGTCATGTTTTAGTGGAAAACAATAATTATCAACTGACTTCCAGCGGCATTTCTCTTCCCGCCGGCTTGCAAGAAGCCGCCAAGTCAGCGCTCAACGGCGCCCAGGGAACCGTGGAGTACAAATCAGGAGATGGAGAAACTTTTTTCTGCACCTACGCCCCGATTCGCCTCCCCGGCTATTCCGCTTCCTGGGCCATTTTAACGATCCAAAACAAAAATCTGGCCCTAGCGCCGCTCCGCAATACCGCTCTTACTCACGGTTTGCTCTCTTTCCTGATTTTCGCGGGTCTTTCAGTCTTATTGCTGCGTCAAAGTCGCGCCATTGATTTGGGCACCCAACAGCTTCGCCAAACCAATAGCGTTCTGCAAGAAGAAGTTTCAGAACGGGTGCGAGCGGAGGTTGAGCTTACCGCCGCTAACGAAGAGCTGGTGGCCATGAATGAGGAGTTACTGGCTGTCACTGATGAGCTGCACCGAAATAACGACCAATTACATAGTGAAATTCGGAGCCGCGAGGAAAAAGAAGCGCAATTACGGCTGCGTGAACGTCAGCATCAAGCAATGGTGCAACTATTAGCGGACAATACCGCCGCTTTGGATGCTCAGCTACAAAGCATGCTGGATAGTGCGTTACAGCTAGCCGACGCCCAAGATGGACATATCGCCTTTTGGGAAGAAAAAAGCATGCATGTGCGGTATGCCAGCGGCAGCCATACCGCTTATTTAGGTAGGGCGTTACTTGAAAACGAAGGACTTTTCCCGCAGCTTCTCGCCACTAGAAAACTGCAATATGTGGAAGATTACCAAGCTTTCTCCAACCGCATAAACCGCCCTCCCTGGAATCAACTCCGCACCGCCATTATGGTGCCGTTAACTTCTCACGAACAGCTTATCGGCTGCTTGACGCTAACCTGGCAGGATGCAATCCGCCCTTTGGCCTTTGATGAACAAGGCATGTTGCAGCAATACGCTGATTTGGCCGTACTGGCTTTGCAAGGAGCGCAACTGCAAGAGAGCCTGCAGTCAGAGCTGGCGCAACGCAAAAAGCTTCATGAAGAAATCAGCCGCATTGCTTTTCAGGATGCTCTTACAGGCCTGCAAAATCGCGCGAGCCTGATGGCTCGCCTCGAGGAAGAGCTACGCCCGCAACAGAGTACTCTGCGAAACGGTTCCATTTTTTTCGTCGATTTGGACGATCTAAAAAGCATCAATGATAATTTCGGTCATTTCGCCGGCGATACCATCATTATCGCTTCCGGTCAAAAATTATCGGAAACCCTTGCCCACTACAACGCTTTCATCGCTCGCCTTGGGGGCGATGAATTCATCGCCCTTTTGCCTGGCTGTGTCGATCCGACGGAATTAAGCCGCCTTGCCGATTTACTGGTGCAAAATTTATGTCATGACTACCTCTTGGCCACCACTACGGTTCGCGTTTCCGGCAGTATAGGCATTGCCTCTTATCCTCGCGACGGCGCCTCGGTCGAAGAATTAATCAAGAAAGCGGACAACGCCATGTATGCCGCCAAGGCGGCCGGGCGCAACTGTTGGCGTTTTTTCGAAGACGACATGCTGCGCGAAGCCCAAGAAAAGCTGCTTTTGACAAACAGTCTCCGACGCGCCCTGGAGAATGATGAATTATCCCTTGTTTTCCAACCTCAACTCTCCTTGGCAGATAATCGCCTAGCAGGTTTTGAAGCGCTTCTGCGCTGGCAGAGCCCTACGCACGGAAACGTTTCACCGGCCCGATTCATCCCGCTTGCGGAACAAAGCCAGCTCATCATCCCTATCGGCGCCTGGGTACTACAGCAAGCATGCCTCTTCCTGCAAACGCTTGCTATCGCAGGTTACGGTCATATTCGCGTGGCGGTCAATCTTTCTTCAAAGCAATTAGCCGACGGCCAGATTGTTGCTACAGTCCGTGATGCATTAACGGAAGCCGGTATCGCACCACAGCAATTGGAGCTTGAGATTACCGAGAGTGCTTTATTAACGGCTCTTGACGAAAGCTGTTCCAAACTGCAGCAGTTGAAAAACTTAGGCGTCAGTCTGGCCTTAGATGATTTTGGAACCGGCTACTCGTCAATCACGCATTTGCGCCTTTTCCCTGTGGAGATTCTAAAAATAGACAAATCCTTTATTGATACCATCATTACCCAAGAAGATGACAGCCTTGTGAACTCGCTGATTCATTTTGCCCAAAGCCTAAAACTGCAAGTGGTCGCCGAGGGCGTAGAAACGCAGGAACAGTTGGAATATCTTCACCACTATGGTTGCGACCTCATCCAAGGCTACTACTTCAGCCGCCCCCTCCCCGCCGACGAAGCCCTGCTTTTGCTGAAAAAGCACGTGCAAAATCGCACAATCTGACAGGAGGCGTGTCCATGTTAACCAATCGTTTCCGGCACATCGCTTTGGCGCTTACCGTCCTCAGCTTACTGCTCTTCGCAGGCTACGCCTCCTTGCCGCTAAGCATTTCCGAAGAAAAAAAAGTACTCCGCCTGGGAACGGAAACCGACGCCGCGTCGCATGAGAGCCGCGGCGCTCAAAAGTTAGCCGACTTAGTTCGCGAACGCTCGGGAGGTTCTCTAGAAATCCAAGTATATCCTAATGCTAAATTGGGCAGCATGCGGGACCGCAATGAAAACATGCGCATGGGCACCGTCGATATGGGAACTTCCTCCGTAGGATTTTTAAGCACCTATGAACCTTTAACTGCTATTTTTGACTCGCCTTATTTGTACCAAAGCAAAGCGCATGAAATGCGTGTTTTCGACGGCCCCATCGGGCGCGAAATAGATAAAAGCCTCCAAAAAAGCGGTTTGCGCGTCCTTTGCTATTTCGACGCTGGCGCAAGGCAAATTACGAACAACCGCAAACCCGTTCGCACGGTTCAAGATCTGAAAGGACTGCGTCTGCGAGTACCCCAAAGCCAAGCCAGCATTGAAGGATTAAAAATTTTAGGCGCAACCCCCACTCCTCTCCCCTTTAGCGAAACCTATGATATTTTGCGGCAGCAAGTCCTTGACGGCCAAGAAAATCCCATTTCCTTGGTCTTTCACAATAAACTTTACGAAGTACAAAAATATCTTTCCCTTACCAATCATCAGTGTTTTATCCAAGTGTTGCTCATCAGCGAAAAAACGTGGCAAACCCTTTCCAAGCGGCAGCAAACCCTCTTGCTGGACGCCGCCAAAGAGGCCCAGTCTTACGAACGCGAGCTGGTCGCTTCGGAAGAAGCAGAGCTGCTTTATCAACTGAGCAACAAAGGCCTGGAAATCAACGAGGTGGAAAACCCAGAAGAATTCTTTACCAAAGCTCGCCCGTTGCGCGAATTATATGTGCGGCGCTACGGACAGCAAGCCAAAGATCTGCTGGAGCAAATTGACGCGTTGCGCCAATAAAACAGGCGGCGGAAAACGCAAACCTGCGCTTCCCGCCGCCTAGTTTCATTTTATTCCTGCTTCAAGGTTCTGCTTCCACGCTTTCCTGCAACAAAATTTTCGCCTGCCGCGTCGCCCATTTGATTTCATTGGCAATCACCGCCACTTCGAGCAGGCCGTGCATATAGTAGCTGCCTTCGAACCGCGGCTGCCATTGCTCAATGGCATGGGTCAGCGTTTCCCAATATTCCTCGCTAATTTCTTCTATTTGCACCGTTCCTTCGTCAATAATCACCGTACGCAGCTTGCCGTTTACCCGAATGACGATAGTACAGCCACTTTCGAGCACTTCTAAAATTGCCCTAAATTCCTCGCTCACTGGCGGATCTCCCACGCCATGGCGACGCTCCACCCGCGTAGGCAGCAAATCAAAAATACGATTTGCTTTTTTCACAATGGATTCGTTATAGTCGATCAATTTTTCCGCCTGCGTCAGCCATTCCTTCGGCTGCTCCTTGGAGGACACCCCCAAATAACGCTCGCGGCTCATCAGCTCCAAGAGCTGCCTGGCTTCCTTATTCAGCTTATAAATTCGTTTCTTTTCTTCCGGCTCAATCTGGGGCTGTGCGCTCCCCTCCAGACCGACGTATTCTTGGACAGCCCGACAAAAATAAAGCACCGCCGCTTCATTCGCTTGCCGTAGTTTTCCTTTCAGCGCTTGATTATAGCGCGGCGGCCATAAAACCACATTGATCAGCATCGCTGCGCCCAACCCGACAAAAATAACGCCGGTTCTGGCCAAAGCGTGCACCAAAAACTCTTCTGTACTAGAGCTCAGCACAAATAGAGCCGCCACAATACCCATGGTGATGCCGCTATGCAAATCCAGCTTGATATACAAAGGGATAAGCAAAATAACGATCAAGCCTGCCGAAAGAGGCGTCACTCCCAAAAAATAGCCAAAGCAAAAGCCGGCCAAGACGCCTAAAATATGGACCAAAATCTGATCCTTCGCCGCCCGAAAACTCAAAAAAATAGAGGGCTGCATATTAATAACCGCTGACACAGCGCCGAAAAAAGCCGGCTCCAAGTCCAGCAGCTTACAGATAAACATGGTAATAGCCACGGCAATGCCGGTCTTAATGACTCTAGCTCCAATTTTCAAAACGTCATCCCCTAATTGAAAATACCCATACCAAGGCCGCTTCACTGCAGCCAAGCTATGGGTATTTCTCGCCTTTAACGGCAAAATCCTGCCGTTAGTCTGGTTAAAAAACTTTAGACCTCAATGAGTTCATACTTTTTCGTGCCTAACCCCAGCTTTTCCGCATGGTCCACGCAGGACAGCCAGTTGGTTTCCGGATGGGCCGTACAGAAATGATCCGCCTCTGTGCTATCTTTGCGAGCGGCCAGTTGCTCGCCCAAATGACTGCCGGGAATGGCTGGCGCCTTGTTAGCCATGTCTGCACAGGCCATATCCAGCGCCACCGGGTCAAAGGAAGCAAACATGCCTAAATCCGGAATAATCGGCACGTCGTTTTCCGCATGACAATCGCAGAACGGAGCCACATCCACAACCAAGCTAATATGGAAGTGCGGCCGGTCATTCAGCACCGCCCAGGAATATTCGGCAATTTTCTTATTTAAGACATCGTTTGATTCGTCCCACGCCGCCGCAATGGCGTTGAAATGACAGGTTCCGATACAGCGACCGCAGCCTACACAAATGGAATGATCGATGCTGGCTTTTTTCTCAGTGATTGTAATAGCGCTATGAGCGCAAATTTTAGCGCAAGCGCCGCAACCTACACAAGATTTTTCCCGTACTCGCGGTTTGCCGTCGCTGTGCATTTCCATTTTACCGGCTCTGGAACCACAGCCCATGCCGATATTTTTCAAGGCGCCGCCAAAGCCGGTCAATTCGTGCCCTTTAAAATGGGTCAAGCTGATAAAAATATCCGCGTCCATAACGGCCCGGCCAATCTTCGCTTCTTTAACATGCTCGCCGCCGGCTACCGGTACATAGGCTTCATCCGTTCCCTTAAGACCGTCGCCGATAATAATCTGACAGCCCGTTGCAAAGGGATTAAAGCCGTTTTCATAGGCAGCATCCATATGCTCCAACGCATCTTTACGCCGCCCTACATAGAGGGTATTGCAGTCCGTCAAGAATGCCTTGCCGCCCTGCGCCTTAATTACGTCCACAATAACCTTGGCATAATTGGGGCGCAAATAGGCCAAGTTGCCCGGCTCGCCAAAATGAATCTTGACGGCCGCATACTTTTCCTTAAAGTCAATATCGGTCATCCCCGCTTTTTTGACCAAATTCTCCAGCTTTTGGAGCAAATTCATTTTGGATGTCGCTCGCATATTGGTAAAATAGACCTTTGCTTTTTCCATAAAAGACCCTCCTGTTTTTTCTTTTTGCTTCACTCATTGTACACCTTAGAGCGCGCTCCAAGTCAATGGGCAAGCTCCACTTTTTGCAAAAAATTTAAAAGCGCCGCTTCATAACGCACCGATTCCTGCTGATAGCTTTTCACGTGGCGCGCAGAAGCTACGAGCAGCAGCTCCGCCGCCGGATACGCCTGCTGCAGTTCCCGGCTGTTCTCCGGCGCTATATCATCATCCGCCTCGCCGTGAATTAAGAGTAGCGGCCGTCCCGCAAACATTCCCACAACCTGTACAGGACTTACTTTTTCCGGCTGTAACCCCGTCAAGATAGGAGTTACGGCCAAGATCGTCCGATTAAAGGGCACTGCCGGCAACCCCGTCCACACTGAAAAATTCGCTTCTAAATACCGTGTCAAGTCCGCAAAAGGCGCGTCAGCAACCACCGCCGCAACCGTTGGTTCCGCCGCCCCTGCCAGAATAGCCGTTGCCGCTCCCATGGAAAAGCCCAGCAACGCCACCTTAGGATTCAACTCTTGGCGGCTATGAACATAGTCCACCGCCCCTAGCAGATCCCTCACTTCATACTGCCCCACCGAAGTCATCTCCCCTGCTGATTCACCGCTATTGCGATAATCGAAAAGCAGCACGTTCATGCCGTGCTCCACCAATACCTTCGCTAGCGGCAACAACGGCACATCCGCCTGCTCGCGATTTTGCCGGTACCCGTGCGAGCAAATTACGGTCAAGCGGTTTTCCGGCGACCTAAGCAGCCAGCCCTGCAAAACCAAACCATCCTCACGACTGACAAAGCTCACCGGTTCATAAGGCAAGCCAACTGCCGCCGGCGTTGTCTGCAGCGCTTTCTTCGGCGGATGGGTCAAATTCCAGCCTACATACCCGGAAATCCCCAAGATAAACACGCTAAGGCTAAGCAGGGCGACGCCTAGTCTTCGCAACACCTTTCCCCAGACCGCGTTCATCACATTCCTCCCTCTTCCGCTTCTCTTGCAAGGTGCTGTAAAACACCTAACGACAATATTCCTGATGCAAAAAAAGCTACATCGCCTTGAATGGTCACGGTTCCATTCTTCGCGACCCAGCCGTAGATCCGACTAGGTCTTCCCACGTAACGTCCTTGGCTAATTGCAATACGTTCTTCTTTTTTGCAACAGCCGTGACGCACTAAATAAGAACACAACGGAGCGGCGGCGCTCCCTGTAGCCACATCTTCCACCAAACCGCGGTTATCCCAGGTGCGCCCCTCCAGCGTCTCCGGCTGGAACAAGTACACGAACTTCGCTCCCCACGAGGCCAAGAGCTCGGCAAAGTCCGGCGCTACAATTCTAGCTTCCTTCAGACGCTGCCGCACTGGTACCAATAAGTAAGGCAGGCCGTTAGAAGCCACCTCTAACGGATACGCCTCATGCAAATCTTCCGACTCTAAATTCAACGCCGCGGCCACTATGTTCCTTGCCGTCGGCGAGAGAACGCGACTAAACTGTGTTTTCCCAAGGTCCATCTCCACTTGAAATGCTCCTGGCAGCCGTTTTGAACGCAAAACCACCTCGCTTCTAGAAAGAACAAGCTTCAATTCCGCCTGCGCTGCTCCTGGATAGTCCAACTCATGCAAGACCGCTGCCGCCCCTAACAAAGGATGTCCCGCAAAGGCCAGTTCCTCCTCCACTGTAAAAATGCGCGCCCGCGCCAGCCCCAGTTTTTTCCGATACAAAAAAATGCTTTCAAACTGTTTAAATTCTTGCGCCAGAGCCAGTAAGCCAGCTGTTTTCGACATATCCAACGGTGGGAAAACCACTGTTAAGCCATTTCCTTGCAAAGGCTTCTCTGCAAAAACATCTACATGAAAATACTGCATCAGGTCTTCGCCTCCTACAAACTCAGCAACAAAAATTCACATAAACTGTTCCAAAATAAAATAAAGCTATAGTTGGAATTAACCAACCATAGCTTTATTCTGCATTCATTAGACGGCTCCTGCTATGCCGCTTGCTCTTGCTCTGATTCTTCTTCCACAGGCTTGCTGGCCCAGTACCCTGCCAGCAAGCTGCCGATAATGTATTCCCAAACGCTCATTAACGCCCCTGGAAGCGCCGCCATAGGATCTAAATGCGCCAACGCCAAGGCTACGGCCAAGCCGGAATTTTCCATGCCGATTTCAAAAGTAATGGCGCGGGATTTTTTCTCCGGCATGCCCACGGCGCGGCCAGCGCCATAGCCCAACAGCAAACCTGCTACATTGTGAATGCACACAGCGGCGCAGATAACCAAGGCCATTGTTGCCATCTTCGACGCATTCAGCGCCACAACGGAAGCAATAATCGCCACAATAAAGAGAACAGACACCGCAGGAACCACTTTAGTCATCTTATTGACCGCATTAGGAGCAATGGTATGCAGAAAAACCCCCAGCCCTACGGGCACCAGCACAATTTTGACAATATCCAGGAATAGCGCCCAACTGTCAATGGGAATTAAGCCGCCTGCCAACATAGAAAACAAGTACGTCGTCAGTACTGGCGCCAAGATGGTGTTCACGCTGGACACCGTCACCGAAAGAGCGGTATCGCCTTTCGCCAGATACGTCATCACATTGGAGCCCGTACCGCTGGGACAAGCGCCCAAAAGAACCATCCCTGCCGCCAGCGCCGGCGGCAGTTCCAGCGCATAAGCAATGCTGACGCCAACGATCGGCATAATCAAATACCGAAAAAACACGCCGTAAAAAACATCCTTAGGCCTTGTAAAAACTAAGCGAAAGTCCTCCAAGGACATAGTCAGGCCCATCCCCAGCATGATAATCCCCAGCATATAGGAAATGTACGGGCCAATCGCTTTAAAGGGCGCCGGCTGAAAAAAAGCCAGCGCTGAAAAAATCACCACCCACAACGGCATTCCCTTGCAAATTCCCCGCGCCAACATCTCTAAAAATTTCATGTTCCTCATCCTCCTATTTTTATATACGCAAACCGCAATTCAGGCAAAACAAAAAGCCTCCTGCGCCCTTCAAGTCCAAGACTCAAAGGGGCAAGAGGCTGCTCTCGCGGTACCACCCTTTTTCACAGATGAAATCATCTGCCTCTCATCGGGTCTAACAACCCTAGCAGTTTAACGGCTGCACTTTCCAAGGAAAGCCGAGACCGGCGCGGCCTACTCCCTACGGTTTCAGCGTTGCTGTTCAGGAGCGACGATCCTGTTTCCTTCGTTGCCGGCTCGCACCACCCGCCGGTTCTCTGAAACGACACAAAAGCAAGAGTTCTCCCTCATTACATTTACGTATAAAATTTTCTAGTTTTGCCACATGCTTACTATAATCTACATTTACATATATGTCAATGTTTTTTGTATTTATCTTTATTTTTGTTATATCGCACTCACAATTCACTTCTTCCCCCACAGATCTTTTGATTCATGCTACAATAGAAATAGAACTAATAGGAGGTACTGTCATGGGCAAAATTTCCGACAAGAGCAGCTACAAAAATCAGCTAGCCGCTAAAAAAAGCACTCAATTCTTTTCTAACCGCCAAGCAGAGCAAGCGCGCAAACAACAAAACAGCAAGAAAAAGTAAGAAGAACCGCTTTCCCCTTTAAACGAGGCAAGCGGTTCTTTATTTTCAAAGCAAAAGTTAGGCCAGCCTCCAGCCTTCTACGAACAATGTTTTCCAACCTAAAATGTTGCGCACATTGATCTTCAGCGGAATATTCGGCAGCTCTTTGGGCACGTATACTGACAAGCCTTCAATAGAAGCAAGTTGATATAGGCTCTTGTCCTTGGGCTCGCCAAACCGTACGGAAGGACTTTCCCTCATGGCAAAGCAGCATTCATTAATAATCGGCGCCATTTCCAAATATACCGGTTTTTTCTTTTCCCTCGCCAAAGCGCGGGCTGTTTCTGTAAAGGTCAGCATAGTCGTCCTCCGTTTTTAAACTTGCTATAACAAAAATCGCATAGATAGTATTTCATAATCATTATCCGTTATATTCCTATTGTAGCAAATCTCTCTTGGGCGTACAAGAGGGAACAACCAAAGTGCGGAATTTGAACAGGAGTAGAGTGAGTAGCTGGAGGGTACGACTGAGGCTACGACGGCCGTGATTGTATTTGAGACTTTTATTGTAGCAAGACGGTCCGCAGGACGCAAAAACCGGAGGCGACGGAGAAAAGTTCCGTATGTCTGAGCGCCAGCGAGTTCGCGGAACTGCCGTCACCTCCGGTTTTTGCGAGTCGCGCGGAAATCTTGTCTCAAATGCAAGCATGCCGCCGTTTATACAGAACCTCCTATCCCTTGAAACCCCGTTCGCGTTTTTCGTGTATTTCGCGGTTCGCTTTCTTTCTAAATACTGGTATAAAAATAAAAACGTCCCTGGAGCTGGCTTACTGCCGTTTCCAGGGACGTTTATAGTTGCTTTACATCGCTTGTTTCAAGTTCTTTTGGGCGTCTTTCAAAATGGACCGCCATACTTTAACGGAGTCCACAATGACGAAAACAATGAGGACCATCATGATTACGCTGGCCCCAGCCAACAGCATCTGCCCCTTAGGCAGATAGAACTCGAAGATGTTATAGAAGCCGGCGGTTACCGCCGTCACCAGCATAAAGCACAACGGCGCCAAGGTTACCCAGATATACTTGACTTTGCCCATGCGCAACAGCATGGTTGTGCCGATAGCCAAGGCCATACTGGCCAAGAGCTGATTGGAGAGACCAAAGAGCGGCCAGATGGAAGCAATAGAGCCTCCAAAAATTAAGTACCCCCACGCAAAGGAAATCAGCGCGCTTGTAAAAACAACGCCAGGAGTCCAGTTCGCGTCTCCCAGAGGCTTGTAAATCAAACCGCCCACTTCCTGCAGCAAATACCGGCCAACACGGGTGCCGGCGTCAATGATCGTCAAAATAAAGAGGGCTTCAAACATAATGGCAAAGTGATAAAGGAAGGACATAAATTCGCCCAAGCCGGGAATCTGCGAGAAAATATGAGCCATGCCCACAGCCAGCGAAACCGCGCCGCCGGGACGTCCTGCCACATTTTCTCCTACCATTTGCGAAAGCATAGGCAGTTCTTGTACGTTCATACCCAATTTAGCGAAAGTTTCCGGTACGCTGTTAATAGCGAAATAGTCCGCAGGAATCAAGCTTGTCGCAGCAATCAATGCCATGACGCTGATGAAGGATTCCGCCAGCATAGCGCCAAAACCGATCGGCAATATTTCACTTTCATTGGTCAGCATTTTAGGCGTCGTACCGGTCGCAATAACCGAATGGAAGCCGGAAATAGCGCCGCAAGCCACGGTAATGCAGACAAACGGCCAAACCGGACCAGGCACAACCGGACCGCCGCCGCCAATGAACGAAGTCACCGCAGGCATATGAATCTGCGGCTGCACGATGATGATCCCCAGCGCCAGCGCGCCGATAGTGCCGATTTTCATGTAGGTGCTCAAGTAGTCGCGAGGCGCCAGCAGCAGCCACACAGGCAACGCAGCGGCGACAAAACCGTACAGCGGCAAAATAATGTCAAGCTGCACACGGCTCAGCGTAAAGAACGGCGCCCAGGAAGAGTGTTGAATCCAAGCACCGCCCACAACCGCGGCAATCACCATGACCACGCCGACGAAGGATGCTTCGCCGATATGGCCGGGCCGCAAATAGCGCATGTAAACGCCGATGAAAAGAGCGATAGGAATGGTAGCGCCTACGGTAAAGGCGCCCCAGGGGCTGTTGAAGAGGGCGTTAGCCACGGCAATCCCCATACCGGCCATAGTAATGACCAAAATGAAGATAACGGCGATAGCTGCTGCCAAACCAGCGGATTGGCCGATTTCCTCTTTGGCGATTTCCGCAATGGATTTACCGTCATGACGAATCGAGGCAAACAAGATAATCATGTCATGAACCGCGCCGCCCAAACAAGCGCCGATCAGAATCCACAACATGCTCGGCAAATAGCCAAACTGCGCAGCCAAAACCGGCCCGACCAGAGGACCTGCGCCAGCGATCGCGGCAAAATGATGTCCAAAGAGCACCCATTTGTTAGTAGGTACATAATCATGGCCGTCTTCATGCACAACAGCCGGTGTCGGGCGTTTGGGATCCAAAGCCAGCACCTTTGCGGCAATGAAGGCGCCATAGAAACGATAGCACAGGCTTAAAACCAGCGCCGAAATCAGAACGAGATACAAACCATTCATACTCATACGACTTGCCTCCAACTATTGAATTTTAGTAATACTGCATTTCCAGCATAAGATACAAAATTCAATAAATAAACGCATATCGTATCAACAGAACAAAATGCCTTGTCAATGGAACTCCAGAGATATCAATGGAAATAAAGTTACTTTAAGCCCAAAATGATTTTTAGTTCTTTAATTTGGCTTTTACTTACAGGTATTTCCACTTCCGGATAGTGCTCCATTTTCAACCAATAGGTTCCTTTAAACCATGGCACGACTTCCCGAATCTTGTCTAAGTTAACTACATAGCTTTTATGGACTCGCATCATATGCGTACCGTTCATACGCTCCTCGAGTTCGCACAGAGTTCCATTGTATACGGCTTCATCCTTTGCCGTTACAACAGTCACATTTCCAGCCTTAGCATAAGCGTAGACAATTTCGCCATAATTCAAAAGACGAATACTGCCATTCTTTTCTACAGGCAGCTTATCAATTTGAATTCTCGCTTCTTCCAGTACTTCATCAAAACGCCCCACCGCAGCCTGTTTTTCTTCTTTTTGATATGCCTGCAAGCGCTCCACAGTCTGCCGAATCCGCTCTTCTTCAAAAGGCTTGAGCAAATAGTCCACCGCCCCCAATTCGAAAGCTTTGATGGCGTATTCATCATAAGCCGTAGCAAACACAATCATCGTCCCGGGCGCTACTTTTCGAATCAACGCCGCTGCCGCCAAACCGTCCATATCCCGCATGCTGATATCCAAAAACACTACATCCGGCTGTTCTTCCGCCGCCAATTGTATGCCTTCGGCGGCATTCTGAGCTTCCCCCTTCACCGCTACGCCTGGAACCAACGACAATAGGTAGCGCAGCTCGTCTCTGGCCGGCCTCTCGTCATCCACAACAATGCTGCTGAGCATGCTCTTCTTCACTCCTTGTCTTACACGGCAGCACTAACGTAACCACCGTCCCTTCTCCCGGCATACTTTGCACCGTCAGCCCATAAGAACCTCCATATTGTCCCTGTAAACGCTCATGCACATTCTGCATGCCAATATGCGCCACCGAATTTTGCTCCAATGGATGGCATGCCTGCAAATCCATACCAACGCCGTCATCGCGAATCACAATAACCACATCTGAGCCTCGCTGCTGCACATCCAGCCAAATGGTTCCGCCGTCCACTTTAGGCTTTAAACCGTGAACTACAGCGTTTTCAACTATAGGCTGGATAATCAAAGACGGTATCAGGCAAGCCCCTAAACGTTCGTCAATATTCTCCTCAATACACAATTTTTCTTCATAACGGGCCTTTTCAATCGCCAAATACGCTCGCACCTGCGCCAGCTCTTCTTCCAGCGTAATGGCATGCCCTGCTTTTTGCAGGGCAAAGCGAAAAATAGAGCCCAGCTTCTGCAGCAACTCCCGCGCCTGGTCTGGCTTGGTGCGAATCAACGAAGTAATCGTATTGAGCGTATTAAACAAAAAATGAGGATTAATTTGCGCCTGCAGCGCCTTCAACTCCGCCCTGGCTACCAGCTTGGCCTGGCGGTCAATTTCAGCCAATTCCAGTTGGATGGAAAAAAGCTGCGCCAGCCCTTTGGCAAAGACCACATCCGACTGATTTAAAAGCTTAGAGTTTGTATAGTAAAGCTTAAAGCTGCCAATCACCTGCTCGCCCCGCTTCAGCGGCGCTACAATGGCGCTTTCAAGGCGGCAAATACCACAAGGACAGCCGATTTCCTCCCTTGTCCTGGCTACAAAGATTTCACCGCTCTGCAACACCCGGACGGTCGCCTTTGTCAACTCATGCCGCCGAGCCCGATGATGTTCCGCTCCGTCTCCCACAAAGGCCAGCACTTCCGTAGCATTGGTTACCGCCACCGCATGATAACTGCCGGTGGCATAGATAATATCAGCTGCCGCTTGTGCAGAAGCTTCATCCAAACCCTTGCGAAAATAAGCCAACGTCTCTGCGGCAATGGCCAGCGCTTTTTGCGACTGCGCCGCACCGGCTTGCTGCTGTACATCCATAGTCATGCGAATAATCGCCATAAAAATAGTCAAACCAATAGAGTTAGCCACAATCATGGGCAACGCAATATGCTCCACCAACGTCAACGCCATGTCAAACGGCCGGGCAGTCAGCAAAATAATAGCCATTTGCAACACTTCCCCTACAACACCGCTCAACAGCACCACCCACCAGGGCAGCGCCGCATGAGGATACCATTTGCGCACCATCCCGGCAAACAGCCCTTCTACCAAATTAGCCAGGGCACAGGAAAAAGCGGAAAAACCGCCAAATAAAAAATACCGGTGCCCGCCGGCAATCATCCCAGCGGCAGCTCCCATGGCAGGCCCCCCGATAAGACCCGCCGCCATGACGCCTATCACTCGCGAGTTTGCTAACGCATCATCGACGGGAATGCCAGCATAGGTGCCGACAATACCGATCAGGCCAAAAATCACCGCCAGTTTCGCTTTATCGAAAATCGTCACTGACCGATAATTCAAGCGCTGCAGCAGCGACGTCTGGGAAAGCAAAAACGCCAGCGTCGCCGCAATGCTCATGCGTTCTACCATTTTTAAAAGCAAGGAATCTTCCACTATGCACACCTCGTTTGTGATTATCCACTCTCCTTATTCTAGCGAGTACGCTGGCAAAATAAAAGGGGCTATGTACAGGAGGGCTTGACGAGGTTACAAAATTTACTCAGAGGAACAGAGAAAAGGCCATAGGAAACAGAGAGAGTCTATAAAATTCTATAGAAATATGTAGAAAAATCCCGCCTTGCGGCGGGATTTTTCTTTTGTGTTGTGTTTCTCTGTCCTACATATTGTTTATTCGCTTTGGCTCGCCAAACGTTTGTAGACGGCCAAACGGTCCTTGGCGTCTTGTTCCGTCTTGGTCAACAAGGCTTCTCCTTGTTCAGGGAACTGTTTTAAAAGAGAAGAGTAACGCACTTCGCCCATCAGGAATTCGCGGAAGTCCGCCGTTGGTTCCTTGGAGTCCAGTACAAAGGGATTCTTGCCGCTTTCCTTTAGTGCAGGATTGTAACGATACATAGACCAGTAACCGCACTCCACTGCTTTCTTGATTTCAAGCTGACTGCAGCCCATACCGGCTTTAAGACCATGGTTGATGCACGGCGAATAGGCAATAACCAGGGACGGCCCCGGATACGCCTCCGCCTCGGCAATGGCTTTGAGGGTTTGGTTTTTATCCGCTCCCATGGCAATTTGCGCCACATACACATAGCCATAGCTCATAGCGATGAGGCCCAAATCTTTTTTCTTGGTCTTCTTGCCGCTGGCGGCAAATTTGGCAATAGCCGCCGCCGGTGTCGCCTTGGACGACTGGCCGCCCGTATTGGAGTAAACCTCGGTATCAAATACAAGCACATTAATGTTTTCGCCGGAAGCCAGTACATGATCCAGGCCGCCAAAGCCAATATCATAGGCCCAGCCGTCGCCACCGAAGATCCACTGAGAACGCTTAACTAGAAAATCCTTGTTTTCATGCAAATAGCCCAATAGTTCATTTTGGTTCTTGACGCCTTCCAGCATGGCGCCGAGTCGATCCGCACGCTCCCGGCTCCCTTCGCCTGCTTCTTGATGTTCCAGCCAGTCCGCACAGGCATTTTTCCACTCTTCTCCCAAGTCTAGTTTGGCGGCTTCCGCCACCTTTTGCGCCAACTGCTGCCGCAGTTGTTTCACGCCCAACGCCATACCCAAACCGTACTCGGCGTTGTCTTCAAAGAGAGAGTTGCCCCAGGCCGGACCGTGGCCGCGATGGTTGGTCGTGTACGGAACGGAAGGCGTACTGCCCGCCCAGACGGAAGAACAACCAGTGGCATTGGCGATCATGAGCCGATCGCCATAGAGCTGCGTCACTAGTTTGGCATAGCCTGTTTCCAGACAGCCAGCGCACGCGCCGGAGAATTCCAAGAGAGGCTGTTCAAACTGACTGCCTTTGACCGTAAAGGGATTGGCCGGATTCTTCTTCGGCGTCAGCGACACCGCATAATCCCAAAGCGTAACCTGCGCATCTTGCGAAGCCAGGGGCTTCATCTGCAACGCTTTGACTTTTGCCGGACAAATTTCCGCGCAGTTGCCGCAGCCGGTGCAATCTTGCGTCGAGATAGCCAAGCGGAAATACAAATCCTTCGCCCCAACAGCGTCTTTAACGGCAAAACCTTCCGGCGCAGCCGCTTTTTCCGCATCGTTCACCAGAATGGGCCGGATACTGGCATGAGGACAAACAAAAGAGCACTGATTGCATTGAATGCAATTTTCCGGCTGCCATTCCGGTACATTGATGGCGATGCCGCGCTTTTCATAAGCCGAGGTTCCCAGCGGATACGTGCCGTCCGCCTGAGGCAGGAACGCGCTCACAGGCAAGCTGTCTCCCTCCTGACGGTTCATCGGCACCAGCACATCACGAATAAACGCCGGCACGCCATTCGTCTGCACACTCTGCTCGGCTGCAACAGCATTTTTCCAGCTTGCCGGCACATTCACCTGCACCAAACCTGCGATACCCTTGTCGATAGCGGCGTGGTTCATTCCCACCACTTTATTGCCCTTTTTCCCATACGTGGCGACTACGGAATCTTTTAAATACTGCACCGCTTTTTCAATGGGAATAATCTGCGCCAGCTGGAAGAAAGCAGACTGCATAATCATGTTAAAACGGCCTCCAAGACCCAGCTCTTGGGCAATGCCTACGGCATTAATCGTATAGAAACGAATATTTTTTTCCGCCAGATAGCGTTTCATCGCCGCCGGCAGATGGGTTTCCAGTTCCGCTGCAGACCAATTGGTGTTTAAAAGAAAAGCGCCTCCCGGTTTCAAACCTGTCAGCAAATCATATTTATCAACATAGGATTGCTGAGAACAGGAAACAAAATCGGCTTTATCAATCAAGTAGGGAGATTTAATCGGCTGACTGCCGAAACGCAGATGGGACACCGTAATGCCGCCCGACTTTTTGGAATCATACGCAAAGTACGCCTGCGCATACAGATCCGTTTTGTCGCCAATAATCTTGATGGCGGATTTATTAGCCCCTACCGTGCCGTCTGCGCCTAAGCCCCAGAATTTACAAGCCTTGGTTCCCGCCACAGTGGTATCGATGTCCTCGCCTTCTGTCAGGGATAGATGGCTAACATCGTCCAGAATGCCAACCGTAAAGTGATCCTTAGGCTGCGCCGCTTTAAGGTTGTCAAAAATCCCCATAATATGTTTGGGCATAACATCCTTGCCGCCTACGCCGCAGCGACCGCCAACGATAAGCGGCTGCCAGTCCGTGCCGTAGAACGCGCTTTTCACATCCAAATACAGTGGTTCCGCCAATGCGCCCAATTCCTTAGTGCGATCCAGCACAGCAATCTTTTTGACGCTCTTTGGAATGTGCTGGAAGAAATGCTTCAGCGAAAACGGGCGATAGAGGTGAACATTCAACAGGCCCACTTTTTCACCTTTGGCGTTCAGATGATCCACCACTTCTTCTACGGTTTGGCACATAGAGCCCATGGCAATGATCAAACGCTCCGCATCAGGCGCTCCGTAGTAATTGAACAAGTGGTACTCCCGCCCGGTAAGCTTGCTAATTTCCGCCATGTATTCTTCAACAATCTCCGGCAGCTTCTCCCAATAACTATTGGATACTTCCCGCTGCTGAAAATGAATATCCGGATTTTGCACGGTGCCGCGCAAGACAGGATGATCCGGGTTGAGCGCCCCGCGCCGGAAGGAGTTGACCGCCTCCATGTCCAGGAGCTTGCCTAGTTCTTCGTACTCCAGCATTTCGACCTTCTGCACTTCATGGGACGTACGGAACCCGTCAAAGAAGTTCAGGAACGGCACGCGTCCTTTGATGGCTGCCAAATGAGCGACAGCGGACAAATCCATAACCTGTTGAACGCTGCTTTCCGCCAACATAGCAAACCCAGTCTGGCGCGTAGCCATCACATCGGAGTGATCGCCGAAAATGCTGATCGCATTGGCGCCAACCACCCGGGCGCTGACATGGAATACGCCAGGCAGTAATTCGCCGGCGATTTTATACATATTCGGAATCATCAGCAACAAGCCTTGCGACGCCGTATAGGTCGTCGTCAACGCTCCCGAATGCAACGAGCCATGCACTGCACCGGCCGCGCCGCCTTCGGACTGCATTTCTACTACCTGCACCGTCTGTCCAAAGAGGTTCTTACGCCCTTGCGCCGCCCACTCGTCCACGCTCTCCGCCATATTGGACGAAGGCGTGATGGGGAAAATGGCCGCTACGTCGGTGAATGCATACGAAATATGCGCCGCCGCCGTGTTGCCGTCCATGGTTTTCATTTTTCTACTCATTGTATCTGCCCCTTTCTTCTTACCCAAACTATACTCTATCTTTTTTCAGCTTTTTCAGCTTATACGCCACTTGATAGTATTCCAGGGAAATCCCTCTTCGCTTCAGCTCTGCGGAGATCTTCCGCACCCCCAACCCCAGCGCCGATAAACTGAGAAGAAGTTCTTCCAAGCTCTCCTGCTTTGCAGTCGGTTCCGCTGCTTCTCTACTTACGCTTTTCACTTCCAGCATGGCCTTGGGGATGTCTTCTTCATCCACCACCAGCTTAATCAGCTCATGCCCTTGCGAAAGGTGATTAACTAAAGGCGCCACCGCGTCAATACTGGCATTGACCACATCCCGAAACTGCCGGACATTGCGGTCGAACACCGCCGCTAAAAGCAGCTCCGCCGCGCGGCTTGTAAAATGAACCTTCAGCCTCACATTATAGCGAGCCTGCGCCTTTTGGCAGTACAGCTCTACGAATTGTTCCAAAAATTGCTGTTTTTCCTGCAAACTGCGCTCCCGCAGCGGCGGCAGCTCAATCTGGTACTGCGCCAAACGCTGGTAGAGTTCCGGCAAAAACACTTCTTTCAAGTTTTGGCTGGATGCCGCAATAATAATGACATCCACTTCATGCTCGGTCCGTCCTCCCATGCGCCGCACCAAGCCGGATTCGATAAGCTTCAGCAGCATAGTCTGGTGCTGCACCAAGGCATGGGCCTCGTCCAAAAAGAGCACGCCCCCATTGGCCACTTCCACAAGTCCAGGCTTGTCAAAGGCCCCTGTAAAGGCGCCTTTATCGGTGCCGAAGATTTCCATAGCCGCAATGTCCGCATTGGTAAACTGCGCGCAGTTCACTTCGACAAAGGGCGCGCCCTCTTTTAAAATACCGATTTTGCGGGCAAAATGATACATACCCTGAGCCAGCATCGTCTTACCTGTACCGGTCTCTCCCAGAATCACCGAATGCCGCGGCCCCCCGACCGAGGCAATACTGCGCTGCGCTTTAAAAATAGCATTGTGCAGAGATCCATCAGCGCCGATGAAGCTCTCAAAAATACCGCTGCCCTGGCTCAAAGTCAGCTCATTTTCCAGATACTCCAGCGTCCGGGCCAGTTCATCCAGTTCGGTAATGTCCCGAAACGTGGAAACGCCTCCGTAAAATTCACCTTGCCGGTACAAGGGCACTGCATTCACAATAAAGGTCCTGCCATTGCCCTGCGCCATTTTTTGATCCAACAGCGGTATTTTGTCACGAATTACATCCAAAAGCGCTGCATGCGGGTAGTATTCGGTAATGTGCTTGCCAATCATATCCTCGACACGCGCGGAAGCATAGTTGGCGGAACTGGGATTCACGTAGGTAATATACCCTTTGGTGTCTACTACATTGACGGCTTCCCGCAGATTATCCAAAATGGTATAAAACATTTCCTCCGTATGTGAGGCCAATAAACTCATGAACTTCCTTCCTTTCCTCAACCCTTCCCGCTCCAGCCTGCCTTTTCGTAACTGCACGCCACTCTTACATCTAAGCAATTCAAATGCCAACGCTTTAATTTTACGGAATTTTCTTTTCAAATCCAGTTTTGGCGCGCCTTCCGGCTCTACGCATCCTTGCAGGCAAGCGGATAAAAGCAAGTGATTTTGTGATACTTTTGTTCTATTCTGTAGATTAAGTATAACACTTTGACACACTTCTAAAAACAAAAACGCCTCTTGCTCCTTAAGCTAAACAGCTTAAAGGGGCAAGAGACGTCGCTCTCACGGTACCACCCTTTTACAGAAGTTTCCCTCTGTTTCTCATCAGGTCCAACAACCTTAGCAGAATAACGACTGCACTTCCCGCAGGAAGCTGAGACCGGCGCAGCCTAGGCCTCCAAGAGGCTTCAGCCTTGCTGTTCCGGAATGATTCGCGCTTTTACGCTGTTGCCGCCTCGCACCAACCGCCGGCTCTCTGAAACAACTTTTAAAAAGCACAGGTTCCTTCATCACATTTTGGTTATAAAATTTTTCCGAGGATGTTTTAAAATATACCGTAAGTATTTTCCTTTGTCAATAACTTATTTTACGTTTCTCTTTTGTTTTCAATTTTTATCAATAGTTTTTGTAATTATGTTCTCGATATATTCTTCCAGCGAGGAGCATTGCATCGCTCCCGACATGACACAGCAGCCCGCTGCGCCGCGAGCCAGCAGTTCCGGCACCCGCTCCGCCGTCACGCCGCCAATGGCAAATACAGGTACGCTGACCGATTGACACACTTCGCGCAGAAAGTCCAGGCCGCGCGGCGCCAAATCTTTTTTACAATCGGTCGCGTAGATATGTCCCGCAATAAGATAAGCCGCCCCCAGTTGCTGCGCTTCCAATGCCTCTGGCACAGAATGAACCGAAATTCCCGTTTGCAAACCAGCCAGCGCCTCAGGCTCCGCCTGGCGCAGCTCTTCCATGGACAAGTGTAACTGCTGTACTCCTAATCGCCGCGCCACATCGGCGTAACGACGCACTATAAGGCGTACACCCCAAGGAGCGCAGAGTTCCTGCACTTCCCTCGCCAACACTTCATAATCTGCTTCGCCCAAATCCTTCTCCCGCAACAAAATCGCTTGCGGCTTCGCCTGCGCCAAACGGCGGACGCGCTCTAAAAAATCGTCCGGGCATAAACTACGCTGAGTCACGCAAAGCAATTCCGCCATAGTTACACTCGCAGATAATCCGTATATACCGGCTGCAGCCCGCGAGCCAGTACCATTTGATGAACGTCGTCAACGCTGCGAGGATCGGCAATTTCAAACTGTTCGTCGCCTTTTTCCTCTTCGCTGTGTCCGCCAACGCCCACACTAACGCCGGAAGAAATCTTTGTCGCCACAAGGCCGATAACATGATCCCGGAAGCCGGCTCGCTCTCTGGTAGAGATCGTAAGACCCGCAAAGGGCATAAGCAGGCGGTATGCCAGCATCACCTGGAGCAGCTGCTTTTCATGGACGTCATTGGCGTTATTAGCCGCATTGTTGATATACGGACGCAAACGCGGCGTAGAAAAAGAAATCTCCGCGTGGGGATATTTCTGTTGAATCAAAGAAGCGTGAACTCCTACGGAAAAAGCGTCTTTTCGGAAATCGTCCAATCCTAAGAGCGCCCCAAAGGCCACGCCGCGCATACCGCCCAAAAGAGCCCTCTCCTGCGCGTGAAAGCGGTAAGGGAAAATACGCTTGGGGCCGCTCAAATGTACCTGCTCGTATTTATCAGGATTGTAGGTTTCTTGGTACACACAGACAAAATCACTGCCGCAAGCGTGCAGATAAGCGTATTCATCCGAATTGAGAGGATAAATTTCAATACCTACCGTAGAAAAGTATTTCGCCGCCACTTTAACCGCTTCGCCAATGTAATCCACGCCGGATTGCTTGCGCGTCTCGCCGGTAAGGAGCAAAATTTCCTGCAACCCGGTTTTAGCAATGGTCTGCAGTTCACTTTCAATCTCTGCGAGCGTCAACTTCCCCCGATGAATGCGGTTTTGACAGTTAAAGCCGCAATACACGCAGTGATTTTCGCAGTAATTGGCAATATACAGAGGGGTAAACATCTGTACGGAATTACCGAAATGCTTACGCGTCTCCCAACGCGCGCGCACCGCCATTTCTTCTAAACAGTCTCCCGCCGCCGGGGACAGCAGTATGCCATAGTCTTCCAGCGACAAGGATTCCTTGGCCAGGACACGCCGCACGTCTTGGGTTGTGTAGTTTTGGTATTCATACGACGCGGTCCGTTCCAGCACCTTTGCAAGCACATCCGACTCCAGCGCCTCCATGCCTGGCTGGTATTCCATGTGATTGACTCTTTTAGTTTCCATGTTTACGCCTCCAAAAATCCGGTCAACGGGCTGGATGCTTCCGCCCCGTCCAGCACCCGTCCTAAACCGGCAAGATAGCCTTCCCGTCCGGCTTCCACTGCTTGCTTAAAGGCGCGCGCCATCTGCGCTACATCGCCGGCCGTGGCAATCGCGGTATTGCACATCACCGCAGCCGCGCCCATCTCCATCGCCTCGCAAGCCTGCGAAGGCCGACCAATGCCAGCGTCAACAATAATCGGCAAATCAACTTCTTCAATCAAAATCCGAATAAACTCCCGCGTACACAGCCCTTTATTGCTGCCAATGGGCGCGCCCAAGGGCATGACCGACGCCGCTCCGGCATCAGCCAAGGCTCTGGCTGCATTTAGGTCCGGATACATGTACGGCATAACCTGAAACCCTTCTTTAGCCAAGATTTCCGTTGCCTTAATGGTTTCCTGATTATCCGGCAGCAAGTACTTTGAGTCCCTTATGACTTCCAGTTTCACAAAATCGCCGCACCCAAGCTCCCGAGCCAGTCTGGCGATACGCACCGCTTCCTCGGCGTTGCGGGCGCCGGAGGTATTAGGCAGCAGCGTAATGCCCTTCGGTATGTATTCTAATATATTTTCCTGACCGCCCACATTCGCTCTCCGCAGCGCCAGCGTCACCATATCCACTTGGCCATGCTCGATAACCGCCTGGATCAGGGGCAGAGAAAATTTTCCCGAACCCAAAATCAAGCGAGACTTAAACTCTCGGCCGCCAATTTTCAATACATCTGTCATTTTCTACATTCCTCCTACTTCTAATTCGCCCACAAGCAGGCGCAGCACCATATTCGCCTGGTGTCCGGCGCAAACCTGTACGCGCGGCGCCATCAAGCCGCGTCCCCGGCAAGCGCCGCTTTCCAAATCGCCGCAGACATACAAACGTTCCATAACTTGCTTCGTCTTGATCGTATTCGCGCTGCCAAAACCAGCCATGCCGGAAGCCGCCACCACCTTGACCTGGGGCAATTTTTCTAAGGCGGTGTTCACCAATACGGCCTTAGCCGCCGGTTTGTCAAAAGCCTCGCAAATCACGTCATACTCCTGAAATAGCGGCACCACGTTCTCTTCTTCCACGCGGACCGCGCGAGTTTCTACCTGAATAAACGGGTTAATCTGCGCCAGTTGCTCTTTCAGCGCCTCGGTCTTGAGCAGGCCCAGATGGCTCACATAGTAGCTTTGGCGATTTAGGTTACTAGGTTCTACAACGTCAAAATCCACCAAAAGCAGCTTGCCGACGCCAATACGCGCCAGCATGACCGCAATATTAGAGCCTAAACCTCCCAAACCAGCAATAGCTACCTTGCCTGCCTTGAGCTTGTCGTGCACTTGCGGCGTGTGGCGGGAGCGCATTAAGCTTTCCAATTCCGCTTGCGGCGGCAGCACGCCTTTTTTAATGAGCGCTACCGTATCGCCGTCCTGCAGTTCACAATCCTCGTCCGTCTGAAAGCCGTTGACAATGAGCACGTCTGTATCGTTTCCCAGCTGGTCTCTCACTGCAAACGCCGTGCGGCAGGAAATCTCTCTCTCTTTACCGTTAACTTCAACTTTCATTTCAGCCGCCTCCTACAAAGCGTACAATTTCCAAAATGTCCTCTTCTTGGAGCGCCACTTTCTCATAGTCAGCCTTGGGTACAATCTCTCCGTTGCGCTCCACCGCAACCATGCGGCAGTCAAACTGCTTCGCTGCCAAATACGCTGCCAAGGTCAACGGTTTTTCCAGGCAAACTTCCTCCCCATTCACACGCAAAATGATCACCTCCTTAGGTAAATAAAGTAAGAACAAACAAGAGAACCGGAGTGACCGGAGGATACGACTGAGGGTTACGGAATATATTTTCGAACAGGAGTAACGGGAGTAGAGTGAGGGACCGAATGAATCTAATTGGACAAAACAAAAAGCACAAAACGAAGAGACACCCTTTTGGTGGTGTTCCCCATTTTGTGCTTCTTTAATTATTTTTCAGTATACTATTGTTTGCATAACAATGCAAGACTAGGCTTTTTTAACAAATTCCGATTTCAGCTTCATCGCGCCAAAGCCTTCAATTTGGCAGTCAATGTTATGGTCTCCCTCCACTAAACGGATGTTCTTCACCTTGGTGCCAATCTTCAAGGAAGAAGAAGCTCCTTTTACTTTTAAGTCCTTGATGATGGTCACGGCGTCGCCGTCGGCAAGACGATTTCCATGGGCGTCTTTGACCACAAGGCCTTCCTCCGCCGCGGCAGCTTCCCCGGCAGCCCACTCATGCGCGCATTCGGGACAAATAAAAAGGCCCCGATCTTCATAGGTATATTCGGAATTACATTTAGGACAATTTGGCAATGTCGACATCTACACATTCTCCATTCTTAGGTTTTCTTTGCATTGTATTATATCATAAAGACTTTCTCAATTTATGATTATACTTTATTCTTGACGATGACGGCATCTTCTTAGAAACAAAAACATCTTGGATCCATTAAAAACAACGAAACGCGCCCCGGATTTTTTATCTCCGCAGGGCGCCTTTCGTTATTCACTCTTTTCCAGTTCACTTCGCCAGCACTTGTTCCAGCGTTTTTTGCAAGGCCTCTTTGCGCAGAACACCTTGGGACTGACTGACTACCATCCCGTCAGCATCCAAAATGAACGTCGTAGGAATGGCGGTAATTCCATACCCCTTAACTGCTTCTTGTTTCGTATCGTAATACACCGGGAATGAGAAGCCGTTGCGCCGCACAAATTCTGCGGCTTTTCCCTGTGTTTCCCGCGAACCGTCCGTTAAGTTCACCATCATAAAATGCACGCGTCCCTGGTATAGCGTATATACCTGCTGAAAATCAGGCATTTCTTCCCGACAAGGCCCGCACCAGCTAGCCCAAAAATTTAAAACAACCGGCTTGCCTCGCAAAGAAGACAATAATACCTGTTTTCCTTCGACATCCAACACCGAGAAATCAGGCGCCTGTCGCTTAGCGGTTTTTCCTCCCTGCGAGTTCGCCGCCTCTTGGCTTTGCTTTATTTGCGTCCCTGTATCCGCCGTCAAAGACCGATAAGCAACACCGGCCCCAACCAACACGACCACCAAGACAATTGCTAATGCTAAAATTTTCTTGTTCATCATGACCTCCTAAAAACTAAGCATCCCTAAAAATACTCCCAACCAGCCGGACATCATCAACAAACCCAACACAATGAGTAATATCCCGCAAATTCGGTTAATCAACTGATAATTTTCTTTCACTGCCGCCAGGGCGCCTTTCAGATGATCCAGCAGCATCGTCGCCATGACAAAAGGTATCCCCAAGCCCAAAGAGTAGCAAAGAAGCATCCCTACGCCGCGAACCGCCGAATCCTGCTGCGAGGCTAAAAGCAGCGCCGAACCCAAAAAAGCTCCCACACAAGGAGTCCACCCTAAAGCAAATACCATTCCGAACAATATAGCCGACCCTAGTCCCAAAGGACGCACCTGCATATCAAGCGCATAGGTGCGGTTCAAAAAGCCAATCGAAAACAATCCAGTATAATTTAAACCAAATAAAACGATAATCGCGCCAGCCGCCAAATCAACCTGACCTTGGTACTCCCTCAAAAAAGAGCCTGCCGTCGCCGCAAACGCCCCCATCGTCACAAAAATCAAGGTAAAGCCCAAGACAAACCCCAGCGCATGCAGCACCGCCTTGCCCGAAGAAGCGCCACCGCCAAAATAAGCGGCATACAGCGGCAACAGCGGCAGCATGCACGGCGAAACAAAAGTAATAATTCCTTCTAAAAATGAAATAAGATACTCCATAAAATCCCTTTCCATTATGCAGATAACATTATAGATTCCTTTGACATACATTCGCTTTTTACTGCACGATTCCTTTCGTCAGCTATTCTTGTTCGCTAAAAAAACAGTTGACAAGTATACAATCGCCTGACTATAATCAGTATATCAATTGAATTACGTTTACTAGTGATGATGAAAGAAAGTAGTTTCGTCCTTGTCATACAGAGAGCTGGCGGTTGGTGCAAGCCAGATGAACAAACGAAATGAAGTTCCTTTCGGAACTGCAGGCTGAACTAAAAGTAGGCTGCGCCGCAAAGCCCACGTTACGGGCGTACGAGTAGATCTTCGGATTGAAACAGGGTGGTACCGCGGCATTGTCGCCCCTTTGGTACGGCTCTTTTTTATTTTCCCAAGGTTCAATTTGGGTGGTACCACGGCTTTGACCGTCCCTCTATAGGAGGGGCGGTTTTTTCTTTCAGTTCGCTGGCCAGCCTGAAAGAAAGCATATACTTTTTCATGCGTAAGATACTTCAGGAGGTAGAAATTATGAATATTGCTTTTTTAATCGTTTGTCTTTATATTGTGCTCTTATTCGCGATCAGCTACTACGCAAAACGCCGCTCCGCCGGCTCGGCGACAAATTACGTCCTGGCAGGACGTAAACTGACGACTCCTTTAATTACCGTCTCCATCGTCGGCTTGGCCGTCGGCGGCGCTTCCACTATCGGCGTAGCCGAGCAAGCTTACAAAGTGGGCTTATCTGCAGGCTGGTACACTACGGCCTGGGGCATCGGCGCCATCGTCATGGGCTTGTTGGTAGCCAAAAAATATCGCGAACTCAATATCACCACCATCCCGGAGCTTCTGGGACGCTACTATGACAAAAAAGGTATGATTGCCGGTATTGCCTGCCAAATCATCGTACAGCTTGTGGTTATGTCCTTGCAGTACATTGCCGGCGGCAGCATTCTCTGCGCTCTCATGCCCGAAGTCTTCACGCTGACTACAGGCATGCTGACCAGCGCCGCTGTATTTATCGGCATTACTTCTATTGGTGGCATGTGGTCCGCCAGTCTTTCCAACCTGCTCAACGTCAGTCTAAAGTACATCGGCATCATTTTAGCTACCATCGTAGGGGTCAGCCAAATCGGCGGTTTAAACAAGCTCCAATTGCAGTTGCCGCAAAACGTTCCCTACATGGATTTCTTTGACGGCGTCGGCATTACGGGTATTATCACCTGGATTGTAGTCCTTGTTACCGTTAATCTTTCGCTGCAAAGCATTATCCAGATTTCCTTGGGTGCCAAAGACGTCCGTACCGCCCAGCGCGGCTTCATTATCGGCGGCTTGATGATGCTGCCCATCGGCTTTGTGAGCGCCCTCATGGGCGTCATGGCCAAAGCCATGTTTCCCGATGTCAGCCCTGCTTTAGCTTTGCCGAAAGCCATCATGTCCCTGGACCCGATATTGGCAGGCATTACCTTAGCCGCCCTCTGGGCTGCCGACGTTTCCACCGCCTGCAATCTGCTCCTCAGCTCAGCCACTTTATTTTCCCAAGATATTTATAAAAAATTCGTTAACCCCAATGTCAGCGAGCAAAACTTCCTGCGCATCACTAAAGGCGCTGTTGTCCTTTTGGGTCTTTTGACGCTGACCTTAGCCATGACCATCAGCGGCATCATCAGCACGCTTATGATTGGCCTCAGCCTGATGGCGGCTTTCAGCGTTATCGTGCTGTTCACTCTGTTCGCTCCCCGATTTTGTCGCAAGAATTCGGCGTTCAACACCATTATTACCGGCGTTGTCGTTCTTGTTCTCTGGCAAACCGTACCCGCTGTACGCATCCTACCGCATGTGATTTACCTCGAATGGCTGGCCTGCTTAGGTACGTTCTTCCTTACCTACGCGTTAGACCGCGAAAGCATTGCTGTCGTCGAAGAAGAATGCGCCTAAAGCGCCGGAGATAGGAATTGAACAACTCAAATTCCCCTTTTCATCCCATCTTTTCAGCAATCCAACTCCAAAAAGGGACTGCAGCCATTAAGGCGCAGCCCCTTTTTTTACGCTTGTCTTTCAGTCAGAGTATCCAAAAAATCCAAGCCGGCTTCATATTCAATTTTCCTCGCGACTTCTCTCGCCAGCTCGAGGCCAAAGCAAAGTCGCAGCAGGTACAATCCCAGCTCCAAGCCGGAACTGACGCCGCCAGCAGTAATCACCTTTCCGTCCTGAACTACTTTGCTCACTTCCGTTTTCACGCCATAAGCCGCTAACTCCTCCATGGCCGTATGATAGGTAGTCGCCCTTTTACCTTGAAGAATCCCTGCTTCAGCCAATAAAAACGCTCCTGTACATACGGAGGTCATATATCGAGCCTGCACTTCCTGTCGCCGCAAAAACTCCTGAATAGCTGGATTCTTCATCGCCGCAAAGCGCCCCTTACCACCGGGAGCAATAATAATATCCAAATCCGGGCACTGCGCCAACGTACAATCCGGCAGCAATCGCAATCCGTTAAACGCCTGCATCGGCTCATTTCTTTCCGCTACCAGATGCACCTGAATCGAATCGGGCCGTATTTTATTAGCATAATTGAGTATTTCAAAGGGTCCGACGAAATCAAGTTCTTCCACTTGCGGAAATAGCACGATCCCAACCTGCAAAGCGGCCGTCTTCTTTATCATACTTTGCTTTTGTTGAAATCTTTCCAGATAACACAGCAACTCCGACGCAACCCCAGCCGCGTCATCCAAGGCGTAACAAGGAACGCCCGGCAAGGGCGCATCGCCGGCAAGGGCCAGCAATTCCTCCGTCAAACTGCATAGAGGCGTTTGGAGTTCGGAACGATACACTTCAATTTTGGGCTTGCCGCCTTGTTTAAAGCCTTCCGTAAGGATAAGGTCCACACCGGAAATCATAGCCGCCACTTCATCCAAAGATTTTTCAGCAGTTACCTTTTCCAGCAACGCTACCTTCCCCGGCGAGGAAATCGCCACTACATCGGCTCCCGCTTGCGCTAAACGCCAGGTATCCTTTCCCGGATGATCCATTTCAAAGCGATGCGTATCGTGCTTGATTACCGCCAAACGCAAGCCGCGCTGTTTTAAAATGTCCACAACCTTTTCCAGCAAGGTTGTCTTCCCGGCCCCGGAACAAGCCGATACAAAAGAAACTATCGGGATTTTGTTAGCATCCATGCCCTTCCTCCTTCCGTCGTAAAGCCTCTTGCCAGTCTTGCGGCGTATTTAGATTAAAAAACAGCTGATTCGTATCACCAAACAGCTGCAATGCTTCTTCTTCCACATAGCAAGTATTAACCTTGCAGAAAACTTGCCGCACTTGATTTTCTCCCGCTTGCAGCAGGCCTTCAATGACAGCAAGACAACTACGCGCATATACCGCACACAACGGCTCTATCCGCCCTCTGCAGCGTGGAGTCACCGCAGCAAAGCCGTCGCTCTTAGCTACCAAAAACGCAGCCAATTTTGCTGTTACAAAAGGCATATCACAAGAAAGGACTATCGCAGCCTCGTATTTTGCCGCCAGCAAGCCTGCGTGAATGCCTCCCAGCGGCCCGCGCCCCGCGTACCGATCCTGCACTTGCCGAACTCCCTGCAGACAATATGTACCCTCAAGATTGCCAACAACCAACACCTCGTCCGTGATGCCCCGCAACAGAGAAACGGCTTGCTCCAGCAGCGTATGCCGCCCCCACGCAAGCTGCGTTTTATCCGTTCCCATGCGCATGCTGCGTCCGCCTGCCAACACAATGCCGCTTACCGCCATATCGCTCCTCCTACGCAAACGGGCCTGTCAGCACCGCCTCGACTGCCTGTCCCGCCTTCAATGGCCCGCTGCCAGCAGGCACATCCAGCAAGGCATTACTCACCACCATAGACTGCAACGCCCCATTGCTTTGCGAACCAGCCAGCTTTGCATGTAACTGAGTCCCTTGCACCTCCAACCGCACCCGCACAAAACGGCGCTGCCTGCTAGTCTTCGCAAAATCATCATCTAAAACAGCGCCAAACCGCTGCGGCAAGACTTTTTGCCAACCCAGCATTTGTTTCAGCAGCGGCGCTCCCAACAGCTCAAAAGCAATTAAAGCCGCTGCCGGATTACCCGAAAGCGCCAAGACCGGCTTTCCCCGGCAAACCGCCCCCATGGCTGGCGAGCCTGGTTTCATGTCCAAGCCATGGAATAAAACCTGTGCGCCTACTTTCCGCAAAGCCGCCGGAAGCAAATCATAGTCTCCTACGGATACGCCGCCTGTAGTCACCACCAAGTCAGCCTGCCGCAGCGCTTCTTCCAAACGTGCCGCAATCGCCCCTTCTTCATCACCCGCCGTACCAAGCACCACGGTTTCTGCACCCACCATACGACAATAAGCACGCAGGCTATGTAGATTGGAATTGTAGATTTTCCCCGGCTGCAACGCTTGCGGCGGTTCTAGCAGCTCGTCCCCCGTACTGAAAAGAGCCACCTTGCGCTTCTCATAAACTGGAACCGTTTCCATACCCAAAGCAGCTAACAGCCCCACAAGGGGCGGCGTGACACGGGCCCCCGGTTCGGCCACCAAGTCTCCTGCGGCAACGTCCTCGCCGGCATATATGATATTACTGCCGCTGGCCAAGGCCTCCATAATGCATACCATGCTGCCTTTACGTTCGACCTCTTCAAAAGGCACTACCACATCGGCTCCGTCCGGCAAAGGCGCACCCGTCATGATCTTAACGGCGCAGCCTTCCTCTACCGCCTGGGAGGAAACAAAGCCCGCCCGCAACTCTTCCACAACCCGCAAGGCCACCGGTTGTGCTTTAGAGGCGTGGCGAACATCCGCCGCCCGCAGCGCATAGCCGTCTAAAGGCGAACGGTCAAAAGGAGGCAAGTCCAGAGGCGCAAACACATCCCGACTCAGCGCACTTCCCGCCGCATCCGCCAGAGATATCTGTCGCTCTCCTACAGGCGCAGCCTGCGCTAAAAAAAGCTGCTGCGCCTCTTCCAAGGATACATTTTCCTTCACAAAGCCGCCTCCTTCCCCATCTTATTGCGTCCCAAAAGAACAATCAGGGAAGCGGCAGCTCTCGCAGTTTAGACACAAACCACCTACGCCCCAGCGGGCGATTCTCTCCCTGGTCACTTCCCGCCCAGCTAAAACCAAGGGCAGCACCAAATCAAAGATCGTTGTGCTGTTATACATGACGCAACCCGGCAGTCCCAATACAGGCACTGCTCCTAGATACGCCATCATGAACACCGAGCCAGGCAAAACCGGCGCCCCGTAGGAAACAATCCTGGCTCCGGCTAGGCGAATACCGGCCGGCGTCACATCATCCGGGTCCACAGACATGCCTCCGGTAGTCAAAATCAATTGACAGCCTTCCGCCAGCAGGCTTTGCACCGCTTGGGCAATTTTCTCCGCCGAGTCCGGCGCCAGCACCTGCTGCGCTACGGTGCAGCCAAAGGCTTCCACTTTTTCTTTCACAACCGGCCCAAAACGATCGACAATTCTGCCGTAATAGACTTCGTTGCCTGTTGTAATAATGCCCACTTTGCAAGGCCGAAAAGGCTGTACGGAAATAACGTCGCCCTCCGCACCGATGGCCTCCGCCTCCTGCATTTTTTCTTCTGCAAAAACCAGCGGAATCACGCGAATCCCGGCCACAATATCGCCCTTTTTCACCGTCCGTTCCTGGCTGCGAGTAGCCACAGCCACTTCGCCCAGCAAATTCAACCGCAGCAGGCGCTCCTCATCGATAAGCAGCAGACCGTCCTGTTCGGCAAGGAGATTCACCTTGCCTTCCTCCGGGTCCGTCATTGCAAGACCGCCGCCGCGCACCGCCCTCGCCAAACGCAGTGCAGCGTCATTTTCGTGCACAAATCCATCTTCCAGTTCCCATACATATAAATGATCTTTGCCTAACGCTAAAAGCTCCGGGATGTCCTTTTCCGTCACAATATGTCCCTTATGAAACGCCGGTCCTTTGAACTCTCCCGGCACAATCTTTGTTATGTCATGACACAGAACAGTCCCAATCGCATCCTGCGTCTTAATGGTTTTCATTGTCGTGCAACCCCTTATGATACAATCTCAATCAAGTCTCCCGGAACAATCCAGCCCGGCGCCAACACTTTAGCAAAAATACCTTCCCTAGGCATGACGCAGTCTCCCGTCTTTTCGCGAATGGCGCAGCCTAAATGGCACTCCTTGCCGATTTGCGTCACTTCCAGCAGCACCTCGCCAATTTGGAGGCGAGTCCCCACAGGCAGAGTAAACAGCTCGATGCCTTCTGTTGTTAGATTCTCGGCGAAAACACCTGGTTCCAAATCGGTTACGCCCAGTTGCCGTATCTTTTCAAAGCTCTCATAGCCCAAGAGGCTCACTTGACGATGCCAGTCTCCGGCATGGGCATCGCCCTGCAGACCGCTGTCCACCGCAAAATACCCTTTGGCAATAGGAACCTTGATTTCTCCTTTTTTCTCGCTGCGATTCACCGCCAACACGGCAGCTGGTTTTTTCGCCATAGGCTGCCCGCATTCTTGGGCATCGCCGCGCAAAATTCCCAGCCCATGAGACAAAGCCGGGGTAATGGCTTCCAATGACTCTTTCACGCCTTTCACGCTGCCAGGCAGATTGATAATCAACGTCTTGCCCCGAATACCAGCTACCGCCCGTGAAAGCATCGCTTGCGGCGTTTTCTGCATGCCGTAGAACCTCATGGCCTCCGGGATGCCTGGAGTAAGCTTTTCCACAACTGACAGCGTCGCTTCCGGCGTAACATCCCGCTCGGAAAAACCAGTCCCGCCCGAAGTAACCAGCAAAGGCGGCGCTATTTCATCACAAATATAGCAAAGTTCCCGAACAATTTCATCTTTTTCATCAGGGATCATTTTATAATACACAACCGGATACTGCTCGCCTAATACTTCATGAACCGCAGGGCCGCTCAGATCCTGCCGCTCGCCGCGCGCGCCCTTGTCACTCAAAACCAGAACCGCCATTGCATAGGATTTCATCCTCAGCGCCTCCTTACAGCACGTTCATTTTCTTCAATATCTCCAGGCTAATCTCCCTGGCCTTACCGCCTATAGCCCCATCCGCTCCCTCAATATTGGTTGCAAACACATAGGTTTCTCCCTGTTTTTTCACCAAGCCAACAAACCAGCCCAACGTCCAATGTCCTTCTTGCAGCCGCGAACCTGTTTTCCCCATAAGGGTAACGCCGTTTCTCTCTGCCACGGTGATATTCTTATAGACAATGGCCCGCGTTTCTTGCGAAAATGGCAGCTCATCCCGCTCTAAGCGCGTCAAAAACCGCACTTGCTCTTGGGCTGATATCTGCAAAGAAGAACCAAGCCAAAATTGCGTCAGCCCGCCTGAAATGTCTGCATTGCCATAGTCTATATCTTGCAAATATCTCTGCATTCTTGCAGCGCCGATATCGCTCGCCAATTCTCGAAAATACCAGACAACCGATTCTTTCGTAGCCGACGCCAACGTATGGTCGTGATTCCAATAGGGAAAATCATAACGGGTCCCATCCCATTTTTTCAAGGTAAATACGTCTTCCTTGTCCACGGCTCCCGTTTCCAGTCCAATCAAAGAATTCGGTATCTTGAAGGTTGAGCAGGGAGACAATCGCTTACGACTCTGCTCTTCATTATAAACAGTATACCGCTCCGCCTCCAAGTCATATAACACAAAAGTCCCGGAAAATCCTTGAAAATATTTTGCTAAGTCCTCATGCGTCTCGTTAGGAGCGGCCAAAGCCTGCCCCAAAACCATTCCCTGCCAAAGAACCAGCCACAACAATACCTTATACCCATATTTCATGCATACTCCCCCTTTCGTATGCACTCATTGTACAAGCGGCTCTTGCTGCAAACCATAACAGCCACCTATTGCTTTCCTAAAGTAATCCTGACAGATTTCTTACGCTAAAATTTTTTGATACCCTACAATATCTAAGTATTGCCCGAATTTAAGGCCTACCTCTTTATAGTGAGCGCATCGAAAATAGCCGTTTCGTTCTACTAGGCGAATGCTTTTTTCATTTTCGCCGCAAATCGTAGCTACCAGCACATGAATACCTTGCTTTCGAGCATATTGTTCTAAATGCTGCAGGCCCAAACTTCCCAGCCCGCCGCCAATGCAGCCTGGTTTCAAATACACGGTCACTTCCGCCGTCGTATCATAGGCTTCTCTTTTTTTATGCTGCGTCAACAACACATAGCCGCAAAGTTCTTCCTCGCGAAAAATGACAAAGGTTTTATATTTTTCATTTTCAAAAAATACAATTTCTCGCATATCCTCCCGCGTCAGCGGCCGTGCATGAAAGGTCGCCGTCGTATGGAGCACATAATGCAGATAAATATCCCGCACCGCGTCCAAGTATTCTTCCTGCATTTCCCGAAAAACAACGTCCGCCATTTCCATTACCTCTTCTCCGCCTCATTTTCATACTATCTTTCTGGACATCTTGCCGGATTCCTGCTCTCAAACATTTCCAGCAGGAACTAACCGCATCTGGCGCGAAATGCTATACACTATTATGCACAAATAGGAGGAAGCATTATGCCACAATTGATATTTAAAGGCCTGCCCGGCAAAGACGTCCAAGCCTTCAGCACCGCCCTAGTCGATGAACTAGCGCAAATCATCGATTGCCCCCGAGATTACTTTACTTTGGAAGTTCCGGCTTCAACCTATTATTTTGACGGCCAGCGAACAGTTGCAACGCCTTTAGTGCAAGTTAATTGGTTTGAACGCGGTCAGGACGTGCAAGACCGTACCGCCGAGGCGATTACCCGCCACATACGCCTAGCCGGCCACACCCAAGTCGATGTGTTCTTTATCCCCTTGCAGGAGCTTCGGTACTATGAAAACGGCGTTCATTTCTAGAAACGAAGACCGGAACGGTAACAGGAGTAAAGGGAGTAGATGGAGGGGACGAAAGAGGGCTACGACGTCTAACGTTTTATTTATCAACAAAGGACCGTGCTCAAAAAGCACGGCCCTTTATTTTAGAGCAAACCCTCCCTTTACTCCCTCTACTCTTGTTCAAATATCACTGTTCCAAACAGCCTTCACCTTCACCGCAGCAGCGGCAGGCTGCCTGTCAGCTTGTTCACTTTTTTCTTGGGGCCGTACATGCAGACACCCAGATAAAAAAGCTCTTCCGCAGACAATTGAGCCAAGCTCCGTATATATTGCTCATAGTTCAGGCAGCGCTGGGCCGCTTCACTAAAATCAATAGCCGCTACTTCTGCGAAAGCCGGTTCAAACATGGCCTCGCGGATTTCTTTTACCTGCTCCCGGCTTGCACTCAAAATAGGAATGGTTTGCGCTGTAATGCCCAAATGCAAGTTCCCGTCGGCATCGGCAATGTCGCCGCCGACAATATCCTCCTGGTAGATTTTGCTGAGACTGATGCCCAGCACTGCCGCGGTATTGGCCACTAGGCCCAGCGGCAAATCACGATTGATTACCATGACAAGTTTCACGTTATCGCTCCTCTTTTTTCTTCTATTCTAACGTGAAACCACCGCCCTGTATTGTAAAATATTGAGGTCAAATGCCTTTTTGATATTTTTCCGGCGTAATGCCTGTATAGCTTTTAAAAGTTTTACTAAAATGGCTCTGGTCGTAAAACCCCGCCTCCTGGGCCACCTCCGCCGGTTCCTTGCGTTTCCCTAATTCTCGTTTGGCAAAATTAATGCGCAGCACCATCTGATACATGTGCGGCGGGATCTTGAAAGCTTCTTTAAAAAGACGGAGCAGGTGAAATTTATTTAAGTCGGAAACCGCCCCCAACTCTTCCAAGGTAACCTTTGCCGCAAAGTGGTTTTGCAAATACTCTTTGACCTGCTTCAAGCGCGGCCGTTCCTCGCCAGGCCGTTGCAGCCACATTTTCTTGTCTCCCTGCTGCAGTCCGTCAAACAGGTCGATCAGCACCGCTTCTTTGGCCAGCGGCGTCTCCGTCCCCTGCAGCCGCTGCAACCGCCGTTCCAAGCGCTGCACTGCTCTAGGCGAAACCGTCTTTAATATCGGCTGCGTCCATATAGTTCCGGGCCGCTCTGCTGCCAACGCTTGCACCCAATCTGCCGCCACAAACAACATGCGGTAATTCCAGCATCCTGACTCCACCGGCTTACAGGCGTGCATACATCCCGGAGGCAATAAGAGCATCGTCTGTGGTGCAATATCTTCATGACCGCCTTCGCACCAAAAAGAACTACCCCCGGCAACAACGAGCCCTAGGGAGTATTCCTCATGGGCATGCTTTTTGTAAGCAACACCGTATTCCTGACACAGCTTCAGTTCAAAAAACGGCAGCGCCTCGTCCCGATAGAATCCAATACCTGTCATGCTTTATGCCTCCTTCCTGTTTTTGGCACTCAATGCAAAACATTTAACATAAGAAAAACCGCTGCGCGGTCCTTAGAAAAGAACGTCACACAGAACAGCGAAAATATTGAACAAGAGAACCGGAGTCGCGAGAGGGTTCGACTGAGGATTACGGAATTTAACAGGAATAGATGGAGTAAAGCAAGGGATCACTGAGGCTGCGGCGGCCGTGATTGTATTTGAGACTTTTATTGGAGCAAGGCGGTCCGCAGGACGTAAAAACAGGGTAAGGCGGATAACAGTTTCGCCTGTTTGAGCGCAGCGAGTTAAGAAACTGCCTCCTTAGCCTGTTTTTGCGAGACGCGCGCAAATCTTGTCTCAAATACAGTTATGCCGCCGTTTATACAGAAGCTCCCAGCCCTTGATAACTCCAGGTTTTTCATCCGTAAAAACTTATAA
>MTLD01000055.1_pt6 | contig 79360 bp, 75 predicted proteins | sample 1982471 | NCBI WGS metagenome assembly MTLD01 (sample SAMN05712604, study PRJNA340218) | biofilm metagenome | isolation source: sample SPM anode biofilm adapted to -50 mV | place: USA | collected 2012-02-03
CCCGCCAGGGGGGAGGGAACGTTTTTGACTTTTGCAAGAGACTCAGCAGTAAACGGGAATGAGAATATACTCCTCGTCACTCATGTGCAACAGACGTGCATGAAACAATCTTGTCTTTTTATCAGACACACGATGTACGTCAAAGGTTACAGATCTATTTTTTGACGGGCGAGCAACGATGGTGATGTCCGCATGATCCCTGCGATCTTTTTATAATTTTTTGCATATGGATGAAAACAGGATAAAATTAATCGATTGAAATTTCACTACATTGGGCTGCGCAACAAGGAGAGAACATGCCGACGATTTTTGAATGTGTCCGTAGTAATTCAAGCCTGAAAATATTTGCGGGTCTGCTTGAAAAAACCGATTTTGCGGCTTTCCTGGACGAAATGGGAGAATACACGCTTTTTGCTCCCAATGACGACGCATTTCAAAGAATGGATATTGAAAAAACGCTTGATGACCCGCAAAACTTGATGGCAACCCTCAAATATCACCTGGTTTCCGGAAAACGCACGGCTGCTGAAATCGGTGCGCTGGGTTCACTTGACACCGAATACGGCAAGGCGCTGACGATTGAGCCAGAGGAAGGCGTACCGCTGATCGATAACGCGCAGTTCGTCACCACTGATATTGAATGCTCAAACGGAATAATTCATATTATCAACAATGTTTTTCAGCCTCGGCTGTCAGGATGGTATCGCGAAGATTTGTCGTAATTATCTGATCTGATTTGGTTTGCCCTCTCGGTTGATCCCGGTACCTTGTAACTCACATTTTTTTCAGTAATGTCCGGTTTGGTAATTGCAACAGAGTTAAAACCCTGCCTTATCCCCTCACCCGGCCTTCGGCCACCCTCTCCCGGTGGGAGAGGGGTTGATTAGTATCCCTTCTCCCTAAGGGAGAAGGTGCCCCGGAGGGGCGGATGAGGGGGATTTTGATTTGCAGCAAAAACCTAACCGGACATCGCTAACATTTTTTTCATCTTATTGATTACAGGCTGCCTTCGGTGTAGTATCGTTTCTCAAATCAAGCACCAGGGAGACTTGCATGTTCGTGGCGCAAAATTTCTATCGTCTCGCCGTTGCCTGCTGGCTGGGCGGCTCCGCGCTGTTTACCTTTATTCTGACACCGATTATTTTCAAGTCGTATAATCGCGATGTTGCCGGCGGAATTGTGGGAGTTCTCTTTCCCGGTTATTTCCGCTGGGGGTTGATCTGTGGGGGCGTGGCTCTGGCTTGCCTCGTCATTGCCAAGGGACGTCAGCCTCTGATTGCCGGAGCCGTAATAATTGCCATGATGGCAATTACGGCGACGCAGGCGTTTGTGATCGAGCCAAAGGCCGCCGAACTGAAAAAGTCTATTTCATCCTTTGAAACCACCCCTCCCGATCATCCGCAACGCGCCGCGTTTCGAAAGCTCCACGGCGTTTCCGCCGTCGGTAACCTGGCGGTTATTGGCGGCGGAATCGTACTTGTTGCGCTTTTTTGAAAAACGGCGCGTCAGGTTCCTACGGGACATTACAATGAACAAAATGGAGGAAATGAGTATGCAGAACATTGGATTTATCGGTCTTGGCATCATGGGAGCTCCCATGGCGGCAAACCTTATCAAAGCCGGTTTCAAGCTGACAGTATGGAACCGGACGCCGGATAAATGTAACGCACTGACGGCGATGGGGGCTGTAAAGGCGGCTTCTCCACGGCAGGTGGTGGAAATGTCGGACATTACCATTGCCATGCTTGCCGATCCGGCGGCGGCTGAGGCTGTCTGTCTGGGAAATGACGGTGTCGTGGCAGGAATCAAACCGGGCAAGGGCTACGTGGATATGTCCACGGTTTCACCGGAAACTTCTCAGGCGTTGGCCGTTGCTGTGCGCAACGCCGGTGGCCTGTTTCTCGAGGCTCCTGTTTCAGGCAGCAAGAAACCTGCTGAAGACGGTACTCTGGTTATCCTGGCGGCCGGAGATCGGGAACTTTTTGATCAGTCCCAATCCGCGCTTGCGGCGATGGGTAAAAAAGTACTGTTTCTCGGCGAAGTGGGGCAGGGCGCCCGCATGAAGCTGGTGGTCAACATGGTTATGGGCGGGATGATGACCATGTTGTGCGAGGGGCTGGCATTGGGCGACAGGGCAGGGCTGGAGGCAGCCGATGTCCTTGATGTGCTTGATTCGGGGGCAATGACGAATCCGATGTTCAAATTGAAGGGGCCGCAAATCGTTCAGGGAGCATTCCCTACCGCATTTCCTCTCAAGCATATGCAAAAGGATCTGCGCCTTGCACTGAACCTGGCTAATCAACTGGGGCAGGCGTTGCATACCACCGCTTCGGCAAATGAACTTTATAAGACTGCCTTGGGGATGGGGCTGGGAGACAGTGATTTTTCGGCTGTCAATCGGGCCATTGATCTCAAGGGAAAATAACTTCCTTGAAAGGGAGCTTTTAGTTCTACTTAGTCAGATTGACTTTGGCAGCAGTGTTTGCTCACCCCCCATCCCCCTCCCAGCCTCCCCCTTGAAGGGGGAGGAGCTTTACAGTTTCCTTTCCTTGAAGAGAGAGGAGTCTTAAAGTTCCCTCCCTTTCAAGGGGAGGGTTAGGGTGGGGATGGGGTTAAGCTGGTAATGTAACTGACTAGAGTAAGACAAAAGTTTGTATTCCGTCCCAATGGCGCTTTCAAATTTGCTTTCCAGGCGTTATTGGGGGCAGTAGTTGGAAAAAGAGGGAAACAAAAATTCGCTTCAGTTGCCGGACTGCGTAGTATCAGCCGTTTTTTCCTGCGACTTCCCCGACGCAATTCCAATCAGTAAACGATACGGCCCCGGAACGCCTGTTGGGATAAAGGCCACCCTGTCACCCGGATTGATGCGATGGTCAAGGGAGTATACCAGGTGATTCACGAAGATGGCCTCAACCTTTTCCAAGGGAAGTTCCAATTCTTGGGCGAGTTCAAGTCCTGTGCAGCCCGATGGCGGGATCGTTACGTTGACCGTTGACTCCAGGCCATGTTCTTTTCTGTAGGTATGGAGACATCCAAACATCCGCACCGTTGTGTTTGTCTGCATGCACATGACTCGCTCCTTTTAATATTTAGGTGAGCCTCTTGCAAAAGTCCTTTTTTGTCATTCCCGAAACGGTTTTAGTCGGGAATCCAGCTTGTAGCGAATTGAAATCATGGATGCCCGATAAAAGAATTCGGGCATGACAGATACTTTGGCAAGAGCTTCAAGTGAAACGTCGATACCGGAAAGATACCACGGTTTTCAAGCAGTGTATACTTCCGGACGTTGCTTTTTACAGTAAGTCAAAATCCCCCTCATCCGCCCCTTCGGGGCACTTTCTCCCTTGGGGAGAAGGGATAATCATCAACCCCTCTTCCACCGGGAGAGGGTGGCCGAAGGCCGGTGAGGGGATAAGGCAGGGGTTTAACTCTCATGCAATTACAAAACTGGACATTGCCGGATATTACTGTAATTCAAAAAGAAGTTGAGCAAATTTTGCCGCACATCCGTTCGGTGCGGCGTCATCTGCATGCTCATCCGGAACTGTCACTGCGCGAGTATACTACCGCGCTCTTTATCAGGTCGCAGCTTGAATCTCCGGAGATTATGCTGCTGCCGCCGTTTCTGGACACGGATGTGGTGGCGTTGATTCATGGCTCGCAACCCGGCAAGAACGTTACATTGCGGGCAGATATTGACGCGCTGCCCATGCAGGAGGCGTCAAGCGGCCTTTACCGTTCGCTTTTTGAAAATATTATGCATGCGTGCGGGCATGATGGTCATACTGCCATGCTGATCGGGGCTGCTCTGGTGCTTGAACGGCTGAAAGGCTCTTTTTGCGGTTCGGTCAGATGCGTTTTCCAGCCGGGCGAGGAAATCGTTGCTGCGGGAAAGAGTCTTGTGGAGGCCGGGGCGCTGAACGATCCCGAACCGGACGCGGTAGTGGCCCTGCATGCCTGGGCAGGGCATCCGGTTGGTATGATCGGCTCAAAACCGGGCGTTATGATGGCTGCCGCTGATATATTCAGTATCACCATCAAGGGGAAGGGCGGTCATGGCTCACGGCCGGAGCGTACGATTGATCCGATTCTGACGGCAACACGGGTGATCAACAACCTGTACGCCATTCCTTCCCGTCTAATCGGCGCATTGGAACCGGTGGTGATAAGTGTTTCCAGTATTCATGGCGGTTCAAACGCCAACATTATTCCCGATGAGGTTGTTTTGGAAGGGTCGGTGCGCTATTTGTCCTTGCAAAGCGGCGAGCGCTTGCCCGGGCTGTTTGAGCAGGCCATTAAAACGGAATGCGACTACGTTGGCGCTTCCTATTACCTCGACTATAAACGGCCGTATATTCCGACGAAGAATACTCCGCATATTGTCGATGCCTGCAAGGATGTGGTGCAAAGCTGTTTGGGGGAGGCGTCGTGGGCGGATATTGCTGATGCGTCCATGGGGGCTGAGGATTTCTCGTTTTACATAGACAGGTATCCGGGAGCCATGTTCTTCATCGGCATGGGCGAGGGATGCCCCCAACTTCACAGTAACGACTTTGATTTCAACGACGAAGCCCTGAGAAGCGGCATCATGTTTCTGGTGCTTTCCACATTGAGACTGCTTCGACGGTAAGTATCTGCCTACCGCTGGTTATTCATCGATAGAAGAATCCACTTTTTAGATTAATCCTACTTTGTTAGATTGGTTTTTCACCCCATCCCCACCCTAACCCTCCCCTTGAAGGGGAGGGGATTTTAAGGCTCCTCCCCCTTCAAGGGGGAGGCTGGGAGGGGGATGGGGTGAAGAATGTCGCAATGCTGTTGCAATGTAACGAAGTAGAATTAAATTAAATATTTATGGCAAATGTTTCCAGCATCCAGCGGGCGATACTGCGACTGCCGCCGGATGTGGAGGGAATCGCATCACCGGTAAGCCAGTGAGCTTCGATAACTTCCACGCCGTCGGGTGTCGGCTCGCCACCGGCATAGTCGGCCAGAAACGCGATCATTTGCTGGCTGGGGAAAGGCCAGTTCTGGCTTCCCAGATAACGGATGTTGGTGATCTTCAGGCCGACTTCCTCCCTTACTTCCCGCCTGACGCATTCTTCGAGAGACTCGCCGAAATCGACGAATCCGGCTATGGGGCTGAAACGTCCCGCTACTGCCCCAGCCTTGCGGATAAGCATGAATTTGTCGTCTCGTTTTACCAGAACGATTACGCAGGGGTGGATATGGGGGAAGTGGATTTCGCGGCATAATCCGCAGCGCTTGCCCCACGTGGCCGGAATTCTCGACATCTCTCCTCCGCAGACGGAACAGAAACGGCTGCGCCGTTCCCAGTGGAGAATCTGGCTGGCGCGCCCTGCAAGGGTGGCAAGCCGCTCGTCGAGGCGGTGATCAGGACCGAAGAAGGGGAGCGCCTCATATCCCGATGGCAAGGTGTTGTCGTTGGAAATCCGAACGGTGCGCAACGGTTTTTCCTGCCACAGGCCGATTCCCAGGGGGGCGGCGTCCGGCAGGATACCCTCGGGAAGAGGTCCGTAGGGAAGCTCCGGGCTGCCGGAGGCGGTGGTTACCAACAGCGTTTGTCCCTGGAGAATTATCCAGAATCCCGGAGTGTCGAGCGGCACGGCGTCGGGGGGGAGCGGGGAGAACCAGGTTTTGATGGCCTTGGCGTTATACGGCAGATCGCCCGTGTCTTTTTTTGCGGTACATTTTGAAGCGGTAGTCATGATAACCTCGTAGCAGGTAGAATGTAGTACTTTTATCGCATCTGATTTCGTAGTGGATTTCAATGAGGGATAATTACCGTTTTTGCCGAAAAGATCAATAGTCAGTTTGTGTTGCCGGGAGCATGGCCTGGGCTGCAGGAAGGTTTTTTCTCTTTATATCGCCCCAAAAAGCAACACTGGTATTTTTTTTGCCTGTGTCGAGATTCGGGATGTCTGTTTCACCCGTCTATTCGATAGTGTCCCGGCGGTGCCGGATCACGCTGTTCTCAAGCTCGACTTCGCGGATGATTTTCTCAGCTTCATCGCTTGTCAGGCCGACACTCGGCTTGTTGCCCATCCAGTGGGTGAATTCATTGCCGGGCGGATTCAACGGTTCGGGGAGCAGCGGTCCCCGGATGTGACGCCCATTGAGATAGAGAACGGCATGATACGTTCCCTCGTCCTTGACGATGGCGAATTCGGCTTTCATGCCGTTGTTGAGGATTTTAGTCAGCACAATACGTTTGAAAAGCATTGGTGGGGCCTCCCGGATCGGTACAAGCTCTCATGTATATAAAATTCTGCCTGCAATACACTGTAAAATCAACCAGGAATATAGAGGTTAGCTGTGACTCCATCATCCCGTAACCATGTTATGACCAACATGCTTGACACCCTTTGCGACACCTATCTGCACGGCAAGGAAGAGGCGGTGCGTTTGGCGCTGATCGCTCTTCTGTCCGGCGGACATATCCTGATCGAGGATCTGCCGGGTTTGGGCAAGACCACCATTGCGCTGGCTCTGGCCGGAGCATTGGGGCTTTCCTTTGGCCGCGTGCAGTGCACCAGCGATCTCTTGCCTTCGGATATTACCGGCCTCTCGGTTTTCAACCGCGAAGAAGGGCGGTTCAACTTCATGCCGGGGCCGATTTTCAATAATATCGTACTGCTCGACGAAATCAACCGGGCCATGCCCCGGACCCAGAGCGCCATGCTGGAGGCCATGGAGGAACGGCGGGTAACGGTGGAAGGGGTGACCCATGCCTTGCCTGACCCGTTCATGGTCTTTGCCACGCAGAATCCGTCCGACCAGAGCGGAACGTTTCTGCTGCCCGAATCCCAGCTCGATCGTTTCCTGATCTGCACCGGCATAGGCTATCCGCCGGGACATCTTGAAAAGCGCATCATTGCCGGTGGCGGTATCCGCGAGAAAATCGGCGGCATCCAACCGCTTGCAACATCCGCGCATATTCTGGAAGCGCGGCGTCTGGTGGCGGATGAGACCTATCTTTCCGAGAAGGTAACCAACTATATTTATGAAATTGTGTCAGCCTCGCGCAGCCATACCATGATCAGGACCGGTCTCTCCACTCGCGCCGCCATAAATCTTGCACAGGCGGCGAAGGCGGCGGCTTTTCTTGAGGGACGTGATTTTGTAGCTCCCGAAGATGTTAAAGGGGTGGCAGTAGCGGTCTGCGCCCACCGGCTGGTTATGCGCATGGACCATGATACCGCTGACAGGGGAGAAGTGCTACGCGAACTGATCGCCGGCATAGCGCTGCCTTTGGTCTGAAAATAACCAAAGCCGGAGCATTGTATATCGCCATTACGCTTTTATTGGTATTTTCCGCCGTCAACACGGGAAATAACCTGCTCTTTCTGGTGGTGTCCGGTCTTTTGGCCTTCATGTCGGTTACCGGAATAGTCGGCATGCTCAACCTCAAACGTCTGACTCCCGAACTGTTGCCGCCGGAGGAGGTGTTTGCCGGCAGCGTGACCCCATTTCGCCTAACGGTACATAATGCCAAACGTTTTTTGCCTTCCTTCCTGATTCGGCTGGAGTGCCCCGGCGGGCAGGTTGCCACTATTCCGCTGGTCCCGCGGCAGGGAACAGCTTGCGCTACCATCGGGCTTACCTTCCTGGAACGGGGACACATGAGTATTGCGCACGTCACGGTCAGTTCTCCCTTTCCGGTCAATTTTTTCAATCGATACTGGACGTTTGCGTTGGATACTTCTTTTGTGGTTTTTCCGAAGCTGTTGCCGGGCGCTGCTTTTGGCGATGCCGATGGGGCGCAGCGATTGGGGAATAGTATCCGGCTTGCCCAAGGGCTGGATGGCGAACTGGAACGTATTTCCGGCTATTCCGGCGGCGAACCGCTCAAGATGATCCATTGGAAGCTCTCTGCCCGTAGCGATGAACTGCTGGTCAAGGAATTCGGAAGACAGGCCATGCAGCCTTTGATCATTGATGTGGAGAATCAGCCGGGGCACACCCTGGAGGAACGGCTTTCAATGGCCGCCTGGCAGGTAAAGCGTTGGGTTGCGCTGCGTCCCGTCGGGTTGAAACTGTCTGGACGCACCATTCCGGCCGAAATGGGCCAGCGGCATGGCGTTCATCTTTTAACGGAGCTTGCGCTGTATGGCCTCGATTAGCTCGTTGATAGCGGCATTCTCCTACGCTGCCGCCTTGTGCGGGATCGTGCCGCTTTTTCCCTGGTTGGCCGCGTTTCCGCGCTTGTTGCTGGTGGTCGGCATGGCTGCCGGCATCTGGCAGAGTCTTCGCGGCGCTTGGCCATTGAAAAATTGGTTGTTGAATGTCTCGGTTGTTCCGGTTTTTCTTTTCTATGCGGCCCGGTTCAACGCTTCCAATGTAATCCAGCCGGTGGTGAACATGCTGGCCGTTATGCTGGCCGTTCGCCTGATGGGTGAGAAAAATGTCCGTCATTATATGCAAATGCAGGTTCTTTCACTCTTTTGCCTGGCGGCGTCTTCATTGTTTGATTTGAGTCCCCTGTTTCTGGCGTATTTGGCGTTATTGTTGTTTTTGGTGGCGATGTTGCTGGTACTGCTGACTTTTTTTGCTCAGGATAGCCGCATGGCGCTATCGCGCAACGACGTGCGCCGGGTAATGTCGGTGGGCCTGTTTATGCCGCTCATATCGATTCCCCTCCTGATTTTTTTCTTTTTTCTGCTGCCTCGCACCCCGATACCGCTCTGGAACATTTCGGGCGCGCCGGCTTCCAGAACAAGCGGCTTTTCCGATAAAGTTGAACCGGGATTCAGCCAGAGCATGAGCGAATCGTCGGCGCTCGCGTTTCGGGCCGAACTGCCCCGACAGCCGCTTGGGCAGCTTTACTGGCGCGGTACGGTTTTCAACCGCTTTGAGGGAACTCGCTGGGTACGGGATGGCGCGATTCCGAAGGAACGGTTGATATACGGCCCTGCGCGCATCTCTCAAAGCATCTACCTTGAACCGAGTCTTTCACGTTCTCTGATTGCGCTGGATGCCCCGGTATCTACCACAGCCTCCCGTGCTCGATCCACTATGGATGGTACGATTGAAACCCTCTTCTCAAGCAATAAACGTATAATCTATAAAGCTGATTCGGCTGTCGGCGATTTTTTGCCGGTGAGAGGGGGCATTAATCGCAACTTCTACCTGCAACTTCCCGTCAGTATTCCGGCCCGCATCAGTCAACTGGCCGAAAACATCCGTAGGCAGGCCGACAGTGATAGCCGCAGATTGGAGCTTCTGGAACAGTTCTTTCGCAATGGGGACTACCGTTACACCATGCAAGGGCTGCCGACCGGTGATCATGCTCTGGAGCAGTTTCTCTTTGAAAAGAAACGGGGGCATTGCGAATTCTTTGCCTCAGCCTTTGCTGTCCTAGCCCGTTCTGCCGGTATTCCGGCCCGGTTGGTTGGGGGGTATCTGGGGGGAGAGTATAATGATCTCGGTGGTTATTACGTGGTAACCGACAGCATGGCCCATGTGTGGGTGGAGGCATATATTGACGGCAAGGGATGGCTACGCATCGATCCCAGCGGTTTTGCCCGCAATGCCGGCGCAGTGTGGGGCGATTCCCGGCGGATCGGTGTCATGCAGCGTCTGCGTATGCTACTTGATTTCGCTGAATATTCCTGGAATCGTTCCGTAATTACCTATGATTTTGAGCGTCAGGCCGATGCAGCCCGTGGCGCTGTTGTCCGTTTGCAGACACTGACATTCAAGCGGATGTGGAAAACGTTGCTCGTACCGTTTGCAGTGTTGATATTCATATCGTTTGCGGTTTTTGTGTTGGCAAAGCGAGGGATTCTATTCCCCTCGCATGAAGAACGGATACTGCGCAGATTTTATCGTCAATTGGATAGGGAATGCGGCTTGCGGATACCGTTCGGCCGACAGGGATTATTCGAGCTTGCAGCGTTGAGCGGCAATGAACGGGCAGGGCAATTTGCAGCAATCTATGCCGGAGCCCTGTACCGGGATAGAGCGTTAACGGACGACGAATATGAACAACTGCGACAACTCCTAAAGGCAGGCTTTGCGACACCTCGTTCAACCCTTCATTCTGAATAGAGTTTTTTATTTGGTCCGGCCGGACTCCATAACGTTCCCTCCCCGTTTTTGCCGCGATTAAAGCCACTTATCATTTTGGGGTGAATTCCGGCAATTCCTAATATTATTTATCTTTACTCCAGGATTCATTTTTTGTATAGTGCGTCAAATTTTTTGTCACACGGGAAATAATACATAACATATTAAAATAATTGAACAACATGTTATATTAAACTGTTGATTACAAACACAAAAGGAGAAGTGGTAATGAGTGAAAGTGAAGTGAAGTTGGGTAACCCCGCGGTTGTAGGTCTTGCTGGATTTGGTTTGACGACGTTTGTTCTGCAGTTGCATAATCTTGGGGTATGCGGCTTGGCTCCCGTTATCTGGCTTGGGCTCTGTTTCGGCGGAACCGCCCAGTTGATAGCTGGTCTTATGGAGTTCAAGAAAAACAACAATTTCGGCTTTTGCGCGTTTACCGGTTATGGCGCATTCTGGATTTCGCTGTGCCTGATGCTGCTTTTCGGCAAGAATGCCGAACTGGTCAAAGCCTATCCACTGCTGAAGTTCAGCGAAGTTGACCTGGGCATGTATCTGGTCGCCTGGACCATCTTCACGTTTATTCTCTTCATCGCTTCCATGAAACATCATGGCGCTCTCGCGTTAACTTTTTTTACTCTGCTGCTGGGCTTCATCGGTCTGGATCTCAAGGAGTTGGCCGGTATGGCGGCCGCCGGAACCTTTGCAAGCTACGATCTTCTGGTTTGCGCTTTCCTGGCTCTGTATCTCATGGCGGTTTCCATCTATGCCGAGTCAGGGATCAAGCTTCCTGTTGGAAAGCCTTGGATCTGAATTTACGTTACCGGTTCTGAAACCATGATTGACTCCGGGGTTATGTGGAAACACATAACCCCGGTTTTCGTTTTGGGGACGATTTTTTTGAGAAAACAGCAGGGAATTATTTTGGGTGTTTGCCGAATGAATGATAGAGTGGGCGAAAATACGCTGACGCACTGGAGAGCAAGAGCATTTGAAAGCAATAGTTATTATTCCCACCTACAATGAACGTGACAATATCGTTCGCCTGGCCGGTGAAATACTGAAGCAACACCCGGCGCTGCATATTCTGATTGTTGATGACAACTCGCCTGACGGCACCGGAAAAATTGCCGATGAATTGGCGGCGGCGGAGAAAAGAATCCGAGTTATTCACCGAAGCGGCAAGCTTGGTCTGGGGTCGGCTTATCGTGACGGATTCAGGGCCGCCCTGGAGATGGACGCTGACTACCTGATCGAGATGGATGCTGATTTTTCCCACGACCCGGCCGTATTGCCGGTTTTTCTCGAAACCATACAGGGATGTGATCTTGTTATCGGTTCGCGTTACCTGAATGGGGTCAGTGTGGTGAACTGGCCGATTCGTCGGCTGATACTCAGCTATTTTGCGAGCGTCTACACCCGTTGTGTTACCGGGCTGGCCATCAGGGACTGCACCAGCGGCTTCAAGTGTTTCAGCCGCGCGGCCATCAAGGCGATCGACCTGGATCGTGTTAGATCCGACGGCTACTCGTTTCAGATTGAAATGAATTACCGGTGTAAGGAAAAGGGATTCAGGATTGTGGAAGTCCCGATTATCTTCATCGACCGCCATGCCGGGACTTCCAAAATGTCAAAGAGGATAGTGCGTGAGGCGGTTGTCATGGTATGGAAACTTAAATTGGGTACGATATTTTCCCGCCTGAGAGGAATAGGGGAAGTATGAGTCACGATATGTGGGCGCTTGTTCTTTTGACCGGCCTGTGGGGATGGATACTATCAACCCTGGTTTTTATTTTTCAGGCATTTCCGTCACGTGACACGTTTGCTTTCCGGCCCGCTTTGAAGTGGGGCGTGTGCAGCATTGTGTCATTTGCGGCCTGGATCGCCGGACTGCTTAAAACCTGATCAACTGCTTTGCTAACGGGGGGCGGGGGCTGTCTCCATAACTACCGTTACAAGGAGGAATCAAGCAGGTTAACATACGTGTTCCGTTTGCTTTGTTTATTGTTTTTGTATTTTACTTGAAGCCTCCCTGTGCTATATTTATACGCTATGGCGCTTTATACCTGCAAACTCGGCTCATCAGACGGAAAGATCCTGTATCGGGATTTTGAAGCTTCCGAGCCGGGAGTACTCCATAAAAGCCTTGAAGAACAAGGTTTTTTTGTTTTTGAGGTCAAGAAAAAGTCCTTTCAGTTCCTTTTTGACAAGCGTATCGGACGCCGAAACATCGATAGCCGTTCCCTGCTGACTTTTAACCAGGAATTACTAGTGCTGATCAAGGCCGGCATGCCGATCATGCAGGTTCTCGATACTATTCTCGAACGCCATGACAGCGGCAAGCTTGCCGAGGTCTTGAACCAGGTGCGTGAGGATGTAAAGGGAGGCGCGGCTCTGTCCGCCGCTCTTGAAAGGCATGGCCGTTTATTTCCCCCCCTGTATATTGCTTCCATCCGGGCCGGGGAGCGCACCGGCGACCTGGTCAACACTATCCGGCGGTATATTCAGTATCTCAAACGGGTTGGTGACATCCGCAAGAAGGTAATTGCGGCCATGTTCTATCCTGCTATTATTGTTATAGTCGCTTTTTGCGCTGTAACGCTGCTGCTGATATATGTCGTTCCCTCTTTTAGCCAGATATATGCCGACGCAGGTTCGCAATTGCCGCTTCCTACGCAGATTTTGATTGCCTTCACGACGTTTTTGCGGCGCTTTATTCTGGTTGGCATTGCATTACTTGCCGGCGCCGTAGTTTCATTCCGTTCCTGGGCGGCGACGGAAGAGGGCAGATTCATCGTTGATCGCTTCAAACTCAGAGTGCCCTTATTGGGAAACATCTATATGAAGTATTCGGTGGCAGGTTTTACCCGGACCTTGTCAACCGTGCTGGGGAGCGGTATTCCGATCATCGAATCGTTGCGCATGTCAATCGGCACGCTCAACAATGTCTATATGGAAAAACGGCTCTTTGAGGCGGTCAGATTCGTTGAAGAGGGTGGGACCCTATCCGCAGCGTTTGAGCGGATCGCGATCATGCCTCCCCTGGCCCTGCGTATGCTGGGGGTTGGCGAATCCACCGGCGCCTTGGAAGATATGCTGTCGGATATCTCCGACTACCTGGAAGAAGAACTGGAGGAACGCATGCACATCTTGACAACGGCTATTGAGCCGGCGGTCATGATCGTCATGGGGCTTATTATCGGGGTTATCATTCTTACCATGTATCTACCGATTTTCAAAATCGCTGGTACGGTCAGCTAATATTATGTCCAGGTCATCCAGACGTAGAAATATCGGAACAATCCTCATAGAGCGAGGCTGCCTTTCGGCAGAGCAGCTTCCCCTGGTGGTGGGCCAGCTTGGAACCACCCGACAACGTTTTGGCGAGATATGCGTCCGGGAAGGGTTTGTAAACGAGCAGGATGTGGCCCTTGCGCTGGCCGAGCAGTTCGGGCTGGAGTATGTGGATCTGAGCGCCTTCAAGATGAATGACGAATTGCTCAATACGCTGCCTACCGATGCCATATACCGCTTCCGTTTCGTACCGCTGGAGATGACGGACGGCACACTGTCCGTTGCCATTTCCGATCCCACCGATGTTGTCCGGCTGGATGAGCTTGAACTTCTGTTGGCTTGCCCGCTCAGGATATCCATTGCCACGGAAAGCGCCATATCTTCCGTAATCAAGACCGGCGAGGGAACCCGTCGCGTACTCCGTGAAGTCTCGGAAGACTTCATGCTGCAACTGGTAAAGGAGACCGATAAGGGCGAAGAGGTACTTTCGGTCGAGAATATCTCCGAAGACACCAGCCCGATCATCAAGCTGATCAACACCACAATTCTGGATGCGCTCAACCGTCGCGCCAGCGACATTCACATAGAAACCGGCCACGATGGCGTCGAGATCAAATACCGTATCGATGGGGTGCTTTACCGGGCCAACGAGCCGATTGACCTGCATTTCCAGGCTCCGATCATTTCCAGGCTCAAGGTCATGAGCGAACTTGATATTTCCGAACGCCGCATCCCCCAGGATGGCCGCTTCAAGGTCCGTTTCGGCGCAAAATCCATAGATTTTCGTGTTTCGATCATGCCAAGCTCCCTGGGAGAGGATGCCGTTATCCGTATCCTTGACAAGGAAAGCATCGCCAATGACCTCAAGGGGCTCTCATTGGAGAATCTGGGCATCTGCGATCGTGAAATAAAAAGATTCAGAAAGAAAATACGTGAACCCTACGGCATGGTGCTGGTAACCGGGCCGACCGGCTCCGGTAAAACAACAACCCTTTATGCCGCTCTGACCGAGATCCATACCGGCGAAGACAAGATCATTACCATTGAAGATCCGGTCGAATACATGCTTCGCGGAGTGTTGCAAATTCCGGTCAATGAAAAGAAGGGGCTGACATTCGCCAAAGGGTTGCGCTCAATCCTGCGTCACGACCCGGACAAGATCATGGTCGGTGAGATTCGCGACCCTGAAACAGCCCAGATAGCCGTCCAATCCGCACTGACCGGGCATCTGGTTTTCACCACCGTCCATGCCAACAACGCCTTTGATGTCATCGGCCGTTTCATCCACATGGGAATTGATCCCTACAACTTCGTTTCCTGCCTGAACTGTGTCATGGCCCAGCGGCTGGTCCGGCGCATTTGCCGCGCGTGCCGCAGGCCTGTTACCTACACCGATGAAGAACTTCTGGAAGCGGGAGTCGATCCGCAGCATGTCCGCGGCTTTACTCTCTATGAAGCCGTCGGATGCGACAAGTGCAACGGTACCGGTTATCGAGGACGTTCCGCCATTGTTGAATTGCTGGAATTGAACGATCAAATCCGCGATCTGGTCATTTCCAAGGTACCGGCCACTCAGTTGAAACAAGCGGCCCGTGAGTCGGGCGTTACCTTCCTGCGCGATTCGGCGGTGGAAAAGCTGATCGAAGGGGATACCACGCTCAAGGAGATCAACCGCGTCACGTTTGTCGAATGACGGGAGTAGACTGACCATGCAGCTTTCCGGCATCTTATTCAGAAAAAGCTCCATCGGAGTCGAGATCAGCCCTCAAGGCGCCGCTTTTGTCCTGATGGGGGGGAGCGTGGCATCGCCCTGCCTCGAACGGGTGGCGTTCCGTCCTTTTGCGCCCGGCGTTATGCGGCCTTCACTGCGCGAGATGAATATCCTGGATCCTCAGGCTTTTTCAGATCGCCTGACCGAGGCCCATGCTTTACTGCTTCACAAGGGAACCCGCCTGTCGGTTACTTTGCCCGATACGGTTGGCCGCGTGCTTCTCATGGATGTTGAGGGCCGCTTCAAGAACCGTAGCGAGGCGCTTGACATCATCCGCTGGAAACTGAAAAAAAACATGCCGTTCGATGTCAGCGACACGCACCTGGATTATCAGCAACTGCAAGTGCGGGAAAATAACGACATGGCTTTGCTGGTGACCCTGGTTTCGCGTTCCGTTATAAGCCAATACGAGGATCTTATGGTGGCGGCCGGATTTGCCCCGGCTCGTATTGACCTGAATATCTTCAACCTTTACCGGGTCTTTGAGAGTCGTTTGGCGCTACAGGAAGAATGTGCGCTGATTTCATTTTACAATGGCGTGCTTTCAATCATGATTGTCAAAGAGGGAATTCCCGATTTCCTGAGAATCAAGGAACTGGGAGATACGCCGGTCAGCGATAACCGTGTCTACCGGGAGATAACCAATTCCCTGCTGGCATACCGGGAACGCTTTCCTGAACACGCCCCCCACAAGGTGTTCTGTGTTGCTGCTCCGAATGTAGCCCGCGAGTTTTGCGATCTGGTGGGGGAGGCTTCTGAAAACGATGCCTTGCTGCTGGAGGCGAAGGCGTCGGTGAAGCCATCCGGGATTGCTCCGGCCGACCAGACGGCTCTTTTTCCCTACACTGCAGCCATTGGCGCCGCTCTAAGGAACCTGTGATGCGTTTTACCATCAACCTTGCCACCAGGACCTATCTCGATCATCGCCTCATTAACCGGGTTATTGTTGTCTCCATGGTGCTTCTGACGGCGCTGTCGGCCTGGAAAATAGTGAGTTTCTGCTGGAATATGGGAGAACTGGAGCGGCTCAGGAGCGAGACCGCTTCCCTGCAGGGACGTTTGAGCGGCCGCCAGGCCGGCGTATCCGAAAAGGAATACAATCGTCAGTTGGCGACAATCCGTTTTTTTAACGGTATTATTGAACAGAAGTCCACTAACTGGTTGGCGCTTCTGGATAAGCTGGAAAATGCCACGCCGGAAGGGATTGCGCTTGTTTCTCTTGAGCCGGGTAAAGATAAGAAAACCGGTGCGATCGAAATAGAGGGGCTGGCCAGAAACTTTGACCAGGTGAGATCGTATCTGGATCGCCTCGAGGATTCAAAGGCCTTCAGTCACATCCTGCTTTTGTCTCATAGCGGCATAGCTGTGACTGAAAAGAAAATCAAGGGTGTTAAATTCACCATTTCCTTTCAAGTGATAAAATAATGAGAGACGCCCTGCTGGAGTTAGTCCGCCAAAAAAAACGTCTATTGCTTTCCGTCGCCGTGCTGGCGCTATTCACGATGGCTCTCTTTATTGCGGTTGACGGCTATCAGTTGCCTGAAATTGTTGCTGCCCAGGCAAAATGGAGCGAACTTCGCCGCCAGGTTGCTCTCATGGGGCGTGGAGATGTCTCAAGCGCTTACAGGCAGGGTAAAATCGACCTGGAAACACTTAAGGGGAGGATTCCGCCGAAGCGCCAGTTTGCGCGGGTACTGGGAGATATCCTGGAACAGGCCGCCTCCAGCGGGACGACCATTGATTCCATAACGTACAAACCCCGTGTGGTCAAGGAGGACGAGGGGTTGCTTGCCTATGATCTCACCATGTCCGTCAGCGGCAGGTATGCTGCGCTCAAGAGTTTTTTGTCGGATGTGCGGAAATTTCGGGAATTGGTGGTTATAAATGAGTTCGGTCTGATCAACAGCGATTATTTCGAAGAAAACGTGACCTTGGATCTTCAAATGACGATCTATCTGCGGGAGGATACATGAACCGCGAGAGGTTGCTTCTCTTCTGTCTTCTGATTCTGTTGGTGCTGTCCATGGTCTGGAGTTATTTTCGCATGCCGCACCAGAAAACCGTTGCCACTCTAAAATATCCGCCCGGGCAACAGGCAACGCGGGCTGGACGTAGCGGCGCGGGAACGTCTTCCACCCCTGACCGCCGCCAGGCAGCCTCTGCCCTGCGTTTGGATCTGCTTGATCAACAGGTGCCCGACTTTAAGGGATACCACCGCAATATTTTTAAACCTCTTTTTGTGGATGAGACCAAGATGGCCCAGGTAAGGGCTGCCACCAAGAAACGCCGCCCCGTTCTTCCACCACCACCTCCTGTTCCGTTTCAGCCGATGGTTATGGAACCTCCGCGGCCTGAGTTGGCCAAGTTCACTTTTCTTGGCTTTCTCCAGAAGGATAAACGGAAAATTATTTTTCTGAGCAGGGATAAAGAGATTATTCTGGTGAAAAAAGGCGATATCTTTGCGGGGCGTTACGAGGCGTCATCCATCACTGATCAGGCGCTCACTATCCGGGTGACCGACACCGGCGAGGAAATGGTGATTCCACTGATGGAGTACGCAGCACTAAGGCCGGCGCGATAGAACACTATCCGCTCCCCGAATGTTTTTTTACCCGTTTCCAAGGAGACATACACAGATGCGCTATGTGATACATCTGATCATATTCAGCTTGCTGGCGGGATTATCCCTTTCCGGCTGTTCAGCAGGGTACCGGGCTTTCAACAGAGGTGAAAGCCTCGAGGCCCGTGGTAAGTATGAAGAAGCCATGTACAGCTATGCCGAGGCCTTTCGTAAAGATCAGGATAGCGAATACCGGATTCGTTTTTTGAAAGCCCGTGAAAAGGCGGCGGATATACGCTATAAACAAGGTAGTAAACTGTTCGAGCAGGGCAATTATGCCGCTGCGCTGGCCGAGTTTCAGGCCGGGCGCGGGATCGAGCCGACCGAGGGGCGCTTTGATCAGGTGGTTGAAAAGACCAGCCGCTTGGTGGAAGCTCAGCAGGCTTACCAGGAGGGACTCGAATTCGAGAAGGCAAATAAGTTGAAAGACGCCAATCTTGCTTTTGCGCATGCCTTGGAACTGTTTCCGAAAAACAGGGAGTATCAGATTGCCCAGGCACGTGTCTTGGGTTTGCGTAAAAACAAGCTGGAAGGTTTTGAATTGAGCCTCAAATCGGCCAAGCCGATTACTCTCAAGTTCAAGGACGCCAAGATCAAGGATGTATTTCATATCGTTACCCAGTTGTCCGGAATCAATTTCATCTTTGACGAGGCGGTCAAGGACCAGCCGGTAACCGTTTATCTGGAAAATGCGACCTTTCAACAGGTATTGGATCTTCTGACCAACATGTTCAAGCTGGGGCGCAAGGTCGCCAATGAAAGCACGGTGATCATCTATCCCAGGACGCCTGAAAAGTCCAAGCAGTACGAGGACATGACCGTGCGAACCTTTAACCTCAATTATATGGAGGCCAAAAAGGCCATTAATCTTATCCGCACCCTTTTGCAGGTCCGCAAAATCTACGTCAACGAGGAAACCAACTCCATCGTCGTGCGCGACACAAGCGATGTTGTTGACGTGGTTGACAAGATACTCGACGCCAACGATGTACCTGACGCCGAGGTGATCCTGGATGTCGAGGTGATCCAAATCGGGGATACGGACTCCAAAACAGTCGGGATGCTGCTATCTCCCTATAATGTTCAAATTGGGGCCTTCAGTCCATCGGGCAATCTTATGGCGACTTCTCTGTCGTCGACCACTACCTCCTCCAGTACCTCATCCACAACTACTACTAACGCTAATATAGCGAACTTGGTCCGTGCCTTTGTTATCAAGGGGTATAGCGGTTTTGTAACCGTTCCCAATGCCCAGTTTGATTTCGCGAAAACCCTTGGCAAATCCGAAGTTCTTTCCAACCCGAAACTCAGGGTCAAAAACCGGGAAAAAGCCAAGTTTAATGTGGGTACGCGTCTGCCGATTACCACCACCAATACCACCAACAGTACGGTCAGCGTTAATGTTCAGTATATTGACGTGGGTGTTAAGCTCAATGCCGAGCCAACCATCCAGCCGAATAATGAGATTGTCATCAAGCTGGGGATGGAGGTTAGTCAGCAGGTCGGCGCGGCCAAGACCGTGGGCGGTTCTGACAGCGCCACTACCGTGGTTACCATCGGAACCAGAAACCTGGATACTGTCCTTAGCCTGAAGGATGGGGAAACCAGCGTGATCGGTGGACTTATCGATAAATCGACTTCCGATGACAAATCAAAAGTATTCTTATTGGGAGATATACCGCTGCTGGGTGAGTTTTTTACCCATACCAATGCCAGCAGCAGCAAGAACGAGCTGATGCTGGCGATCACGCCCCGGCTTGTACGTCGTGTGACCGTGCCGCAGAGCAACGTGGCGTCATTCGTATCCGGCAAGGAGGATGATCCGGCGCTGAGTAAGTCGTTGGCGTCGTTTGAGCAGGAACCTCTTTTTGAGACGCAGCAAAAACCGGCCATGCAACAACTGTCACCCCAGCAACCGGCGCTTCAGCCGTCCGTTCAGCAATTGACGGCTTCCACTGATCAAACACAACCGGAATCTTCTCAACCGCCGGTTCCTCAACCGGTTGAGCCCCAGCAAACAGCACCCCAGTCAGGGTCGGTCCCCCAGGCTGCAACGAATCCGGCAACATCGATGGCCGGAACTGCTTCCCAGGCAGTAACGCCTGTTCAGCCGGTTACAGGCCAGGATGTTTCCGCTCCGGTTCAGCGGGGTCTTTTGCGGATCAACGCACCTGCTTCCGCCGCCATTGGTCAACAGTTTACCCTGGAGGTGAGGGCTACATCGGTAAGCGGTCTCAATGCCGCTCCATTCGTATTGTCCTATGATCCGTCTCTCGTGGAATTCGTCTCAGCCGGTGAAGGCGGTTTTCTCAGGAATGATGGCGTAGTAACAGTCTTCGGCAGTTCCGCCAACCAGGCCATGGGCACCGTATCTGTTAATCTGGCGCGCAAGCCGGGAAGCGCAGGCGTTTCAGGTGATGGAATCCTTGCTTCGCTGGTTTTTCGTGCCAAAAAGAAGGGGTTGTCCAGCTTCGGTTTCAATAATGTTAATTTCACTGCTGCCGATGGCAAGGCATTAACGGTTCTTCCTTTCAGTTCAGCAGTGGAAGTTAAGTAAAAGTAAATGGTATGGGTATTCGAAAGATTTTGACGAAAAACAAGGGGCTTAGCCTGGTCGAACTGGTGGCGACGCTCACTATCCTGGCACTTTTGGCCTCGGTGGTTCTGCCACTTGCCCAGATGAGCGCCCGGCGGACGCGTGAACTGGAGCTTCGCCGCAATCTGCGGATCATGCGCACAGCCATTGACGATTTCAATAAACGCTACGAAAAGGCGAAGACCGATAAAAAAATGCAGGAAGTTGTCAATAAGACCGGTTATCCGGCAACACTTCAGGTGTTGGTTGAGGGATTTGACTTTGGAGAAATGACACCTCCAAAACGCAAATTTTTGCGCCGGATCCCTCGTGATCCCTTTAATCCGCCCAAAGGTTCTGAAGAACCAAAATGGGGGCTGCGTTCCTATAGTGATAAACCGGACTCAACAACCTGGGGTGGCGAAGATGTATATGATGTCTATTCGCTCAGCGAGGAAACCGCCATTGATGGCACCAAATACAAGGATTGGTAGCATGGCGAAATCCGGCGCTACTTCAATGAAAAATCGGATATGGTTGAACAACGGCGGTTTCACGCTGATCGAGCTGTTGATTGTTGTTTCCATAATCGGCATTCTGGCCGCTATTGCAGTACCCAACTACCAATGGAGTCTGATCAAGGCTCGCGAGGCGGTCCTGCGCGAAGACCTGTACAACCTCCGAAGTGTCATTGATCAGTTCAATGCCGATCAGGGCAAGTATCCTGATTCTCTGGCTGAGCTGACTGAGAAAAAGTATTTACGTGATATTCCCAAGGATCCTTTTACCGGCAAGAATGATACCTGGGCAACGGTTCCTCCTCCCTCGGACAGCACCTCTACGTCAACAGTGACAACTACTACCCCATCGGGCGAGACTGGCGGAACGGGGCCTGGAAATGTTTTTGATGTCCATAGCGGCTCAAATCTGGTGGGAAGCAATGGTACTCCTTATAATGAATGGTGATTTTACATGATTCAGTTACACAATGTTTCGCTGGCCTATCAGAAAGATGTTACCGCTCTGAGTAACGTTAACTTGCGAATTGACAAAGGAGAGTTTGTTTTCCTTACCGGAACATCCGGAGCAGGCAAAACGACCCTCTTGCGTTTGCTGTATGGCGCTTTGACTCCGACTTCCGGTCAGGTGCTGATTGACGGCCAAAATGTCTCCCGCATGACTTCCTCCCAGATTCCTTTTTTACGCAGATCTATTGGAGTGGTTTTTCAAGACTTCAAACTGTTGCCAAACCGGACAGTATTTGAAAACGTGGCTATCACGCTTGAGGTTCTGGGGTGGGGACGCGCCGATATCGGTAAAAAAGTGCTTCATATTCTTAAACAAATGGGGATAGAATCAAAAATCAACCTGACGCCTCAACGTCTTTCCGGAGGCGAGCAACAGCGCGTGGCCCTGGCTCGCGCCCTGGTGAATGATCCCAAGATTCTGCTGGCGGACGAACCGACCGGTAATCTGGATGATTCCAACAAAAACCAGATCCTTTCGATTTTCAAGGACGCCAATGCGCGTGGAACGACAGTTGTCGTGGCCACCCATGACCGGCGCCTGATCGAAAATAGTCATAAACGACTCGTAACCCTCAGCAAGGGAGATATCGTTGAACAAGTGGAAAGAAAAGAAGACAGTTGTAAAGAACCAGCCTAGCAAGCGGCCGGCCCTGGCCGGCGAAGGATTCTTTGGGCGTACCGGTTACTACTTCAAACGTGCATTCAGCAATATCCGACAAAATGTTTTCGTTAATGTCGTCACCATCGGTACTATCGCTCTGGCGCTTCTGATTGTATCGTTGTTTCTCCTGGTGTTCATCAATATGGAAAGCGCTGCGGAAAGCTGGAGCGAACGGGTTCAGGTGACGGTCTATTTCGATCATGAACTGTCCGCCCAGGAACAGACCGCTTTTCGTGGCAAGATAAGCGCCTTGGCCGGGGTTTCCCGTATATCCTATGTTTCCCGTGATGAGGCGCTCAAACGTTTCAAGGACCGTTTGCGCGGCCAGGAAACATTGCTGGAAGGGGTGCAGCCGGAGATTCTCCCTACCTCTCTTGAGATTACGCTAAAGCGAGCCAGCCGCGATACCCTTTCGGTTGAGCAGTTTGTAACCGCTCTGAAACGTATTGCCGGGATTACGGAAGTACAGTATGGAGAGGAATGGGTCAGGCGGTTCAACCTTTTTCTCAATTTCATGCGTCTGGTGGGGGCATTGTTGGGTGGCTTCCTGCTTGTGGCTGTTATTTTCATTGTTTCAAACACCATAAAACTGACAATATATGCCCGTCGCGACGAGTTGGAGGTTATGTCGCTCGTGGGAGCCACAAAATTCTTTATCAAGGCTCCCTATCTGGTTGAAGGAATCATCCAGGGAGGCGCAGGGGCCGCAATAGCCGTCGGGCTGTTGTTTGGACTCTATGAGCTATTCCTGTATAACGCCGACAGCATTCTTACCTTTAATCCGGTCACCTCAGGTTTGTCGTTCCTGCCGGTCGAGTATATTGGCGCTTTATTTCTGGCCGGAGTCGCACTCGGCTTCGTCGGCAGCCTGACATCCCTTAAGCGCTTCATTACCCTGTAACATGATGAAATTCTTTTCCTCCATAGTGTTGCTCCTTCTGGTTGCCCACCCTGTATGGGCCAATAGCCCCAAAGATGAGTTGAAGGGGGTAAAACAGGAGATCAAGGCAAAGAAACAGCTGATCAAGAAGACTCGCAAGGTTGAGGCGGTGGTTTCAACGGAGCTGCGTGAGATAAACCGGAGTCTGGAGCAGAAGGAATCGGACCTGGGCAAACTGAACAGAGATCTTCAGGGGGTGGAATTAAACCTCGATAAAACCGGGCGCGAAATAACCCTGGCTACGGAAGATGCCAACCGCAAAAAACAGGAGATTATGCGACGTTTGTCTTCGCTTTACAAAGCCGGGGAAATCGGAACGTTGCGAATGTTCTTCTCGTCGGAATCGCTTCCCGGCATGGCCGAAAACACTCGCTATATGAAGTCGGTTGTGGAGAATGACAAAAAGATTTTTGCGGAGTACAATAAAAAAATCGATCGTTTACGCTGCTTAAAGGGAGAGCTGGAACAGGACGCGAACAAGAAAGTGCGCATCAAAAGGGGAATCGGCGTAAAAAAGCTGGAGATTGAGCAGGAAAAGAGTAAAAAGGCCGCTTATCTGACCAAAGTACGCAATGATCGCGCCCATTATGAATCGTCGCTTAAAGAACTCAATGCCAATGCTGCACGGCTCCAGTCCATGCTGACCCGGCTTGAAGCGCTCAGCCGTAGAAAACTGGCGTCACGCCACACGAAAACGCCCAACAGGCCGAGCAGCAAACCGGGTAGCCTGCAAGACGGAAAACCTGCGAATCGGCAAGTGGCGGAGCCGCTGCCTCCCGTGGCGGATCATGGTTTTGCTTCCCAGAAGGGGCGCATGGCACTTCCGGTACATGGACAAATCATCGAAACCTTTGGCAAGCATAAACATCCTGATTTTAATTCGTTCACCTTCAGCAAGGGACTGTCCATCGCAGCGGGAGCTGGAACGGAAATCAGGTCGATTTATGATGGAACGGTTATTTTTGCCGATTATTTCAAGGGCTTCGGCAATATGGTAATCATTGATCACGGCGGCGGTTATTTCAGTCTTTATGCCCACGCCTCCCGCATTCTCAAGAGAGTGGGAGCCGACGTGGCCAAAAATGAGGTTGTGGCTACGGTGGGAGATGTGGATTCCCTGAAAGGGCCGCTTTTGTATTTTGAGATCAGGCATCAAAGCAGGCCGCTTGATCCGGCCGGGTGGGTGAGATAAGTTACGCATACAGGTCTCAAACACAGCGTGAGGCGTTTGGGTAACCTGAAAATATTTGAAAAAAATCGGGATAAACAAGAAAAGCGGAGGCAGATGTATGTTCACAATGGGGAGAAGAAAAAAACGGATACTGGCGGGATTGGCCATTGTCATGACGACGCTGGTCATTTTTATCGGCATCAGCTCACAACCTCACTCCAGAGCGGAGGCAAAGGGAAGTGATTACGAGTCAATCGAGCTGTTTACCGATGTCATGGCTATTATCAAGAAAAGCTATGTTGAGGAAGTTGATACCAAGAAACTGATTTACGGCGCTATCAACGGTATGCTGGCCTCCCTTGATCCTCACAGTTCCTTTATGACGCCGGAAACCTATAAAGAGATGAAGATCGACACCAAGGGCGCTTTTGGCGGTCTTGGTATCGAGATTACCGTTAAAGAAGGCATCCTGACCGTTATATCACCCATTGAGGACACACCTGCCTTTAAAGCCGGTATCAAAGCCGGCGACCAAATTTTCAAGATCGATGACAAGTTTACCAAGGATCTGAACATAAATGACGCTGTCAAACGGATGCGCGGCCCAAAGGGAACCAAGGTCGTGCTGACAATCATGCGCGAGGGTTTCGACAGGCCTAAGGAATTCACGCTGGTGCGTGATATCATCCAAGTCAAGAGTGTTCGTTCGCGTTTGATGGACGGCGGTTACGGTTATGTGCGCATCTCTCAGTTCCAGGAGAAGACGGACGAAGATCTGATTAAGGCCCTCAGGGCGCTTCAGCAGGAAGCCAAGGCCCCTCTTTCAGGATTAATTCTTGATCTGCGCAACGATCCGGGCGGATTGCTTGATCAGGCTGTAAGGGTTGCCGACCATTTTGTTAACGAGGGGTTGATCGTTTACACTGAAGGGCGTGAAAAAGATTCCAAAATGCAGTTTTCAGCCAGAAGAGGTACTAAAGAACCCAACTATCCCATCGTGGTTCTTATCAACGGCGGCAGCGCCAGCGCTTCCGAGATTGTGGCCGGCGCTCTTCAGGATCACAAACGCGCCATCGTCATGGGAACCCAGAGTTTCGGCAAGGGATCGGTTCAGACCATTATTCCGTTGTCGGATGAATCCGGCCTGCGCTTGACTACGGCACGTTATTTCACTCCCAAGGGACGCTCGATTCAGGCCAAGGGCATTACGCCTGATATCGTTGTGGAGATGTTGGAACTTCCGAAGTCATCCGAAGTAAAGGATGGTTTCCATATTCGTGAAAAAGATTTGGAAAACCATTTTGAAAACACAAGGGAATCGGAAACACCGTCAAAAGTTGATAAGAAAATTGAGAAGAAGGACGACAAAAAAGAGAAACCGGCTTCGGCCAGGATTGAAGATAACCTGAAAAACGACTACCAGGTCATGCGTGCACTGGATTTGCTCAAAGGGTGGGAGATCCTCAAAAAAATGGGATCTTTAAAGTAACGTCCCGGAGAGTCACCTAGCGTGTCGAAAAATAGACCCAATCGTAAAAATCAAAAACAGGGCGGCCATACCTATGCCGCCCTGGCAATTTTATGCATTATCATACTTGCTGTTGTTGGCTATCTGATCTTCAGTTTCCGTACACAGCCGTCGAAACAACTTCCGGCGCCTCCTGCCGCCGGCGTGAAGCCTCCTGCTGCAGCAAAGCCCCGGCATCCCGTTGCTCCCCAGGTTGCGCGGCCCGCACCTCCACCTCCTCCTGAATCAAAACCGGCGCTTCCGGTACTACCGCCGCCGCAATCGGTTACCCCCTCCATCCCAAAACCGACGACCAAACCTGGTTACCCGGTTAAGCCTCCAACTCCGCCTGTAAAGGAACCTGCACAAGTTCCTAATGTAGCAGGCAAAGGGCGGCTGGCCATCATTATCGACGATATGGGCGCCAGCATGCAGGAGGCCCGTTCCCTGTCAGCCATCGGAGTGCCATTGACATTTTCGATCATTCCCGGACTGAGCAACTATCGTGAAGTGGCGGCGTTTGCGGCAAGTAGCGGCATTGAAACCATGATTCATGTTCCGATGCAGTCTAAGGGATGGCCGCAACGGCGGCTGGAGTCAAACGGGTTGCTTGTCTCCATGGAAGATGCCGATATCAGGGAACATCTGGAGGAGTTCAGTCGCACTATTCCCCAGGCAGTTGGCGCAAATAATCACATGGGCTCCGAGTTTACGGAGCATGAAGATAAAATGGCTTCCGTGTTGCGGGTTTTAAAGGGGAGGGGACTTTATTTTATCGATAGCGTCACATCGCCAAAGAGCGTAGGGCAGCGAATGGCGCGGGAAATGGGAATAAAGTCGGGGCGGAGAAATGTATTTCTGGATAATGAACAGAATAGCGCCTACATCTTGAACCAGCTTAATCAAGCAGTGCGCCAAGCCCGGAAAAACGGCTCTGCAATAGCCATCTGCCATCCTCACCCGGCAACAATCAAAACACTGAGTGCAGCGCTGCCGAATTTGAGCAGGCAGGGGATAACCCTGGTGCCGGCTTCACGGCTGGTCAGATAAAATACTGATTTAGTATTTACTGAGATTTTTGCAGCAACAAACAACCGGCGGAATAATAAGTGTCGCAGCGCACTTTTTATTCCGCTGTTGTTTTTGGAACAGCCTGAGCCTGATCGCCGCCGGCTGCCTTTTTTCTTCTTCGGCGGCGTTTCGCTGGCTTTGCAGCATCAGAAGCTGCCGTTTGCCCGGCGTCGGCAGGTGCTGTTTGTGCGACATCGGTTGTTTTCTTGGCAGGCTTGCGTGATTTTCGCGTTCCGGCGGTTGCCTGTTTAGCACCGGGGGAATCCTTCTTTGGGGCATTAATCCGTTTCGGCCGGGCGACACGGTTGTAGTCACTGGCAAACAGCTCATCCTCGGCCCATTCGCAGGGTATTTTGCACTTGATGTACGCTTCGATCCCTTCCAGATAGAGAGCGCCATCTTCATCGGCCAAGGAGATGGCTTTGCCTTCCGCGCCGGCCCGGGCGGTGCGGCCGATTCGGTGGACATAATCTTCGCAGTCCTGGGGCAGATCGTAGTTGATAACGTGCGAAACGCCATCGATGTGCAGCCCCCTGGAGGCGACATCCGTGGCGATCAGGATCGGCAGCTTTCCGTTTTTGAATTCTTCCAGAATGCGCAGACGTTTTTTCTGGTCCACATCGCCGGAGATCAAACGGGCAGGGAAGCCGTTGGCGTTCAGACGATCATGCAGGTATTCTCCCTCGCGTTTTGTGTTGATGAAAATCATGGTCCGTTCCATCCCGTCCCGGCGCAGCAGTCCCAGCAGAAGTGGAAATTTTTCCTTGTTCGAAACATGGTAGATAACCTGTTGAACATTTTCGGCAGTCATTTTTTCCGGAGTGACTGAAACTTTTTCCGGCGAGTTCATGAACTCATAGGCAAGTTCCATCACCCGCTGGTTGAGCGTAGCGGAAAACATGAGGTTTTGTCGTTTGTCAAAAGGAGGCAAGCGGCGCAGGATGAAGCGCAGATCGGCGATAAAACCCATGTCGAACATGCGGTCCGCTTCGTCTATTACCAGCATCTCGATCTGTTTGAGGCTATAAACCTTTTGTTTGAGATAATCGATCAACCGGCCCGGAGTTCCAATGATTACATCAGCTCCTTCGGCCAAGGCGTTGCGCTGCTTCATATAGTCCACGCCGCCGTAGATGGCCTGGATTGTCATGCCACAGTACTTGCCTATGCGCTGAGCGTCCTGTTCGATTTGGACGACCAGCTCACGGGTTGGAGCCAGGATCAGTGCCCGCGGATTTTTTCCGCATGCAGATTCGCTCTTCATAAGTCGTGTAAAAAGGGTAACCAGAAAGGCCGCCGTCTTACCGGTGCCGGTTTGCGCCTGACCGGCAACATCCTTACCGGTCAGTGAGATGGGCAGGGTGCGTTCCTGGATCGGGGTACATTCATGGAAGCCGGTTTCCGTAATACCAATCTGAAGCGGTTCCGGCAAATCTAGTTCGGTAAATCTCATTCATGTTCCTCATAAGCGGCTGTATTGTGTGATGGATTCTTCTTTGTACCATATACCTTGCTGGATGCTCTGACAATGGAAACCTTGAGCCGTGGCAACCTCATAGTATGCAATGAATCTTGAGAAAAAGAAAGTCCCATGAAGTTTTCAAAACCTCACGGGACTTAAGAGAACATTGTTGTTGTCGTTTGTGTCAACTAACCATTAATGATTTTATTGATAATAGCCTTCCTCACGCTTCCCAAATCTGGTTTACCTGACAATTGCCCGCTCAGCCACTGTTTTACGGTTGCTTTGTCCTGTTTGTTCAATAGTGCGGTAAGATACCGTACATCATCCACGCCTTGCCTGAATCCTTCCCATTGGATTGTATCGATAACGCCATTGGTTGTGGGGTATGTAAAAACTATGTCCCGATATATTGGATAATTTGGATTATTGTCAAAATCGTTCCAAATATTCCCGTAAGCAGCCTGATATGCAAAATCCATTACTCCATCGTAACCGGCTAGCCACAAAGCAAGTCCATAATTTTGCCTGTAGATGAGAGGGTCTTCCAGACCAACCTGAGGATAAGCATAAATGAAGACTTTTTTTCCCTGTGCATGCCATTTATCTACAGTCGGTGTGTCAAAAGCTTTTGCCAAAACCGCCAAGTCCAGAAGATCGCTGACAATGTCTACGGCATCTGTGTAACAGGCAACAAAAACCTTTGCGCCTGTGCTTTTAACTGTTTCCCAAGCTGTACGTTCGGATGCCAGTATATCTCCCTTAGCTTCGTCAATTCCGTATATGTAGGTGTTTTTATAGCCGTACTGGGCTCCAAAAGCTAGCCATTGATTTACCTTGTTACTCAAGGTTGTAAGACTGGCGGCATCAGTTGAGTTACCGGTAGTGGTTCCAAGGACATACAGGGAATCTCCAGCGATTCCAGCCTGTTTACGGATATCCAGAGCCTGATTCACAAAGCTGTCCAGCCCTTGATACATGGTTGGAGAAACTATTCCATGGTCTTTCATGTTCACCATTTCGACCAGATATTGGTCGGCCGTCTTCCAATTTGAATTGACTACTTTTTGTGTGGCGGAAGTTAACCTGCCTGTATAGTAAATGGAATATTCCATAGCAGGTTGCGGAAGGTCAAAGGGGAGGACCGTCGCATTGAGGGTCAACGTTACGGCATCCTCACCTGGAGCTGCAATCTGTATGCTCCCTGAATAGTTGCCCGAGGGTGTATCAGCGGGCACATGCACAGTAACCCACACCTGTTTGTTTGTGTGTGCATCAAGATTGAAAAGTTGCAGAGTATCAGCATCTTTTATTACGGCATTATCAGGAAATACAGCATCCGACGAACTTATGTCGATGTATTGTTCGGCTCCATTAAGGGATACTTTCAGGTAATTCTTTTGGTTTACGGTATCGACACGCACGAGAGCGTCATCCCGCAGAAGGAGCTCCGGTGTAAGCACTGTCTTGTTCTTCGTTATGGTTCCATCTCCGGACTGGTACCAGCATTTAACAAGCCGGATATCGACTGCGCTTGCCGGTATTTTTTGTTGACCGGTCCCGGTGAGGTCGCTGGCGCTGATCTGTATTCCGGAAAGCGCATTATTGCCGGAACGAATAATGAAGGAGGTCGGCTCAAACTGCCCGCGGGACGCCTGGATCGACAGGCTTCTGCCTGCTGCCACCGGCAGCGGAAAGGTAGTGGGAAGGATTTTCGTCTGGCTAATCGGCTCCCACGGATAAACTTCCATATTGCTGTTACCCTGAACAGCATTTGTAGCACTAACCTGGGTGCCGCTCGAAGCCCCTCCTCCTCCCCCTCCACAGGACTGGCATGTTATGAGAATAACAAATAGATAAAGAAATAATGGAACGCGGAATACCCTCTGAGATATGGCGCTAATTGAAATAGTATACATGATAAATATCTCCTCGTTGTTTGTGATAAGAAACAACTAACCTTGAGAGTTAAAATTCATTTATTGTGATATTTCTTGATTTCTATCTATATGTCGGCTTGAAAATGTGAAGCTTTAGTAGTTTATGTTAATAATTGGTGTTAATTTTTTCCTAAATAACTTTGATTTAGGATTAGAAATTGGTTTGTGTTGTCAAGTAAACGTAAAGCCTAATAAAGTAAAAAATATTTTATTGTATTATTTTCACTTTGAGTGGCTTGTTTGATTGCTGCCAATGTCATCGAAATAGCTATTTGGCAATGTCAAAGCAAACCGGATGCCAAAATGTAATAAGCTAAAATCACACATGTTATTTGGGGTTGGACAGAGGATTGGATAGAGGTGTAAGGCGGGTCGACAGCTAGCGTTGCTTGTTGGTGTGATCGGTTACTAAGTTGGTATTGGCAGGATTATAAGATTTTATTAATACTGTGTTTGCTTTATAAGTATTTGGAAACAAGAAGGGGCGGGGAGCGTAAATCTGTCTTCCGTTGTCACGTTCGATCGAAATATGAGGGGACAGTGTTTGTGTGACTTGTGAGAGCGGAGGGGGGTGAACTTTACTGCGGCAGGCAATATCAATAATCCAAATTTGAATACTGTCTGCCATTCAGGCTGAGTTTCAATTTTTAACCACGAAATTTCAACAACATGCAATTAGTTGCGATTAATATGCTTGACAGTTTATATAATAGTATTATGATTTGTCTGTAATATATTTCATTGATTTTTTATAATTTTAATTAAAGCTGTGATCCGGTGATGTTTTGAATGTCTGCAATACAATGATCAATTTCAGTCGCTCATAGAGAGAGATACTACGATGCTTTTGTTAAATCATTTTTTGCACGCCGCATACTTGATGAAGTGTAACGCTGTAAACACCCTTTCATAGTGATCTCGTTGAATCGCTGAATTGATACCCCCAAACAACTGAACTGATCTACGAATAAATTTTGATTTGGGAATATTTTTTATCAAATAGTGAGGGGGGACAGTCCCCTTTAAACTGCAGGAGCTGGAACAGAAGATGCCGCGAGCAGTCAGAGGATTGGTTGGCAATACTTATTACCATGTCATCAACCGGGGTAATGGCCGTCAACAGATCTTTAACAAGGACAGCGATTTTGCCGCACTCATTTCGTTATTAAAAGATGCGCGGGAGAAGTATGCCGTCAAGGTTTATGCCTATTGCCTCATGCCCGATCATTTTCATCTTTTGGTAAAGCCCGAAACCGCCGGAGAGTTGAGCAGGTGGATGCAGTGGACAATGACGAGCCATGTGAGACGTTATCATCAGCACTATGGAACAAGCGGTCACATTTGGCAAGGACGATTCAAGTGCTTTATTGTCAAGGAGGACGAACATCTCCTGGCAGTTACCCGTTACATAGAAAGTAATCCTGTGCGTTCCGGTTTGGTGAAATCGGCTCTGGAGTGGCGATGGTCATCGCATACCGGCAGGGTATTCGCTTCAGGTGAAGTACTGATAGAAAATTTGCCGTTTGTTCTTCCCGAGCTCTGGACCGAGTACGTAGATATGCCGCTGATGGACCATGAATTGAACAAGATACGTCATAGTGTCAATAGACAGACACCCTATGGCGATAGTGACTGGCAGCTGGAAAAATGCAGCGAACTGGGGTTGGAATCAACAATAAAACCATTGGGGCGGCCAAGGAAAGGGAAAAAGGTGCCGTAATGCCGGAATCAATGAAAATGCTGCGCCTGATAATGTTTTGCCTGATCATGCTACTCACTGCGGCAGGTTGCACCCATTACCGCGATTTGCAGGCCGGGACACAAATCGAAGTCTGCCCTGTAGAAAAACAAGAGATCAAGATTCCAACCGCACCCATAGAAGAGGCGCCTCCAGCCGATTACATTATCGGAAAAAACGATGTCCTCTTTATAAGCATTAACGGAAAACCTGAATACACCGTCGGAGCAACAGGTGCAAGCAGTACGGGTAATAATAAAATTCAAGGGAGCCGCGTTGACGGCAACGGCAACATTAATGTGCCAATGGTTGGCGCAATAACTGTGGCTGGCCTTACCATAGGAGAGGCCCAGAAACGAATCGAGGAAGTGGCGCGAAAATACTTCACTGAGCCATGGGTAGTGATCGAGATTGCCGACTACAAGAGCCGCCCGCTTTATCTCCTTGGTCAATTCAAAGTTCCAGGAACGTATTATCTCGACCGGTCGCTCAATCTGTTGCAAGGGGTTACCTTGGGAAACGGCTTCGACACCACTGCCAACCTACGCGGGGCGCGCTTGATCCGCGATAAAAAGATCGTGCCGGTAGATGTGTATGAACTCCTTACAAAAGGTGATGCCAGCCAGAATGTCTGGCTCAAGCCGGGCGACTCTATCTACGTTCCGGATAACCTGAACCGGATGGTTTTCATCTTCGGCGCCGTAAAAAAAGCCGGACCTTTATCAATCCCCGTTGGTGGGATGAACCTTGTCCAGGCAATTGCCGCTGCCGATTTGCGAGATACCGGGTACGACATCAGGTATGTGCGGATCATCCGCTCCCTCTCCCCAACCCGCGGCGAGCTGTTGGTGGTTGACTTTGAAAAAATGCTGCGGGGTGAGATGCTGCCATTCCCGCTTATGGATGGTGATGTGGTTTATGTTCCCAAAAGCGCCTTCGGCAACTGGAACGATGCTGTGGCTGAAATTTTGCCGTCGCTACAACTTATCAGCGCTCTTCTGCAGCCATTCGTCAATGTCAAGTACCTGACGAGGTGATCTGCCTTGATTTTGAATTCTGAATTTTTAATTTTGGACTTTGAATTGTTGTGATTTCTCAAAAAACTGGACCGGGAATTGAATGAGTCAAACTGATCAAATCCATGCTCGCCAGACAGAGCAACCTGAAGAAGAAGTTCATCTTTTCGATTACGTCAATGTCATTGTCAGGCGTCGCAAGATATTTATGCTGGCCTTTGCCATCGTCTTTTTCGGCGTGACGTTCGTAACCTTTACCATGAAACCGGTCTACGAAGCGTCTGCCACCCTCAACATCAAGGATGACAAGGCTAAGAGCGGCGTTTTGGGTGAGCTTTCTCTGCTGGCTGAGAACAATCCGATCGATGCTGAAATTGAAATCATAAAATCGCGAACCAATGCCGAGCAGGTAGTGAAACAACTCCACCTAGACTGGCAGATGTCGGATCAGTCGGACGGTTTTTTCTTAAAAGTTCTGGAATTCACCGCACCTACCCGCGAAACCGACTGTCGAATCGAGCTGACCGGGAAGGACAGCTACCAGGTGTACGACAGCGACAATAACATTATCGGCAGCAGCAAAGTTGGTCGACTCATGCAGGGAAAGGGGGGGATATCCCTCCTTCTTACCGATCTCAGAGGAAATGTTGGAGACAACTGCCGTCTCAATCTCATTCCCTTTAATAGCAGGGTTGAAAGTCTCGGAAGAACAATAAAGGCAGCAGAAGTGGGGAAAAAAACCAATGTCGTCCGCATCTCCTATACTGACATTGACCCGGTCCGGGCGCGAGATGTGGTCAACGGCCTGGTGCAGGCTTATCTTGACAAGACTATTGCTTTCAAGACCCAGGAAGCGAGCAGCACCGTTGATTTTGTAGAAGATCAACTCAAAGGAGTCCGGCAAGATCTAGACAAGGCCGAGAGCGATCTGCAGAAATATAAATCTTCATCAGGAATGGTGAATCTTGACAGTGAAGCGGAAAATCTGATTTCGAAGTTCTCTGAAACAGAAAAGGAGCGGGCAGGGGTAAACCTTCAGAAAAAACAGGTTGAATTTGCTCTTGCCTCCCTGAAAGATGCTGCCCGCAAGGGGACCGCATATTCACCAGCAGCTATGCTCGCTGACCCGCTGGTGGCAGGCATGGCAAGCAAACTGGCAGACTTGGAAGTTCAGAAAAAGGCGCTCCTTAATGAATACACCAAGGACCATCCCTTAGTTAAGGGACAGCAGGGACAGATCAACGAGCTTTTACGGAAGATTCAGGCCACTTATGAAACCTCCCACCGGAATTTGACTCGACAAGAAGGCGAAATTACCCGGCAACTAGCTACTTATGAGGGCACACTAAAAACTCTTCCCGCTGCCGAGCGGGATCTGGCCAAGTTGATGCGAGTGGCCAAAGTTAACGCCGACATCTTCACATTCCTTCTCCAGAAGCACGAAGAGGCTCGCATCGCCAAGGCATCAACCATGAGCAACATCAATATCGTAGACCCGGCCATTACCCCGGAAAAGCCGATCAAGCCAAAGAAGCTTAAGAACTTACTACTCGGTTTTATTGTCGGCTGCATGGTTGGTGGCGGGCTGGCTTTCTTTCAGGAGTATCTGGATGACACCATTAAGGATGCTGAACAGGCGAAACGGGCAATTAATCTGCCGCTGTTGGCGGTAGTTCCCTATATCCCGAACAGAAAACTGAAAGAAGGTGCTGTAGCTGATAGTTCGTCATTGATTACTCAGCATGACCCAAAATCGTCGGTTTCCGAGGCGTTTCGCGCCTTGCGAACGAGCATTCACTTTTCCTCCATCAAGCGCGACAAAAAAATTCTGCTCCTTACCAGTACCTTTCCTGGCGAGGGAAAGTCTGTTATTTCCGCTAATCTTGCCAATACTTTTGCCCAGACCGGGGCGCGGGTGCTCATTGTTGACTGTGACCTGCGCCGCTCATCCTTGCACGAGAAAATGGGACACAGCAAGATTCCGGGGCTGTCAGAACTGCTCACGGGAGATACCACTTTCGATGTTGCCCGTCATGATACTGGGATTTCTGGCTTTGATCTGATCACTGCCGGCACAACCCCTCCTAATCCGGCTGAGCTTTTAGGGTCAGAGTCAATGCGCAGGTTTCTGGAAACACACCGTGACAACTATGACCATATCATCATCGACGCGCCCCCGGTTTTAGCAGTTACCGACGCGCCGGTCCTTACATCCATGGCCGATATGGTGTTGGTGGTCATGGAGGCCGGGCGGGTACCGCTTAAGGCCGCGCAGAGGATGCGCGAAATGCTCGATACTGTCCAGGCACCAGTAGCTGGTTTGGTTGTGAACGACAAAACCGGCAGCGGTGAGAGTTATGGCTACTACGGCGGTAGATACTATCGATACCAGTATGGTTATGGATATGGGGATTATGGTGATGAAGAGACGAGCGCGAGGAAAACAACGTTTTGGAAGAAATGGATGAAAAAGGCATGTTCGACGTTTCACGTTCGAGGTTTAAAGAAAAAATAAGGGAGTAATATGAATACAACCCTCGAACTACAACCGACTAATAATAAAACGATTCTGACAACAGACTGGCACTGCCATATACTGCCCGGCATTGATGATGGTCCAGCCAACATGGATGAATCCGTAGCAATGGCTCAAGCCTTGTATAAGAGGGGATTCAGAAGGGTTTACTGTACACCACATCTGATCAGGGGAAGTTTTGAGGTGGATAATGACACAATCAGAACAACTCTATTTGCACTTAAGACAAGGCTAGAGGAAGAGAATATTAACTTGGAACTCTTACCTGGTCGAGAATACTACATGGATGAGTTTTTGCTGGATTATCTCAAGGAACCAATGCCATTGGGCAACTCTAAGTACATTCTAGTTGAGATACCGAGTTCCATGAAGCCTGAAAACGTTAAGCAAATTTGTTACCGGATCAAGTGCAGTGGCTACACCCCAATGATCGCACATCCTGAACGATGTAAATTATTTGGTTTTTCACGGTCTTCAGGTAACGGGTTTCGGGCATGGTTCAATATAAAATGTTCAAGGTCCAATGTTTTAAAACAAATATCAAACGTCGAATATCGAACATCAAATAGTTTGGTTAACTATTTAAGTGCGTTGGGCTGCTGGTTCCAAGGCAATCTGGGGAGTTTCGTCGGTTACTACGGTGAAACAGCGCGAACTAACTCTGAGTACTTAATGGAGAAGGAGTTGTACAATTGTTTTGGTACTGATGCTCACTCAACGTCAGGATGTCTTTTAGTCTGAGGTACTATATTACTACCAAGTTTCTGACGTATAAAAAAGTGCTATTTTTGAGGCTATGAAAATGGACTATCCATGTTAAAAAGCTAATAATGTGATCTTTTGTTGTACAGACTCATAACCGTTAAGTGTGGGAATTTATTCATGAAAATAGGGATTATTACGTTTCATTGGGCAACTAATTACGGAGCTGTTTTGCAGGCCTATGCTTTGCAAACATTTCTTTTGAAATTAGGTCATGATGTCAAGATTATTGATTATGTGCCTTATTCATGTAGAAAAAGCTTAGCTAAAGCAATTAAAAGAAAAAAATTTTGGATTATACCACGAAATTTAATTGAATATTTTAAGGAGTTGTCTTTTGTAGAGTTTAGAAATAAAAAATTTAATCTTACAACTAGATATAATTCATTGAATGAATTAAAATTAAATCCTCCAAAATGTGATGTTTATATTTGTGGCAGTGATCAAGTGTGGAATCCAACTTTTACTGCAAATGGTGAAGGACGAGCAACAACAACATATTTTTTAGATTTTGGAAATGAAAAGGTAGTACGTATTGCTTATGCTGTAAGCTTTGGATGTTTAAAATACAATGATAAGGTCAAACATATTGTTGTTCCACTTTTATCAAAATTTAACGCTATAAGTGTAAGAGAAAACACGGGGTATACAATTGTTCATAATATGGGATTTGAGAATGTAAAACTTATGCCTGATCCTACGCTGATGCTATCAGCTGAAGACTATGATGAAATTATAGATAATTCGTATAATGATAAAGGTAATTGCACTTTTTTTTATTCAATTCATGAACATCAGTTGCTCATAAAAAAAACTGAATACTGTTTGCGGCACCAATTATCAGAATGTGTAGTTTCTACACGTGAGTTTAAATATTCAACTATCGACATTGCACAATGGCTGCACATGATTAAAATAGCAAAACAAATTGTAACAAACTCGTATCATGGCGTCGTTTTTTCAATTATTTATAAAAAACCCTTTATTGCTATTCCGGTTGAGGGCGCACATTCCAGTATGAATGATAGAATTTTTACTCTTCTTGAACAATTGGGATTGCAGGACCATATTCTCACTGAATGCGATCCAAACAGAATATCTATTATTTTGTCAAAACAAATTAATTGGAACTGTGTTGATGATAAAATAAAATTTTTAAAAAAGGATTCGAAAGCTTTTTTATTAAAAAATATAAATGAAATTTCCGACGGGAACTATGGTAAATAACCGCGTGCTTATGTTTAGTTAACAAGTGAATTGTATGCGTTAGGGGGAATATCATGAATGATTTGTTTGATCCTAATATTTTTTACGATTCTTATCCAAGTCGAGTTATTTTACGTCCTGGCTACCCCGCTCGAGCTCAATATAAGAGTACTTTTATGTGGGATTTGTATGGACAATTCATAATGAAAAAACTTGGAAAGGTAGAAACTTATGCTGATATAGGTGGTTGTTTCGGATTTAGTGCTAATGCTATGGCATTCAATATTGCATCAGATCAGGATAAATATCCAGAAACTAAGGTTTTTGAGATAGCAAGTGATTTTGTTAAAATAGGTAAACAGTTATTTCCAAATATCGATTTTATACAAGAAGATTTTAGCAAGTGGAGTGGCAATCCTGAAGTCTTTGACTTGGTTACTTTGTTTGACGTAATAGAACACTTGAATAATCCTAAAGAGTTTTTGTCAAAATTATCATTCTGCACTAAATTTGCCTTGCTAAAGACGCCAATGGAGACAACAGGTGATTGGAAGGGAGGTCATCCCTTGTCAGCTCGTTATGGAAGTACTCATCCTGATGGACATGTCAATTTTTTTACTCCAAAGTCTTATTTTGATCTTCTGTTAAAAAGTGATTTTGAGATAGTACAAAAGAAATTGGTCGGAACAATTTTGCCCCTTGGGACCCATAGAATTCTTTTCCCAGAAGAACCACGTCCCAAAACAGCAGTCAAGTCTGCTCTCATGAAGCGATGGCCTTTGCTTTGGTCTTTGTTGATTGCTATAAAATCATATAGATTATTTCCTTATGAGTTTGAAAGAAAATATCGTGGTGGAGGTGATTCTTTGTGCTTAATAAAATCAAAAAAATACAAAATTAAATTATAATATTAAATAAACATTTTTATTTAAATGATAGCAACCTTATAATTGTAATGATGGTAATAGTGTTATTGCTGGAAGGAATATATTGAATCAAAGTCAAATAAAAACTGGAGCATTGCTTTCATATATTGCTTTATTTTCAAGTAGTATGATAGCGTTAGTCTATACTCCATTCATGCTGCGCATGCTTGGACAAGCTGAATATGGTCTTTTTTCGCTTGTTAATACAACAATTGCTTATTTGACCGTGCTTGATTTCGGCTTTGGCACTGCCATTGTAAGATATACAGCTAAATATCGCGCCGAAAACGACAAACTTAAAGAAGAAACGCTACATGGCATGTTTTTGGTTTTGTATATTTGTATTGGTATCATTTCATTTTTGCTTGCACTGCTACTGGTATTAAATACTGAATGGTTATTCTCGGCCTCCTTGAATGTAAAGGAATTGAAAACGGCAAAAATATTAATGTGGCTCGCTGCCATCAACTTGGCGATGAATTTTCCTTTCAGTATTTACTCTTCCATTATTATTGCCTACGAGAGGTTTGTATTTGCTAAGGCAATAAATATTATGAGAATGCTTATTAATTCATTGCTTGTGGTTATAGTATTGGCTATTGGTTATAAATCAGTTGGCATGATTGTTGTTACTACTGTATTTAATTTACTGTTCAATTTAATTAACTTGGTTTATTGTAGGTTTAATTTACAAATCAAAATGCGTTTTACAAGCTTTAGCCTACCGCTGCTTAAAGAAATAGGCGCCTATTCTTTTTTTGTTTTTTTAAATTTAATTGTTGATAGAATTTACTGGAGTAGTGGTCAATTTTTACTTGGTATCTCTGTTGGAGTTACTGCGGTTGCTATATACTCAATTGGTATACAATTTGTAACCATGCTATATATGCCAGTTTCTGGTGTTATATTCAACTTGTTTTTACCTAGAGTTACACAAATAAGCGTTAAAGAATCAGCTCAATATGAACTTTCAGAACTCTTCATTAAAGTTGGCAGAATCCAGTTCATTATTCTTGCTTTGTTTTTAAGCGGATTTATCCTTTATGGTAAACAGTTTGTTAATTTATGGGCAGGTCCAAGATATTCAACTTCTTATCTTGTTGCTATGATATTGATTATCCCATTAACTGTTCCGTTGATTCAGACAACAGGCATTTCTATTTTACAAGCCAAGAATATGCATTCTTTTCGCGCAATCGTCTACCTGTTAATTGCAGTTGTAAATGTGGCTATCTCGGTTCCAATGATCAAGTTATGGGGCCCTATAGGTAGTGCTATTGGAACTGCTGCGTCATTAACTATTGGTCAAATTATGGTTATGAACATTTATTACTGCACGCATCTTAGGCTGGAAATCGGAAAATTTTGGCGAGAGATTAGTAAGATGGTACCGGCTACGTTATTGCCTTGTGGTTTTGCTTTTTTATTGAAACAATTGATTTCTGCCGATCGACTTTCAACTTTTGTGTTTAATGTTGTATTATACACGATAATATATTGTTTGAGCATGTACTTTTGTGGAATGAATCTTTACGAAAGGCAATTGATACTTAACCCACTGAAAAATTTAGTAAAAAGATTTTGCATGGTGCGAGAGCAAGCATGATTAGTTTCCTTAATAAAGAAAATTGTTGTGGTTGCAACGCTTGCTGTACCGTTTGTCCACTAAACTGTATCAAGATGGTAGCTGATAATGAGGGTTTTCTTTATCCGTTTGTGAATACACAGCTTTGTGCTTATTGTGGAGTTTGTGAAAAAGTTTGCCCAATGTCAATGACACTACGCCAAGGGGGGCCGCCAGTTGCTTTTGCTGCATGGCACCGTGAAGCAACGGTTCGTTCTGTAAGTTCCTCAGGTGGGGTCTTTAGTGCCCTGATGCAAAAGTCATTACAACAAGGAGGGATCGTTATTGGTGCTGCCTTTGATAACAACATGTCTTTATGCCATCAAATTGCCCAAAACATTACTGAATGCCACAAGTTCAGAGGGTCAAAGTACCTACAAAGCGACATTGGTAATGTTTACCGCGAGGCGCAAGTATTTTTACAACAAGGCCGACAGATTCTTTTTTCTGGCACACCTTGTCAAGTTGCTGGGCTATATGCTTTTCTGGGAGAAGATTGCAAAAATCTGTTGACCTGCGATCTTGTTTGTCATGGTGTCCCATCGCCGAAGGTCTTTACGGCGTATCGGAAAACGCTGGAATGTCAGCATGGCGCGAAAGTACGAAAAGTCGATTTTAGACGTAAGGATTACGGTTGGAAGCAATTTTCTATAGCACTGTTGTTTGATAACGATACGGAGTATCACCGGGTTTTTCATAATGACCCATTTATGCACGGATTTTTGCATAACTTATATCTACGACCGTCATGTCATGCTTGCCGTTTTTCGCGTTTGCCGCGAGTAGCTGATATTTCTATTGCTGATTTTTGGGGCGTGGGTAAACATCACCCAGAATGGGATGATGATCAGGGGACATCGTTGATTTTGATTCAGAGCAAGAAAGGTCAAAGCGCTTTTTATGCGATTCGTGATGCATTGGTAGTTCATGATGCTGATCTGGATATGGCTATATCCTCAAATCCCTGTATTTGCGGTTCTGTTTCACCGAGTCAGGATCGGGCAGCATTCTTTAGTGATCTTGATCGCCTCTCATTTGAAAATGTTACCAAGAAGTACTTGTCGCCAACTTCGCCATTGCGCAGAGTGATTAATTTTACAAGACGTTTGGTCAGTTACGGAGCGAAGCTTTTATGATGAAAGTTCTCTGGTTGTCAAATTGCCCTCTTACTGATTCGGATCTAGCAGCAACAGGGACATGGATTCAGCCGATAGCTGATGGTTTATTAACAACAAAATCAGTTCAACTGGCAGTGATTTCCATTGCTGATGTTCCTCAATTTGTACGTCGGGATTATCACGAAGTTCCTCAATGGCTGGTACCGATTCGCAAATGGTTAGCTCGAAACGGCCTGCCCTCAGCAGATTTAGTTGAGGAGATAGTGAAGGCATGTGAATGGTTTCAACCAGACTTAGTTCACATTTGGGGTGTTGAGTGCTTTTGGGGGTTGCTGACGGCCCGGAGATATATCAAGGTGCCCACTTTACTCGAAATGCAGGGCATGAAAAAAGTTTGGGCAAGGCTATACACAGCGGATCTCACGATTAAAGAATTTATTCAGTGTATTGGCATCAAAGAGGTGCTCAAACGGAAGTGCATTGTATCTTACAAAAATGATTTTATTCGTTGGGGGCAATTTGAAGAAGAAATTCTTCATGGACATCGTTTTATTGATGTGCAATCCGAGTGGATGGCCGCCCAAGTCCATGCGCTTCAACCTCATGCTAAGCAGTTTCGCGTAGATTTGGCTCTGCGACCAGCGTTTTATTCAGCACAGCCGTGGGCTGAATTTGAAGACAAGCGAACTACGCTGAAAACATCATATAATATTTTTTGCTCCTCATCCTATGGTACAGCTTATAAGGGCATTCATGTTGCGTTGCGTGCGTTGGCTAAGCTTAAACTAGATTTTCCCCAGGCACGCTTAAGAATTGCAGGCAATATACAAACTAAGCGTTTTTTTCAGGAGGGATATGTTCGCTGGGTTAATTATCTCTGTCAGAAATTGAAGCTTGTGGATAGTGTTGATTGGCTTGGTCCTTTGGATGCCGATCAAATTATTAATGAAATTCAGCTTTGTGCGGTGAGTGTGGTTTGTAGTTTTGTAGAAAGTTATTGTCTTGCTTTGGCTGAACCGATGTTTTTGGGCATGCCTTGTGTCACCTCCTACAACGGGGGAACGTCATGGATTGCTGAAGATGAAAAAACAGCTCTCTTCTTTTCTCCTGGAGATGAAGTGATGTGCGCACATCAAATAAGTCGTATTTTTAGAGATCCAGAACTTAGTCACAATTTGTCAAAAAATGCCAGAGAATCAGGATTAAAACGACACAATATTGAGAGCATCGTGCAACGACAGAATAGAATTTATCACAAAATACTTGAACAAATGCTATGATTACAGTTGGAATATTTAATATTTTTGTAGTTTATTTTGCATATCTTGCGCGGCACAAGCGAGAAGAGTTTTGGCTTACTGTTTCATTTTCTTTTATTTTTTTATTTTTAGCTCTTCGTTATAATTATGGAAATGATTATACTAACTATCTTAATATTTTTATTGAGGTTAGTAGATCAGAGACAATTGATTATTTACACAATCAGTGGAAATTAGAGCCAGCATGGGTCTTCTTATGCCGTTTGTTTGAGCCACTTGGTTTTTTTACAATGACTGCCGCTTTGGCATTATTTCATTGTTTTGTCTATTGTAGTTTTTTAAAAAAATATGTTCCTTCTGCTTATTATTGGCTTGCGGTATTTATATATGTTTTTACTCCTAGTTTTATGTTGATTAATATTTCTGCTATGCGGCAGTCAGTCGCTATTACTTTATTCGTTTTTTCTCTTGATTATATCCACCAAAAAGATGCAATTCGTTATTTCCTATGTATTTGTCTTGCATCATTGTTCCACATGAGCGCAATTATTTTTTTACCTCTTTATTTACTCGGATTTTATGAATTTAAAATTAATAAAATTTTTATTATCATTATATTTACTTTTTTTGTATGTCTTTTGGTGTTTAGAAATTTTTTTGTAACAAAATTCAATATGTTTATTGACATAGGTGCCTACTATAAAAAATATGGTGAATATCAAGGGATTTCAGAAAACGAACTTAATTTTGGATTAGGATTGGTCCTATATTTGTTTTTATTTCTTATTGTATTGTTGTACGACAGATATCAGGCAGGTAAGATATCTCTAATGTCTAAGATTGTTATTTTAAGTAATTTTATTATGCCAATTGCATTGTTAATGGTGATGATAAGTCGTATTGATATGTATTTACAAACTGCAACACTTTCTGTTTATCCATATATTTTAACTAATATAAAGACATCATTTGTAAGAATCTTAGTTTTAATGACGCTTGTTTTGCTTGTATTGTATTCATTTTATAATTTTTTTCATGCTGAAACATGGAAAAAATCATTTGCTACATATCAAACTATATTTTCAGCGCCTGAAATATATTAATTTTTTAGATCCTTGTAGAAAGGGATAATAATATATTGTATGAATATTTTATTCTATGGTCCTTTCAGCTATCCAAATGGTACAGGTGCCACGACCCGAATGCGTGCATATGGGCAGGGTCTGACTTTGCTAGGATGTAATTTCAATCTCTTTTGTGTTGAGCCAACTGAAATTGAGCCAAGTGTGCAGAATAGAGAAATTTTTGGTGAAACAAACAGGATTAAATTTAGATATACTTGTGGAACTACAGTTTCAAGTAAGTCGTTGTTAAGAAGGAAGGTTGATCTTCTTAAAGGAGTGCTGGGGCTTTTTTGGGGTATCATTGAGGAACATCGTCAGAAACAAATTGATGTAGTGATATATTATACTGCAAAGAGTACGATTCATACTCTAGCTGGTTGGTTTGCATGTAAGTTATGTAACATTACTTTCTACGCTGAGACAACTGAATTTCCATTTGTTTATGAACAAAAATCATTTGTAAAAAATATTAAAATATTGATATATCAAACTTTTACTTGTAAATTTTATGATGGAATAATTATAATATCTACTCTTCTTGAAAAACATTATGCAAAATTGTTACGTAAGTCTGCTAAAATCATACGTATACCAATTATAGTAGATACTTATATGTTTAGGCCCACAATAACTAATAATGAGATAGTAACTATTTGTTATTGTGGACATCTTTGTAATCTTCAAGAACTAGAAAATCTTTTGATTGTTTTTTCTAAAATAGTGTCAAAATATGAAAATATTGCTTTAAAGATTGTTGGTGATATAGATAAGTCTCCTCACAAAGATAAGGTTTTTAGTATTGCCTTGGGAGATAAGTTAAAAAATAAGATTAATTTTACCGGTCTTGTTGCACATTCAAATTTATCCGACGAATTTGCCTCTGTTGATATTTTTGTGCTTCCCAGGCCTAGTGGACTTTTTTCTTCTGCAGGATTTCCCACCAAGCTTGGTGAGTACTTGGCTTCAGGCAAACCTGTGATCACAACAAAGACTGGTGATATTCCCTTGTACTTGACGCACAAGGTCGACGCTTATCTCGTTGAACCTGATGATAATGAAACTTTTGCTAAAACACTCTGTTATGTACTTAATAATCCAGATAAAGCTAGAATTGTCGGAATGAATGGCAGGCAAACTTGTCTTAAATATTTCAGTTCAGATGTTAATTCTTATTTGCTACTCGAGCATTTACGCACTAAATTAAATAGGTAAAGAGGGATAAAGCTTGAATAATATAATTAATATATTAAAAATTTTATTCAAGTATTTAATTGTCTATAGAGGTAATAAAATTGCTTATCTAAGAGCATCAGGAGCAAAGATTGGTAATGACTGCGATATATTGACTGCGATTACAAACCTTGGCTCTGAACCATGGCTTGTAGAAATAGGTAACAATGTTACTCTTACTGCTGGTGTACTACTAATTACGCATGACGCATCTAATCGTCTTTTTAGAAAAACTCTTGGATACGGAAACACAACTTATGGTAACCGCTTCGGTACAATTGTTATTGGTAACAACTGTTTTGTAGGTGTTAATACAGTTATACTTCCAGATGTAAAAATAGGTGATAATTGCATTATCGGTGCTGGTAGTATCATTAATAAAAGCATTCCTGCTGGATCTGTTTTTGTAGGTAACCCAGCTCGTTTTATCTGCACCCTTGATGAATTTATTGTAAAATATCAACAGAAAATGGTGCCCTGTCAGTCAACTGATAGGAGATCCCTGCGCCAAGAGTTGACTTCATATTTTTGGGGAGGGGATCGATGAATCTTCTTTTTGTCATCGACAATCTCGGTTCTGGAGGTGCGCAGCGCCAGATGGTTAATTTGGCATGCGCGCTTACAGCGTGCGGACATCATGTTGAATTTTTTGTTTACTATCCTGAAAACCATTTTCTGCCTTTTTTGAATGATGCTGGCATTTTTGTTAACCTTCAACACAAAACTTCTCGTTTTTCCGTTGCTCCGATTCTGGCTCTACGCCGCTTTATTCGCCAACGCAACTTTGACATTCTTCTTTCATTTCTCGATACACCGAATTTTTATGCGGAAATCGCTTGTCTCGGTCTGCGCCGTACGAAACTTATTGTCTCTGAACGCAGCATGTACCCAGTGGGGCATTTGTCCCCCAGACTCTTTTTTTTGCAAGAATGCCACCGTTTGGCAGATTTTGTCGTTGTAAATTCTCATCACCAAAGAGAGAGGATGGAACGAAAATTCCCCTGGATGAAACTGAGAATTCAAACCATATACAATGGTTATGATCTCAATGTCTTTGCTGCCTCTGAACCAATAAAAAAAAATGACAGTAGACTAAGGCTTCTTGCTATTTCCTCTGTTTCATACAATAAAAATTCTTTAAATCTCGCAAAGGCACTTGTGGTCTGCTGTGAGAAGCTTCAGCTTGATGTTCAGGTTGATTGGGTTGGAACACATCAAATTTCTGGTGAAGGGACACGGCCGGCTCAAGAAACGAGTGATTATTTGGAGAGGATGGGTTTAGCAGAACGTTGGAATTGGCTCGGAGTGCGAACTGATATTCCTCAAATGCTGACAAATTATGACGCGCTTATCCATCCATCTTTCTTTGAGGGATTGCCCAATGTTGTGTGCGAAGCTTTGGCCTGTGGGTGCCCTGTGTTGGTGAGCCATGTTTGCGATCATTCTAGGCTTGTCCAGCAAGGCGTAACTGGCTATCTTTTTGACCCTGATTCAGAAGAACAAATTGCTGAGTCGATTCACACTTTTAGCCGGTTGGGATACACTGAAAGGGTGGCCATGTCTAGGGCGGCTCGCGAGTTTGCCGCAAATCATCTTTCATTGAACCGTTTTGTTAAAGAATATGAACAGCTTTTTATGGAATTGTCAGGTAAATAAATGAGGAAAATATAAAATGAGGCTATTAGCGAGTTTTTACCTAATAATTCTAAAAATTTACCGTCGATTCCTTATGTGTTTGCTAAGGCCATTGTTTAAGAATTATGGCAAAAACTTTGTTTTTGATCCTTTTGGTTCATATTCGTATAAAACAATTTCAGTGGGAGATGACGTTTCCATTGGGATTGGAGCAACTTTTTGGGCTACCGAAAGCTCAATTTCAATCGGAAATAAAGTTGTGTTTGGTCCTAATGTTACAATTATGGGAGGCGATCACAATACGTCACGAATTGGCAATTACATGTATGATGTTCATGAAAAAATCCTTGGAAATGATATGCCCGTTACCATTGAAGACGATGTTTGGGTTTGTGCCGGAGCTATCATTCTCAAAGGGGTTCGAATCAACAGAGGGGCTATTATTGCTGCAGGGGCGTTGGTTGTTCGCGATGTCCCCCCTTATTCAATTGTTGGTGGAGTTCCAGCAAAACACCTCAAGTCACGGTGGAAACAAACACAAATTCTGGAACATGAGATGATACTGTATCCTCCTGAAAAGCGACTTGGGAGAGACTTGATAGAGCGAGAAATATCTTATTATGACTGATTGTGGAAATGCTGACACCTTTAGTAAAAACGCAGCATTACGAGTTTGTCTCGTATCACCACTTCCTCCCCCTTATGGTGGCATTGCTCATTGGACTATGCTACTCCATCAGTACGCTGCTAAACAAAACGGCATACACTTTCTCCAGTTAGATATAGCTTCTCGTTGGCGCGCTATTGATGAACTTGCTGTTTTGAAAAGATTAGTTGGTGGCTTCTTACAACTTTTAGTAAATATATTAAAGCTTATTATTTTGTTTTTCAAAAGACCTGACGTAATGCATTTGACCTCATCAGTTCAATTAGCGGTATTTCGAGATATTGCGTTTACATTACTTGCACGATTATTTCGTATACCTATTGTTTACCATTTACACCTTGGACGAATTCCTGGCATTGCAGCAGCGAATACGCTTGAATGGCGCATGTTGGTACGAGCGATGCGAATCGTAAGTCTGGTCATGGTTCTTGACAGTGCCACAGCTAAAGTTATTGTGAATACACTTCCAGGTATTCGTGTCGAAGTTGTGCCTAATCCTGTTGATTTTGATAAATTTAAGGCTTTAACGCATAAAGATAAGCCGCTTAAGAGTGTTTTTTTTCTTGGTTGGATCATTCCAAGCAAAGGAGTTGAAGAACTTGTAAAAGCTTGGGCTGAACTTGGACTCGAGGGATGGGAGCTTTTGTTGGCAGGTCCAGGAAACATTGCATATCAAGAGAGGCTTTTACAATGTTATCGACCAAAAAATACTCGTTTTTTAGGCGAGTTGGATCACAATAAGGCAATGGTGTATATGGCTCAGTGTGATCTTTTTGTTTTACCCAGTCACACAGAAGGTTTTCCGAATGTAGTTCTGGAAGCTATGGCTTTAGGAAAGCCTATTATTGCTACTGAGGTTGGTGCTATTCCTGAAATGCTGAATAATGATTGTGGCATCATGATTAAACCTAAAGATGTTGATGCTTTAAAAGTGGCTATAGTGAATTTAGCAAATGATAAAAAATTGAGGAATAGTTACGGAGAGCGTTCATTTAATAAAGCTCGAAAAGAGTTTTCGCTTGATAAAGTATTTATACGTATCACTAATATTTGGAAAAGCGTGGCTATTAATTTTTGATACTATTTTTATCGTATCTTGTAAACCAATTTATATTTTAAACTGACACGAGGCCATCAGATGGATAAAAATGGTATATTTTTATTTGTTTTGTTCAGTGCCATTCTTTTGTTAATGTCATCCTGTTTTGCAGCAACTAATGTTGCAAGGGGTAAATCATATTCTGTTTTTCCCGTTCAAAACTATCCATTATCTGCTCCGCCTACAAATACTACAGCCCTTACGGATGGAAGCTATAGTGTTGGCCGTTTCTGGACACAAAAAAACACAGTTGGGTGGCAAAAAGAAAAAAGTGTCGAAATTTTGATCGATCTTGAAAATAATGCAAATATTGATCGAATAATATTCAGTACGGCAAGGGGCGAGAAAGATGGTGTTTACTATCCTGAGCAAATTGCTGCTTTTGTAGGATCTGACCGTGACCACCTCTTTTATGTTGGTGATCTTGCAGTCGATCCTGAGAATCAGCCCGGGCAGTATCACGTAAAACAATTTGTACTTAATAATGTCGGAAAGCGCGCACGATTCGTTTTTTTGGAAGTTATCCCAAAAGGATTATTCCTGTTCTGCGATGAGATTGAGGTGACTGAGGGGGAAGAAGGGAACGAGCCACGAGGCACATTATCGATAGTCCAAGCCCGTATGCTTACCGATAAAATACGACGGACAGGGGTTAAAAAAATACTGAACAACCCAGGAGGTGTTTTGAATTCCATTGCTACTACAAGGAAGGTAACAAAGTACCCTCAGAAAACTGATGTTCGTGCTTTGTCGTTGGATGACAAAAAAGATTTAGATATAACTGAATCCAAGATGTTTGAATTTCGTAATACCGTTCTTAAAAAACAGTTTCCAAATTCAAAAATTCTGATTCAACTTGTCAAACCATGGGACCAACTGAGTCCATCTATTTTTCCTGATAGTATCCAATTGCATGATCTTATTTTTTGTCTACCCAGGAACGGATACGATTATAAGTCTATTTTAATTACAAGCTTATCAAAAAAAGCACAAACGTTTTTTCTTTTTCTTGGTAATGCGCCTACTGGTGTTGAGCTTTCAACTTACCAAGTCCCGTTTGCAAAAACTTTGAACAAAGACTATATCGCTGATCCATTAGTATCGACTATAAAAAGTTTTACGCTACGTCCAGGTGAATCTCGAATAGTGTTTGTGATGGCTCGTGGGACTAAATCCGGTACATGGCGTCACGTCCTTCAAATTAGGAGCGGAGAGCAAATTAATTCAATACCAATTGTTGTTAAAGTTGTGAATCTAAAACTACCGAACTCTTTTTTACTTAATGCAAATAGTTGGGGATACCTGAATTACAAGCTAACCCGCGATCGTCAACAAGCCGTTATAAATGATTTACTGATGCATCATAATCATGTCGTTGTCGTACCTCCTCCATTTCTACCAATCAGTAATTTGCCTAAAGAACAAGATTTTGACGGTCTCAAAAAATATTTGAATATTGCATCAAGGGGAGCCTCAAAGGTTCTTTTGTATGTCAATTTTAAACCATCTCAAAGATCAAACGTAAATGGAAAATATCCTTTTATGAGTGATGAGTGGAAAAACTGGTTTAAATCATGGTACGACGAATTAACAAAAACTGTTGTTAATATCGGTATTTCAAAGAATCAATTGTATTTTTACCCATATGATGAAATGGATGGAAAATGTGTAGATGATTTTATTGCTTTTGCGACGTGGGCTAAAAAAGAACTGCCTGGGATTCAGTTCTATGCAACCATAAATAACAAAAGAGCTTTGAAAGCTATAAGCTATCTTGATATAGCTCAAGTGTTAAACTATGTAGAGCTTTTAAAAGCAATTAAGTCTACCAAAACTGAGTTATGGCTGTATGAGGCCAGGGAGCCCGCAAAATCGCTATCACCTTATTCATATTATCGCCTGATGGCTTGGACTGCTTTTTTACATAATTATAAAGGCATTGGATTTTGGGCCTATGCCGACTCAACTAAAGCCACTTGGGATGATTCTGATGGAGAAGAACGTGACTTCGGTGTGATTTATAAAGGGGAAGGAAATAGTATCATTTCCAGCCGCCGATGGGAGGCTTGGCGTATGGGGATTGAAGACTATGAATTATTGACTATGTATTCCAAGGCCAAGGGCGATGTCGCCGCAAAGAGGCTGGCGAAAAGCGTACTGGATAATCCGCTGGATACTACAAGGGCTGATGAGGTTCGGAAGAAGATTCTTCTGGAGCTATCCAAATAGGGCAATTTTGGATTCTGAATTTTGAATTGTTTTTACAGGGAGTATTGAAATGTTCGCTGGCAAAACCTTATTAATTACAGGTGGTACAGGTACTTTTGGGAATGCGGTACTACGAAGATTTTTAGAAACCAACATCAGTGAGATCCGTGTTTTTTCCCGGGATGAGAAGAAGCAGGATGACATGCGAAAGCATTTCACTCATCCTAAACTTCGCTTTTATATTGGCAATGTTCGTGATGAATCGAGTTTGCGCGATGCAATGCAAGGGGTGGATTTTGTGTTTCATGCTGCGGCGTTGAAACAGGTGCCTTCGTGTGAGTTTTTCCCGCTGGAGGCGCTTCGAACCAATTCTTTGGGAACGGAGAATGTTTTAACTGCCGCCATCAACGCCGGCGTGCGGAAGGCGATTGTTCTCAGCACCGATAAGGCAGTTTATCCCATCAATGCCATGGGGATATCCAAGGCAATGATGGAGAAACTGGCTATTGCCAAGTCACGGGTGGCCGGAAACAGCACGGTAATCTGTTGCACTCGCTACGGCAATGTCATGGCAAGCCGCGGTTCGGTTATTCCCCTCTTTATTAAGCAACTTCAGTTGGGAAACTCTCTCACCGTCACTGATCCCAACATGTCCCGGTTTATGATGACCATTGAGGATGCGGTGGATTTGGTGGTCTATGCCTTTCAACACGGCAATCCCGGCGAAATTTTTGTACAAAAGGCGCCTGCCTGCACTATCGGCGTTCTTGCTGAAGCGCTGAAAAAGTTGCTGAAAGTAGATAATCCAGTTGAGGTGATTGGTACCCGCCACGGGGAAAAACTCTATGAGACGCTGCTTACCCGCGAGGAGCTGTCCGTGGCTGAGGATCTTGTGGGATATTACAGGGTGCCGGCCGACAACCGTAACTTGAATTATGCAGCATACTTCAGTGAGGGTAGGTCTGAGGTTTCCGTGAAAGAGGACTATAACTCCCACAACACGCCTCAAAAGAGCGTGGATGAAATGTGCGACTTGTTGCTGAAACTCAGTTGCGTTCAACAGGCTTTGCGTGGAGAAAAGGTTGAAGTCTAAGGTTTGTTAAATTCAGCATCCAAAATTTCTAGAAGGATTTTCGAATGAAAAACATTCTTATAACCGGCTCAAAAGGTTTTGTCGGTAGAAATCTGACAGTCTCTCTTGCCCAAAGAAAGGATGTTAAGATTGTCAGTTTCGATGTTGATGATGATCAAGCGGCATTGCCGTCTTTGGTGGCAGAAGCAGATTTTATCTTTCATTTGGCGGGGGTTAATCGTCCGCAGAATGTTGAAGAATTTGCTACAGGGAATGCCGGACTGACACAGCAGATTGTTTCTCTCTTAAGGAAACAAGGGAGGGGGACTCCCTTATTGCTTTCTTCCTCTATCCAGGCGGCGCAGGATAACCCCTACGGTTTGAGCAAGCGGGAAGCGGAAGAAGCCGTGTTCGATTACGGCAGGACAGAAAACGCGCCGGTTTATGTCTATCGCATGCCGAATGTTTTCGGAAAGTGGTGCCGGCCTAACTACAATAGTGCCGTTGCTACGTTCTGCCACAACATTGCCAACGATTTGCCAATCCAGGTCAATGATCCTAATGTTGTGATGAATCTGGTTTACATTGACGATGTGGTGAATTCATACATTGCCGCTCTGGATCGCAAGGTAACGGCGCACAATGATTTCTGTCAGGTGCAGCCTGTTCATACAATCAAACTTGGTGAAATTGCGGAGCTGATTTATTCGTTCAGAGAAAGCCGGGCGGCGCGAAGTATTCCTGATATGTCCGATCCCTTTGCTAAAAAGCTCTACAGCACCTATCTGAGCTACCTTCCAGATGCTCAATTCAGTTATCCGTTGAAGATGAATTCGGATGACCGCGGCTCATTTACCGAATTTATCAAAACAATAGATCGGGGACAGGTCTCGGTTAATATTTCAAAACCTGGCATTACCAAGGGAAATCACTGGCACCATACCAAAAATGAAAAATTTCTGGTGGTGAGCGGAGAGGGAATAATCCGTTTCAGGAAGGTGGGGGATGAAAAAGTTATCGAATACAGTGTGTCCGGTGAAAAACTGGAAGTAGTTGATATCCCTACTGGCTACACCCACAATATTTCCAACGTCGGCACCACTGATCTTGTTACGGTTATGTGGTGCAATGAGATATTTGACCCGGAAAAGCCGGATACCTTTTTTGAACCGGTGAATCTGGTTTGACAGAAAAACAGGTGGGCGTAAGAGAAGTGAGGTGTGTGTGAAAAAACTGAAAGTTGTTACGGTTGTCGGTACTCGTCCGGAGATCATCCGGCTTTCCCGCGTGCTTCCCAAGCTGGATCAATGCATGGATCATGTCCTTGTCCATACCGGCCAAAACTATGATTACGAATTGAATGAGATCTTTTTCAATGATCTCGATATTCGCAAGCCCGATCATTTTCTGGGTGCTGCCGGAGCAACTGCGGCGGAGACCATTGGACAGATGATCGTCAAGATCGATCCACTACTGGCAGAGGTTCAGCCGGATGCCCTGCTGGTGTTGGGTGATACCAATAGCTGTCTGGCCGCTATTCCTGCCAAACGGCGAAAAATCCCTATTTTTCACATGGAAGCAGGGAACCGTTGCTTTGACCAGCGGGTGCCGGAAGAGACCAATCGTAAGATTGTGGATCACATCAGCGATATCAATCTGACCTACAGCGATATCGCTCGTGAATACCTTCTTCGCGAGGGCCTTCCGCCTGACCGGGTGATCAAGACCGGAAGCCCGATGTTCGAGGTTCTCAACCATTACAGGGAAAAGATTGAGAGGTCGGATGTCCTTACGCGGCTTGGCCTGGCTCGCGGGGATTATTTTGTGGTAAGCGCCCACCGTGAAGAAAACATCGAGTCCGACCGGAATTTCCGGGGGCTGGTGGAGATCCTGAACAGCCTCGGAACTACGTACGGCAAAAGGGTGATTGTTTCCACTCATCCGCGGACGCGAAAGCGGGTGGAAGCCCTTGGTATTGAATTCGATAGCCGGGTGGAACTCCTGAAACCGCTGGGGTTAACCGATTACGTCCACTTGCAGATGCATGCCAAGGCCGTTCTTTCCGATAGTGGAACAATCACGGAAGAGTCATCCATTCTTAACTTTCCGGCTCTCAACATCCGCGAGGCTCATGAACGGCCTGAGGGAATGGAGGAGGCGAGCGTTATGCTCGTTGGGCTTAATCTTGAAAGAGTGCTTCAGGGATTGGCGATTCTTGACGGCCAGGAGCGGGGTGCACACCGCTCATTGAGGCAGGTGGCGGACTACTCCATGCCGAATGTCTCCGACAAGGTGGTCAGGATTATTTTGAGCTATACGGATTACGTGAATCGCGTCGTATGGCGAAAGTAAGCTGAATTGGGTATCGATTAATGCGCATCCTGATGATTACCCAACTCTTTCAGCCGGAGCCCAACCACCTGAAAGGTTTGGCATTCGCGAAAGAATTGCGGCACATGGGCAATGAGGTAGAAGTGCTGACCGGATTTCCAAACTATCCTGGCGGTCGCGTCTATGCAGGATACCGGCAGAAATGGCGCGTGAGGGAAGTTGTGGATGGAGTATCAATTCTGCGTGTTCCTCTTTTCCCCGATCACAGCAATTCAGGTTTGCGGCGTTTTCTTTGTTATATGAGCCTGGCTTTTACAATGTGTATTCCCGGGTGTTTTCTCGTGCGGAGGCCGGACGTTGTTCATGTCTATCAGGGGCCGGCTACACTGGCTTTACCGGCATTGTTGCTCCGGTTGCTTTTGGGAGTGCCCTATGTCCTGGATATTCAGGATATGTGGCCGGACAGCGTGTTGAGTTCGGGGATGCTTAAATTCCGCTCAGCCAGGGGAGTGCTGAACTTTTGGTGTAATCTTACCTACAGGCTGGCAAAAAAAATCACGGTGCTTTCGCCTGGATACAAGAACCTCCTTGTGGAGCGCGGAGTCCCGGCTTCAAAAATCGAGGTTGTCTATAACTGGTGTGATGAAGCGCAGATGCTCAATTCATCCGGAAGCAATTCAAAAGTTGATCCTTATGGTTTGGCCGGTCGTTTCAATGTCATATACGCAGGTAATCTTGGGCCGGTGCAAGCACTCGACTCGGTTATTGAGGCAGCCGGTCTTCTTCAGGAAAGTTTCCCCAATCTTCAATTCGTTTTTGTAGGTGATGGGATCGACTGTGCAAGGCTGAAGCGATTGGTGGCCAGTCAGAACATAAACAATGTGAAATTCGTTCCCCGGCAGCCAATCGACAAAATTGGCGAGATACTTGAAAAAGCGGATGCGTTGCTGATTCACCTGCGTGACGATCCTCTGTGCAGAGTTGGCATACCGCAAAAGACCCAGGCATATCTGGCCGTCGGCCGCCCCATCATCATGGCTGTTCATGGCGACGCATCGGACTTGGTCAAACAGACAAATTCCGGGATCGTATGTGTTCCCCAGAATGCGGAAAGCATCGCGCGAGCTGTGGAAGACCTTCTCCGGATGCCGCCCGAAAAGAGAAGTTTAATGGGGCAAAACGGCAAAGTATTTTATGAAAAACATCTCTCGTTCCATGTGGGAGTAAATCGCATGGCGGCAATCATTTCCGGTGCTATGCAATGAATTGTACAGGTTGGAAAATAGCGCCACTGGAAAAGCACCATCTAGAACCGGTTGTAGAAGTTCACCTTCGCGCTTTCCCGGGCTTTTTTCTGACCTTCCTTGGCCCATGCTTCCTAAAGGAGTTCTATGGGGCTTTTCTGCAGGAGGAAACCGGTGTAGCTTTTGTGGCCGAAGATTTGACAGACGGTCGTATCCTTGGTTTCGTGGTCGGTTCGACCAATCCCAATGGTTTCTTCAAGCGTCTTCTGAAAAGACGCTGGTGGGCTTTTTGTCTTGCCAGTACAACTGCACTGTTTCGCAGGCCATCATCAGCTCCCAGGATCTTCCGGGCCTTGTTTTACCGGGGGACGGTTCCACATGGCCCTGAACGTGCGTTATTGAGCTCAATTGCCGTGGACCCTGATGCGGCCCGACGAGGGCTGGGCAAGGCTCTGGTGGAGAGCTGGATCAGGGAGGTCAGCACACGAGGGACAGCGGGATGTTACCTTACGACTGATGCAGCCGGTAATGATCCTGTTAACTGCTTTTACCAAAAAAACGGATGGCGTCTGGAAACCGTATACACAACACCAGAGGGACGGCAGATGAATCGCTATGTCCACGATTTTTGAGCAGAAGGTGAAATAACATGACTAATTTTCTCCCTTTCGCACTTCCTGACATCGGGGAAGAAGAAATTAATGAAGTTCTCGACTCTCTTCGCTCCGGGTGGCTCACCACCGGTCCGAAGACAAAGCGCTTTGAAGAAGAATTTGCCGCTTTTATTGGAAATGGGGTTGAGGCAATAGCAGTCAATTCTGCCACTGCAGGACTTCACCTTGCCTTGGAAGGAGTCGGAATCGGTCCTGGCGACGAAGTCATTGTTCCGGTCTATACCTTTACCTCCACAGCCGAGGTGGTCCGATACCTGGGGGCGGACCCCGTATTTGTCGATATAGATCCGGCGACATTCAATATCGATGTAAAGCTTTTGGAGCAGATTATCACCTCCCGGCTGGAGGCGGGTCTGAAGATCCCGAAGGCGGTGATACCCGTTCATTTTGCCGGATTGTCGTGCGACATGGTGGAGATTCTTTCGATTGCTGCGAAATATGGTCTGAAGGTGGTGGAGGATGCAGCCCATGCCTTGCCGACAACGTGTAACGGCAACTTGATCGGATCGCTGGGGAGCGACGCGACCGTCTACAGTTTCTATGCTACCAAGACCATCACAACCGGCGAGGGTGGCATGATCGTTACACGCAACCCGGAGATCGCCAAGCGGTGCCGGACCATGCGTCTTCACGGCATCAGTCGTGATGCGTTTGACCGTTATACCTCAACCAAACCGTCCTGGTACTATAAGGTGGTGGCGCCGGGGTTTAAGTACAATATGACCGATGTGGCCGCTTCCATGGGAATTCATCAACTGAGAAAAGCTTGGCGGTTACAGGAACAGCGAGGCGAAATGGCTGCCGGCTATGACGAAGCTCTCGAAGCACTGCCACTCCATCTGCCGCCTCATGCCCCGGAGGGAGATGTGCATGCGCGACATCTGTATGTGATCCGGCTTGGCGATCAGGTAACGGTATCCCGTGACCATTTCATTGAACTCATGTCCGAAAGAGGCATAGGCTGTAGTGTTCACTTTATCCCTCTCCATCTTCATCCTTACTGGCGTGACCAGTACAATCTGAAACCCCATGATTTTCCCCATGCTTTTCATGTCTACCAGCGGGCGGTAAGTCTGCCGCTGTATACCAGGATGACCGAGTCCGATCAGAAGCGTGTGATTGATACTGTCCGGAGTATTCTCGGGTGAGCGCCAAGCGCATCTTCGACCTGTTTTTTTCCTTGATGGGCTTGATTTTCATTGCGCCGCTGTTTATCTGTTGCGCGCTTTTGATAAAGATTGATTCGCGAGGCCCTGTTTTTTTTCGTCAATTGCGGGTAGGGCGTCACGGCAAGCTATTCCGGATTTTCAAATTCAGAACCATGGTGATAAATGCCGAATGTCTCGGAACCCAGGTCAGCACCGGAGATGATCCGAGAATTACCCGGCTTGGACGTTTTTTGAGAAAGTACAAAATCGACGAACTGCCGCAGCTTCTCAATGTGATTTTCGGAGAAATGAGCCTCGTGGGACCACGCCCCGAGGTACCGCGTTATGTGGAGGCATTTCAAAAAGAATATGAGGAAATACTTTCGGTCAGGCCCGGCATAACCGACTTTGCATCACTTGAATTCAAGGATGAAAACGAGCTGTTGAAAGCGGCGGAAAATCCCGAAGCAAAATACTTGCAAGAGATTCTGCCGATCAAGATCGGCTATTACCGGAAATACATACGGGAACAGAGTCTGACCACGGATTTTAATCTGATTATGAGAACTATTCAAGCCATTGTGAAGTAATTCCAATTCCAAATCAAAGCGCTATCTTCGTAGGCTTCGTCGAAGGTTCCTCAACGTATCTGTACGTCTTCGTCGCCTTCCTTCTTGTCGCCTTGATATCATCTTTATGAAATCTTGAAAACTTGAATACCCCGTTCTGTGAACGGGGATGAAAAGTTTTCCTGCCGGAGGCAGGTTACGCTTTGCTCGCTTTTTCCAATCAGTCAAGCCGGAGGCTTGGCTGTGTATTTGAATGATTTTGAAGCCCCGCCCTGTGGGCGGGGTAATTCACTTGTAACCGGAATAAGATAACGAATCAACTCCAGCCAATCGCCTCTTTATACACGTGTCCTGCAGCCCTCTTTTTTCCCTCATGCGAAGCAGATTTTGTTAAAATAAATTTTTATAATTATTAAATAAACATTTTTCATGTTGAACTTATTTATTTATAATTTATACTAAAGAAATTGGTCTAAAAATAAAATGGATATTAATGCCGAAAGGTTGTTGCAATGAACTATGCAAAGCTGATTAGGGAAATGCGCTTTTGGGTTGTCTTGGCGTTCAAATTTTGTCTTATCGGCGTGGCCCTGCTTTTGGCCTTTTTTCTGCGCTTTGACTTCAGTATACCGAATGCCGAATGGCTGCTGTTTCTGCAGCTTCTTGCGCCCGTCATAATTATCAAAATCGCCGTTTTTGGGATTATGGGTCTTAATCATGGCTGGTGGCGTTATGTCTCCATTGCCGATGTAATTAATATCATTAGGGCAAATATCCTCGCATCCGCCCTGTTTTTTTTATACGTACTACTTATTCACAGTTTGGATGGCATGCCCCGGTCGATATTTTTCCTGGACGGCGCCTTATGCTTTACACTCGGGTGCGGAGTCCGCCTGTTCACCAGGGCATACCGTGAGAATTATTTTCCCACGTCAATTGCGCAGGAAGCTGCTCTGAGAAAGGTGCTGGTGGTCGGCGCCGGTTCAGCCGGGCAGATGATTGTCCGTGAAATGCGGCAAAATCCAGCTCTGGCGATCTCTGTGGTTGGCTATGTTGACGACGATCCCGATAAGCAGGCGCAGCGCTTCAATGGTGTTCCGGTACTCGGCGGACAGGAGGATCTGGATCGCATTTGCGAAGATTATGATGTTGAAGAGATAATCATCACCATCCCTTCGGCTACGGGAAAACAAGTGCGAGCCATCGTTGACCGGTGCCGTAAAGTGGGCGTCAAGTTTAAAACATTACCGGGAGTCGGTGATTTGATCGATGGAAACGTAACGGTACAACAGATCAAGGATGTGGATCTGAAGGATCTGTTGGGGCGTGAGTCGATAAAGCTCGATATTGCAGGGATAAAAGGCTATCTGGAGAAAAAGCGGATAATGGTTACCGGAGCAGCCGGCAGCATCGGCAGCGAGATTTGCCGTCAGGTAGCCCGATTTAACCCTGAAAAGATTATCCTGTTCGATGTGGCGGAAACACCGCTGTTTTTTCTTGAAAAGGAATTGAAAGAACGTTTTCCAAACGTTCAAATGTCTACTGTTATTGGCGATGTTCGCAGCCGTACGTTCATTACGTCTGTTTTTAACGCCTTTTGCCCGGAAGTTGTGTTACATGCCGCAGCGTACAAGCATGTACCCATGATGGAGGCTAATCCGGAGGCAGCGGCCAATAATAATATACAAGGCACCAGGATAGTTGCAGACGCTGCTCATCAGTTCAACGTCAAGCATTTCGTAATGATCTCCACGGACAAGGCGGTTAATCCCACCAATGTCATGGGTGCTTCCAAGAGGGTGGCGGAGCTTTATGTTCAAAACCTGGACCGGGTGAGCAAGACCAATTACGTGACCGTTAGATTCGGCAACGTACTGGGCAGCAACGGGAGCGTTATCCCCATATTCCGCGAACAGATAAAGAGAGGTGGGCCGGTCACGGTCACTCATCCCGATGTCATCCGTTTTTTCATGACCATTCCCGAGGCGGTCCAACTGGTACTTCAGGCCGGCAGTATGGGTAAGGGGGGCGAGATTTTCCTTCTGGATATGGGCGAGCCGGTAAAGATTGTTACCTTGGCAGAGGAGATGATTCGCCTTTCTGGTTTCCGGCCGTATGAAGATATCGATATTCGTTTTACCGGGCTGCGTCCCGGTGAAAAATTGTACGAGGAGTTGTTGCTTGCCGGCGAGGGAGTCAAGCCGACCGGACATGAGAAGATTATGGTTGCAAAATCAACTGCCTACGACTGGCAGGTTCTCAACCGGCAATTTGATAGCCTGTACGTTGCCATTCGGCAAAGCGATATGCGCCGGATTGTCGGAATCATCAATGAAATTGTTCCTGAATATACTGCCAGCGCCCGTTGGAGCAACGAAGCGCGAATCATTGATGTCGCATATGAAACAAAAGAATGGGATCACGCTGCACAACCCCGCTTGGCAACAAATCCGTAAAAAACTCCGCCGTAATGCATCCCCGCCAAAACGCGTGTGCAAACGATGAGATTGTTTGCACACGCAACGGAAAATACTATCAAACCCTCTTTGCTCCAGCCGGAACATTAAAAAAAATCCTTTTTTAAAATCTGTTATCTTCGCGTATATTGTAGTATGACTTACGGGCATTCGTGCTGACTCGCAAAGTGGTGAAAATATATTCGAAAGGACATGAAAACTATGAACAAACTGTTGATTACCATCATGACTTTTATCGCAATTGCTTGTTCAAACATGTCAGTGCACGCCGCCGATTTTTTTGGCGCAACCGTGACTAATCAGGAAGTGCCCACGAGTGCCTGGCGGGCAGGAGTAACGGGCGAAAGACCGATAGTCGGACATGTTCCTCCCAATTCCTCTGCCGCAAAATATGGGCTGGAGCAGGGACAAATCATTCTTTCCATCAACGACAAGAAGGTCAGAAATGTAAATGAATTACGTCAGTTTACAACGGATACCTTGTCGGTTTTCGTGCTTGACGGCGCGGAAAGGAAAATGGTGACAATCGACAGGTTGGCTATTGAAAAGGAAAAGCAACAACAAGAGAAGGAAAAAGCAGAAGCCGCCCGCATTGAAGCAGAGCGCAAAGCCGCGCCTCCGTCATCGTCCGATGATGAAGAGCCGGTTGATAACTCGCCACCGGCAGTGTTCGATGAAAACACACTCTATATAAGAGAGTACAAACCTGATCCGGATAAAAAGGTTATTAAGGATAAAAAACAGCAAGCGGAAGAAAAAACCGATTCAAAGCCGGCTCCTGAATCCGGCAAACCATAACTGCTGTCCCAAAAGCATAGACAATATACTATGTAACGATCCCACGCCATCCCGGCTTGACATGTCAAGCTGGGAAGCTAAAATTTATAACGCCCCGTCCGATTGGATGGGGCGTTTGTCTTTTGTACATCTGCCATGGTTGCGGTTAAACGCGATTGCGTGATGGGGTGCATGTCATGATACGAGTCAAGCGCGTGTATGATCCCTCTGAGCCGGACGATGGTCTCCGCTTTCTTGTGGACCGGTTATGGCCTCGTGGAGTCAAGAAAGAAAATCTTCGAATGGATGGATGGCTGAAAGATGTGGCTCCCAGTGATGCCTTGCGACACTGGTTTGGTCATGATCCGGCCAAATGGGATGAGTTCTGTCGACGTTACCATGTCGAACTGGAGGCCAACAGCGAAGCCTGGCGTCCGCTTTTGGAAAAGGCTCAAACACAGACCATTACCTTACTCTTCAGCGCGCATGATGTGGAGCACAACAATGCCGTACTCCTTAAGCTGTTTCTGGAAGCACGGCTGAATGCCACTCCTTGATGCTCGGAACTACCTGCCATTGACCTTGTCCCCTCAGTTGAGAAAATGACAAGCAGCAGGATTGAGTCTTTCTTTTTCCCCACCTAGCTCTCCCTCTGAAGAGAAGAGGATTTTTTTTCCTCTTCTTTCGCGAGGGAGGTCAGAAGGGGGACGGGGTTATGTGTCAAGAGTCATAGCGACCGCTTAAAAATACCTTGTCAGTTTGCTTTACCTTCGGATCACTCCGCAGATCACGACCCGACGTTACCAAACCCCGTAAATATTGTGTAACCACGTGACTTCGTACCAAATCCTGTAAAAGACTCACGTGTTAGCGGATCTGAGCCAAACCCGCAAAATGTCTGACGCATGATCGGCATTGCGCCAAATCCCGTAAAGGCCTGAACGCTTAGTGGTACGGTGCCGAATCCCGTAAAAAACTCATGAACAAGCGGCGTTGTGCCAAACCCCACAAATGGCCGATGGCCAAGACTGCTTATCATGTGTTCAAAATCGTGGAAAAAATCCGGCAGCCCTGTGCTTTCAAACCAGCTTTTTCCTTTTTCGTGTGATCCTTTATCCGGTATGTGAAAATGTCCAAAAAAATCATGAACAGCATGTCTTGAGCTTTTCATGACTATTTTCCTCCAGTCATGTTTTTATCTTGTCTTTAAAAATTGTACCACAATGAAATGGAAAATCAATATCAATAAAAATGTGTTGTCAACATAGGCGTGATCAGCAGTGTCCGGTTAGCATTTTGCAGCAAGTCAAAATCCCCCTCATCCGCCCCTTCGGGGCACCTTCTCCCTTGGGGAGAAGGGATACTAATCGACCCATCTCCCGCCGGGAGAGGGTGGCCGAAGGCCGGGTGAGGGGATAAGGCAGGGTTTTAACTCTCGTTCAATTAGCAAACCGGAGATTACTGTGCCGTGATGAAAGTAACGATAAATCAGGTACAATAATGTAACGCTATAAGAGCATTGAGAAGCCGCCAGGCAGGTTCGCCCGGAACCATAATGTTTCGTAACTTCCCTCAAAAGGAAGGGTGGATGCACACTAGATTGGGATTTAAAATCAGGTTCCGGGCCTTAATCCTGGCCATGCAGCTTGTTTGCATAGTCACGGGAATCGATAGCGCGATTGCCGAAGAATACCCGTCATCGGATCCGGTATCACCTGCCGGCCCCCAGCCGGTCATGGAGGTTCCGCAGAAGGAGGAATCCCTCATGGATCCGGCGGCTGAAATCGTTGGGACTATGGATGAGAGCCATGCCAGACTCGAACGAACTATTCTTGAACAGGTGATCAGGTTCGATGATTTTTTTGGAAAAGTTGAGACCGAGAGCCAAAAACTGACTGGGTATAAGCTTCGCTGGCGGAACTCCATGCGGATTGAGAGGGGGAGACATGTCCAATTCGGCACGTCTGCAAATGCCAATTTTGCCCTTTCAAAGATCAGCAAAAGGCTGCGTTTGACAATTTCGGGAGAGGACGAACCCAGCCAGTTCGCTCCGGGCTTGCCGGAGGACCCCGGTAATCCGGGGTATGACCGGACCCTCCAGGCTAATACTCGTCTGGTCAACACCGAGCTTCGCTACAATTTGCTCCAAACTCCATCCATGAGTGCCTTTGTCGGTGCCGGCATTCGGATTGCTATTCCACCTGAAGCCTTCTCGAGGTTTCGTTTTCAGTATGTTCACCATTTCAGCGATGTATCCCTTATCCGTATTGGGGAAACTCCTTTTGTCAATTCCGCCAACGGGCTCGGTCAGACCACCGAAATCAGCTTGGAAAGGCTTCTGCGCCAGGGGACGTTGCTCCGCTGGGCTAACTCAGTGACGGCTTCTCAGAAAATACAGGGCGTGGAATGGGGAACGGAACTCTCGCTATTGCATGAACTATCCCCCAAAAGCGCCATTACTCTGTTGACTGGCGCCTATGGAAATACGACTGTTGCTGACGGGGCATCGAATTACCGAGCTCTCGTGCGTTATCGAAGAAATTTCCTGAGGAGTTGGCTTTATTTCGAACTGGAACCGGAAATTTCATTGCCCAGGAATGAGAATAAGAATTTTTGCGCCGATTATGCCTTCACCTTCCGCCTGGAAATCGTGTTCCAGGGAACGGCCGATGGGAAAAAAGAAAAACCGGCTGCGCGTTGAGTGGACTGATACGCGCTTAACGTCCTTTCTATCCCCGCTTTTTTTGATATCAGTCAAAGTCTTTTTCATGATTGGTGGTACCCTGACTCAAGCCCGGGTTAGGCATGAGATCACGTATTCCTTTGCCGGGAAGACAACGAAAATCCTGGAGAGTAAATCATATGGCGAAGTTTTCAATCAAGTCCGTACATACCGTACGCATCATCGTGCAATGGTGTTTTTTGTTGTGGGTCGTTGGAATCGGCGTCCGTTTTGGAATGTTTGTCGCCGCAATCGAAAGAGGGGAAGCCATTCCCCTGGTTTCCCGGCCGCCGGGCGTGGAGGGCTTTCTACCCATCGGCGCTCTTGCCAGTCTGAAATACTGGCTGGTTTCGGGAAAAATTCATCCGGTGCATCCAGCGGCCCTGGTCATTTTTCTCACCATCCTGCTCATGAGCCTGCTTGCAAAGAAATCGTTCTGCTCCTGGCTTTGTCCTGTCGGTACGCTTTCCGAGGGGGCGTACAAAGTGGGGCACATGGTGCTTGGCCGGAATTTCCGCATCTGGAAGTGGCTCGACATTCTTTTGAGAGGTATCAAGTATCTTCTGCTTCTGCTGTTCGTCAAGTTTATCCTGCTGGATATGACGGCAGATGCAGTGACAGGGTTCCTGGATGCTCCCTACTGGGCTGTCAGCGATGTCAAGATGCTCCGCTTCTTTTCCCACATGTCAGGGATCACGTTGGCTGTTCTGGTCAGTCTGACCATGGTTTCCCTCTTCTACAAGAACTTCTGGTGCCGGTATCTCTGCCCCTATGGCGCGTTACTGGGGCTGGTCAGCCTCGCCAGTCCATTTAAAATCCGCCGCGACGCTGCGGGCTGCACGGGGTGTAAACGCTGTTCAGCAGCCTGTCCCTCCAGTCTTGCGGTGCATTTCGGCACGGCGGTATCCTCGCCGGAGTGCACAGGATGCCTTACCTGCATAGCCCACTGTCCGGAGCGGAACGTGCTTGCCATGCAGCCCGCCTTTTGGAAGAGGCCTTTAGCGCCGTGGGTTTTTCCTGCAATGGTTGTTCTCATCTTCGTGCTGGGGATTGGCGCGGGAATGGCCGGCGGGCATTGGCACAGCTCACTGACCAATGCCGATTATCAGCAACTCATCCCGCTTGCGCAGTACTTGAGTCATTAGTGCCTTGTAAGCTTTGTAATTCAGATTGTTGAAAACCGCCTCCCCATCCTTTTCAGCGCGGCTGATTGCACTTGGTTAATGCAGTGCTATACTTTCACAAAATCGCGCTGTTTATCGGAATTGGGAGGTAAAATCCGTGTCAAAGCTACTCTATATCGAAGTATCGCCCCGCAAAGACCGTTCAGCATCCACCAAAGTGGCTGGAGAGTTTCTGAATGCATACCGACAAGCCCACCCAAACGATCAGGTGGAAGTTCTTGATCTTTGGCAAAAGAAGTTGCCATCATTTAATGATGATGTTCTGAATGCCAAATACCGTATCCTTCACGGTGAACCCAGCACCCCAGCGGAAAAAACAGCCTGGAAAGCAGTAGAAGACATCATCGACCATTTCAAGGGTTTCGATAAGTACCTGTTTTCCCTTCCCATGTGGAACTTCGGCATCCCGTATATCCTGAAACACTACATCGATATCCTGATTCAACCCGGATATACCTTCGGTTTTTCGCCCGATACCGGCTACACGGGACTTGTGACCGGCAAGCCTGCGGCTATCGTCTATGCGCGGGGCGGAGCCTATCCACCAAATTCGCCGGAAGAAGGCCTTGATTTGCAGAAGCGCTATCTGGACATGATTCTCGGATTTATCGGTTTTACTGACTTAAGGCCCATTGTCATCGAACCGACGCTGATGCTCGGAAAAGAGGATTATGACCGGATGATGGATGGAAAAATCGCTCAGGCCCGTGAAGTGGCGGCAAAGCTCTAATGTTTTTTTAATAGAAATCGTCGCTTCGCCATGCTGTTACAACACCATACCCTAAAGGAGGTATCCGCATGAAAGGTAATGAAAAAATCATTGAGGCGCTTAACGCGCGGCTTGCAGAGGAACTAACCGCCGTCAACCAGTATTTCGTCCATGCCGAAATGAGCGAGAACTGGGGCTATGAACGGCTGCACGCCATGATCCGCAAGCGTTCCATTGATGAGATGAAGCATGCCGAGAAGCTGATCGCAAGGATTCTCTTTCTTGAAGGAAGGCCGATTGTCAGTCATCTGAATAAGGTTCACATCGGCACTGACGTTCTCAAATTCCACGAAAACGACCGCAGTGCAGAGGAAGCAGCGATCCGCGGATACAACGAAAGCATCGCTTTGGCAGTGCAAGTGGGAGACAACGGCTCCCGCGAATTGCTGGAGTCGATTTTGAAGGACGAGGAAGAACACATCGATCTTCTCGAAGCGCAACTGGATCAGATCAGCCAGATGGGGATTTCTCAGTATCTGGTTGAGCAAATCGACTGATTCTGCTTTGCCAGATAAGTCCATCACCCCATCCCCACCCTAGCCCTCCCCTTGAAGGGGAGGGGAGTGTAAGGCTCCTCCCCCTTCAAGGGGGAGGTTGGGAGGGGGATGGGTGATGAATGATGCAATTACAATGTAATGTGACAAAACAGAATTAATAGTCAATTCGTTACGCTAAAAAAAACAGCCGGGAACCAATTCAGGAACCCGGCTGTTTTTGTCTGTTTTTGACTGATCATGATGTTTATCAGCGTTCGTCGAACTCAAAAGCAGGATTTGACGACACCGCCATCAACCCTTAGTGCCGCGCCATTGGTGGCGGAGGAGAGCGGGCTGCAGACATAGGCAACCATGCTGGCAACCTCCTCGGTGGTGGCAAAGCGCTTGATAAGCGATGTTGGGCGGACGGTCCGGAAAAACTCGGTTTCAAATTCCTCGAACGGCTTGCCATCACTCAGCTTCGTAACAAACTCCTCCACACCTTCTGAACGCGTGGGACCGGGAAGCACCGCATTGACGGTAATGCCGGTTCCGGCGCATGATTCGGCAATACCGCGCGACACCGCCAAAAGTGCTGTTTTGGTCATGCCGTAATGGATCATTTCGGCCGGGATCTGGACGCCGCTTTCGCTGCTTATGAAAACGATCCGGCCCCAATTGACCTGTCTCATGGCCGGAAGATAGGCACGAGCAAGCCTGACGCCGCTCAATACGTTGATTTCAAAAAAACGCCTCCACTCATCATCGGAAATATCCTCAAACGGTTTCGGCTCGAAAATTCCAAGATTATTAACCAGGATTTCGACTGTGGGAAAGCGCTGCAGCAGACGGCTGGTCGAGTCTGCATCACTAAGATCACCAACAAACCCCTGTGGGTTTGTCGTGGGGTATGTGCTACGAATCCGGTCCAATGCTTTAGACACGGATGCTTCGGAGCGGCCATTGACGATAACGTCCACACCTTCTCCGGCAAGAACGTTGGCGATTGCCAGACCGATCCCCTTGGTGGAACCCGAGATCAGGGCGGTTTTACTTTGAAGCTTGAGATTCATGTACGTTCCCCTTTCCGTTGTAATTGCTTTTGTCCATGAAAAGCGACACGTGAAGGTCGCCTATAAATTATAAAGATTGCGGCACTATTATGAAAGCGTCAAAAGAAACAAATGAAAAATAACCGGGCTCAAACTTGACAAGTTGAATGCGAGTGATACTTTTGATTAGGAAATTAAAACTATAGGAGGTGTTCTGTGAAAAAATTGGTTGCAATACTTGGAGCAATTCTGCTGATGAACTTGGCGGGATGCGCTACTGAGGAATATGTCCGTACGCAGACCGATCCCTTGGCAGACCGAATCACCAAGCTCGAAGCTGCGGTTAGCGCCGGAGCTATGACCGATGCAGACCGGGCGGCCCTAAAGCAGGCAGGCGACAAGTCGCAGCAGGCTCTCGACAAGGCTAATGCGCTGGAAGGCGACGTAAAGCAGAGTGTTCAGAAGTCTGAAGAAGCTGCCGCCAGAGCTGAAAATGCCGCGAAGGAAGCCCAACAAGCTGCCGACAGCGCTCAGCAGAGTGTGAAAAAATCAGAGAAAATTTTCAAGCTTGAGCAGAAGAAGTAACGTGTAATAGCCTGTCTCCTTTGTGGTTGTGACCGCAAGGGAGGCAGGCCCGCACCCGGTTTCCCTGACAGCGCCCGTGAATTTATCCATCCGTTATTGTCTGTTTTGCCTGTTTGTCTTGCTGCCGGGGGTGTGGTTGCAACAACCGGTTTGCGCGACCACCGTGTACTTCCATCAGGGATTCGGCGGTTCGATCCGGAGTGTTACCGTTAAGAATGGTGATTCTCTCATTGAACTGGCGCGAAGCCATGACCTTGGGTACAACGAAATCGCCGAGGCCAATCCGGGAATGGATCCTTTTGTCCCGGCAGAGGGGGCACAGGTTGTCATACCTTCCGCATGGATTTTGCCCGATGTGCGCAAGCGGCAGGGGATTGTCATCAACCTTGCGGAAATGCGCCTGTATCATTTTTATTCCCGCAAAAGCGATCGGGTCGAAACCTTTCCCGTCGGCATCGGTGACGAGGGATGGGATACGCCCACCGGAACATTCCGGATCGTCCAGAAGATCGCTAATCCCACCTGGTATGTTCCCAAATCAATCCGGAAACAGAGACCGGAGTTGCCGAAAACCGTTCCACCTGGCCGCGACAATCCGCTCGGCACCCATGCACTGCGCCTCTCCAACAGAAAACTATTGATTCACGGAACTGGTCGTCCGTTCGGCATCGGCAGAAAAGTCAGCCACGGTTGCCTCCATTTGTATCCCGAGGACATTGTCCGGCTTTACAAGCAAGTCAAGGTTGGGACCAGGGTCACAATCATCCGGCAGTCCGTAAAGGCAACGGCTGTAAATGGCCGGGTATTTGTGGAAATTACTGGGGATGGAAAGCGGAATCTGGAGCAGGAGGCCAGAAACCTTCTGGTAAGAAAGGGATTGTTCGCAAGGGTTGATGTTAGCAGGCTGAAAACGGCATTACGGGTCAAATCGGGGAAACCGACGGATATAACGAGAAATTGATAATTCCGGATTCTGGAATAAGCGCCGATTCTTTATCTGACCTATCCCTTACCCCATCCCCCTCCCAACCTCCCCCTTGAAAGGGGAGGAGTCTTACAATTCCCTCCCCTTCAAGGGGAGGGCTAGGGTGGGGATGGGGTAAGGAATGTTGCGATAACGATGTAAGGTGGCAACGTAGAATTACTTCACGGTTTGATGGTAATCGTCGTACCATTGGACACCAGACGCCAGATTTCATCCATTTCTGCGTTGTTTACGGCGATACATCCTTTGGTCCAGTTTCTTTTGTAATGCATATCGGCCAGGTCTTCAAATCCCTTGGGGAGGCCGTGAATCATGATGTAGCCTCCGGGGGCGTAACCCTGATTTTTGGCAACGGCGAGATCATGGCTGTTGGGATAGGATAGGTGCAGCGCCCTGTAAAACTTGCTGTGCGCCTTGCGGCTGTCAATGGTATAGGTTCCCTCCGGGGTCCGGCAATCACCAGCCCGTTGTTTGGGGCCATCCGTATTTCTCCCAAGCGCGACCTGATAGGAGCGGACAACCTCGTCACCCTTGAGCAGTTGCATGATGTTTTTGCTTTTGTAGACAACGATGCGTTCCACAGGAGGGATGGCGGCAGCGGCATGGGGCAGGGACATGCCGGGCATAACCAGGGCCGATACCATAAGGAGGGTGATAACGAATCTTTTCATGGTCATCGTCCGCATGCGGAGACAATGCAACAAAGGAACTGTCGCGTTTGCTTTGGCGTGCATGCCCCCGGCTCCTTTTCATGATGGTTTCTTCTTTTGTCTCTTCGGCATTCAAGCCGTTTTTTTTAGTCCTCCGCAGATTATCTTTTTTTCATCAGCCAAACGTTCTTCCCGCTATTCCGCGAGTTGAAAAATTGCCGGGTAAGGATACACTTTATTGAGTCTGAAATTTTTGGAGGATAACGCATCAAACTTAAAGGAGGGTGAAATGAAAAAAACGCTGGTTACAACCGCAGTTCTGGCAACTGTCTGTCTGTTCGCATCGACCGGATTGTGTGACGTCAAGAAGGGAGAAAAGATCAACGGCAAGAAAGAGTTCGAGAAGCATTGCGCCGTGTGCCACCCCAATGGGGGGAACACCATCAATGCTCAGAAGCCGTTGACCGGCAAAGCGCTGAAAGCCAACGGAATTAAGAGCGCAAAAGATATTATCGGCAAGATGCGCAATCCGGGGCCGGGAATGACCAAGTTTGATGAAAAAACCATTTCCAACAAGGAAGCAAAGGCTATAGCCGATTATGTTATGAAGGCCTTCAAGTAACGCGCCTTTCCCCAATTGTAACTTGAGCCTCTTGCAAAAGTATCCGTCATGCCCGAATGCTTTTATCGGGCATCCATGATTTTAATTTGTTACAAGCTGGATTCCTGGCTAAAATCGTTTCGGGAATGACAAAAAAGGACTTTTGCAAGAGGCTCACTCGTATATCCGGTAAATGAAAATCTCAATCAGGTCAATGAACAAGCCTTCCGATATTTTCCCAGTGAATCGTCCAGGTATTTTTATCCCACGACCAATACTTTATGAACGCCAGCCCCAGTATGTCCGGACTTTTGACAAATCCCCAAAAGCGGCTGTCATAGGAGTTGTCCCTGTTGTCACCCATGACGAAATAACTGTCGGCCGGGACGCGAACCGGTGCGAGATTATCCCTGTGGGAATCCTGCGCCGGTAGCGTTGCCGAATCTTTATGGACTTCGTGGGGGTTCCGGTAGGGGATATCGTTTACATACACCTGTTTGTTGATAATTTTGATTTCATCGCCGGGAACACCAATCACCCTTTTGATAAAATCCTTTGAACGGTCCTCCGGATATATGAAAACGATAACGTCTCCCCGTTTCGGATTTCTCAGCGGTACTATCTTCGAACCGGTAAAGGGGATTTTTGTGCCGAATATGAATTTGTTGACGAAAATATGATCGCCGATCAGCAGCGTATTCTCCATCGAGCCGGAAGGTATAACGAAAGCCTGCACAATGAATGTTCTAATAATAAGAGCTATCAGCAAAGCCCAGATTATCGACTCTGCATACTCTCTCCATTTCGATTTCTTACCGGTTTTGGGAGAATTTTTTACATAGAACGGCTTGTCGGTAGTTTCCGGCATCGGACAAATCCTTTCATTTTGGTATAGTAAAGGTGAGTTTTGGTATCGATTCTACGGGACGCCTCAGTCCGGTCAGAACCAGCCGAGGCGCTTGCATGCGCCATAGATAAGATACACGCCGACACAGGTGATGAATACTCCGAAAAGGAGACGCAGTTGGGGGCCCTTGATCTGGTTTGAGATGAAAGCTCCTCCCCACGCGCCAATTAACATGGTGGCCGCGATAATTATGGCGGCCTTGATGTCGACGTTCCCCCTCCGGTAATATTCAAGAGTTGCGGCAAGGCCGACCGGAGGGAGCAGCACGGCCAAGCTGGTTCCCGTTGCCTTGTGTTGCGAGAATCCGGCCCAGTAGACGAGCGCCGGTACGACAACTATACCGCCGCCAATACCGAATAGGCCCGCGCTTATTCCTCCACATGCTCCAATGAGTACAAACATGAACCACTGCGGCATTATGAGTCCCCTGATTTGTTTTTTTAGTCAATGCAACGAGACATGCGATCCGATAATGCAAATTTTATGAGCAAAGCGCAAGTATCAATCATAATTTGTTGTTTCATTACATGCACCTGTGTTCTCTTTTCGCTGCATGACTCTTGTGCTGCCGAATATCAGATGAACAACGGCGTTTTCGGGAGCGTGGGAACGTATGTGGTCAAGCCGAATGATTCTCTTATTGAAATCGCCCGCGAATTTGACCTCGGTTACAACGCAATTACCACCGCCAACCCCGGAGTAGATCCCATTGTGCCCGAACCCGGAACGAACATTACTATCCCATCCAAGTGGATTATTCCGGACGTTCCCCGCCGTACGGGAATAGTGATCAATATTTCGGAGATGAGGTTGTACTATTTCCCGCCTCGCTACCCGAATCGCGTGGTTACCTTTCCCATCGGCATCGGTGATGAAGGATGGGAAACGCCAACCGGAACCTACAAAATCATCCAGAAGATTGTCAATCCTGCCTGGCATGTCCCAGCTTCGATCCGGAAGCAAAAGCCCGAACTTCCCACCGTGGTTCCCCCAGGGCCGGAGAACCCCCTTGGGACGCATGCCCTCAGGCTTTCCATAGGAACAGTCCTGATTCACGGCACGGACCGCCCGTTCGGCATCGGCAGAAAAGTCAGCCATGGCTGTATCCATCTCTATCCGGAAGACATTCCCAAGTTGTTCGGTCAAACCAGAATCGGTACAAAAGTCACCATTGTCCGGCAACCGATCAAGGCGGCAATCGTCAATGATCGCGTGATGCTTGAAGTACATGAAGAGCTTTCGGATGAACCGGAAACACATGTGGAACATCCGGAAGAAAACGCATTTCACTTGGCATATGAATTGTTGGTTCGCAAGGGGCTTATGCACAGAGTCGACCCCGAAAAGCTTGTGGCCGTGACATCGGAGCGGCGCGGTATTCCCGAGGATATAGGCTGGTGACAAGGAAAGCTTAAAACTGCTTAGTCACATTACCAGCTTAACCCCATCCCCACCCTGACCCTCCCCTTGAAAGGGAGGGAATTTTAAACTCCTCCCCCTTCAAGGGGGAGGTTGGGAGGGGGATGGGGGTGAGCAAACACTGCAGCCAAAGTCAATCTGACTAAGTAGAACTAAAACTTCACCGCTATCCCTTTGACGCCGGTGCAGGTATAGGTAAAGAGATTGTAAACAGGTATAAATCCATACAGGCTGTTGGATACGGTGACGTTTATCAAGGCGTCTCCTCCAACCTTGTCAAGGGCGATATCCACTGCCTTGGGCAGGGTTGCGTCTCCCCACGGCATGACGCCCAGCGCGAAGAAACGGCAGGCTTCGCCCTCCACTCTGCCCAGTTCCTTGTACGGCTTGGCAGTTCTCAATATGGCGCCGGGATCTCCCGTGCTTTTCGTGATTATTCCGAGTGTTCCAACCGATGTGCAACCGGATAATGCTATCAGCATCAACAGCAACATGATTTTCTTCATTGTGTTTTCCTCCTGATTGCCGCCGTTATATAAGACATCCTTAAAAAATGCAACAAGCCTTGGCAATCGTTCTTTTGTATGCGACGATTCACTCTGTTTCAGCTTTGTCCGGTTAGATAATTGCGCAAGCGCTAAAACCCTGCTTTAACCCCTCACCCGGCCTTCGGCCACCCTCTCCCGCTGGGAGAGGGGCTGTTTTTTTATCCCTTCTCCCTAAGGGAGAAGGTGCCCCGGAGGGGCGGATGAGGGGGATTTTGACTTGCAGCAAAAAACTAACTGGACATTGCTGACTCTGTTTTAGAATCATGCTCACGGAAGTTGTGCTTTCAGGAAAACCAGCAGATGGGAGGGAAACAGGCCCAGCAGGAGGATGAGCGCTGAAGAAAGCCCGAGCACCAATGACTCGAAGAAACGGATGCTTTCGCGCTTATCATCTTCACTTCGGTGCAGATAGAGTGCGGTCATTATCCGCAGATAGTAGTAGACCGATACCGCGGCGGTCAGGATGCCGACGAATGCCAAAGCAATTTCTCCGGCGCGGATCGCGGAGGCGAAAATCAGAAATTTGCCGGTAAAACCGATGGTGGGCGGGATGCCTGCCAGGGCGAAGAGGGACAGGGCCAGCACGAATGCCGCGAGCGGGTGGGTGTATCCGCGCCCCTTATAGTCATCGAGCGTTGCGCCGCAGCCATTGCGTTCCAGTACGCCGATGGCGCCGAAGGCTGCCAGGCTCATGACTCCATAGGCAATGGCGTAAAAGGCTGCTGCCTGCAATCCGCTGCCCCCGCGGCTGATCAGCGCCACAACGATGTATCCCATCTGCGCGATTGATGAGTAGGCCAGCATTCTTCTGACGCGCGTCTGGCGTAGCGCTGCCAGGTTTCCCACTATCATGGAAAGCAGCGCCAATCCCATGAGCGGAATGCGCAGCAGGGAAATATCGTTCGTATATTGCAGCAGCAGAATAAGCAGTATGACCGATGCGCCTTTGGAACCTCCGGAGAGAAAGGCAACAACAGGCGTGGGCGCGGCTTCGTAGATATCGGGTGTCCAGAGATGGGCCGGAACCAGCGAGAGCTTGAAGGCGATACCGGTCAGCAGGCATGCCCATCCTGCCAGGGCCACCGGATTGACGGCTCCCGGCCAGAGTGAAATTTGCATGACTTCCCTGATGCCCAGGGTTCCGGCGATGCAGTAGAGCAGGGCGATGCCGAAAGCGAGAAAGGCGGTGCTGAGCACACCCATCAGCAGGTACTTGAGTCCGGCCTCGGCGGAGATTTCCCGGTCGCGGTCAATGGCCACAAGGAAATAAAAGCCGAAGGTCATGGCCTCAAGACCCAGGAACAGGGTCAGCAGGTTGGTGGCCGATACCAGTGCAACCATGCCGAACGTGGTGAAAAGTATGGTGGCGGGATATTCCTCGCCACGGATTCCCCGTTGGGAATTGTATTCGCCGGAAAGCGCGAGCACGCCAGCGGCCATGAGCGCGAAGCCCAGGGTGAACAGGCGCGCCAAACCACTGGCCGAAAGTCCCAGGCCGGGAGAGAGCAGGGCAGGCGGCGGTTGCAGCACCCAGAGTCCGGCCCCGAGAGATACGGCGATGCCGATGCCGGTGCTCACGGTTTGATTCCGCGTGATTGCGCCGATGATCAGAACCAGCAAGGCTCCGATTGCCAGCAGCAGCAGGGGGGCGGCTATCCAGATATCGGTTGGTGTCATAAAGATTTAATCTTTCATGTTTGCCACAGAGAAATCAATTACCTTTGAGCCTCTTGCAAAAGTCCTGAAGATCAGCTCCCCCTCCCTTGACGGGAGGGGGTTGGGGGGTGGGTGAAGGTACATCACGTCGATATCATGGCAGCTTCCCCCCCACCCTAACCCTCCCCCGCCAGGGGGGATGGAATATTTTTTGACTTTTGCAAGAGACTCCTCTGTGTCTAAAATAACTTATGGCTTCCCCGTCAAAATACCCACCGGCATTGTCAGCATATCGAGCAACGGTCCGGGATGAAGCCCGATGAAGATCACACCTGCCGCCAGGATTGCCAGTACCCCGATCTCTCGTGGAGTCAGGTCGGAAACCGCGAGCGGTTTTCGTTCCTGTTGAAACAGTACCTCCTGCACGAGGCGCACGGTATAGGTCAGGGAAAGGATCAGGCCGAGAAAGGCCAGGATTGTTGCGCCGCGCGCCACCTTGAAGGAACCGGCCAGAATCAGGAATTCTCCCACGAAGTTGTTGAGACCTGGCAGCCCGGCAGAGGCCATGGAAAACAGCATGAAAAAACAGGCCAGTAAAGGCGCCTTGCCCCATACTCCGCCATAGTCGCCTATCTCCAGGGTATCGGTCCGCTCGGACAGCATGCCTACCATGGCGAACAGCGCCGAGGTGGTTATGCCGTGACTTACCATCTGCAGGATAGAGCCGCTCAGGGCAACCGGCGTCCAGGCCGCGATGCCCAGGGCCACGAATCCCATGTGCCCCACGCTGGAGTAGGCTATCAGCCGCTTCATGTCTTTCTGGGCGAATGCGATCCATGCGGTGTAGAGAATACCGGCCACGGCCATGACGATCAGCAACGGCGTCAATGTGTGCGCCGCCTGGGGGAAGAGAGGATAGCCGAAACGGATCAGGCCGTAGGCTCCGGTCTTGAGCAGAAGTCCGGCCAGGATGACGCTGCCTGCTGTCGGGGCATCGGTATGGGCATCGGGCAGCCAGGTGTGGAGCGGCACGAGCGGGAATTTGATCGCAAAGCCCACCAGAAACGCAGCGTAGAGCCAAAGTCCGATAACAGGATCGAGCCGGGTGCCCATCAGTTGGAAAAGGCTGAAGGAATAATGGCCGCCCTGGCTGCCGTGGATCAGGTAAATGCCGATAATGGCCAGCAGCATGAGCAGCGAACCGCTCAGGGTGAAGACGAAGAACTTGATTGCCGAATAAATGTTGCGGCCATGGCCCCAGATACCGATCAGGAAGAACATGGGAATCAGCATCAGCTCCCAGAAGAGGTAGAACAGGAACAGGTCCAGGGAGAGGAACACCCCCATGATGCTGCTCTCCATGACCAGCAGTGCCACATAGTGCAGAGCCGTCCGCTTTGTGACGGCGTGCCAGGAAACCAGCATGCCCAGCAGCGTCAGCAGGGCGGTCATGATGACCAGCAGCAGGCTGATGCCGTCCATTCCCATTGTATAGCGGATGCCGAGCGCATCGATCCAGGCCAGGTCCTCGAACAGGAAGAAACCGGCAGGCGCTCCGCCCACGGGATGGAATGCGAAGCCATAGGTCCAGCAGGCGATCACCAACTCCAGCAGGGCAGCGCCGCATGCCGCTTTCCTGGCCAGCGCCTCGTGCTTCACGAGCGGAAGCAGGCAGACGGCGCTTGCCAGGGGAAGTAGAACCAGGATTGTCAACAGCGGAAGCTCGGTCATGGCATCACCCACGCAAACCATGCGATTATCAGCGCTGCTCCGGCTGCCATGCACAGCAGGTAGGCAGACACACGCCCATTGCCCAGCCCACCCAGCACATGCCCGGTGCGGCCGAGCAAGTTTGCCATGCGGTCCAGATTGTCATCGATAACGCCTTCGTCTACCCGCTCCCAGAGGACGGCTGACAGCCATTCGAACGGCCGGATGAAGAGGAAGCGGTAGAGCCTGTCGAAATACCATCCCGCCCGGAGGAAGCTGACCAGGGGGCCTGGCTCCCGATCTGCCTGACTGATGCGTTCTTCCCGGTGTTTGCCTCCGTAGCGGAGCCATGCCGTGAAAAAACCACCCAAAGCTACGAGCGATGCCGCTCCCTGTAAGCTAAGTTCGGTGATGCTTGTCAGATGGCTTCCTTCGGCATTCAGCGAAGCCAGGAAGGAATCGAGCAGGCCGTTACCCAGGTTGGCGGGGATGTTGAACACTCCGCCGATCAAACCCAGCAACGCCAGAGGGATCAGCATGTACGTCATGATCGCAGGCACTCGTGAAAGAGTTGCATGTTTTTCCTCCCCCTTTAGTAAAGGGGGATCGAGGGGGATTTGACCTGAGGCTGAAATCCCCCCCAGCCCCCCTTTTTCAAAGGGGGGAGTAGCATGGCGATCTCCGAACACGATAAACATCATCCTGAAGGTATAGACGGCTGTGAGGAAAGCGGTTATCAGCCCTGCCACGTAGAGCGTACCATAGAGCATACCGCCTCGTTCCCAGGCCGCCGCTAGTATGCCGTCCTTGCTGAAAAAACCTCCTGTGGGCGGTATTCCGGCCAGGCAGAGCGCACCGGCCAGGAACGGCCAGAAGGTGGCGGGCAGGGTGCGGCGCAGTCCTCCCATGCGGAAGATATCCTGTTCGTGGTGCATGGCGGTGATGACGCATCCGGCAGCCAGGAACAGCAGGGCCTTGAAGAAGGCGTGCACGATCAGGTGGAACGTGGCAGCAGTGATGGCCCCGCAGCCCACGGCAAGGGTCATGTAGCCGATCTGGCTGATGGTGGAAAAGGCCAGAATCCGTTTCAGATCGCGCTCCACAAGGGCACAGGTCGCTCCGTAGAAGGCGGTGAAAGCACCGGTGATGGCTATTGCGGCGCTAACGTCCGGCGAATGGCCGATCAGGGGGAACATGCGCATCAACAGATAGACCCCGGCCGTGACCATGGTCGCGGCGTGGATCTGGGCCGAAACCGGCGTTGGTCCGGCCATGGCGTCCGGCAGCCAGACCATGAGCGGCGCCTGGGCTGATTTACCCATGGCCCCAAGCAGGAGCAGGAACCCCATGCCGGTCACAACTTCCATTGGCGCCTGAAGGCCTGACTGGTTCAACTGTGTGATGGAGAGTGTGCCGAAATGCTGGAACATCCAGACGATGGCAATAGCCAGCCCCACATCTCCGATCCGGGTCACGATGAAAGCCTTGCGCCCGGCAGTGGCGTTTCTGGTTTCTTTGTACCAGAAGCCGATCAGGGCATAGGAGCAGAAGCCGACCCCCTCCCATCCCAGGTAGAGCAGCGGCAGGTTTTCGGCCAGCACCAGCACCAGCATGGCGCCGACAAACAGGTTGAGCAGGGTAAAGAACCTGACGTAACAGGGATCGTCCGCCATGTAGCAGATGGAATAGAGATGGATCAGGCCGCAGACAAAGGTGATCATCAGGCAGAGCGAGAGCGAAAGCGGATCGATGTAGAGGCTGAACGGGGCGCTGAGATTGAACGAGGAAAGCCACGCTCCGGCGTTCACAACTGTGGGCGTGGAATAGCTTGCTGCCGCGGACAGGGCTGCGGCAAAGCTCCCCCAGACCACCGCGCAGGCTGTGAGTTCAACCATCCGCCGGGGAAGCGAGCGCCCCAGAAGGATGTTGACGACCGCTCCCAGGAACGGGAGCAGGATTATGAGCTCAAGGGCTGTTTTCATCTGTCTTTCAACTCACTGAAGTCATCCACGTTCACGGTTCTTTTCCTTCGATGCAGATACACCACCATTGCCAGCGCCAGGGACACTTCGGCGGATGTCATGGCCATGATCATCAGGGCGAACACCTGTCCGTCGGCCAAGCCCCAGTGGTTCGATCCGGCCACGAAAAGCAGCATGGCGGCATTCAGCATGATTTCGATGCCGATCAGCAGCATGATGATGTTGGACCGCCAGACCAGTACGCAGATCAGGCCCAGCGAAAACAGGATGGAGGCAAGTATGAGCAGGTGCGTGAACGGCACGATCATGGTTTGCGCCTCCTTCCCAGATAGAGCGCTCCCACAACGGCAAAGAGCAACTGCATGGAGATGATCTCAATGGCCACGCCGTATTTCGTGAAGAGCGTTGTGCTGAATTCCCGTACATCCGGCATGTGTGATGAGGCCTGGATCGCGGACGACCGGGCAGTGACCAGCAGACCCAGCGAGGCCAGGATGACTCCCGCCAGCACCAGGGCAGGCAGGCAGTGCGCCAGGGAGGGACGCTTGGCGTCCCCGCTTCCGCCCAGGTCCAGCATCATGATCACGAACAGGAACAGCACCATAACCGCACCGGCATAGATGATCATTTCGAACATGGCAATCAGCGGCGCTGCCAGTTGGTAGAACACGACAGCCAGGGCAAAAAAGGATGTCACCAGGTAGACGATGGCATGCACCGGATGTTTCTCGGTAATGGCCAGGATGGTGGCGATCACGATCACGGTTGCCAGTATGTAGAAAAGGATCTGTTCCATTTATGACCTCACGTTCCTCCCCCTTCAAGGGGGAGGTTAGGAGGGGGATGGGGTGATGACTGGTTCAGAACCCCATCCCCACCCCAACCCTCCCCTTGAAGGGGAGGGCGTATATTGGCTACGGCATCAATCCGCGCACATCCACCGGCGGCAATTCCTCGATCCCTGCTCCGCGCGGCTGGGTTACGCCTATGCCTGCGTGATGATAAAAATTATACGAATCGCTTTTGCCGCAGCCGTCGATCAGCAGGTCTTCCTTCTCGTACACCAGATTCATGATGTCCCGGTTGCAGATCTCATAATCGGGCGTCATCTGGATCGCCAGGGTCGGGCAGGCCTCGGCGCAGAGACCGCAAAAGATGCAGCGGGAGAAGTTAATGCGGAACCAGGCCGCGTAGCGCCTGCCGTTTTCCCGTTCGGCCGACTGCATGGAGATGCAGTCAACCGGGCAGGCTGCCGAGCAGAGGTAGCAGGCCACGCAACGCTCGCCGCCGTCCGGGTCGCGCGTCAACACGATCCGCGCCCTGAAGCGGGGCGAGGGCACACGTTTCTCCTCCGGGTATGACACAGTCTCGGGCCGCCGGAAGATGTGCTTCCACGTTGTCCACATCCCGCCCAAGATCGCCTGTATGTCGTGTGTAATGGACATTGATAAAATACCTTGTGTGTATGAACCACGAATAACCACGAATCCGATTAGCGCTAATCTTCAGCCAAGCATCAAAATATTCCCTCTCCCTGAGGGAGAG
>MTLD01000472.1_pt2 | contig 78589 bp, 98 predicted proteins | sample 1982471 | NCBI WGS metagenome assembly MTLD01 (sample SAMN05712604, study PRJNA340218) | biofilm metagenome | isolation source: sample SPM anode biofilm adapted to -50 mV | place: USA | collected 2012-02-03
CCCCCAGCCCCCTCCCGTCAAGGGAGGGGGGGGCCGCTTTCCAGGGCTTCTGCAAGAGGCTCATTCTGCTTTTGATTTGAAACTGAAATAACAACTTTTTCTCAAGGAGAACCTCATCATGTACAACATCCGTGGTCTGTTTACCCGCGATGCAATCATTCAGTACCTGGTCAGCCTGGGGCCGGTCTACACCGTTGTCCAGGACACGATTTTCAAAAACCGTCCCCAACAGCCCGGCCCGCTGATCGGAGAGGACGTTATCCGGGCCGTTGCCAAGGCCATGCCCCTGGGCCGCCGTGGCGGGCGCTCCATCACCGTTCCCGGCGGAACCGGCGTCGCCAATTTCTACGAGCCGTTTCCCATTCACCCCGACATCTCGGTGACCGGTGCGGACCTGAACAACCTCAAGCTGTATCAAGCCAATGCTGGAAGCCTGAATGTATGGGCGCAGGGAAAAACCTCCTATCTGCGGGATATAGTCCGTGCCACGACCGAAGCCATGTGCGCCGTATCGCTCTCCGGACGCCTGCAATGGCCGGTGCAGCTTGAAGGCGGCGCTTTTGAGACCTATGACATCAACTACGGCGCGATCCAGACCGCTACCCCGGCCAAGCTGTGGGACGCCTCCGACTGCAAGACCGCTGACGTATTCGAGCTGCTCACGGAAATGCAGCTCAAATTGCAGGAGAAGGGATTCGGCGGGACCATCGAGGTTTGGGCGGGTAAAGCAGCCTACATCGCCCTGTACAAGATCTGTGAAAAATCCACCACCACGGCCAAGATCAACATCCAGATCACCGACCAGGGCATCAATGTCGGAGGCTTCCTGATCAAGCGCCGTGCCGAGTTGTACTACAACCCCCAGACCAAAACTTATCTGCCTGCGGTCGGCGACAAGGTCGTCAAGATGATCGCCCTGGACGCCGGGCATATCATGCCCTATGCCGCCATCGACGATCTGGACGGCAACCTGGAGCCGATGCCGTTCTTCATCAAGCCGATTGAGACAAAAAACCCCAGCGGCTACCAGTTGGTGGCCGAATCCAAACCGCTGCCGGTGGTCAATGTGGACGGCATTTGCGACGCCGAAGTCGTGGCGTGAAGACTATGACGAACTGAGGCTTTTGTATGTACACAACCCCGGAGACCCTCATCGGGAAATACGGCACGCAGTTGCTGATCGGCCTCACCATCAAGGAACCGGACGGCACGGAAACAACCCCCGACCTGGGGGTGATCAACCGCGAGATACATCGTGTGGACGGCGTCATCGACGGATATCTCCGGGGGCGCTATGCCCTCCCCTTGTCCGATATACCGCCCGAGCTGGCCGGGTATGCCGAGGACATGGCCATCGCCCGTGTCTACGGCTGCCTGCCAGATCGCGCAGTGCCGGAGGATGTAACCAGAGCTGCCAAGGAGGCCGTGGCCTGGCTGCGCGACATTCAAAAAGGGCTGGCCACGCTTTCCGTTGCCACGCTCCCGCCCGCTTCATCGGGAGAAGAACCCGGCTCGACCGGTTTTTTCAGGACCAGCAAAACAGCCGCCGACCGCATCTTCGACGACAGAATGCTGAACAGGTTTACAGGACGATAGCACCCCATCCCCCTCCCAGCCTCCCCCTTGAAAGGGGAGGAGTTTCACAATTCCCTCCCCTTCAAGGGGAGGGTTAGGGTGGGGATGGGGTACAGAGGACATACCATGGACTTTCTCACCCTTATCGAGGACAGCATCATCGACCGCCTGAAGGCCAAGCTTCCGACGATCCTGGTGCAGCCCTACCCGGACAATCCCGAGGTTTACGAACCGTCACACCCGGTGGGAGCGCTCCTGGTGCGTTACTCGGACGCCGACTACGGCGTAACCAAAGATGCCGCCATCGTGGTTCAGGACCGCGACATGCAGTGGGAAATCACCCTGGCCCTGTGGAGCCTGCGCGGCAAAGGCAAGCAGGGCGGCCTCTATTCCTACCTGGAAGCGGTCAGGGTGGCGCTCACCGGCTTTATACCGCCCCACTGCCGCCGCAGACTGACACCGGTGGCCGAGGAGTTCATCACCCGCTCCACCGGTAACATCAGAAACAGGAATCAGCGGCTCTGGCAGTACGCCATAACCTTCAGGACCACCTGCCTCAACATTCAGGTGCAGGAGGAAGACCAGGCCCCGCTGCTCACGCGGATGACCGCGAAAGACGAACAGCTCGATCAAACCACGGAGGTGCCATAGATATGGCGAAAAAAGATACCACGTACCGCTACGGCGGCCCGCTCTCGGGAGTGACCCTGGCCCCCTCCCCTGATTCAGGGGGGGCTGACGCAGTTGGCCGCGAAGTGATGCTCCATCCCGGCTGTGAAGTGTCGCTACCTGCGGATAACGATTACGTGAAGACCCTGGTGGCTCAGGGATTCCTGGCCGAGATTCCAACAGTAGAGTCCCCGAATGAAATCCCCCCCGCCCCCCCTTTGCTAAAGGGGGGAGCAAAAAACAAGGAGGCAACCAGTGGCAGCTAATTTTCTGCATGGTGTCGAGACCATCAACATCGACCAGGGAGGCAAGCCGATCCGGGTGGTGAAAAGCGCCGTAATCGGCATCGTCGGCACCGCTCCCATCTTCCAGGCGGCCACCGCTGATCAAACCGTTAACACCCCGGTCATGATCCTGAATGACGTAACCGCCGCCCAGTACTTCGGCAGCGAGAAGACCGCCGGTTACACCATTCCCAAGGCGCTTAAAGCCGCCTTTAAGAAAGGGGCCGCCACGGTTGTGGCAGTCAACGTCTTCAACCCGGCTACCCACAAATCATCGGTGATTGCCGAAGCCAAAACCCTCGGCACGGACAGGACCACCGCTCTGGATCACCCCGGTGTGGCCAATGTGGTGGTCAAGAACCAGACCGGCACCACCACCTATGTCAAGGACACGGACTATACCCTGGACCCCGTGACCGGGAAAATTACCGGCATGGGCGCAACCCTTGTGGCCGGGGTGCAGCTCAAAATCGACTACGACTATGCCGACCCGGCCAAGGTGCTGGCAGCCGATATTATGGGAACCGTGGACGCAAGCGGCAACCGCACCGGCTTGCAGGCGCTTCTGGATTGCTACAGCCTGTTCGGCTTCAAGGCCAAGATCATCATCGTCCCCAGCTATTCCACCCAGAGCAGCATCGCCACCGAGATGATCGCCATCGCCGGGAAGACCAAGGGGATGGCCTACATCGACGCCCCCATCGGAACAACCTTCCAGCAGGCCATCACCGGCAGGGGGCCGTCCGGTACGATCAACTTCCGGACCTCCAGCCGCCGGGCCATGCTCTGCTACCCGGCCCTACAGGTCTACGACTCCGCCACCGATACCATGGAGTTGCAGCCTTTCAGCCAGTTCCTGGCAGGCATTCGCGCCTGGCGGGACAACGAGTACGGCTACTGGTGGAGTTCGTCCAATACCGAGATCGACGGCATTGCCGGTATCGAACGGGCGCTCACGGCCGAGATCAACGATCCTTCGAGCGAAGTCAACGCCCTTAACGAGGCAGGAATCACCACGGTCTTCAACAGCTTCGGCACCGGTTTCCGGGTCTGGGGCAACCGTACCGCAGCCTGGCCGTCCGAAACCGGCTCGGAGGTGTTCGAATGCGTCATGCGCACCGGCGATGTGATCGGCGACAGTATCGAATACTCCATGCTGCAGCATATCGACAAGCCGATCAACAACGCCCTGATCGACGCCATTGTCGAAAGCGTGCGCGGCTTCCTGCGCAAGTTGATCGGCGATGGTGCCATCCTGGACGGTGCCTGCTGGTACGATCCGGCCGACAACACAACCGCCGAGCTGGCCTTGGGGCATGTTACCTTCCGCTATGACTACATGCCGCCCACCCCGGCCGAGCGGATAACCTTCAAGCGCACCTTGAACCTGGATTATCTGAAGAACCTGGGAGGTAGCCGGTAATGGGACAGGTATCAATCAAACAGATCACCAACGCCAACGCCTACATTGACGGCACATCGTTCCTGGGCAAGGTGGAAGAAACCAAGCTGCCCGATGTGGTGGCCACGCTTTCCGAGCACAAGGCTTTGGGAATGGTCGGCAAGCTTGAGCTGCCAAACGGCATCGACAAGATGGAGATGACCATCAAATGGAACTCCCTCTACGGCGACGTGCTCAAAAAGGCCGCCAACCCCTTTAAAGCCGTGCAGATGCAGATCCGCTCGTCCCAGGAAACCTACACCGGCCAGGGCCGCACCGAAGAGGTTCCGGTGGTGGTTTTTCTCACCGGCAGCTTCAAGAAGTTTCCCCTGGGCGGCTACAAGCAGCACGACAACGTGGAGGCCGAGACGGCTCTCACCATCACCTACCTCCGCCTGGTAGTGAACGGCGAGGACATCGTCGAGATAGACGTCCTGTCCAACATCTACAAAGTCGCCGGTGAGGATCTGCTGGCGCAGTACCGCTCAAACATCGGCTGGTAGATTTGAAACATTACCGAATTGAATTCTGCGAAATGAAAGGAGCAGACATATGAAGATTAACAAGGTTGAAGGGGCAGTTAAGCCGCTGGTTGTGAATGAGGTTGAGGTTCGTGAAGCCATGGTCAAGGACTTGATCCAGGCGGAACGGATTTCCGGTAAAGCCCAGGCGTATGAATTCCTGTCAGGCGTCATATCCCAGTGCTGCAAATTCGATGGACAGGCGCAGCCTCCCGAGGAGGTGCAGCGGTTGGGAATGACTGATTTTTTGGAATTAACCGAAGCCTTGGGGCTGAATGGTCAGGCGATCTCTCCGGACACGTCATCTACCTCGTCCGGGAAGGAAAGTTCAGAGAATCCAGTGTCCTGAACATGACCCTGCCCGAGTTGGCCTACTGGGTCAAGCGTGTGGATGGATACATAAGGGAGTTGAACCGGAGACTAAAGGACCAGCACTGAACCATTTGGATTTCAAGCGTTTTCAAGGGAATTAACAAATTACATGAACAGCCTTTTCACCATAGCGTTGATGTTCAAGGTACTGGATCAGGCCACGGCCCCGGTGCGCAAGATCAACGAAACCCTGGATGCAACGGGCAGGAACCTGGACAAGGCGGCGGGCAAAAGCGCTGCCTTGAACCGGGGCATCGACCGCATGGGTGCAGGCGCAGGCATGGCAGGACGGCTGGCAATCGGCGTGGACAGGATCGGCAAGGCCGCCGAGGCGGCCACTGCCAAGCTGAACGCCCTGCACGCGAAGGCCGAGAAACTGGGAACATCCGCTGAAAAATTGACCGGTTTGGGAACGCCGATGGCGGCTGTTGGCGCTGTTGGCGCCCTGGGCATAGGAAAGACCATACAGGATTTTACCACGCTGGAAGAAGCCCAGATCCGGCTGAAGACCAATCTGATGGACCAGACCGGCAAGGTTGGCCCCGAGTTCGAAAAACTGGGCCGTCTGGCTGAAAAGCTGGGGGTTGAACTGCCTGGCTCCACCAAGGACATGCTGGAAATGTTCACCGCCCTGCGCGAACAGGGGGTTCAGACGAATGTGATTCTGGGCGGCATGGGCGAGGCCGCCGCCAAGTTTGCGGTAATCATGAAAGTGCCCTATGCCGAGGCCGCCACCCATGTGGCGAAGTTTGCCGAAGCGATGGGTATTGCGGACAAGGACGCAGTGGGGTTCATGGATATTCTGCAGCGATTGAAAAGTGCTGGCGGGGTAAATGTCACCGACCTGGCGGAGTCGTTCAAGTATTCGGGAGCTGCGCTCAAGGCGCTTCGGATTCAGGGAATGGGCGCAGGAAAGGATGTGAGTGCGGCAATCGGCATGATGGCGACGTCGAGCATCGAAGGTTCACAGGCAGGCACCAACTTTGCCATGGCGCTCTCAAGGATGGCGGAGATCAGTCACAAGCTGGAGACGAAGAAGATCAAGGAACTGGTGGGGCCGATTCTCGACGCCAAGGGGATCAAACTCAATTTCTTCGACGGCGGCGGCAATTTTGTCGGCATTCGCGGAATGATCCGGGAAATGGAGAAGCTTCGGGCGATCAACCCGCAGGAACAGTTGCTTGTGCTGTCAAAGCTCTTCGGCCAGGAAGCGGCCCGGCCCCTTTCCGTGTTTATCAACCAGGGGGTGGCTGGATTTGACGAGATGAACCGCCGGATGGCGGCCCAGGCGGATATGCAGGCCAAGATCAAGGAAATAATGGAAGGGACCACGATGCAGTGGGACACCATGACCGGCACGGTGCAGACGTTACGGGCGCACCTGGGCGGCGTGTTTGCCAAACTGATCAACCTGCCCGGCATTCTCACCAGGCTCAACAACCTGTTCGGAAAAATGGATTCGTTCGTGCTGCTCCATCCAAAGACCGCTGGGATCATTGCCGGGATTGTGCTTGCCGTCACCGGCCTCTCCCTGGCCGGGGGCACGTTGCTGCTGACCATTGCCGGGCTGGGCGCTGCCGTGCCCCGCGCTCTGGAAGCCCTGACCGTGCTGGGCAAGGGCGCTACCTGGGCTACCGGCCGCATCACCTCGCTCTATCTGGCCATGCGGCGCAAATGGGTCTTCAACCGCCTGCCGGACAGCATGTTCGGCGACGTGATTCCCGGCGCAGCCAAGGCACAAGCCGGAATCCGGGGTGTCATCGCGGCAACCCGCGCGTGGGCGGTTGCGAATCTCTTCACCATCAGCGGTCTGCGGGCGCTCTCCGTCGCCATGTTGTCCAACCCCATCGGCTGGATCGCCCTGGCCATCGGCGTGGCAGCCCTGATCATCTACAAGTACTGGAAACCGATCAGCGGTTTCTTCAGGGGACTGTGGGCAGGCCTTAAGGAAGGCTTGAAAGGGCTGGAACCGGCCTGGGACATTTTCAAGAAGGTGGCGCCGATGATCTTCCCGATCATTATCCCTTTAAAGTGGATTTTTAACGCCGTTAAAGCCCTCTTTAAGCCGGTCGACGATGTGGGCGGCAAAGCGGAGAGCATGGGCCTGCGCTTTGGCCGAGCCATTGGAGGAATCCTCTCGGCTGTACTGCAACTGCCTGCAAGGATGCTGACAGCCGGAGCCAACATCGTCGAAAGCCTGTTCAAGGGGATGATGGGCAAGATCGAGAAACCGATCAACGCTATGAAGGGGCTGGCCCAGCGGCTGCGCAACTTTCTCCCCTTCAGCCCGGCCAAGGAAGGGCCGCTCCGGGACATCAACCGCGTCCGGATCGTCGAGACCATTGCCGAATCCATGAAGCCTCAGCCTTTGGTCACTGCCATGAAAGGTGTTACCGCAGCCGCCATGATCGCAGCCACCCCGGTTTCATCCCTGGCCCGCCCGGCTGCGCCCATGGCGGGCGGCAGCGGTATGGTGGTCCACTTCTCGCCACAGATCACCATTCAGGGTGGCGGCAGCGCCGAACAGGTCAAGGGCCAGGTGGGCGAGGCCATGAAACTGTCCTTCGTCGAGTTCGAACGCATGATGAAGCGCTATGAAGAAAACCGGACACGTAAGACGTTCTGATGATTTTGTCCTCCGCAGGAGAATTGAATCCCCTCGCCCTTTGGGAGAGGGATAGGGTGAGGGCCTGATGTTCGCGCAACTGGGAGACATACGTTTCGAGTTGATCACCTACTTCGACGGCCTGGAAGGCAGTCAGAAGTACGACTTTGCCGAACACCAGGTCATCGAGGGCAAGCCCCGGCTCCAGTACATCGGCGACGCCCTGGAAACCGTCAGCATCAACCTCAAGTTTCACGTTGTCTACTGCAATCCGGAAACGGAATTCAAGCGGATCAAGGAGATGGCGGCCAGACATGAGGCGCTGCCGTTCATCTTCGGCAACGGCATCTACAAGGGACGGTACGTCATCGCCGAGATCACCGACACGGTGGCGGTCACCGCCGTGGATGGCACGGTGATGGAGGTCTCGGCCACGTGCAGCCTCAAGGAATGGGTGGATGACAATCCCCTGGTGATCAAGAAACAGCAGAAGAAGGCCAAGGCCCCGGCCCGCAAGAAAAAGGGCAAGTCGCATCCCAAAGCCAAGAGGGAATCCGTCCCCCAGATCACCAAGGCCAGCCGGGCCGCCGGGTATCGATTGTCTACGGACAAGAAACGGATCGTGAGGATACGCTGATGGCCGTACAGGACGTGCTGGTGCACATAACCGGTGAAGGTGACCGCTGGGACTTGCTGGCCTGGGAATACTACGGCGACGCCTGCCGGTACGAGCCGATCATCGCCGCCAATCCGGAAGTTATGATCGACCCGATCCTAGCTTCCGGCATCAGGCTGTTGATACCGATCAGTGAGGATGCCGAACTGATCGACACCGGAGATCTGCCCCCATGGAAACGCTAGTGGCGCAACCGGTGCGCCAGCCGGTCTGGATCATTGAATACGAGACAAAGGACATCTCGGCCGCCATTGCGCCCTATGTGCTGCAGGTAACGTATACCGACAACCTGGAGGGTTCCTCGGACGAGCTGGAGATCAACATCGAGGACCGGGACCAGCGTTGGAAGAACGCCTGGGCACCCGGAAAAGGCGACAGGATCAGCCTCAAGATCGGCTACCTGGGCGAGAAACTCTTGCCGTGCGGCGACTTCCAGGTTGACGAGATCGAATACAACGGCCCGCCCGACACGGTTTCCATCCGCTGCCTGGCTGCCGGGATCAACCAGAGCCTGCGCACCAGGAACTCCAAGGCTTTTGAGGGAATGACGCTCAGGAAGATCGCCGAGGACATTGCCGCCGGTCACGGCCTGACTCTGATCGGCAGCGTGCCGGAGATCCGGATCGGGCGGATTACCCAGAACCGGGAAAAGGACCTCTCCTTCCTGAAGCGTCTGGCCGAGTCATACGGCTATGTGTTCAGCGTGCGCGGCAGCCGGTTGATCTGGCACGAACTGGCTCAATTGGATCAGGCCGCTGCCGTGGCCACTATCCAGCGCATCGGGCTTACCGGCAGCTATACCCTGCGCAGCAAAACCAGCCAGGTTTACCGGGGCTGCCGGGTTTCCTACCACGACCCGGTCAAGAAGAAGCTGATCAGCCACACCTTTGCGGCTGAAGGAATTACCACCGGTGATGTGCTCAAGCTGACCGAGCGCTGCGAAAACCGGCAACAGGCCGAAGCCAAGGCCAAGGCGGCACTGCGTAACTGTAACGGCCGACAGGTGGAAGGCAATCTGCCGCTGCAAGGTGATCAGCGCCTGGTGGCCGGAATGAACGTCACTCTGTCCGGCTGGGGCGTTCTGGATGGTGGGTATCAGGTGCTGAAGAGCAGGCATACCATGGAGCGGAGCGGCGGCTACCGGACCGAGATCGAGATTTCCACTACCAGCTCGGCCAAGGCCGGATTGAAGAACCTGAAGAACGAGAAGAAATTCACCAAGGGGAAAACATGAAGATAGGCATCGTCGTTGCCATAGATCCGGCTGCATGCTCGGCCCGCGTCCAGTTTACGGACAACGACGGCATGGTTTCGTTCTGGCTGCCGGTGGTCCTGCCCGCAACACTTAAGAACCGCTTCTACCACATGCCCGACATCAACGAGCATGTGGTCTGCCTGCTGGATGAAAACGGCGAAGCAGGCGTGATCCTGGGTGCGATCTACTCCGAGGCGGACAAGCCGCCGGTAACGAACCCGGACACGTGGCATGTTACCTTCGAGGACGGCACGGTGCTGGAATACGACCGCTCAGGCCACAAGCTGTTTGCCGACATCAAAGGAGATATGCAGGCAATCATCAGCGGCGAGACCATCATCACCACGCCTCTCTGCACGGTGAACGGCAACCTGAAGGTGACCGGAAATATCGTGGCAAGCGGCGATGTGGCGGATGCCGACGGTACAAAAACCATGGCCGGTATGCGTCAGGCATTCAACCGGCATACCCATCCGGAAAACGGCACAGGCGGCGGCACGACCAGCCAGCCGAATCAGGGCATGTAAATGGCGATCCGCACCGATAGCATAACCTCGGCCGAATGGTCCATCACGATTGGAAACCCCGGAGAGGTGGTCGAGGGGCTTGAGGACATTGATCAGTGCATCGCCATCATCCTGGCCACCCGCAAGGGAAGTGATCCGCACCGCCCCCTGTTCGGCTGCGATGCCTGGAAATACCTGGATACGCCGATCCTTATTGCCATTCCCAATATAATCCGCGAGGCGGTGGACAGTCTTGAGGAGTGGGAGCCGCGTATCGACCTGGTGAGTGTTAAGGCCCGGATCGACGGCAGCCGCCTGATTATTGTGGTGGAGTGGCAGCCAAAGGGAGATACGGCGCTCTCAACAGCGACATCGGAGGTGTCACTTGGCGCAACTGCCTGAACCGTCGTTTATCGAACGCGACGCCAATACGGTTACCAGTGAGCTGGTTGCCTATTATGAGGGACTTACCGGCAAAACTCTGCAGCCCGCTCAACCCGAGATGCTGCTGATCAACCTGGTGGCCTACCGCGAGACGTTGCTCCGGATTGCGGTTCAGGAGGCTGCCAAACAGAACCTGGTCAGTTATGCCATTTTCCCGATGCTGGATTATCTGGGTGAGTTGGTGGGATGCACGCGGCTGGCGGCGGCGTGCGCCCGTTGCACGTTGAGGTTCACGCTTGTGGCTGCCCAGAGTTTCGATGTGCTGGTTGCAGCGGGCACACGGGTGGAGAGCAAGGACGGCAAGGTGATTTTCACCTCTGAATTCAATGTGACGATTCCCGCCGGGCAGATATCGGGAGATATCTCGGCCGTGGCCGAATCCAGCGGCATTGCGGGCAATGGTTATCTGCCGGGAGAAATCAACACCCTTCTCCAGACGGTCGCCTATGTCCAGAGCGCCGCGAACACGGTTACGACCAGCGGCGGTACGGATGAGGAGAGTGACGACAATTATCGGGAGAGGATTAAGGCTGCTCCGGAAGGGTTTTCAAATGCGGGCAGCCAGGGCGCATACACCTATTGGACCAAAAGCGCCCATCCGGACGTGATTGATGTGGCGGTTACCTCTCCAAGCGATGGCGTGGTCAATGTCTATCCCTTGACGCGGTACGGCAATCCGGATGCCGCCATGATCGCTGTTGTCTCGGCGGCCCTGAGCGATGATAAAGTCCGCCCTCTTACCGACAAACTGAATGTTCTGGCGCCCACAAGAATCGATTTTTCCCTTGAAGCGGCGGTTACGGTATTTGTCTGGGCTGATTCGCCGACGGTTAAATCCGATGTGGAGACGACCCTGGCGGATTACGTCGCAGGACTCAGGGTAAAGCTGGGTGCGGATATCATTCCAAGTCAGATAAACAGTGTCTATGGCGCCTACAAGACGGTGATCACGTTCAAGGATTCGAATGGCGCCGTATTTGCCGAACGGGTGCTGGCAAAAAACGAATGGGCCAACTGCACCTCCCTGAGCGTGACGGTGACCGGGGTGAACAATGGCTGATATCAGGTTGGTTCCGGAGAGTATCCGCGACGCATCCACTCTGGCGTTCAACGAGCTGATCGACCGCATGGGCCGATTGGATATCAGCCCGCTGCTGGTGTACCTGATCGATAGCGTCGAGCCCACCGCCCTGCCCCATTTGGCGGAGCAATTTCACATCATGGGGTATGAAGGTTGGAGATTGTCCACATCCGATTTCGAACGGCGGGCCATTATCAAAAAGGCCATTGACAAGCATCGTTCCAAGGGGACCCGTTATGCCATTCAAACCGCCCTGGATTCACTCGGTATTACCTGCATTATCCGGGAATGGTTTGAGTACGGCGGCGCACCGTATCATTTCAGGATCACGTTGAATGTGAACGATTCCGAGGTGTCGGCGGAGACGCTGGCGCTGTTCGATGCGTATATCCAGGAATACAAAAATGTGCGGTCGGTACTCGACAATGTGGAAATCAGCCTGGCGGTAACAAGCGCTTTTTCCGTCGGCCTGTCTCTGCAATCAAGCGAAAGCATCACTATCTATCCGCACTGAAAGGAACGTCCATGTCTGTGTATTACGCAATCCTTACCACTGCCGGACAAAACAAGATCGCGGCGTTTGCCACCGGTGGCCCGGCAGTCAACATTAGTGTGTTGGCGGTCGGTGATGCGAACGGCGCGTATTACGACCCGACCGGGGCCGAGAGCGGGCTTGTTCACCAGGTCTGGCAGGGAGCGGTCAATCAGGTCTATACACATCCCAACAATCCCAACTGGATCGTGGTTGAAGCGATCATCCCTGCTTCGGCTGGCGGATTCGACATACGCGAGGCGTGCATTCGCGACGATGCCGGTGTCATGATCGCCATCAGCAAATATCCGCTCACCAACAAACCGGCTCCGGGAAGCGGTTCTGAAAAGGACATCTATGTCCGGATGATCTTCCAGGTTGCCAACACTGCCGCCGTGTCCCAGATGATAGATCCGTCTCTCATCATGGCGACGCGGGAGTATGTGGATGCCCGCATGCCGCGTCACGTCAAGGCGGTTGCCACGGGTAACGTCGGCCTGACCGGGTTAATCGCAGTGGATGACATCAACCTGGCGGTAAATGACCGGCTATTAGTGGCAGCGCAGACAGACCCCAAACAGAACGGCATCTATGGTGTTCAGGAGGGAGCGTGGACTCGGGCGCTTGATTGCGACAACTCCCTGGAGGTGTTGGCGAATATGCTGGTTGTGGTGGAACGCGGCACCGTCAATTCCGACACCATATGGATGCTCACCACCGATGCGCCGATCACCTTGGGCACGAGTTCGCTCACGTTTGTCAGGATCTTTCCGGACGAGACAACCAGAACCATTTCCGATACTACGGCGCCCAGCAGTAACACCGGTACGCCGACCATCCTGCTTAGCTGGCTGGCGAATATGATCAAGGCCATAACCGGCAAGGCAAACTGGCGCACTGCTCCGGCCACTACGCTGGAGGCGGCGAAAGGGCATATGGATGCCGTTGCTCCGCATTCCGGGCATGCGCTTACAAATCACGGCCATGCAAATGACGCGAACATCGGCGGGCCGTTTAAACTTGCATCGGCATTCAACTGGACGGGACAGGCGGGGCAACCGAGTGGGTTGTGGGGATCTAACGACGGGACAAATTACTATACGTGGAACCCATCCAATTTTAACGTCAATTATGCCAATAGCGCAGGAAATTCAGACACTACAGACGGATATCACGCCTCAACTACTCCAACAACCAACACTGTACCAGTTCGCGGTTCTACGGGATATGTTAACCAGATTTACAGCGGATCATTCACAGGTTTGACTGCTACGGGGATTACAGTTTCCGGGTTAGATTTAGCATCATTGGGGGATGGAATATTTGATGTATACATTACTGCAAAACTTACGACAGCAATTGACGATTATTTCCGGCTGGAAATAAACAGAGATAGCACTGCAGCAAACTATGTCAGTTGTACATATTTGGGGGGGTCTTACAGCGACGCTGTCCCAGCCATTGGTGCATTATATGGCACTGCAACAAAAAGTTTTTACCATGTGCGAATCTATTTAATGTCAGGGCAATATCGATTTTTTAGATTTTGGGGAGTATCAATTAGCCCGACACATCCGTTTTTTCAGGGCACTTCTTATTGGAAAAGCACTAATAATATCACACAATTGAGATTATATAGCAATTCTGGTTATATTATCGCTGATGGTGCAACCGTCATAATTCGCAAAAAGGCGTAACATAAAACTGAATTTAAATCTGAACTAAACATGTTACCTGAAAATCAAGAAAAGGCAGCGGTCAAGTCATACTGACATATGACTTGACCGCCGACCCACAGAGTGAGCTGTGAGCCAGCCAAGGCTGCCCCACCCTGTACAGAGCACGGGGAGCCTACCAGGAACCATGCGAACCATGAAGGGCTGGGCGATCCTGACGATCAACGACCACCCCGAGATGCGCAAAATCTTCAAGGGATTCCGGATGGAGACGGTGGAGATCAACTACACCATCGGCGGGGCTGGCACAGGGCGAAACAGGCGGGAATTGATCTTTGTAAATTGGTGAAAAGAAGGGGCTTGCGTTTAAGCCCCTTTGAATTTGGGGGTATTGTTTCCACGGGAAAAGAGTCTCTCCGAAGTCTAAGCCGAAAATCATCATAATGACCATTCCGACCCCGGCTAGAAAGAAGTTCAGAGGCTTACGGGCGCTGAGCGATCCCGTGGAACCAAAAGTTATGTCCTCGCTTTATTTTGGGTCTCCAACTTTTTCTCGTAATAGCCTCCTAAAACCTTCCACATCAAACCCTGCTTCTTCGATTCGTTTTGGGATCATGTTAAACAGCTTCGGGGCCTGATACACAAGAATATATTTATTGTTTTCGCGCCACTTGAATATATTCTCCCATTTAACGTTACCTTGTCCGTTTTCGGCTGTAACCGTAAACCCACCGTCTGTTTGTTCTATTTTCAACGGTTTTTGAATAGATTTATAGTTTTTATAATGCCTCTTGGCTTGCCAGGGTGAGATTATGTACAAAGAGACGAAGTATCCCAAAACACCAAAAAACAGGCTAATATAGCCCATTGGTTTCAAGCTTTCAGAGCCGAACACAGCTATCAAGAGCAAACCAAGGCCTCCAACACTTAGCCAAACAAGCTGTCTTCGTGAAGCTACAACAGCCAGTTTGATGCTATCTACATAATCAGCTTCACTGATCGTATATTGAACCTCCATCGACCAATACCTCCTTTTTTGACATATCGGGACTGAAAAGGTGCGGGCTGGGAGAGCCCCCCGGCTACCGATTTATTAAAAGATTACCGACTACCGACTAAAATCACTTCGGGGATTTCTCCGGCGCACAGACTACGAAGTCTTTGCACAAAATCTAGGGCCGACTGAGTTTCAACTTTTAGCTCGCCAGAAACCTTTAAGATTTCTTGTGGGCGACAATCAGTATATGGATACTCGGAAAGTGTTACATGAACTCCGAGAATTCCAGTTCTAGCTACTACGTAGCAACGCAACCCAAATCGCTCCAGATATTCAGATCCGTCAGATTTAGATTGACCGGCAATAAGTTCTGCTTCACCTTCAAGTAAATTCGCAACCACCTCGAATCTATTACAGAACTCAACAATGTCACTCAGATTAAACCAACCTTCACCAAAGCCCTTGAAACCATTCGCCTCAAAATGCCCCATCAAGCCAGCAGCATAGTCTTCCAAATCAATTTTTATAGAAAGTTGATTCATACTTAGTTCCGACATTTAATAGCGTCATTTTCCCTTTCTTCTTCCTCGGCCAACGGGTCAGCCAGGGTGAATTCATCTTCCGTTATTGCCAGAAAGTCGGAAGGCAGCCAGAACGCTTTCTCCTCGATTTACAACCATTAAAACTACTTCTCAGACTCGGAGGCACGATATTTATCCATAACAGGAGACCATGCATCGACAGCTTTCACAGCACTTTCCATTGTAAATACTGCATGTGGAGCATTTGATGGAATTGCAATAGCCTCACCTGCCTTCACTCCGATAACGTTATTGCCCTGCTCAAAATAGAGAACGCCTTCGATGACCATGGTAATTTGTTCGCTTTCATGTGTGTGACTCTCGAATCTGCAATTTGGATCGACTTCAAAATAGGTAAGCATTGTTTGGTCAAGGGACACTGCCCATTGTCTTGCACCTGGAACGTCATTTATCAACTTCAAGTTTTCTTTGGAGTAATATTGCATTTCTTGATGTTCTGCCATTTTCATATCTTGTTCTCCTGATTGATAATGCAGACAACGGGGTACCCGGTTCACCCGCTTCGCCCGGTCGGTTTTCCGGGCGGGGCGGCGTGCAACCGGCTGGTTGGGAAATCTCTTTTCTTGTCGAACTCCTTGACTATTTCACAGGCGCCAACAATTCAACTGGTACCTTTTTCTCCTCGTATTCTTTCTTCTCGCTCACCCACTTCTTTACAGAGACGACTACCTTTCCTCCCTTCATGTCCCAACTTGCAGAGTCAGGTAGACCTATAAATTCTGTTGTTAACGCTCGACTAACTAAATTTCTGGCATCTAAGAGCATGAGGTTTCCGTCTGTTTCTTCGGCGAAGATCGCGTAACTGCCATCTGGAGAAATTACAACCTCATTTCTCGAACACTGACAAAGGGGCTTATCTTTGAAATATACGTAAGAAAAGTGTCCCACACCTTCCCAATGGCCTGGGGGATTCACTACTGATCGATGAACCTCTTTGTAGCCATTACCAAGATTGATGGTTTTCTCCGATAATACTTGGCCAGGCTTCCATTTGGAGGGATCAGAATTCTCAGCAGCTGAGCTACACGAAACTAGGAGATATCCCAAAACCATCTGACAGATTGCGAAACAAACTGTAGATAACATCCAACCGTTGAGTATATTTTCTCTCTGCATCATCAGCTCCTTTTCTGGTTTTGCCAACGACTGCCGGCGTGACCTGCGCGGCGGTGTTTGCCGCGTCAGTGTCTACGCCGCAGTTGGGCGCTCGTCATATATGACCTTCACGTAAATCGTCTCAATCAAAACCTGGTGTCCGCTTATCTGCGGGTATTTTGAGGATGAGATAATTGTCCCGAGGTAATACCTGAAATCGATAAGACCGAACTGGTCCCAATCGAAGTACTCGCGGAAAGCTATTTCAGCGTCATCGGTTTCTAGCTGAGTTATCGGGTGGTCCCAATACTTATTTCCGGAGCCAGTACTATCTCTTGAAATCATCACCGGTATTCGGTCGGAGGCTGGGACAAGTTTGATTCTATTGTCTTTAATTGTGTTTTGAAGTTCAGGCACATAGCCATCACAGCACCGTTCCTCTGCCAGTCGGCCGAGGACGAGACGTTCGAGTAGTACGGAGGAAACAACCTCAAAATCTTCAATTATGTCCCAGTCCTCGTTATCGCGTGTCGAGAAGTATGTGTTGCGGAGGTGTCTTGCACATTCTCGGTAAGTTTCAAAAATTGCCGTTACGTCTTTCATTCATTTTCCTTGCCCAACCCGTTATTGATCAGATCTGGCCAACAAACCAAATCCTTTCTGATTCACTATTTTCAGATTCAGGAATGTCTTTGAACGAAACCAAGGCAAAGATACATTTAATGAACAAGTAATATAATTTTGCCGACTGGAAATGTCAAAGGAGATTTATTTTCTCCACAGATGTGAAAAATTTTCGAGGAATTCCGGATGGAGATGGTGAGACCAACTATATCATCGGCGGGCTGGGAAGGGTCAAAACAGGCAAGAATTAGCCTTTGAAACAAAGAAAGGACCACCTCAAACGAGATGGTCCTTTCTTTTCAATTCACACGATTGAAAGTGAATTACTTGGCAGCAGGAGCGGCTTCAACAGCAGGAGCAGCTTCTTTTTTCACTTCTTTTTTGGCTTTTTTGACTTTCTTTGCTTTTTTAACTTTTTTAACTTCTTTTTTCTCTACAGCAGGCTTTGCGTCAGCAGCAGGTGCAGCAGGAGCGGCATCAGCGGCAAAAACTACAGCTGAGAAAGACATTGCTACGATTGTGGCTACGATTGCGGATACGATTTTTTTCATTTTAAATCTCCAGATTTGAATTAGTAACAGAATGCTTATTACATTGCAGCATGGATGCCAAAGTGCTGCCAATTCGTAACATACTGTAATAAAACGATAAATATTCAGGCACTTAAAATTACACCAAAATGTATACCCCAAACAGGCTAATCAATACCTTTAATGAGACATTCAACCTATCTTCGTTTTCACGGATTAGGATAAAGCATCTGAACAGGCAGACTTGCTTTAAGTTTACGTTTAAACCCCTTCCAGATAGGTACGGAAGCTTGATTAATGGTTCCCATGCGGGTAGTGTGGGGGGTTGGTAACCCTACCCCAGTATTCTAACCAAACAGGTGAACCACAATGAAATGTAAGGACTGCAGCCGACATCTCGACCACCCGAACCAACGCAAAATACGGGCTCAACTCAGCCTGGAGCAGCAGCTCGATTTGCAGAGAAAGATTTGTAAAGAATGCAAATCAAAACAATAAGGGAGGGTTGGTCTTTTCCCCTTCCCCGTCCTCTCCGGGTATTGTTTTGAACACCAGAGAAAAAATGGGCTTAAATTTGCGTTTAAGCCCATCGAATTTGAGTTAATTTTCAGCCTCAAACCACTCGAATATTCAAATACCCGCTCCAAAACTCACCAGATTACATACCATCAATTCGCGCGTCATCATTCACTAACAAACCCCGCGCAGCACAAATCAGAAAAAAAGGGCGTTAAAAGGGTCAATTCCCTTCAAAAACGCCCTTTATTAGTTTTTATTTACTGACAAACCACTCGCCACTTACTGACAAACCACGTGCCGCTTTTGTCAGGGACGTGCTAGGTATGGCAATGATCCGGGATAAATCGAATCGAGCTGGGGGATAACGGGAATGCTTTGAATGTCGGGAGTTTAAGGAAGGATTGAAGAGGAATTTAAAAAGCATGCGCCCGTGGCACTCAAAGGTGAATATCCAAAAACCACGCGCGAGGTTTGGTAATGGAAAGCGCCGGTTCAATCGACAACATTTTCCGGGGCAATTGTCCATATTTTCAAACCATGATCATGGCCAACCGTCTGCAAGCGTTTCAAATATCGCGCGTCGCCATCATTCTCCATAATCAAAACCACAGCAGGCTTCATGCCCGTCTTCAAACCATAATAAAGCGCCTGACCAACAGACTCGGCCCACTTTGGTGCAAAATCAAACTCAACCGCGTATTCATCGGTCAAACAATCCACTCGTGTATCATCATCCAGCCTATACTCCATCACGCCACCAGCCTGTTCACACCAAACCTTTTGATATTCTTTTTCCTTATGCAGGTGTACAGCAAGAACTGTACAAGGCGTTAAAATAAGGAGCATAGATATTACACACAATTTTATCGTTAAACCCAAAGGCATAAAATCACAAAAATGATATCATTGTTTTCTTCTGGCATGAATTACAAACAAAATGCCCACATCTTGATTCATCAATTGTGTCAGCAGGCCATATAACATCACATGTGTTTGAACAAATAGTACAATTGAACTTATATAAATATGTTTCAGGTTGAGAATCTGACATAATAGCCAAACCAAACTTACAGGCAATAATAACAGCACCAATACCAACCCAAATCCCACCAAAACCAAAACCAATCCAAAAAAACAAAATACATGCTAACACCAATATTACTATGTGCGCTATTTTTTTAACCATATTAACAGACTTTGACAGATCTGAAAACAAAGCTGATTTAAAATATTGATAATCCACGTTACTGTTACAGTATGGGCACAAAACAGCAAAAGGATCAACTTCTTTACGGCACATCGCACAGACCTTGGAAGTTATATCAATATTAACTTTAACTGAAGGCTCTATCGCTCCAGTATCTGGCACATAATGTAACACTTCTTCCCTCAGAACCATATCTCTCGGATACCCATTATCATGTTCTTGCATATCCACTCCCTTTATCCTGCAATATCAATCCTTTTTCCCCACCGACTCCGCCAGCCTGAGCAGCGCCTGCTGATCTGACCGGCTAGCCTTCTGAAAAGCTGTCAGCATGCGCTTCTCTTCTGGTGTCAAACCATCATAAATAGATCCTGGCTTCGGAACATCCGAATCCCCCCTAAACAACCAATCCAGCGAAATATCAGCCAACTCCGCCAGCTTGACAGCCGCATCAGCACTTATGCCTACATCTCCGATTTCCCACACGGATATTGTCTGCGGAGAAACATCAAGTTTCTTGGCAAACTGGGCCTGGGTCAGCTTTAAATGTGCTCGGGTTTGACGTATTCTGTATCCGATATTCTTTTTAATAGTCATGACGGCATATTGCGGCCATGACTATATCGCGTCAATTTGTTCCAAAAATTTTACAGCACAATATATTTGGAACAAAAAGGCAAAAAAATCAACCCATTTGCTCGGCCAGCAGTACCAAGGCATCAGCCAGGAATTTGATTCTTTTAGCCTCCTTAATCACTAAAAGCCTTTTCTCGCGCAGTGCCGCATCTGTTTCAACATCTTGGGCGTTCTCCTTGATCCTGCTACAGCTATCGCTAATCGAAGACGCAAATAAACTTGAAAACATGGAAAAATCAGCAAACTCGCCAATTGGAACTTCATTGGACACAATCGACAGCAAGGCATGGTGTATCTGGCAGTCACTACACGTTGCTCCGAGCATTCTGCTATCTTTATACAGTTTCGCCAATTGAGCGGTTTCGTTCAGCGTCGGCGCTCCTCCGTGACCGTTTTCAATCCGAGACAATCTATGTCTGGAAATTTGTGTTTTTTCTTCAACTTCATACTGTGACAATTTGTACTTTTGTCTGTTTGCCTTGGATAGAGCGCCTATCGCATTCATTATATTTCCTCATTAGTAAAGTTGCAAATTTTGACAACTTTGCCCTCATTTTGTTATCAAAAAAGGCCAAATTTGCACACATTAAAGGAAATACTCGTGCTAAAACAGAAAAACTTTTTTCATTCAAAAGGACTATGGAATGTTTTCTATGAAATGCAAGATGGAGAAAAAGAAAATGATAATTAGCTATTTACTAGAACACAACGATCTGGATACGAATCAGAAGCTGCGTGCGATCTGTTTAATATTGTCAACACAATAGTATCAGTCCCCTTTTCTTTCCTTATCCTGGCGCTTCATGGTATCGACTGCAGCCTGGATCAATACGGCATCAATCTCGGCTAATTCGGTTTTAGATCGTCCCTCGGTCATGTTTTTAATGATTTGCACAACTAGATCCGCGTTCAATTCAGCAGCGTTCCTGGCAATGGTCAAAGCCTGGTTGACAAGCTGTTCCGCGCCCATGTCGGCGTTTTTCAACTCTTCAGCCAGTTGATACTCCTCTTTATTGCGCCTCATGGGACCTTCTCCGGTCATAATCCAATCTGTAACAGATTGATAAGACTGTGCAATTTTGTAGGCCCAATCTAGAGGAAATGTCCCGCGACTTTTTATCCCAGAGATGGATTGTGGCGTTGTCCCAATAAAATGAGCTAAATCAGCATATTTTTTCCAACCAGTTACCTGCTTAACCCTCGCCCATGCATCATCAAAACTCATATCAAAACCTATCTGGCCCATTTCGGAGTTACGTCTATTAACTCCGAAATGAACTCCGAAAAATGGAATAGAATTTCGTAGTTTACAAAGCATTGTAATCAAACAAATATTTTTAAATTCACTGCTAAATTAACTAAATTAAACTCCGAAATGAAATTTATTATTGACATAGTTAATTTCAAAATGTACTTTACTTACAGAAGTTAGCCAAACAAGTAAAAAGGAAGCAGTTATGGATACGTTGATTTCTTGCAAACCTCAGAAACAATTTCCAACGCCTTTACGTACGAAGTCTGATCTTTCAGCGGAGAAACGCCGTCTTCTACAGGTACTGAGATCAGCTCAAGAAGGCGCTGACGAATGTGTAAAGGTTGCACTGCAATCAGCAGCTTCAAAATCATGTCGTTAGGATGAACTGTATTAGCCAGGACATCCACGATATCCCGATGCAATTCGTGACAGTCACGCTGGTGTTCAAAATCATCATCCATAACGCATCTCCAAAAGGAATTCGATATGTATCGCAACGTAAAAGCCCTGCTGGTCAAGCATGGGATAACTCATACCCAGATAGCAAAAGAACTGGGCATTTCCCGCGCTGCGGTATCGCTCGTGCTGGGTGGATTCTGCGAATCGGACAGGGTCAAACACCACATCGCACGGATTCTCAACCGGGATTGTGACAGGCTGTGGAAAAAAGCCGCCTAACATCGAAAAAGTACCAGCAATCACAACTCATTTGCAAGCGTTTTAACTAACTGACGTTAGCCTTTGACAGGGAAACACCAGCATGCCCCAGATACCCCACAAAACCCATTTCACAGCCAAAGAGTTGGCCGGACTGCCGGGAATGCCGAGTACGGAAAGAGCCATACAGATTATGGCAAAACGCGAAAAATGGCCCTTTCAAAAGCGCTCCGGTCGCGGCGGCGGCCGGGAATATCCCCTCTCCTGCCTCCCGCCCGAAACCCGCGCCGCCCTTTCGGCCTCCAATACCATTATTGAGTCACCAGATACCGCGACCACCTACGACCCTGCGGCCCTGGCAACCATGGGCCTCAACCCGCTACACGCCGCCACGCAAGCCATGCTGACCGCCGGTCGCAACCGGAGAATGAAGGTAATCATGGACGAACAATCCCGCCAACGGATGAAAGAACTATCCCTCGCCCGCTTCAACCAATTGCCCGAAAGTAAACAGCAATCCGGAAATGCCCGCGCACTGATTATAAAAGCTGCGACCGCCTTCTGTGTCGGAGCCGGAGCCCATCCCGGAAGCAAAGAATGGATGGATAGATTTGTCGGATCATACAATGAAGGCGGATTCAGCGACCTCCCTGGGTGGATTCGTGACGAAATACCGCGCATATCCGCCACCAGCATCTATCGCTGGCGGCGGGAATACAACGAAGGCGGCATGTACGCCCTGGCCGACGGCTATGCCGGAAAATCCGGAGAAACCACCCTCACCAAAGACCAGCAGGAACTCTGCATCGCCATGCAGATCCAGTTCCCCGGATGTTCCCTCAAAAAAGTCGTCTCAGCCCTCGAAGCGCGCGGCATGGCCGCCCACATCGACACCGTCCGGCGCTTTGTCAAGCGCTGGCTCAAAATGAACGCCAGCTTACACCTTTTCCTTACCAACCCGGACGAATGGAAAAACAAGCACATGTTCGCCTTCGGAAACGCCAGCGAAGCCGTCACCCGGCTCAACCAGATCTGGGAAGCCGACTCCACCCCCGGCGACATCATGCTCGAAGACGGCCGCCATACCGTTATCGGCGTTATTGACGTCTACTCTCGCCGCACCCGGTTGCTGGTCACTCCCACCTCCAAGGCCACAGCCATCTCCGCATTGCTGCGCCGCTGCATCCTCGAATGGGGCGTCATGGAGAGCCTGAAAACCGACAACGGCCAGGATTACGTCGCCGCCCACATCGAACGGCTGTTGGATGACCTCGAAGTAGAGCATATCCTTTGCCCGCCCTTCACCCCCGAATGCAAACCGCACATCGAGCGTTTCCTAGGCGTATTTTCCCACGGCATTGTCGAATTGCTGCCCGGATTCATCGGTCATTCCGTTGCCGATCGCAAAGCCATAGAAGCCCGTAAAAGCTTTGCCGACCGTCTGATGAAACGGGGCACCACCGTAGAGGTTAAGCTCACCTCGCTGGAATTCCAAAAGATTTGTGATCGCTGGGTGGATGCCATCTACATGCACGACGTACACGGCGGACTGAACGGAAAAGCACCCGCCGAAATGGTTCGCAACTGGACCGCTCCCATCCGCCAGATAGTCGACGAGAGAGCGCTTGACGTCCTGCTGCATCCCGTCCACAGCGACGGCGGCATGCGTTACATCGGCAAAAAAGGGGTCACCATCGACAGCCGAAACTACATATCCCCGGAATTTTCCGGCCACATGGGTGAACACGTGCGCGTCCTGGTTGACGACACCGATATCGGCCGTGCCTATATCTTTTCCGAAACCGGAGAATTTATCTGTATCGCGGAAAACCGTGAATGGCAGGGCCTCTCCAGCTCCGACCTCGCCGCACACGCCAAAGCCCGCCAAAAAGCGATCCTACTGGAGCAGAAAAAGGAACTCAAAGAGCTGGTCAAAAAGGCCAAAGCCGACACTCTCCCCGAAGACATCCTGCGCTACCGCGAGGAAAAGATCGCCACGTTGATCGACTTCCCCAAACCGTCCATGCCGCACATTACCCCGGCCTTGGAAGAAGCCGCCAAAGCAGTCCTGGAGCGCGAAACACACGACACCACCGCACCGCTCGAACATCGCGAGTTGCCCGAGCACGTCATTCAGGGCGAAAAGCTACGCGAAGAGTTGCACCAGAAGAAAATTGTTTCCCTGGCCGTATCGCGCCAGTTGCGGGACATCTCCAGCCCAACCGACGTCTATTACATGATCCTGGACAGGATCAAAAGCGGGGACGCCACCGGCTACCAAATGCGCTGGAAAAAGGATTTCGAGTACTGGGATGAGACGACTAAAAAGGTCGGGCTTATGAAAGACGACCCCTTCTGCCTGGGCGATCCGGAAGAAGGAAAGATCAAGGGACAGGAATCAGGGAACGGAGAGCGGTAAAGCACATTCCCACACAACCAACAAAAAAGCCGGGCTGCCACCCGGCTCTTCAAGCGCCCTTAAAGGCGCCATTAAACACAAGGAGGATTTTATCAGATGAGGCACAAAACCGTAAAGACAAAAGATGTTCGCAGCTTCCAGCAGGCATTGGACGACCTGCTGGATCGGCCGGACGGCACTGAAGGCATGGGAGTCCTGTGGGGTCCTCCGGGAACAGGTAAAAGCACCAGCCTGGCGTATTTCACCAACCAGTATGACGGTATCTTCATTCGCGCCCTCACCTGCTCCACCGTCACCTCCATCTTGGGCGACATCTGCACCGCCCTGGGCTGGGTGTCCGACAACCCCAACAAAAAGCGGATGCTGCGCAAAGCCGACATGGTCGAATACATCATCCGCAAACTCACCCGTGGTGAAGCAGGCGAGCCCGATCCCACCCCGCGTCCCATCTTTGTCGACGAAGCCGACTACTGCTTCAGAAACTTCGAACTGATGGACATTCTGCGCGACATCTACGATCTCTCCGGCTGCCCGGTCATCTTCGTCGGCATGGAAGATATCGCCCGCAAGATCAAGGAACAGGGCCGATTCGCGAGAAGGATCACTCAGTGGATTGAGTACAAAGGGCTGGATCTCGACGACACCATCCAGGTCGCCAACGAATGTTGCGACATCGATCTCTCCGACGACATGTTGACCTACATCCACAAAGAGACCTCCGGCAATATCGGTCGTCTCATCATCGCCCTCACGCGGATCGAGCGTCACGGCCGCGCTACCGACAAAACCATGATTACTCAGGAAATCTGGGGAGAGAGACCACTCTACTTCGACCAGCCCACGTTCGGCCGCAAGAAAAACGGCAACGGACGAGCAGCCTGAATATAAAGCATTTTGTTGGTCCTTGGAGGGGAAACGCACCAGGAGGATACTGTGAAAACAAGGAACTACAAAGCACGAAAATGCATACGGCAGAAACTGTGGACGAGCATGCGGATACTATCTCCGAAACCCTTCAGCGTCCCGAGTCTCTGCTGCACCGTCGAGGATGTCACCGTCGCCAACGTACAAAGTTACGTCAGCAGATTGTTTAAGGCTGGTTACCTCGTAAAAGCTGGCACCGTAAAACGCGGACGCCCAGGAGATTATCAAAAATACCGCCTCGTAAAAGACACCGGCCCAGTCATGCCCGTATTAGCCACCGGCAGGCACAAAAAGAAAGAAAAAGAAACAGAGAAAGAAAGAGAGGAAAAACAGTGAGCCCCGCCGACCGTATAGCATTATTGCGCCGTGCATGCGCCGAAACCAGCCAGGCGGCAGTGGCTCGCCGGTTAAGTGTCTCCCCTGCCATCCCTTGCGGAGTGCTGAAAGGAACATATACGGGAGACACCGAAGGTTTTCTGGCCAAAGTAGAGGAAGTCTACGGTTCAAGCACGATCGACTGCCCCGGCATGGATGAAACGCTCACCCTGGGCCAGTGCGCCATATTTAGAAAACGCGAATTCGCCGCCATCAACCCTGAATGGGTACGCATGTACAAAGCATGCCGGGCCTGCAAACACCATGGAAAAGGAGGAACATCCCATGTTTAAAACCTTTTTAAACCATCTCAGCACCCGTCGCCGTTGGAACCGCACACGCCGCTGGATGCGAGATCGCGCCTACAGCCGCGCCATGGCCACCATCTGTCTGCAGGGGCGCATGTGGAGGCGCATATGAATAGAAATGGAGGAAAACCAGTGAACACAAAAAATAACAACATCGAAGTACCGGAGGGATACTGGCAGGACGCCCAGGGACGGCTTGTCCCCGTCGAGCAAATCCGCGAGATCGACCGCGAGCGCGACGCGCTCGTCCAAGAGATCATCGCCGGAGCCGAGGACGTTGCCGGGCACATCTCCGACTTCAAAAAGCGCACCATGGCCGACATCCAGGCCTTTGCCGAACTTTCCGCCGAAAAATACAACGCCAAACTGGGCGGCAAGATCGGCAACATCACCCTGACCTCATTCAATGGCCGTTACAAAGTCGTCCGCTCCATCGACGAACGCCAGACCTTTGACGAGCGGTTACAGGCCGCCAAAGCCCTGCTCGATGAATACCTCACAGAACTGACATCCGGCAGCAGCCCCGAGCTGCGCGCCCTGATCAACGACGTCTTCCAGGTCGACAAGCTGGGCCGCCTCAACATCAACCGCATCCTCTCCCTGCGACGGCTGGACATCCATGACGAGCGCTGGTGCAACGCCATGAAAGCCATATCCGAGAGTCTCCAGGTAGTAGGCACCAAAGCCTACATCCGCATTTACGAACGCCAGGCGGACGGCAGCTACAAACCGATGCCGCTCGACGTCGCGGCGTAGGGGGTGGCGTAATGAAATGCCCCTGCGGAAACCCCATGAGCAAGGAGTATGACCGCTACCGCTGCCACATCTGCGGCCACAGCATTTGGCATCATATCACCGTCCGGAACTCCTCCGGAGCGGAACAGAACACCCATACCGGCGGAACCAAGGTTTGGAAGAACAGGAGAATCTAAATGGCGCGACTTATTGCTGAATATGAACCGAATACGGTGGCCGAGTTAAAAACCATTCTGGCTACTCTGCCGGGTTTAATGCCGATAACCGACTCCCTGGGAGAAATGCTCTGCGTCCAGATTTTCGAGGACGAAAGCGGCGACCAGACACTGGAATTCCAATAGCACTGCGAAACCGGTCATTTTCCCGATATCGGAAAATGACCGGTCGCCCGGAGGTGGCGCTCCGGGCCTGAAGATGCAGCCAAATTGCTAAATTGCTCAATTTCGCAAACTGAACTTTTATGCTTGACCAAGGAAACATAAACCGCGTGCAAAACGAATCCCAAAAACAGAAAAAACGGCAAAAACGCACGCACATGACGGGCGAAGAACTCAAGCGGATTCGCAAAGAAATGAAATTTGAGCCCCGCGACATGTATCGCACCCTGAACCTTCCCCGCCGCACCTATCAGGATTACGAAGCAGGCAAACGCGGCATCCCGGCCCAATTGGCCGCACGAATCCGCGAGATGCATACACGCGATTGGGAATGGACAGCGGGGATCGGTGACAGAGTTGATAAACACGAGGAAGGCAAATGAACAAACAGCAATGGGACGAACTGGAGCGCAATCTTTCAAGCCCTTTTGGATATGCCAAACTGCTGATAGATGGCTATGAAATTTCACTGCAAACCCAAGTATACAAAATGCGTCTTTGCATTGCCGTTTATATCAACGGCTATATCACAAGCAAATACTCTCGGGATGACTGTGAAGAACGCCGTCGTTTCCTTTGCCCCAATAAACACTACTTCTACAAACCAAAAGAACGTGCGCAGTGGAAAAAAGAACCAAAAAGGCTTCTTAAAAAATACAACATTGACCCTGACAAGTGCTTTTTCACATACACACCCTGGTGGAATACATTCCGTCCCCTCAAGGCCCATCTGATCAAGAACAATACCAGCATAGAGCTGGCTCCTGAGAAAAACTTATGAAAATGAATGAAGAACAAAAAAAGAACTACGAGCGTTATTTCAATGAGCTGAAAACATGTGACCCACAGGCATTAGCCAACGAGTTGGCATGCATGTTTGTGTTTGTTCCGCTGATTCCGGTTGAAAAAATCCTCGGTCAAATCCGGCAAAACAGCAAGATAGTGAGAAATAACAAACGTATCGTTGCCAGGAACAAAAAAATATCCCGGTTAAATGAGCTGTGTAACAAAAAGCGCCGAACAGTGGCTGACAACAAAGAGGCGATTAAACTCTGCCGTGAGCTTGGCATAGACATAGAAAATATGGCGAACGACGAATGAAACATCACCCCGTACAACTCACCGTCCAAGGTTACCCCGTGCGAACATCCGGCTACCTGCCGCGTTCTATCCAGGCGCTGCAATCCCTGACCACCTGGCGCAACGAACAGGCCGATGCTCCCGACAACTGGCTGCGGCAGGACATCTGCAAAGCCTTCCAGTACTTGGTCGGCCTGAAACTGGGCAACACGCCCGCCGTTGAAATGCTCCCCATCACCGCTGAAATGTGGGTCGAGATCATAGGCGAAGGCATGACCGAAGAACTCGACCGCGAGCGGATCAGGGCGGGTTTCAAACAACTGCGAAGGGAATTGAAGTGGTGGCCGCAACCGGCGGACCTACTGAAAGTGCTGCCCCGGCGAAACGTAGCGCCTGGCACTAAATCAGCTCAGGCACCGCCGCAATCCGATGAAGATCATGCCGTCGCATCGGCGCGATTCCAGGACATCCTGGACAGCTTGAAATAACCGGAGGTATTCCATGGCAAGCCGCACAAACCTCGCAAAAATCCATATAGCAAAAAAAGAACTGGGCCTCAATGACGACACCTACCGCGACATCCTTCACGTCCAGTTTAAGAAGCGTTCAAGCAAGGATTTAAGCGACCTTCAATGCACCCGGCTGCTCCAGCACTTTGAATCCCTGGGCTGGAAACAGGCCGACGGCAAAAAAGCAAAGCGCAAAGGTTTCCCCGGTAAACCCAAGAACTTCGACGTCCCGGAACGCAACCCGCAATACCGCAAAATCGAGGCCTGCCTCGCATCTCGCAAGCTGCCCTGGTCATACGCCAAAGCCATGGCCAAAAACCTCTGCAACCGCGAAGCGCTCGAACTCTGCGACGCCCAGGATCTGCACAAGATCATCCAGGCCTTTGCCGTCGATGCCAAGCGCCGTAAAGCCAAAGGCGAGGAAGGGATACAGGCGTAATGATCAACCTGCCAGGAGAAGCACATGAGCCGTAAACGCAAAATTGACACGGGTAAGCGAGGCAAATTCACCGAAGTCCTGGAACAACTGGCAGCGGCCATAGCCGCCGGTTACGTCGAAGAATTCAAGGACACCCCGGAGAACGCCAGGAAACGTGCCGAACTGGCAATGAGCAGAATACAGGCCGAAGCATCCGGCACCGGGATCTACATTGCCAAAGGTCATTTGTGGCACATCGACCAGCTTCATCGCCGCATTTACGCCCGTTTCACCGGTAACAATCACGCCACCCTGGCCCGCGAGTTCAACCTGACCGAGCGCCAGATCTACAGCATCGTGGCCGCCGTCGCACAGGAAGAATTTGAAAAGAAACAGTGCAAGTTGTTTGATGAGGGAGAATGATGACAGCCGACTCGAAGATAACGGTTGAGCGAAGAGGAAAGAACCATGTTAGGAGATAAGTAAGGAACACTTGACACCATCCCCGCAAAAGAGTATCAAGCCCGAACAACCCACAAAGCCCTTTTCCGCCCAGCCGGAAAGGGGCTTTTTTCTTGGAAAGCCTTCAACTCCACCTTCCCCCCCCTCCCTGATACATTCCCCTTGCCATGTAGCACATCCCGCAGATCGGCAGCCCCGGACTCGTCTCCCGCGGGCTGCCGCTGCGCAAATGCAAAGGAGTCACCATGTCAGATTTCGAAGCGGCATTCACACGCACCGTTACCAACGAAGGCGGCTATGACAACAACCCCCGCGACAAAGGCGGCGAAACATACAAAGGCATCAGCCGCAACAACTGGCCCAAATGGACCGGCTGGCCCTTGATCGACAGCATCCGCGACACACTGGTCAAACCGCCAACCCACGGCACCCGCGAGTGGCGCAACTGGGCGGCCTATTTCAACGGTTTGCTGGCCGCCAACTCCGGCATCCAACAGCGCGTGCGCGACTTCTACCGCAAAAACTTCTGGGGGCGTCTGGGCGACATCAACGATCAGCGTCTTGCCGAGGAAACCTTTGACAAAAGCGTCAACACTGGAACCGGCACCGCCGTCAAATGGCTGCAACGCGCCTGTGGAGCCGAACCGGACGGCGTCATCGGGCCGCGCACCATCACCATCGTCAACGGCTGTCATCCTCCAACTGCCCTGCGTGATTTCAACCGCCAGGCCGAAGCCTACTACCGCAATATCGCCCGGCTTAACCCCAGCCAGTCCGTCTTTTTGCATGGCTGGCTAAACCGACTCAAAAACTACGACGATAGCCCGTTTGTAGCCAATCGATAAGGACACGACAAAACGCGAGGAGGCATCAATGCAATTCATCAAGGAAATACTTAGTTCCGACAGCGGCCAGGGCAGTTTCAGCCGGATCAGCGGCGCAATCATCATCCTGGCGCTCATCATCTGGGCCTCGATCCTGGTATTGACGACCAAGGCCATCCATGACGTTCCGGCCTGCTGGCTGGCACTCATCCTGGGTCTGTACGGCATCAACAAAATTGCCGACGGCGCAACCGCCATCGCAGCCACGATCAAAAACCCTCTGGGAACTAACGGACAAGCCAATGTTGAACAACCTGCTAACCCGGCTTCGTAGCGCGTCATGGCCGTCGTGGCTCTTCCGGTCGTTTATTGCGTTGCTGGCAATAGCGGCCTGCTATTTCGCATACCGAACCTACTGCATGGGCATGCCGAAGCCGTCAGCCACGCCCATGCAAATTGCCCCGCAAGCCTCGGTGCTGGCCGGGGTAGAGAAACAACCGCTGCCCCAGCCGGTCATTGTCCGGGCCTACAACAAGGCCCAGGCCGTAAAAAAACTGCAATTGCCACAGGGAGTGGCCGACGATCCGGACAGCCAAGTGATCAGCAGCGCCGAACTGGGGCCTTCCAAGGGTGGCTATGTCACCGCCACCGTGCTCGACACCCGCACCGGCGAGGCCGTGACTCGAGTTACAGAAAAACCTAGGGCCTTGTTTGAACTGGGCGGCCAGACCGAGCTGGGCCTGCGCTACGGCCTCACCAGCCGGGGCGGTCAACAGGCGGCGGTATATGCCCGGCAGGATCTGCTCCGGATCAGCGCCGTCACCGTAGCCGGATACGGCGAAGTAAATGCCGGAAGCGCGTCTCAATCCGAAGCCAAAGCGATGCTTGACATCAGGATGGCCTGGTAATGGCCGATGACATGGACATCGTCCAGGGCATCAACGAACAGTTCCAAACCGCCGCCCTGGAAGAACACCAAAGAAACCGCCCCACCGGCCCGGCCGCAACCCACTGCGAGGATTGCGGCGATGAAATTCCCGAGGCCCGCCGCCGGGCGGTACCCGGCTGCCGTAGATGCATTGATTGTCAGACATTTCACGAAAACTGGAGATCCATGTGACACCACCGCAACCATCCGCCATCAACTATCAGGCTTTAAGCTTTTGGTTTGGCGTCGCTCAATTCCTGTTTACCGCCGCAATCGGCATCTATGTCTGGTGGACCAACCGCGACAAAATCACCGACAAACGCTTTCGAGCTGCTGAAAACCGCATTGTCCAACTGGAAAGCGATGTCAAGCATCCGCCCGCCTGCACCTATCACGGCAATCTGGAAATGCGGATAGATCAGATCAGGACAGAGATGGGAAACCAGATCAAGGCGGTACACGGCGATACTCGGGAGATCAAAGGTCACATGGATGGCATCAACCGAGCTGTCGATTTGATGAATGAATTCCTGATCAATCAGGGAGGGAAAAAATGAGCTACTTAGACGACATACTTACCCCTGACCAGCGCCTGGTCATTTTGCGGGCCTTGCGCACTGATCTGGGCGGCAGTCACAACGAATCAATCATCCAGACGGTATTGAACAGATTCGGCCATAAATGCAGCCGCGACAAGGTCCGTAACCACTTATCATGGTTACAGGAACAAGGCCTCGTCACCCTGGAGGAGGTTGTCGGCTACTACGTCGCCACCATCACTCAGCGCGGAGTGGACATTGCTGACGGCGCTGCTACCGTTCCGGGCGTCAAACGCCCAAGTCCGGGGAAATAACCCATGGGCAAACCTTCCACCATCGATCTGCTGCCGCCTGAAATCAAGGCCGAGTTGCAAGCGTGGCTCCAGGACCCGCGCATCACCCAGTTGGAAGCCACCGACCGCGCCAATAGCCTGCTGGCGGCCATGGGTCTGCCGGAACGGGTAACAAAGAGCAGCGTCAACCGTTACGCCGTCAAGATGGAAGAGGTTGGCGCTAAGCTGCGCCAAAGCCGCGAAGTTGCCCAGATGTACATTGCCCAAGTCGGTGCAGCGCCCCAGGGACAAACCGGACTTTTAATCAATGAAATGCTCCGTTCAATGGCCTTTGAACTGTCCTTAAAGCTCCAGGATGCCGACGTAGAAGACCCGGAATCCATGAGCGCCACCATAGACCAGATAAAGAACCTGTCTTTAACCATGCAACGTCTGGAGCAATCCGCCACCATCAACGTCAAGCGCGAATCCGAGATTCGCAAACAGGCGCTCACCGATGCCGCCGACAACATTGAAAAAGCCGCCATCCAACAAGGCCTCAACGCCGAACAAGCCGCCTTCTGGCGTCAACAGGTCTTAGGGGTTCAATAAATGACTACACCAGGCGTCATACTCAATGGATGGACCGGAGAACGCAACAACTCTCTTCCCGGCGACGTCATACGCATCCTCAACGAGGCGGAACTTCCGCCCCAGGTGCGCGAGATCCCCACAGACGGTAGCTTCGATCCTCTGGCCGAAGGCGTACTGATGCTGCATCAACGCCAGTGGATCAAGCAGATCCACGAGTTCGACCTGAACATCGCCGAAAAGGGACGCCGCACCGGGATCACCTACGCCACTGCTCTGGACGACTCCATCACCGCCGCCAGCAACCGCGCCGCCAGCGGCGATAACGTCTACTATGCCGGCGACACCAAGGAGAAGGGCCTGGAGTTCATCGGCTACTGCGCCAAAATGTCCAAGATCATGGCCTGCGCCATGGCCGAGGGATGGAACGGCATTGAAGTATTTCTTTTCGAGGACCAGCAGGAAGACGGCTCCAGCAAGCAGATCACCAGTTACCGCATCCGTTTTGCCAGCGGCTTTCAGATCGTGGCGCTCTCCAGCAACCCGGCCAACATTCGCGGTCTGCAAGGCATCGTCAACATCGACGAAGCCGCCTTCCACAAGAACGTCCAGGCCGTCATCGACGCCTGCCTGGCGCTTCTTATCTGGGGCGGCAAGATCCGTATCATCTCCACCCACAACGGGATGAAGAACCCCTTTAACCAACTGATCCGCGACGCCCGCGCCAACCTCAACGCTTTCAAGGTCTTCCATTGCACCTTCGACGATGCCGTCGCCAACGGCCTCTATGAACGGGTTTGCCTGATCAAGGGCTGGACGCCGACCGAGGAAGGCAAACAGAAATGGTACGACGGCATCATTAAGGGCTACGGCAGCAACATCGCCGCAAAGAAAGAAGAGCTCGACGCCATCCCCCGCGAAGGTTCCGGCGTAGCGATTCCCGGCGTCCTGGTTGAACAATGTATGAAAGAGGAGCGGCCGTTACTGCGCCTGGCCCTGGAAAGTGATTTCGTCCCCAAGGGGATGGCATATCGTGACGGCTGGATTAGCGACTGGATTCGCATCAACGTCAACCCGGTCCTGGAAAGCCTGGACAAGAAGCTCCAGCACAGCTTCGGTTCCGACTATGCCCGCCACGGCGACTTCGCCTGTTTTGGTCCCATGACCATGCTCCAGGATCTGCGACGGCTGGTCCCCTTCATTCTAGAGATGAAGAACGTGCCAACCCGCCATCAGCAGCAGATACTCTGGCACATCATTGACCATCTTCCGAAGTTCCGCAACGGTGCAATGGATGCCACCGGAAACGGCTACACCTTAGCCGAATACACGGCTGACAGATACGGTCGTCCACGCATCATTGAGGTGAAGCTCAACGATTCCTGGTACCGGGAGAACATGACCCCTTTTCAGCAGGCGTTCGAGGATGAAATGTTCGATATCCCTAGAGACGCTGACATTCTGAACGATGTTCGGAGCCTGGAACTGATTGACGGAATCATTAAATTGCCAAACTTGCGCGTCCAAGACACCAAAGACGCCGAGTTCAAGCGTCACGGTGACGGCGCCATCATGCTCGCCCTGGGGCACTACGCCACCAGGCAAGACGGCATCACCGAATACGCCTACCACGGCATCAAGAAAACAGACTATGCCGATCTGCCCCGCGACGTCCGCACAACGCACGGCATAGGCAGGCGGCAGGGCTGCTGGTAATGGCCAGCAAACGCCGTATCAGGCGCAAATCATGCGCCAGGAAACGCAGGTTCGACAGTCATGAACTGGCGGCTGCGGCAATGAGACACGTTATCTTTGCCGGAAAGAAGCGCGGCGGCTTCCTGCATGTCTACCACTGCAAATTCTGCAAAGGCTACCACTTCGGCCACATGATGAAACAGGGAGCATACTAATGCCCGATATAACCCTCTATGACGCATACAACCGGCCGGTGCAAAAGCAGATCTTGAATCAAGAACTGGCCCGCCCATCTCTCACCGGCGTCCGCTCCGTCTGGAACTACGGCCAGGTGTCCGGCGGGCTCACCCCCCAGCGCCTGGCAGCACTCCTGCGCGACGCGGCCGAGGGCAACGCCGACGCCCAGCTCACCCTGGCCGAGGAAATGGAAGAGAAAGACCTCCATTACGCCAGCGTCCTCGGCACCCGCAAACGCGCCGTTGCCCGTCTGCCCATCGTCGTCGAAGCCGCCAGCGACGATGCGAAAGACGTTGCGCTGGCCGACGAAATCCGCGAACTGTTCAAAAGCCGCCGTATCGGTATCAAGGGCATGATCGAGGATTGCCTCGACGCCCTGGGCAAAGGCTTCAGCGCCGTCGAAAACATCTGGGACCGCTCGAAAACGCCTTGGACTCCGGGCCGGTTCGAATGGCGGGATCCCCGTTTTTTCCAGTACGACCGGGAAACCCTGCGCGAACTGCGGCTCAAGGATGAATCCGACCTGGTAAACGGCATCCCGCTGCCCCCCTTCAAGTTCATCGTCCACACTCCGCGCCTCAAATGCGGCATTCCCATCCGTGGAGGTCTGGCCCGATTGGCGGCCTGGTCGTTCATTTTCAAAAACTACACCGTCAAGGACATGGTCGCCTTCTGCGAAGTTTTCGGCATGCCGCTGCGCGTCGGCAAGTACCGGCCGGGCGAAACAGATGACAACATCGCCATCCTCAAGGCCGCCGTGGCCAACCTGGGCAGCGATGCTGCCGCCGTCATCCCCGACGGCATGCTGATCGAATTCATCGAAACCGCAAAAGCCCAGGGGGGCGAACTGCTATTCATCAGCATCGCCAACTGGTTCGACAAGCAGCTCAGCAAGGCCATCGTCGGCCAAACCATGACCGCCGACGACGGTTCCAGCCAGGCCCAGGCCAAAATACACGACGAAGTCCGTGAAGACATTCGCGACGCTGATGCCGATCAACTGGCCGAAACCCTTGAACGCGACCTGGTCATTCCCTACATCGATCTCAATTATGGCCCACAGAAAAACTACCCGGCGCTCTATCTCCGGGAACCGAGCAAAACCGATGTGCCGGTCATCTCGGAAGCCCTCGCCAAACTGGTACCGCTCGGATTGAAAGTGGAGTCATCCGAAGTCCGCGACATGCTCGGTTTCAGCGACCCGGCCAAAGACGCCGAATGCCTCGGCAGTCCGTCAGTCCCTTCCGTTCCTTCAAAAAAACCAAACATAGCAACCAACCACGAAACCGCCTGTCCCCACTGCCAGGCGCTTAACGCCGAAGGCGAAGCCCAGCCGGACCAGGTCGGCCAGATCGCACAAAAAGCCCTTGACCGGAACGACGGCAGCTACATGGCCGCGCAGATCCGTGAGCACATAGCCCAGGCCGAAAATCTTGAAAGCGCCTTAAACACCCTTTCAACCCTGGCCATAGATCCCAAAACGGCAGCCGACGCCCTCGCCAACGGCCAGATTTTGGCTAACCTGACCGGCCGCGACGAAATCATGACCGACGTCGCCCTAAACGCCGAAACCGCACAACCCATAAGCCTTCCCTTTGATGAGGCAATCCGGTTTTTCCGTCAGAAACTGAATATCAAATCCGACGTCTGGTCTGCGCTCTACGCCGAAGAGCACGACCACGCCTTCACCGTAGCCGGAGTCATGCGCGACGACATGCTGGAAGACTTCCGCACCGCCATCGATCAGGCCATAGCAGAAGGAAGCACATACCAGACGTTCCTGTCCGACTTCGACACCATCGTCGCCAAATACGGATGGAGTTACAACGGCTCTCGCGGCTGGCGCACCCGCACCATTTACGAAAACAACATCCGCCCCGCCTACAATGCCGGGCGCTACAGCCAGATGACCGACCCCGACGTGCTCAAATACCGCCCCAACTGGATGTACCAGCACGGCGACAGCATCCACCCGCGCCCCATGCATCAAGGATGGAACGGCATCGTCCTGCCCGCCGACGATCCCTGGTGGCAAACCCATTTCACCCCCAACGGCTGGGGCTGCAAGTGCCGCATCGTGGCGCTTTCCAACCGCGACATGACCCGCCTGGGCAAAACAGTGGGCACAGCCCCGAATGACGGCAGTTTCGAATGGGTCAACCCCGCCACCGGCGAAGTACGCGACATCCCCAGGGGCATCGATCCCGGCTGGGACTACAACCCCGGCAAACAGTGGCTCAATCCGGCAACCGGCACGTTTGAGGATAGATAAACCATGTCCGGAACCTTCGACACATTTGTCGTAATCGACGACAAAGCCCTCATGCGCAAGCTAGCCGCCCTGGAAAAGCGCGCCGGAGGCCTGGCCCCGGCGCTCAAGAACATCGGCGAATACAAGGTCGAAGCCACGCAAGCGCTATTCGACAAACAGGAAGATCCTTTAGGCGTCAAGTGGGCGGCATTATCCGAGCGTTACAAAAAGAAAAAGAAGGGCGCAAAGATCCTCACCGAAAGCCGCCGCCTGCGCGACTCCATTATGTACGCCGTGCAAAACGGCAACCTCCGCATCGGCACGCCGGTCGTCTATGGAGCCGCCCACCAGTTCGGCCTAAACAAAAGCCTGGCTGTCCCGGCCCACAAGCGCCTGGTCAAGAAAGCCTTCGGCCATGCGCTCAAGTTCCCGGTCTGGGCGCACGTACGCGCCCACAGCTTCAACCCGCACCTTCCGGCCCGGCCGTATCTGGGGTGGAACGACGCCGACCGGGCCGAAATAAGGGCCATAGTCCAGGACCATCTGGAGATGGATTGATGCAAGCCCCATATTTACGATCTAAGGGCCGATCAGCCAATACGGTCACACACCCTTGCGCAAAGTACCGTTCGGGGCATACGCGAAAATTTAAATGGGGTTTAAATGGGGTTCTGATTACGGGCTTTCAAAAAAGTTGAACGGCTTCAAGTCGAGCTGACAAAGAAGGGGGTGTACGGTGCGGATATCGCACCGTACCAAACGGAGGGTAAATGAAGATTTTGATAGTAGATGATGGGAACGTTAAAAAAACGGCAATGCTGCTCCTGGCTCTCAACAGCATGGCAGAGGGGCATGAAGTCATTGCCCTCAATTTTGAACTGGCCGCATCCGGCGATGCTCCACCGGCTGAAATGATGCTGATCCCGCCCGGTCTCCGCGTCGAAGGCCGCGATGGTCGCGGATGGAACAATCCCGATCCCCAGGGAGTGGTCAAATTCTTCCAGGAGCGCGGCCTCGACATTCCCATCGACATCGAGCACGCCACCGAATTGAAAGCACCGGGAGGTGAGCCAGCCCCGGCCATGGCCTGGGGCAAATCCCTCGAAGCGCGTCCGGACGGTTCGGTCTGGGCAAAGATCGAGTGGAACCCGCGCGGCCGTGAAATGGTCATGAATCGCGAGTATCGTTACTACTCCCCGGCCATCATCTTCGACAAAGCCACCATGAACATCGTCGGCATCAAAAGTGTCGGCTTAACCAACACCCCTAACTTCCTCATTCCCGCCCTTAACCACGAGGACAAAACCAAAGGAGCACCCATGGACCTGGCACAATTGCTTGCATTACTCGGCCTACCGGCAGGCACAACGTTCGCCGCCGCGCTCAACCACATCAACCAGATGCAGATCAACCTGGCCACAGCCACCAACTCGGCACAATCCCCGCCCCTGGATAAATTTGTCCCGCGCGCCGATTACGACACCGCTCTCAACCGCGCCACCGCCGCCGAGGGCAAGCTTGAAGCACAAGCAAAAGAAACCCTCGAAACCGCCATCAACACCGAGATCGATGCCGCGCTCAAGGCTGGCAAGATCACCCCGGCCACAAAAGACTATCACATTGCCCAGTGCCGACAGGAAGGCGGGCTGGACCGATTCAAGGCATTCGTCGCCGCCGCCCCTATCATAGGTGAAGATACCGGCCTGGACCGAAAAAAGCCGGGCAGCCAGGAAACGGCGCTGAATGCCGAGGATATGAAGGTTTGCAAAATGATGGGCCTCTCGGTCGAGGAATACAAAAAAGCCAACGGCATCAAATAAAGACCGGTGAATCCGGCAAAGGAGCAAATCAATGGCACTAACCGCAGACAGAACAACACCGCGCAGGGGCGGCGACCTGCTCGACCTTCCCGCAGCCGCATCAAAGAAATTTTACGCCGGTTCCCTGGTCGCCGTGGACGCCTCCGGCAATGCCACCCCCGGCGCAACCGCTACCGACATCCTGGGCGTAGGCCGCTGCCGCGAACAGGTCGACAACTCCAGCGGAGCGGCCGGAGCCGTCACCGTCCCCATCGAAAAGGGGATCTTCCGCTTTGCGAACTCCGCCACCGACCCGGTCACCCGCGCCGACATCGGCAAGGATTGCTACATCGTCGACGACGCCACCGTGTCCCATACCGACACCAACCAGTCCGTAGCAGGCAAGGTGTTCGATGTGGAGTCGCAGGGTGTCTGGGTCGACATGAGATAACCATTACCAACTGATCAAAGGAGCAAAATTCATGGATATTAACGCAACCAATTTACAGGCCCTTTACCGGGCGTTCAACACCGCCTATCAACGTGGTTTCTCCGGCGTGCCCTCCATGTGGCCGCGCATTGCCACCCTGGTACCGTCCGGGGCATCCCAGGAAGACTACGGCTGGCTGGGAGACATCAAATCGTTGCGCGAATGGATCGGTGATCGCGTCATCAACAGCATCAGCCAGCATGTGTACAGCGTCAAAAACAAACATTTCGAACTGACCCAGGGCGTCGACCGCGACAAAATAGAAGACGATCAGGTCGGCATATACACTCCCTTATTCGAATTCATGGGCGATTCGGCCGCCCGCCATCCCGATGAGTTGATTTTTGCCCTGCTGCTGCTCGGCTTCACCACTAACTGCTACGACGGCCAATACTTCTTCGACACCGATCACCCCGTTGTCCAGGCAGATGGTACCACCGCCAGCGTTTCCAACTACCAGGCCGGAACCGGTAATGCCTGGTTTCTCCTGGACACCAGCCGTCCCCTGAAACCGCTCATTTTTCAGCAGCGCAAAAAACCGAACTTCGTCGCCATGAACCAGGAAACCGACACCAACGTATTCATACGCAACGAATACCTCTACGGCATCGACTGCCGCGACAACGCCGGTTTCGGTTTCTGGCAAATGGCTTACGGCAGCAAAAACCTTTTGGATACCTCAAATTTCGAGACAGCCTACGACGCCATGACCGGAATCAAAAAAGATAACGGCCAGCCCCTGGGGATCAAACCCAATCTGCTGGTAGTCGGTTCCACCAACGCCAGCGCAGGCCGCAAGATCGTCGAGGCCCAACTCATCAACGGCGGCGACAGCAACACCAACTTCAAGCGCGTCGAACTGCTCGAATGCCCCTGGTTGCCGTAAAACGACAAAATCACCGGGACCTATGCGGGCACAGTCCCCTAGGTCCCCCAAGTCCCTTATGTCCCAAACAAGGAGCCGTCACATCATGCAAAAAGCACTTATCTGCATCATCACCGTGCTGACCTTCGCCGCCACCGCCCTGGCCGCCGGTAAAGTCGTCGTCGATCCCAACAACCGCACCCTCGGTTACCACTCACCTGCGCCAGCCTCCGCCGTCTGCACCACAACCACAACCACCAAGGGCGCGATCGCCACCGTCAATACCGCCGGTTACAGCACGATCTGCTGGGAAGCCTCCGACAGCGCCAACGCGGCCAAACGCATCAAGCGCCATCTCAACAGCAACACCGCCTACCTGCCCGGCGCTGGCGGCTGTTTCGGCCTCAACAGCAACGTCAGCGCGGTAACCTGGAAACCCTACAGCAGCGCCTCGGCCGCCTACACCGTCTGTTACGACCTCCAGAGCGGAGGCAAAACGCCATGATCCGTATCACCTCAAAACAGGACGGTTTCCGCCGTTGCGGGATAGCGCACACCAAAACCGCCACCGAACACTACGACGACGCATTTACTCCCGATCAAATCGAAGTTCTCAAAGAAGAACCGATGCTGGTGGTTGAGATTATCAATGAAGGCCAAAAAGAAGGGGGAGAAAAAACAGGAAAGAAAAAAGGCGAAGCCGACTCCAAATAGTCCCTTGTGTCCCTGGAGTCCTTGAAGTCCCTTCAACAAACAACAAACGGCGGCCCCTCCGGGCCGCCCGGATCACAACACCATGGCCTACACCACACTCGACAACATAGTGAACCAGATCAGCGAAGCAACCGTCATCCAGCTCACCGACGATTATCAATCGGAAGCCGTCGATGGCGACCGCATCAGCGAAGCCATCACCGACGCCGACGCCATCATCGACGGCTATTGCTCCGGACGGTACGTGGTCCCGTTCAACCCGGTGCCGCCGATCATTGCAAAATGCAGCCTCGACATAGCCATTTACAACCTGTACGCCCGCCGGGTCGAAACCATGCCCGAAGTGCGTGACAAGAATTACAACAACGCCGTCAAGCTGCTGCAATCCATCGCCAAGGGCGACATCCTGCTCAATGGCACGACCACCCCGCCGCCCGCGCCCGACACGGCCCGCAGCGGGATGACGGCATCTCAACCACGACAATTCACCCGCGACACCCTGCGAGGTTTTTAATATGGCCGACGAACAACCCGACATGCTCACCGCCATCGAACAGGCCGTACTCACGCGCCTGACCGACAATATCCCGGCCCTGAAAAGCTCCGGAGTACAAAAAGACAGCCGCCAGCTCTTACGCGACACCTCGGTGGCCGTAGCCGTCCTGGACGGCAAATTCAACAAGATCGGCCAGACCTGTTTCAGGAACGATTGCACCGTCAGCGTCCTGCTCAAGTTCAAAAACATGCAATCCGAGGAAGCACGGCGCAAAGGCATCAATCCCCTGGTCATTGCCGCTATCCAGTATCTGCTCGGTCAAAAGCTGGGCTTGGCCATTGGCAAGTTAGAACCCGTCAGGTTCCGCGACGTCACCACCGAGGACAAATACGAAGCCGGAATCATCGAATACCTGCTGGAATTCTCCACCTGGTTCGATATCCGCAAACTGGAAGACGAAGCCCTGGGCGAGCTGGTCACCCTGGCAATCGACTACCTGCTCAAACCCAGCGACGGCACCGTCGACGCAACCGATACCCTGACCACTATTGTTTAAGGAGGTTTTAAATGCTTGTTAAAGCCCAGCCCGGTGAAAAATGTCCCCGCGAGGACAATCCCCGCACCTACATCACCGACGACCCGCAAGGCGTAACGGTCCCGGACAGCGCCTACTACCGCCGCCTGGTCGATGACGGTTCACTGCTCATCGTAACCGCCGCAACCAAAACCAAAACCGGAGGTGACCAGTAATGGCATCCGAAAACATCAGTTTCGACAACATCCCCAGCACGATCCGCAAGCCGGGCGCATACTTCGAATTCAATACCACGTTGGCCGTCAACAGCCTCCCGGCCAACGTGCAGCCCGCCCTGATCATAGCCCAGCGCCTGACCGCCGGAACCGTTGCCGCCCTGCTGCCGACGCGGGTGTATTCGTCCAATGACGCCGCTACCTATTTCGGCCGAGGCTCCCTGGCTCACCGTATGGTCAAGGCCGCGCTCAAAGCCAATCAGTATCTTGATCTCACGGTCTGCGCCCTTGACGACGGAGCCGGAGCCGCCGCAACCGGCACCATCACCATTGCCACTACGGCCACCGGTTCCGGCGTGCTCTCGCTCTACATCGGCAATGATCTGATCCAGATCGCCGTCGCCTCCGGAGACGCCGTCGCCGCCATTGCCACCGCGCTGGCCGCTGCCGTCAACAACCTACCCGACCTGCCGGTCACCGCCACAGCCAATCTGGGCGTCGTCACTCTCACCGCCCGTAACAAGGGTTTGGTCGCCAACCAGATCGATCTGGAGGCAAGCATCACCGCCAATATCGGCAGCACCGTCACCGTCGCCGCCATGACCGGCGGCACCATCGACCCCAACATTCAGACAGCCCTGGACAAGGTCTACGCCAGCCAGTACAGCCTGATCGTCACTCCCTACAATGACGCGACGAGCCTCGCCACCCTGCGCGACCATCTGGACTCAGTATCAGGCCCCATCGAACAGCGCTCCGGTGTCGGCTACTATGCTGTTGACACCAGCCTGGCCAGCGCCATCACCCTGGCCACCGGCATCAACGGCGGCCGCATCGTCGGCGCATTGCTGCGCGGCACCCGTTCCCCCGGCTTCGAACTCGCCGCCGCCTATGCCGCCGTGCGCGCTTCCGAATCCGACCCGGCCCGGCCGCTCAACTACCTGGCGCTCACGGGGATCGCCGCACCGCTCGAAGCCCAGCGTCTGATCAGGCAAGAACAGGAAAGCGCCCTTGCCAACGGCGTAGCGCCGCTCCAGGTCAACTCCAGCCAGCAGGTGCAAATCGTCCGCGCCATCACCACCTATGTCAAGAACATCGCCGGAGTCCCCGACATCAGCCTGCTGGACGTCACCACCATCGACACCCTCGACTACACCCGCAGATCGGTGCGCGAACGCCTGCTGCTTCGCTTCCCCAGGGCCAAGCTCAGCACCAAAACCCCGCGCAGGGTACGCACCGAAGTGCTCGACGTCCTGCGCAAGCTGGAGCGTCTGGAAATCCTCGAAAACGTTGAAGCCAACAAATCCGGCGTCATCGTCGAACGCGACGAACAAGACCCGAACCGCCTCAACATCCGCATCCCGGCCGACGTCGTCAACGGCCTCCACATCATCGCCGGTAGAATCGACTTGATTCTGTAACAAAGTCCTTGGAGTCCCTGGAGTCCTTTAAGTCCCTGAATCTTTAATTGGAGAAAATCACATGGAAGCATACATCGCCTCAATAGCCCTCGAAATCAACGGCGAACTACTCAAAGATTTCAACGCCTTTACCGAAAAAGAGCGCGTCTTCAAAAAGACCGTCAATTTGATGAACACCACCGGCACCATCAAGGTCAAAGGCCGTCACAATTTCAGCCTCGATTATGTCGTCCCGGCGGACAAAAGCGAATTTGATTTCGAGGGGGTCGAGGACGGCACCGTCACCATCGATTACGAAAACGGCAAGCGCATCAGTTTCGGCGAAGTTGAATGTCTCAGCATTGGCGAAGCCAAATTCGACGGCGACAAAGAAGTAACCAAAAATATCGAATTTGCCGCCGGTACCCGGACGGAGGAGTAAGCCATGGAACAAACCGGATCATTCCCCAACGGGATCATCAACAAAGAAGGTAAAATTTGCCAGGATTTCACCCTGGTTGAGCGTACCTTTCGGCACATTTTGGAAGTTGCCAACGATCCGTCAATCAAAAAAGAGATGTTTTCCGACCCGTCCTACTACGATGCCGCCATCATCTCCAAGCGGTTAAAAATCGCCGGTATCGACAACCTCACCCCCGAGATGGTTCTGGATCTGGAAGGCGACGACGGCGACACACTGGCCAAGGCAATGATGGATCTCGACCAGCGGAGGGAGGAGTTTCGAAGCAAACAACAAGCCGCTCCGGAAGCAACTGATAGCTCTGGTGAAACTGGGAATCCCCTGGAAGACTGCACTTGACATGCCCCTGTCCGAAGGCGACAGCCTGCTGCTCAATTATCAGGAAATAGTTGACCCGAAACCGGAGAAACAAAAAGTCCGCAAGAAAAAGAAGTAGATGCGAAGTCCCCCTTTAACAAAGGGGGATTGAGGGAGATTTGCCTTGGCTGACATGAAACTCTTCATAGAACTGCTGGCCCGCTCCACCGGCCTGAAACGGGAACTCAGCGACTCCGAAAGCAGATTTCGCCGTTTCGGCAGTGTGGCCCAGCAGGAAATGTCAAGAATCAGGCAAGCATCCAGCTCGCTCCAGGGCAAACTGGCCGCCCTCGGCCTCACCGTCGGCGCACTCCAGCAATTGCGCATGTCTGCCCAATTGGACAAAAGCCTGACCCAGATTAAACAGACCGCCGGGGAAACCGGCGACACGGTCAAGGGCCTGCGCAAGGAATTCTTCGAAATGTCCCGCCAGACAGGTCGGGACGTGGACGAAATGAAGACCGGTTTTGACTCGCTGATCCAATCCGGCCAAAGCTGGAAAGCCGCCCTGGAATCCACCAAAGGCATCAACATCGCCAATGCCGTCACCGGAGCCAACGAAAAGACCCTGGCCGGAGGTCTTACCGTCGGCGCAACTGCCTACAACATCGATCTGGAAAAACCGGGGCAAGCCCTGGCTCTGCTGGACAAAATGACCGTTGCCGGACGTCTGGGCAATGCCGAACTGGAAAACCTCTCCGATATCTTTGCGCGGGTGGGTGTCAACGCTTCCAGCGCCGGTATGAACTTTGACAAAACCCTGGCCTTTATCGAAGCCCTTTCCATGGTCGAACGCCAGCCGGAACGTCTTGCCACCCTGGCCGATTCAACTTTACGGTTGTTTACCAATATGCGCTACATGAAAGAGGCGCAGAAAAGCACAGGCGTCAAGTTCTTCGACGCCAAGGGCGCACGCCGCGATTCAGTCGAAGTGCTAAAAGATATCAAGACCAAATGGGACAAGCTTAAAACCGACCGTGACCGGGCCGTCTTCATCCAAAAAGCATTCGGCAAGGCCGACCTTGACACCATCAAGGGCATGAAAACCCTGTTACAAGGCAACTCGCTTAACAAGATTCAGGACTTTACCAACAAAATTGGACAAGCTGGCGGCACGCTGGAAAAGGATTTGCCCGAAGCTATTAATAATGCTGCTGACGCTGCCGGTCGCCTCAAAACTGTTATGCGCAAAGCGGCTGATGAATTTGCCCAGCCCATTAACAGGCTCTTTACGGATATCGTCCAATTCGGACTCGATAAAAAAGTCAATGGCGGTTTAGAGCTATCAGGCAAACAGCTCATCGGAGGTACCGCCGCTATTGTGGCCGGTTCTTATGTATTGTCCAGGGTAGGTAAAACCGCGCTTGGCAGCATCGCCGGACGCCTGTTATCCAAAGGCGCTTCCACCGCCATCGGCGTGGCCGAAGGCAAAGCCCTCCAGGCCGCCGCCGGTGTCACTCCGGTTTTCGTCACCAACTGGCCCGGCTCAATGGGCGGATCAGGGTTCGGACCCAACACCAGCGGCCCATTCAATCCCAATGAGTGGGGCGGCGGAGCGGCACGAACGGCAGGCGGCGCCGCCGGTGGAGCGTCCGTCTCGGTAGCCGGTGCGGCCGCTGTCGCGTCTGCCCCGGCAGTCTTTACCGCAGCCGTAGGATATTCGTCCATTAAAATAGGAGAAGCGCTTGCCAAACAGGAAGCGTCATGGCGTAGCACAAAAGACCTGACGGACATCCGCGCGCGGCAAATGGTCATGGGCGGCGGCCCCAATTCATTTCAGGTGCGAACCATCGACGCCGAACTGGCCCGCCGCTGGCGAGCAGGAGCCAATCAACAGATTGACTTCCGGCGGCAGGGCGCAATCAAAAACGAAATAAAAATCGATCTTCAGATCGATGGCGGCCGGGTATTCGCCCGCAGCAACGACATGAACACCAGCGCCACCATTGGCGGCAAACGCGGCGATTTCTTCAGCGCCCTCATGACCACCGAGGCCCTGTAATGACCCTCTACGACGCGGCCATAGACGGCATTCCCCTGGAGATCGAAACCCTCGACGATCAGTTCGAGGTTTCCATCGCCCGGCACGAATTCCCCTACAAAGACGGCGCATTGCTGGAAAACATGGGCCAAAAGGCCCGTACTGTGAACATCCGCTGTCACTTCTGGGACAACGGCGGGCATGTGACCTACAACAACCACATCAAGCTGGTCAACCACCTCAAGGACAAAACCCTTTTCACCTTGACCCATCCCCTGTACGGCGATCTGCAAGGCATGGTCGAACAGGTCAAGGTCCGGGCCGACGACCGCGAGCTGACCGCCGAAGTCGATATCGCCTTTGTCGAAAACCTGCGCCGGGATACGGCCGAGGTGGAATACGAAGACGTCGAGGTGGCCGCCGATCAGGCGCTGATCGACACCCAGGACGAACAGATGGACCAGTTCGAGGAGGACGCCCAGGATGAGCTGGGCGCAGAGGCCGACGAAATCAACGACCAGGAGCTGGATTCGGAAGAGGGCATCCTGGAGCAATTCAGCAGTGTCAGTCAGAAAGCCCGCGCCTGGCTCAAGGAAGTCGAATCCGCCGTATCCACCTTCGAAGCAACGCTTAACGACATAACCCAGCCGGTGAACAGCCTGATCTCCACCATCACCTATGGCCTCAAGTTGCCCGGCCGGGTAATCGGAGCCATCGCCAAAATGGTCGACCGCTTCGTCGCGCTCTATAAAACCGTCACCACAGCGCCCAGCCGGTTCATGCGCAACCTGCGCAGCGCTGTCGACAATCTGATCTCCAAATTCGGTTTCTCCCGCAGCATACAAAAACACCTTCGCGTCGCCGTCGCCACCCAGGGCGCTCAAGCCGTGGCCCAGTACTACGCCACTGATGAAACCCAACGTCAGAAATTGCGCACGCTTGAAAAACAAACCACCTTCGACACCCTGGGGCGCTATCTCAACCCGCCCGTGGCCGAACCGGTCTATACCGTTAACGAGCTTGAGGACTCCGTCTATATCACTCGCGACATGCTCCAGGAAGCCATCGACAGCGACGGCGGCAGAAACATTACCAGCCTGAAAACCATGGCCCGCATCCTTATCGACCACGTCAGCAACATCAAGCTGGAGCGCGAAAAGATCATCACCGTACTACTGGACAACCCCATGCCGCTGCACATAGTCTGCCTGCGCTACGGTCTCGATTACCACTACGCCGACCGCATCGCTGCCATCAACAGCATTCCCCGGCCCAATTTCACCAGCGGATCTTTGCAAATCTACATCACCTCCGGAGGCGCAGCAGCATGAGCGATACCGTCAGCCTTCACATCGGCAACCACAAAATAGAGAACTTTGTCAGTTATGATATTGAGGCCGATCTCTACCAGGCCGCCGACAAATTCACCCTGGAACTGGCCAATCCCGAAGCCCCGGTCACCGCCGGAATGCAGTGCAAACTCTACGTCAACGGTGTCCTGGAGCTGACCGGCCTGATCGACAAAACCGCAAAGAAATACGACAAAAACGGCCGCACCCTTACCGTGGAGGGCCGCGACCTGATGGGACTCTTGGTAGACAGCCACGCCGAGCAGTTCGTCACCGTCCAGGGCAAAACAGTCAAATATCTGGCCGAGCTGTTACTCAAATCAGTTCCGTACATCCAGCGTTCTCAAATCATTTATCAGCAGAACGTGGTCGGCAAGCTCAAGGGCAAAAAGAAAGCCGTCGACTCTCCGCTGACCGGCTTTATAGACACCCCTCAAAAATTCAGCCAGATCGAGCCGGGCATGACCGTGTTCGAGGTCTTGGCCGTCTATGCCGCCAGCCGCGGCCTGATGTTCTTTGCCATGCCCGACGGCACTCTGGTGTTCGGCAGACCGAAGATCACCGGCGACCCGCTTTTCAGCATCATCAGCCGTCTGAACGGCCAGGACAACACTGTGGAAAGCGGTGAGGAAACCAACGACATCTCCCGGCGCTATTCCAAAATAACCGTTGTCTCCCAGGTGCAGGGCAGCGACGACATGGGCATGGATCACAGCAAGGTCAATGTCAAAAAGAGCATCACCGACCCGGATTTTCCCTTTTACAAACCGCTGGTGGTCAAGCTCAACAACGACAGCCAGACCCCGGCGCTCCATGCGCGAATGCTCATGGAAAAGCAGCGCCATGACGGCTACGGCCTGACATACACCGTGCCCTTGCACAGCCAGAACGGCCGCAACTGGGCCATCAACGAACTCTGCACCGTCAACGACGAAATACTGAATGTCCGGAAAACCCTGCTTGTTTTCAATCGCCGTTTCCGCAAAACGAAACAGGGCAGTTGGACCGACATCAAGCTCGGCCCTCCCGGCCTCGTGGCAGCCAGTTCATGATAAGGGGTGTTGTTAAAAGCGTCGTTGAAGGCGTCATTAAACGCTTTAGCGCCAGTGGCCGGTCCGATGAAACCATCGACAACCGCGAGTACTTCCAGCATTACGGCTACACCTCCCGGCCGCTGGCAGGCGCTGAAATCATTATCATCCGCGAGGGCGGCCACTTTGTCGCCGTAGCATCAGATGACCGCCGTTACCGCATCACCCTGGAGAATGGCGAAGTGGCGCTGTATGACGACCTGGGACAGAAAGCGCATCTGACTCGCACTGGCATTCAGGTGGCAAGTCCGATGAAAATAACCGCCGCCGCGCCATTTGTAGAAGTGGTTGCCGAAACCAAAATCACCATGACCACGCCACTCCTGGAAGTGTCCGGCAACATCACATCCGGTGGCAACATCACCGCCACCGGCAACGTGGCCGACGCGAACGGAGCAAAAACCATGGCCGGCATGCGGCAGGTTCACGACGCCCACACCCATCCCCATCCGGCTGACGGCGTCACGATCCCCGCGCCAAACGAGGCGATGTAGATGGATTTTCAACTCACATACGACGACCAGACAGGGGCCATCGACCAGACCTTCGAGCAGGCCGGAGACATCCTCAACAATATCATCATCTCCCTGGCGATCAAGAAGGGTAGCTGGTGGCATGATCAGGCCTTCGGTCTGACCGACCGTCCCCGTCTGAAAAACACTCCGGCAACCGCCCGGCTGATCAAGCAGGACATGGAGCAGGCCCTGCAATGGATCATCGACGCCGGTCGCGCAACCTCCATTCTGGTCGAAACCTGGCGCGATGACAACGACCGTCACCGCCTGAATATTTTGATTACCGCCACCCAGGCGGACGGCAGGGCCATTACCTACACCACATTTAAAGAGGTGGTTTAAGTGTCATTTACTATCCCCGCATATGATGAATTATTAAACGCCATCCTGACCGACTATATCAATCAGTTCCCCAGCGCCGACACCTCCAAGGGATCGTTGATCTACATCAAATCAGCCGCCATCGCTTCGGCCTTATGGGGCATCTATCAGCATCAACGGTGGATTGCCGACCAGATATTCCCGGATACGGCCGACACCGAAACGCTGGAACATCACTGTTACATACGCGGCATTACGAGGAAAAGCGATGAGACAGATGCAGCTCTCTTAGCCCGGCTGCTCGACTACATCCGCCGTCCGCCTGCCGGAGGCAACAAGTACGATTATGTCAAATGGGCGCTGGCGGTGGACAATGTCGCCGCCGCCTGGTGCATCCCCCTGGCCCAGGGACCGGGAAGCGTGGACGTCCTGATCCTGGCCAACGCAACTACGACCGGATCGGAGATCCCGGCGCAAGCCCTGTTGGACACAGTCCGGGCATACATTGCGGATATCTGCCCCACCTCGGTAAACACCTTGCGTATTCTGGCCCCCATCGTGGTCACGCAAAACGTGACCATGACCTGTCCCGGAGTCTCCAGCGCAACCGAACTACAGACGGCCATCACCTCATATATGGCCGCCCTGGAGCCGGGTCAAACACTGTACCTGTCTCAGTTGATTGCCCTGGCCATGTCCATGGGCGCTACTGATGCGACGATCACGACTCCGGCCGCGAATGTAACCGCGACAGCTTGGCAGATGGTCCGTCCGGGGGTAATCAGTGTTGCATAGCATGGTACTCAAACAGTTAATGCCGCTGGATCTGGGGGACATTGCCGACGCGGATTCAAATGTGGAAGGACAATGTCTTGATCATGCTGCATCTCGGGCGGTTGATCTGCTGCGGGAGATGTTTGCAGACGGGGCCTTTGAAACGTTGGCGGATTGGGAAAGGGTCTATGGCCTGACTCCCGGCGCTGATGATCCGGCTCAACTGCGCCAGGTAAAACTGATCAACAAAATGCGGGAAACCGGCGACATTCACCCGCCCCGCCTGGTCGAGGTGGCCGCCACTATGGGCTATACCGTGGTAATCGACCAGTTGACGCCATTCATGGCCGGATGTGGCCATGCCGGGGACGCCATCTACGCCGAAACTATCCGCTGGCAATGGAAAGTAACGGTATCCGGCGTCCCTGCATACTATTTCCGCGCGGGTCAGTCCGCAGCCGGAGAACGGCTCTCCTGGTTCCAGCCTGCCACCGCACTGGAAGCGCTATTCAACGACCTCAAACCGGCCGATGTCTGGCTCTGGTTCACTTATCCATAAGGAGTTTGATTTACATGGGAAAAACAGCATTTGTTGATGGAAATCCCAGTCAGGGAGTGACCGGTACCACCGTCACTGCCGCGTTTCTGAATGCTTTGCAGAACCATCGGCACGACGGTCTGGATCAGGATGGTTCCTGCCCGACGTCCTTTGTTGTGGCGAGTGGCTCGGCAAATACCTACACCGCCGCCTTTTCGCCTGCTCTGACGGCACATTGCGCAGGGCTGCCGCTGTTGATTCAAGCCCCGGCGACAAACACCGGCGCAAGCACGTTCAACCCGAATTCCCTGGGGGCCAAATCCATTGTCAGGCAGGACGGAAGTGTACTCCAGGCAGGGGATATTGTTTCCGGTGGAGTTTATCAACTGGTCTACGACGGGACAAACTACCAGGTGGCTGCTGTTTCCACTCCGGCGTCTATCCAGGGCCTGTTCAAAAACCTGATTGTCTCGGCCTCGGGAACGTCCGCAGCCATTTCAGCCTCATGTGACGAAATTGTGGTAGGGAATGGTATCACATACCAGACCCTTCGATCAGTCAACCTCTCCATTGCCGGTACTTCAAATGGCGCTAACGGCCTCGATACGGGAACTTTGGCGGCTTCAACCTGGTACAGCATTTGGGTGATCCGGAACGGTTCCACGGGCACGACGGCGGGTTTGATGTCTCTGTCTGCCACGGCACCCACAATGCCGAGCGGTTACACCCATAAGGCTCGCATCGGCTGGATCAGGACCGATAGCACGGCGAATAAATACCCTCTGTCTTTTATACAGTACGGCAGACAAGTTCAATACAAAGTCGTTTCCGGGTCAAATGTTACCGGCATCCCTACTATGACGTCCGGCGTACAGGGGAGCACTTCAACACCTACATGGGTAGCTGTCGCGGTCGGCTCATTTGTACCAGCAACCGCAAGTAAAATTGGGTTAACTATTTTCACCGGTGGAACTTCAGGCGTAGTGGTCCTAGTCGCCCCTAATAATATGTATGGTGCATGGACGGCCTCAATCTCAAGCAATCCGTCCTATTTCCAAATTGGTACAGCTTCTATATATCCCAATATACCCATAAGTATGATGCTTGAGAGTACTAACATATATTATGCATCAACAAACTCAGCAGCGGCATTATATTGTACAGGATGGGAGGACAATATATGAGTTACGCAGTTCGTAAGGATAGAAAAGGATGGAGGGCTATCTACAGCCCGGAAGATGTGATGGAAGATGAGGTCTACTCGGACACTATCCCCGCTCCCGCCTTTGATCAAATTGTCTCCGATAAACTGCTGGCTCTCGCAGATTATCGTTATCAGCGTGAGACTGCCGGGATTACACTTAATGGAACGAAAATCGACACTGACGACCGATGTAAAATTCTTTTGAACTCGGCATACACTTCGCTTAAAAACGGATTTTGCGCGGCAAAACAATGGAAAACTGAACAGGGTTGGATCAATGTCACCCTGACGGAGATCGAACCTATTGTCAAAGCGGTCGACGCCTATGTCCAAGAGTGTTTTGACAATGAGCAAATACATTTTAACGTGATAAAAGCTTTAACAACAATCGACGCCGTAACCGCCTACGATTTTACCACTGGATGGCCTTCGTAAATCATCACATCCAGATCATAACCAAGAAGGCAGCGTCCGGAACATGCGGCAAACATGCACCGGACGCCGACCCACAGAGCTAGCTGTGAGCCAGCCAAGGCTGCCCCACCCTGTACAGAGCACGGGGAGCCTACCATAAACCCATGAAAACTACAATGGAGGCTCACATTGAAACACTATCCAATACTGGCATGGCCGGGCGGGAAACGCCGCCTGGCAAAGAAATTACTCCCTATCATCACCAGCCGTCCGCACCTCTGTTATGTTGAGACTTTCGCGGGTGGTGGCAGTATGTTCTTTCTCAGACAACCGGCAAATGTCGAGGTATTAAACGACATCAACGGTGAAGTGATTAATCTCTACCGGGTGGTCAAGAATCACCTGGAGGAGTTCCTGCGGCAGTTCAAAAATGCCCTGGCCAGCCGCCAGCTTTATGAATGGACCAAGGAGACGCCGCCGGAGGTTCTGACCGATATCCAAAGAGCGGCCCGGTATCTGTACATTCAAAAACTTTCCTTTGGCGGCAAGGTGACGGGACAGACGTTCGGCATCTCTCCCAGTTCTCCGCCACGCTTCAACATACTGCGGCTTGAGGAGGATCTGAGCCAGGCGCATCTTCGTCTTTCACGGGTGTGGATAGAACACCTGGACTGGCAAACCTGCCTGAGAAAATATGACCGTGATTACACCCTCCACTTCATGGACCCGCCGTACTGGGAAACCGAAGGCTACGGGGTGCCCTTCCCTCTGGAGGAATACCACAAGATCGCAGAGGCCATGCGAACCATGAAGGGCTCGGCGATCCTGACGATCAACGATCATCCGGAGATGCGCAAAATCTTCAAGGGATTCCGGATGGAAACAGTGGAGATCAACTACACCCTCGGCGGGGCAGGAACAGGCAAAAACAGGCGGGAATTAATCTTTATAAACTGGTAAAAAAAGGGGGCTTAAATTTACGCTTAAGCCCCCTTCAAATTTACGGTCAATTTACGGTTATTTCATTACCAAACCACTCGCCACCCATTACCAAACCACTCGCCACGTTACAGCTTTACACTTTACACCACGTGCCGCTTTACACATGGCGTGCCCTATATGTGCCCTACAAAAAATTAAAAAGCTAGACAAACCACCTAACTCTTTGTTTTTCTTGGAGCGGGAAACGGGATTCGAACCCGCGACCTTCAGCTTGGGAAGCTGACACTCTACCACTGAGTTATTCCCGCATTCGGATTTGTATAATTGCCAAGATATTGCAGATTTGTCAACTGTAATTTAGATTAAAGCGTCACAAACCGGCATTGTACCGGGAAACAAGCTCCTCACCCTCCCCTGCCACGAAAGGGAAGTAACAGCAGATCAAGCAATCCCAATCGCTGCGGGTCGCGGAATTCTTTCAGACCTATGACAATTCCATCATGACCATGTTTGGGCTGATCACGATAGGTGCCCAGAAGACGATCCCACCAGGGGAGATTGAATCCGAAATTGCTGTCGGTTTCTTGAGGAATGACTGAGTGATGCACGCGGTGCATGTCCGGCGTGACGATACCAAGCCGCAGCCAGCGGTCAATGGCAACCGGAATGCGCAGGTTGCCATGGTTGAAGAGCGAGGTGGCGTTGAGTACGATCTCGAAAACCAGTACTGCCATGGCCGGAGCGCCGAGCAGTATCACGGCAACCGTTTTGATAAGCAAGGACAACAGTATTTCAAGGGGATGAAAGCGGTTACCGGTGGTGACATCCAGATCCAGGTCGGTGTGATGCATGCGGTGAAAACGCCAGAAGAGCGGGATGCGGTGAAAGATGCGGTGCTGCAGGTAGATCAGCAGGTCCAGCGCTAAAAGAGTCAGGACGAACGTGAGCCGATACGGAAGAGCCAAGAGACTGAAAAAACCCCAGCCGCGGGCGCCGGCCATGACAGCGATAGCGACGGGCATTACCGGCGCTGCCAGCCGGACAACGCCCACATCAATAGCGGCAATGGTCAGATTAGACAGCCAGCGCGACGCCTTGGAATCGGTGAGCCGGCGGCGTGGCCAGAAGAATTCCGAACACGCCACCAGCGCAAATACGATCAGGAAGGAGATGAGGCGTACAACGCTTCCATCTCCCATGTGTTATACCGCGTGGTCCATGACAAACCGGCGGACCTGTTCCAGATCGGCGTCCATTACAGCGCAGCGCGTCTCTTTACCTGACAGGGCCGCAATTGATTCGGGCACCGGAGCCGGCGTTCCGACAGCTTTTTCCACGGCATCGCTGAACTTGGCCGGATGAGCCGTAGCGAGGCAGACACGGGCTACGTCGACCGGAAACAGGTCCAATGCCGCCCGGACACCAACTGCGGTGTGTGGGTCGAGCAGATAACCGGTTTCTTTATTGAAACTGCCGATGGTTTCCAGTGTCGCGGCCTGATCCACCGAGGCGGAACAAAAATCGGCACGAACCTGCTCCATCTCTGCGGATGAGAAGGCGATCCGTCCGGTTTCCTTCAGTTCAGCAAAGGCGTGCCGTACGCGGGCGGGGTCTTCGTTGTACAGGTGGTACAGATAACGCTCAAAGTTGGAAGCCAACTGAATATCCATTGAGGGGGAAACAGTGGCAACCACATTGGCCAGTGAATAATCACCCTCGTTGATAAAGCGGGTCAGGATGTTGTTTTCATTGGTGGCCAGGAGCAGTTTGCCGATGGGCAGCCCCATACGTTTCGCCACATATCCGGCAAAGATGTCGCCGAAGTTGCCGGTCGGAACCGAGAAGGACACCGGTTGATCGCCTTTGTCGGTCACCCGCAGCCACGCGTAGAAGTAATAGACCACCTGGGCCAGAACGCGAGCCCAGTTGATGGAGTTGACCGCACCCAAGGAGTACTTTTCCTTGAAGTCCAGGTCATTAAACAGGGTTTTGACGATATTCTGGCAATCGTCGAAGGTACCGCGAATGGCGATATTGTGAACATTGGCATCCGTAACGGTTATCATCTGCTGTGCCTGCACCGGCGAGGTTTTGCCGTGGGGGTGCAGAATGAAGATAGTGATTCCTTTTTTGCCGCGAACCCCATGGATGGCGGCACTGCCGGTGTCTCCCGAAGTCGCCCCGACAATATTGAGATGCTGTTCCCGCTCCGCCAGGATATACTCGAATAAATTACCCAAAAGTTGCAGAGCCACATCCTTGAACGCCAGTGTGACGCCATGGAAGAGTTCGAGGATATGGACTCCATCCTGACGCACCACCGGTGTCACCTCGGGATGGCTGAAGGTGGCATAGGAACGGTCGATCAACCCTTTGAGCACATCGGCCGGGATGTCGTCCACAAATCGAGAAACAATCTGCCAGGAAAGCTCGGGATAGGAAAGCGAACGCCAGCTATCCAACTGCTGACGGCTGATTTGGGGATATGATTCAGGCAGAAGCAAGCCGCCATCGGTGGCCAACCCCATCATGACGGCGTCCTTGAAGCCGATTGGCTGTATGCCGCCGCGAGTGCTGATGTAACGCATCACATATTCCTTTCAGGATAAATTCAAGACGAAAGAGCTTATCATGATTTATTAAATTATGAAAGCAAAGGGACTTATTTTCAATACATTCCCGATAGCCATTGATCAGTTGACGGAAGCATTCTGACTCGGAGCCTGGCGCAATTCACCGGGGGCGAACAGAAAAAACACGCGAAACATGCAATATTTGTAGAATTCGCCGAAGAGCAACTGAAAACTCCCCTGATGACTCCACCAATCTTCTTTCAGGTTTTTGGAATCGACCGGATAGGGGTAGATGGCTATATCCTTGGGCAGCGCGTTACGCAGCAGGATCGAAGCACGCTTCATGTGATACCGCGACGTAATCAGCACTATCGAACGAACTTCCTTGGACATGATCACGTCCCGACCGAAAATGGCGTTTTCCAGCGTGTTGCGTGAAGCTCTTTCCAGAATCACCCCGTTTGCCGAAGGATCTCCTGGACGAGGATGGTACAGGTCGGAACGGCGTACCGCGGGATCGACCCCGATGAAAAACAGCCATTGTCCCTTGCCCTCACGGTAAAGCCGCACCCCCTCATCCACCCGCCCCTTGCCACCGGCCAGAACGACAATTGCATCGGCTTTTACGTCGCGTTGGCGATAGGAAAATGTCTTATAGGTAAAATCGATAAACAGCATGGAAATGAGAACCAGTGCGAGACACAACAATGTAATAAAAGCCTTGATGATATTCATCCTGTCTCCAAATGTTTTTCTTGCAACTCTCCTAACGATCTGTTATACAATCTTTTTCAGAAATTTACGGAGGGAACAACTCTATGTCAAGAATATGCGAAATCTGTGGTAAAGGTCCTGTCTTCGGCAATAACGTAAGCCATGCCAACAACAAAACCCGCACCGTTTGGTATCCGAACCTTCAGAAGGTTAAAGCGATCAGAAACGGCAGCGTCAAATCAATTAAAGTCTGTACCCGCTGCATCCGTTCCGGCCACGTTACCAAGGCGCTCTAACAGCGGTTCAAAATTCGAGGTTCAAAGCTTTAAAAGCCGCAGGACACGCGTCCAGCGGCTTTTCCTTTTCAACCTCGAATCGCCGCTTAAGCGCTGGCAATTACCTCGATTTCAACCTTGACTCCGCGTGGCAGACCTTTGACTGCAACTGTCGAGCGCGCCGGTTTATGGTTACTGAAACAACGGCCATAGACCTCGTTTACCGCTGCGAAATCGGCTATATCCTCCAGAAAGATGGTGGTCTTGATCACGTCGTCAAACCCAATTCCGGCAGCAGCCAGTACAGCGGCAATGTTTTTCATAACCTGTTCGGTCTGAACCGTTGCGTCTCCCTGGACCACCTCACCCGTAGCAGGGTTCAGAGGTATCTGTCCAGAGCAGAAAAGTAAATTCCCGGCCTGCACCGCCTGTGAATACGGACCTATAGCGGCAGGAGCCTTTTCGGTAGCTATCACATTCAGTTTCAATTTTTCATCCTTTCCACCGTAATCACGCCTTTAACTCGCATCACGGTATTCATGACCCGTTGCAGATGCGCCAGATCAACCACGTTTACCTCGAAAATGTTTTCGCCCCGTTTATCAACCGTACTCTGAATCAAAGCACTGACAATATTCGCCTCGCAGTTGGCGATGGCCAAAGAGATGTTGGCCAGGATCCCCTTGACATCATGACAGGTAACGCGGATTTTGACCGGAAGACCGCTGGTCTTCACCTTGTTCCAGGTTACATCGATCCGCCGCTCCGGATCATTTTCCAATGCGAATCTGCAATCCGCGGTATGCACGGTAACACCCTTGCCGCGGGTAATAAATCCGACGATATCGTCTCCCGGCACCGGATTGCAGCATTTGGCGAAACGGACCAGCACGTCATCCACGCCGCTGATCTCCACCGCCTCGGATATTTTCTTGCCTTTGAGCTTGTTGAGAGCCGCGCTGAGCCGTGATTCCTTGCGTTCAGAGCGAACATGGAGCTTTTCATCCGGCAGCAGCCTGCCGATAATCTGGTTAGGTGTTATTTTACCATACCCAACCGCTGCCAGCAGATCCTCCTCGCCGCCAAATCCGAATTCTCCGGCGATCCTCTTGAAATCACCGCTTTTCTGAATCTTCTGCAGATTGACCGAATACTTGCGAAAATCCTTTTCACAGATTTCCCGTCCCAGTACAATGCTGCGTTTCCGCTCTTCGGTCTTGATCCAGGCGCGGATCTTGTTGCGGGCGCGGGAACTCCTGACGATCTTGAGCCAGTCCTTGCTGGGGGTGTGGTGAGGCGAGGTGATGACCTCGACGATGTCGCCATTTTTCAACTCATGCTTGAGCGGCACCAGCTTACCGTTGACCTTGGCCCCCACACAGCGATGCCCCACATCCGAGTGAACCGCATAGGCAAAATCAATCGGCGTCGAGCCACGGGGAAAGGATTTCACATCGCCCTGGGGAGTAAAAACATAGACTTCCTCGGGGAACAGTTCGACCTTGACCGAATCCATGAATTCCCGTGAATCCTGCAACTCCTGCTGCCACTCCAGCAACTGGCGCAGCCAGGAGAAACGCTTGACATCCTTCTCGTCGTACCCCTTTCCTTCCTTGTACTTCCAGTGTGCCGCAATGCCTGCATCAGCGACACTGTGCATCTCGAAAGTGCGAATCTGTACCTCCATCCGGTCGCCATGGGGGCCGATAACCGTCGTGTGCAACGACTGATACATATTCCCCTTGGGCATGGCGATGTAATCCTTGAAACGCCCCGGAATTGGTTTCCAGGCCGAATGAATCACACCCAGCACCTCGTAACAATCTCGCACGTCAACCACAAGGATACGCAAAGCAATCAGATCGTAGATCTCATCCAGCTCCACATTGCGCGCCAGCATTTTTCGATAGATGGAGTAGAGATGCTTGCTGCGTCCCGAAACCTCTCCCTTGATGCTGTGCTGGATCAGCTTTTCGGAAATAACAGCCATGGCCTCAGCCACGTATGCCTCGCGCTCCCGTTTCTTCAGCGAAATTTTTCGCGCCAGATCGAAATAAATCTCCGGCTTGAGATAGCGGAAAGAAAGATCCTCCAGTTCCACCTTGATCCACGAAATACCCAGCCGGTTGGCGATGGGAGCATAGATATCCATGGTTTCCTGGGCTATGGCCCGCTGTTTCAGCTCGGGCTGGAATTCCAGGGTACGCATGTTGTGCAGACGGTCGGCCAGCTTGACCAGGATAACGCGGATGTCGATGGACATGGCCAGCAACATTTTGCGAAAGTTCTCGGCCTGGCTTTCTTCCTTGGTTTTGAAATGGATCTTGCTGATCTTGGTGACGCCATCCACCAGGGTTGCCACCTCTTCGCCGAACATCTCGGTCAATTCCTCGACGCTGGCGAGAGTATCCTCTATGGTATCATGCAGGAAGCCGGTAATAACGCTGGGAACGTCCAGGCGGAGTTGGGCCAGCAGCCCGGCCACCTCCATGGGATGGATAATATACGGCTCACCCGACAGACGGGTCTGCCCCTGATGAACCTTGGCGCAATAGACATAGGCTTTGCGGATGAGGTTCAGGTCTGCCGTCGGATTGTACGCCGCCACCTTATCGAGGATATCGTTAAGCCTGATCATGTGTCGTTAGTCGCCTGAAGAACGTCGGTGAATGGCTGCGGAGGGGGGAAAAAGGGAGGAAACGCATCTGATGACGCGGCTCCTCCCCTCTTGAGCACTTAGTGTGAACGGTGCTGCTTTTTATGCATTTCGTAGCTAACCTTGCCGGCTGCAATCTCCCGGAGCGAGGTCACCACCAGTCGATTATTCTTGGGGTCCACCAGCGGTCTGGCTCCCTTGTAGAGCTGCTTGACCCGCTTTGAAGCCAGCATGACCAACATGAAACGGTTCTCGACTTTATCGAGACAATCTTCAACAGTTACTCTCGCCATATGAATACTCCTTCCTGCCGTGCGTTGAATGGAACAGCATAGTTACCCCATTTATGGTCAAATATCAAACAATTTCGCCACCTGGCCCAGCATGCGAAAGGTTCTGCGGCTTTGCGCCAGCACGATGGCCGATAGTTCTTCCGAGGCATCCTGGACGCGATCGTTGATGATAATATAATCATACCACCGTGCTTCCTTAATTTCATCGGAAGCTCGTTTGATGCGACGCTCAATCACCTCCCTGGCATCGGAGGAGCGACCCTCCAGGCGCCGGCGCAGTTCCTCCATACTGGGAGGAAGAATAAAGACATACACGCCGCCTTCGAACCTCTGCTTCAACGCTTTGGCGCCCTGACAGTCGATATCCAGCAGCAGATCAATACCGTTCTTGCGGGCTTCCTCCAACGTCTTCAGCGCCGTACCGTACAAGTTGCCGTGTACTTCGGCCCACTCCGCAAAGGCGTCTTCCGCCACCATGGCCTGAAACTCCTCGCGCGATACGAAACAGTAATCTTCGCCATCCACCTCACCCGGCCTCGGCAAACGGGTCGTATAGCTGATGGACTCCCGCATGGCGGGAAACCGGTGGCGCAGTTCGCGGCAGAGCGTAGTTTTACCCGCCCCGGAGGGAGCGGAAATGATCATTATCAGACCTTCGCGTTGCATGTAATACCTTTCAAATGTAATTGAAAACCAAACTCGCGAACGCCACGAAGATACAAAAAACAAAGATTCAGAGGAGTCTCTTGCAAAAGTCCTGGAAATCGCCTCCCCCTCCCTTGACGGGAGGGGGCTGGGGGGTGGGTGAAGATGCATCATGCTGATATCATGGCAACTTCCCCCCCACCCTAACCCTCCCCCGCCAAGGGGGAGGGAACATTTACGACTTTTGCAAGAGCCTCATGTATATAAGATTTTGACTCTAACCTTTGTGATCTTCGTGCCTTCGTGTGAGACTGGTTTTGCTTTTTTCTCTTATTCCACGTTCTGCACCTGCTCGCGCATCTTTTCCATTTCGGCCTTGATGCGGATCACCAATGAGGTAATTTCAGCATCGCTGGATTTTGAGCCGATGGTGTTGATTTCGCGATTCATCTCCTGCATCAGAAAATCCAGCTTACGCCCCACCGGCTCATCAGTTGCCAGCGCTTCGTCGAACTGGTCGAAATGACTGGCAAGCCGGACCAGCTCCTCAGTCACATCGCAGCGGTCGGCCATCAACGCCACCTCTTGAGCAAGCCGGGCCGGGTCCATCTCGACACCATCCAGCAACTGGTCCAGGCGCTGTTTCAACTTTTGGCGATACTCCACAACCACCTGGGGCGCCCGTTCCTTGATGTGCCCCACCCACTCCGCAATCTGAGCGCGCCGGGCCGTCAGATCGCTCAACAATGCTTCACCTTCGCGGCAGCGCATGGCGTCAAGGTTTGACACCGCCGTCTGCACAGCGGACATGAGTTGAGGCAGATATTCACTCTCCTCAACTACGGCAACCGTATCCCTGAGCACTCCCTTTTGGGACAGGATCAGGCCCAGGGAAGGCTGATCCTTCAAACCCAGCTCTGCGGATAGATTACGCAGCAACTCGGCATAGCCCTTGGCCAAAGCACTATCAGCCTGGGGCATGGCAACCGCTCCGCCCGTCTCTTCCCACTGGATGTACACATCGATCTTGCCACGTTTGAGAAGGCCGGACAGTGTTTTTTTGACATCGTTTTCCAAAGCCAGGAAACCGCGCGGCATACGCACGGAAATTTCTCCATAGCGATGATTGACGGAGCGGATCTCCACAGTAAAGCGGCCCTGCTTCGCTGAAGCCTCGCCCTTGCCGTATCCCGTCATGCTTTTTATCATATTTTTGATCTCTCCTTGCATACACTCAATGCATTTGACATAACGCACTTAGTAGATGTTGTCCAGCCATTTCAGGTACAGCTTCGCATGACAAGGCAGATACGTGACCACATCACGTTAAAAAGGCTTACCCTGACATGGATAAGCCCTTGATTGTGAGCTAAAAAAAACCAGCAGGATATCAATCGTCGCCCATGACGCCCCATTCCAACCGTGCCGAATAACGCTGGACCTGATCTTCACTCAGCATCACCCCTCCACTAAATAACGTATTCTGCTGTTTCATAAGCCTGCTTATGCACCAGATGAAACTCCTCGAACAACTCTTTCCTGAACGCCGCAAAATTACTGCCGGTTCGTTCCCTCGGCTGCGGCAAGGTAACGTCGAGTATGCGCTGAACCCGGCCGGGATTAGGCGCCATCAACACCACCTTCTGTCCCAGGACGATTGCCTCGTCCAGGTCATGGGTCACAAAGACTATGGTCGTTTTTTTCCCGGCCCAGATCCGCAACAATTCGTCCTGCAGATGAAAGCGGGTAAAAGCATCCAGGGCAGCAAAAGGTTCATCCATGAAGAGCACGCTCGGCTCAACTGCCAGCGCCCGGGCAATGGAAACCCGCTGTTTCATGCCGCCCGAAAGTTCGTGGGGATGTTTGTCCTTCGCCTGCAGCAGACCAACCAGTTCCAGGGCGGCCATAGCCTTGTCCCGTGCCTCGCCAGACAGCACACCGCGGGCCTGCAGGCCGAACAGGACATTTCCCAGCACGGTACGCCAGGGATAAAGGCCGTAATCCTGAAAGATCATGATGTGATCGGGAGCAGGAGCCGTTATTGGTTTTCCATCGATGATGACTGAACCGGAGCTCGGCTTTTCAAATCCAGCCATCAGGTTGATCAGAGTGGTCTTGCCGCATCCGCTGGGTCCCACCAGACAAATGAACTCCCCGGCCTGTATATCCAGGTCAAGGCGGCTTAAGGCTATCTGTTCATCACCCTGGGAAGAAATGAAGCGTTTTTCAACTCCCGCCAGATGTATCTTCGGTGTCCGCTCTCCGCTCATGTCGCAATCCCCCAACGACGGTTGATCAAACCTTCAATCACCTTCATTCCCCGATAAATGATCAGGCCCAGCAGCCCCACCAGCAGCATACCGGCCATGATCTGATCAGTGCGCAGAAAGTTCCTGGCATCCACGATCATGAACCCCAGGCCTGACTGGGCTCCCAGCATCTCACCGGCCACAAGGTGGATCCAGGCCGTTCCAACGGCAATGTGCAAACCGACCATGATGCCCGGAAACGCGGCAGGCACGATCACCCGCAAAAAGGTCATGTCGGGTCTGGTTCCGAAGTTGGCCGCCACCTTGAGATACACCGGCGGCACCGCCCGCACCGCACTGATGGTTGACAATAACACGGGATAAAACGCTGCCAGAAAGATGATGAAGACGGCCGGAACATTGCCGATGCCGAACCAGAGCACCGCCAAAGGGAACCAGGCAATGGGCGAGATAGGGCGCAACACCTGGATCAACGGATCAATGGCCTTGTGGCAGCGGCTGAAGCGCCCCAGAAACAGCCCCAACGGAATAGCAACGATCACTGCCAGCAGATAGGCGCACCCGAACCGGGCCAGACTGATCCCGATATGACTCCAGAGAACGCCGCTGTCCGACAGTTCTTTGATGGCCTTGAGCACATCGGCCGGAGCCGGGAACTGTTCCGGTGGATACTGTCCGGCTGCCAGTTGCCAGATACCGGCAAACACCAGCAGGGATATGAATGGCACGAGCAATTTTTTTAACGATGTAATCATGAATTATTCCTGTTTTAAATCAAAGATGATATCAAGGCGGTGAGGAAAAAGGCGACGAGGCGTACAGATAGTACGTTGAGGAGCCTTTGACGAGCCAACGAAGATAGCGCTTTGATTTGGAATTGGAATTACAACACTTTGCGCGCAAAGCGGTCATCAAGGTACCCCGCCAAATCGACCTTTTGCCTGGCGATCCCGAACTTGATCATATAATCCTGGGTAGCGGCAAAATCAGCCCTGATCGGCGTCAGATTATGGAAACTCAGGCGGTCGCGCGGTGACGTCAGGACTTTTTCGATGATCTCCGGTTTCTGCCCCAGTATCCTGGTGGAGCCTTTGGCAGCCTGGGCCGGATTTGACTCGATGAATTTCGCGGTGCGGATAAAACCGGAGACAAGTTCGTGAACCGCTTCGGGATGGCTGGCAATGACGTTTTCCCGAAGGTTGAGCACGCAGCAAATGTGGTCATGCCAGATGTCCTTGGACAGGGCCAGAATCTTGCCGACCTTTTGAGCTTCGGCCTGTGCGCCGAACGGCTCGGCCACGATAAAGCCGTGAATACGTCCCGTAGCAAGGGCATTAACCATCTCGGGCGGTGCCATATCAATGATTCTGAGATCTCTGGCCGGATCGATGTGTCTTTCGCTCAGCGCCTTGCGCAACAGGATGTTGTGGGTTGAAAACGGGCTGGGAACGGCAATGGTCTTGCCTTTCAGATTTTCGATCCGGTTGATCTCTCCATTGTTCCTGACGGTGATGACGCTGCCGTTACGGTGCCCCAGCAACACAACCTTGACCGGCACCCCTTTCTGCCGCAAGGTCAGGCCGATGGGAGTCAGCAGAAACGCGCCGTCAATGGCACCAGTTTTAAGCGCCTCGGAAATCTCCGGCCATGACGAAAACCTGACCGGCTGGAGGCCGACAGTCTTGAAGCGTTCCCGTTCGGCGGCAATCATCAGCAGATGGTCGGTAATCGGCAAATAACCGATCTTCAGGTTTACCCTCGCTTCTCCGGCATAGGCAAGGCGGGAGATGGGAACTGCAGCCGCAGCCAGGGCAAGACCGGCAGTTTTAAGAAATTCGCGTCTATTCATGGGTGTGTCCCTCCTGATGAAAATGTCCATGGACATGTAAATGTTCATTCTCCGACTGCAGCTGGGAAAGCCGCCGTGAAGCTGGTGGACCGGCCTCATCCCACCCCATACCGGCCCGGCGGCGGTCGAAATCGGCCACGATTCGCGCGGCCAGCTTGACCGGGTCCTGTTCCACCACCATGACAGCCCCCAGCAGGTCACCGGTCCCTTCGTAAAAGAAATGGGAAACCTTGTCCGATCCGGCAACCGGCGGCGCAATGCAGTGATAGGAGTTAAGCCCCAGCAAACGGAATCCGAGCGCCGCGCCGAGCCCCTTTTCGTTTGACCACTCCGGGCTGGAAAAGGCCAGCGGCAGGCTTGTCAACGGTTCGCCCGATGCTCCGGCAACAACTCTGAAGAAGGCCGAGGCACGGGCATTGTCCAGGCATTCTCCCATGTGCCAGACCGGCGGCAGGCCATGCGGACGTAGAGCGGTGCTCAACCCCTCCCCTGCCCCTTCCAGACCTTCCGGCAGACAAAAACCCATCTTGAGCAGAGCAAACGCAGCGCAGCCGTTGGTCAATACCAAAATGTCATGGGCAATCAACTCCTCGGCCACTTTCACGATGGCCTCTTCATAAACCAGCTTCGGATTGTTGCACCCCACCAGATTGACCACTCCCCGGATTCGGCCGTTCTTCAAATGCTCCAGCAGTACATCGGCGCCGCCAAAGGTGCCCAGTATGTTCTCCACGGAAAAACCGACTTCCGCATCCATGCGCGCCTGGGGAATGAAAATCTTGCCTGCCTGACGCTCGCCAAAAGCCTGAATGCCGCGTTTGATAATCCGCTCAGCCAAGGCATCGGCCTGATCCAGGTTGGAATGATGATGATCGAAGGCGATGTGTTCGGCCCCTGGCAGACGGGCCGAATCGTTGGTAGTGATCACACGGGTATGGAAGCAGGCTGCCACATCCATGATGCCGGGAAAAACATCCTGAACATCAGCCACCCACAGGTCCAGCGCGCCGGTAGCCAGGGTCAGTTCGGCGCCCATGGCGTTGGTCAACGGAGTAATGTCGCCGAACTTGGCCAGAGCCGAGTGCCCCGAGCAGCAGATACCGTACAACTTGATGGTTTCCGCACCAACTCCCCGCGCTTCTTCAATCAACTTCGTCCGCCGGGCAGCCTTGACAATGGCTGCCACCAGCACCGGCGAATGCCCGTGGACCGCGATATTAACCGTATCCAGCCTGATAGCGCCCAGATTGGTGCTGATGCGGCTGCGCTTGGGAAGGCCGTAGAGGCAATCCATGGCAATGGATGAGCCGACCACGCTGCTCCAGGCAAAGGCCAGGCCGCAGCGCAACACCTGCCGGGCACTGTTTTCCCAATCGCCGTCGGTGCCGGTTGTGGTGCGATGCAAGGCCTCGAAAACTTCGTGGTAGGCTCCCACCGGCAGGATGTCCAGCTCTTTCCATTTTGCCAGCCGTTCCGGTGGAGCAAGCGCCTCCAGCGTCTTGAAGGGGCCTGGCAGGGTACGGCACAGATCCTCCAGCAGTATCAGGGCAATCTCGCCCGCCAGTTGCTGCGTTGTTTTCAACTCGTCGTAGATCCCGAATGACTTGGCCGTGGCACTCACCTTTTCCGGTCCAAGGATCGGCAATTCCAGCGAGCCGTCGGCAGCACCCTTCAACGCCAGCATGACCTCGCGGCCGCGAGCGCCGTGGGCAGCCACGCCGGCAGCGGTCCAGCGCAGGATGTTGCGGGCCACGATCAGGTGAACATCTGCGCCGCAAACACCGCGCGGGCTTTTTGGTGTAATCCGGCAAGGCCCCATGTGGCAGTTCTTGCAGCAGGCGCCGTTCAGGCCGAAGCTGCAGTGGGGTTTTTGGGCGTCAAAACGGTCAAAAGGGGTTTCGATACCGGCCTGTTCCATGTGCCGGAGCATATGGCGCACCGCCGGGTCCGGCGTCCGGACTATTACCTCGGATTTTGCCGGGAAAGACTGTTTCGCTGTCATGTGTCGCTCTTTCGTGGCGTATTTTACATCAGGAATTCATCAGGACTCTGCAACCAGGCAATTCAAGCAATCACGCAAAGTGCACACACCGCAGCTATGAAACATATGGACCGGAATGTTCTTTGTTTTTGCAACATTCATAACCTGAATCCGCGCCTGGTGAGAGATTTTGTTGGTAAACATAACAACAGCATCGGCATGTTTTATTTTGGAGGGCAGATTCACCTCGGACTGGCTGTAAATGCTCAGGTCAATTCCGGCCTCTTGCGCTGCCTTGCGATAATGACGGTCAAGCCTGTCCATACCGCCTATGAGGGAGATCTTCATAGTTTCCTCCACATCAATCATAAATTGATCCGCTACATCCTGGATCAACACACCAAATCTATTGAATCTGTAGTTTTTATGTACATCAAAATAGACTCCTGGAAGCTGTTTGTCAATTACAAAAATATATTATCTATAAATTTTATATTTTTATATTATCAAAACAAGTTTTGTTGAGTGGGTTTGCAATGAATTACGATAAGGAATTAGCGATGATTACGTGATAGCGGGAGATATCTTGGAGCAGCGTGGCGCTGGAAGAGGCAAAAAGAATCACTGACGGAACAGGCAGCGCACTACGAAAAAAAGGGCTTACCCGGATTTGGATAAGCCCTTGAATTTGTGGTCGGGGAGACTGGATTCGAACCAGCGACCCCCTGCTCCCAAGGCAGGTGCGCTGCCAGACTGCGCTACTCCCCGACAAAGAATAACTATGTATCATCTCACAGCCGTGGTTGCAAGCTTTTTCTACATCATCCGGGCAACGCATTCCATCTCGCCACCGGGACTGTTTTGCAGAAAACTCAGTTCCTGGTCAAGTTGATCAACCTTATATGGCTTGGTCACGGAGGTGCAAAAACCGTACTGCCGGTAATTGGACATGACCGGATCATAGGAATAGCCGCTGGATACTATCAGTTTTGCGGATGAATCGAAGTTCAGAATCTGTTGGGCCGCCTCTACGCCACCCATGCCATCGGGAACGGTCAGGTCCAGAATTACAACAAAAAATGGCACACCCGTCTCATGCGCTACTTTGTACAAGCTCACCGCTTCTTCCCCATCGGCGCAGCTGGTCACCTTATATCCGAGAAACTCCAGGCTTTCCCGGGCAAACTCCCTGATCACTTCTTCATCGTCCATGACCAGTATTCTGCCGCGCTCCTGACCTCCGGCCATCAATTTACGGGAAGTGGTTTCAGACTCTACCGGCATCTCACCGGTGGAGGGAAGACAAACCATGAATGTTGTTCCCTTGCCCGGTTCCGAATCCAGCGTAATCACACCGCCATGTTTCTGAATGATAGAATGCACCGACGCCAAGCCAAGACCCGTGCCGGTCGGTTTGGTGGTAAAATAGGGATCGAAGATTTTCGGCAGGATCGACTTTGGTATTCCCTCGCCCTGGTCGATGAATGAAATTTTGACAAAATCGGACTTGGGGGCCGTGGCTCTGCTGGAAGTGGACATAACGACATTCTCGGCGCGGACCGTAATCGTTCCTCCACCCGGCATAGCCTGCACCGCATTGATGATGATATTGTTGAACGCCTGGCTGATTTGGCCCTCATCGACCTTGAGGGCATGTACCGATTCCGGAATATCCACCACACTGTGAACGTTCGTACCGTTCAGTGACAGCGCCAGGGATTCCTCCACCAGTCGGGGCACTGAAACAGGCCGTTTCACCGGCTCGCCGCCGCGCGCGAACGTCAATAACTGGTTGGCCATGGCCGCAGCGCGATGCGAAGCATTTTCAGCATGTTGCAGTGCAGAAAATGATTTGTGCGACTCGTCCAGAAACATGCGCGCAAACGAAATATAACCGATAACACCGGTCAGTATATTATTGAAATTGTGGGCAATGCCTCCTGCCAGCACCCCCAGCGACTCCAGCTTCTGGGTCTTTATCAGTTGTTCCTGGAACAGTTCCCGCTCGGTAATATCGACCATGATGACCAGACTGCGTTCCTGGGAAGCTTGATATTTAAAAAGCACATGCCGGACCGTGCCGTCCTTACAGGTCACTCGCGCTTCGAAAGAAGGACTTTCCGCATCACTTCCCGTCCAGTCCATCGCCTTGTGCCGCAGGACGGCTATCTGCCTGCGATAGTCCGGGTCAGGAAAGATATGGTCGTGCCAATCCTTAACCAGGACGAACTCATCACGGCCATAGCCGAAACGCTCGCAGACATAATTGTTGACGTACTCCACCCTGCCATCAGGCAAAGACCAGGCTACTCCCACCGGCATGGCGTCCATCAACCTGCGCAAATACTGCTCGCTGTTGCGTACCGCCTGTTCCGCCTGAGTTCGTTCGGCAACTTCCTGCCTGAGCGCGACATTCATGGCTGCCAGTTTTTCCCCAGTCTGGGCTTCAATCTGTATCGCAGCAACAAGTTCCTGATTGAGGCGTCTATTTTCCTCTTCGCGCTCCTGCAGCGTACGGGCCAGCGCATTAATAGCCAGTGCCGCGCGCCCTGGTTCGTCATCCGACTCCACATTGATCATGGTGGCGAAATCACCGGTCTGCATCCGCGCTACCCCGCGCATCAGGGAATTGAACGAACGGGTTACCTTGCGCAGTACCAGATTACAGAAACAGGTAACCAGCAACCAGAAACCGAGCGCTACGCCACAGGTGATCATCACCATCCGGTGCATGCTGGCGGAAAGGTCGGCGGTTCCGCGCTCCAGACGCACCGTGCCGATGATATCCGGCATGCTGTCCTCGGCTCCGTTCAAGGCAGAGTCCACGGATACCCCCAAGGAACTGGCGTGCACCACCACAGTTTCGATGATCGGTTTCGACGTGTCGGAAGAATGGGTATGGAGTTCGGCAAGTACCCCGCCATCGGCCGCGGTGATAACCACGGAACGGAACTGGGGCAAAAAGGCGGCTTCCCCTGCAAACCGTTGCAACGCCTCACGATCTCCGGCATATAACGACAAACGGATGGTTTCAGCCAGGCTTCCGGCCTGCAAGCGAAGCTTTTCAGCCGCACTATGCCGTAAATCGCGAATTTGACTAACCACGTACAGAACACTGAAGGTAAGGGTAACAACAGCAGTCAGCAGGGTAAAAATCAACAGAAGCTTGTAGCGGAAGCTGAAACAAAATTTCAAACAACGCGCGTTTACCGGCATGTCCAGCTCCTTACATCAACGAAAAATTTCTCAAAACAGAACTGTCCGGGTTAAGACGCTTCAGTACATCTTGATTGGCCTTGATCGACGTCCCACGAGGAAACATCAGGGACATATCGGCGTTCCTGCCCTTGATAATCTCCCGCGACATATCGCAGGCCTGATGCCCCAGTTCGACGCGATTGATCTCAACCACCACACCGGCACCCAGCCCAAGATAACTTCCAGAGAATGAGACAACCGGAACCGACTGGCTCTGGCCGAAACGGAAATACGCCTCACTGGTTTCGCGGCTGACAGCAGTGGTATCGGGCAGCATCCAGAGCGCATCCACCTTGCCGTACAGGCTTGAAAGCTGGGGCACCGTATCGCGGGAGGATGCAACCTCGCGGATCACCAGCGTGACACCGGCTTTTTCGGCGGCCAGACGGGCCAAGCGTAGATACCAGCCGCTCTTTCCCGGATTGTGGATTACTCCTACCCGAGGCGTTTTCAGGTTCTTGAATACTCCCATATACTGTTCAGGAGGAGCAAACATATTGATCCCGGTCAGATTAGGCTGGGAAAGAGCCTGTTTGTGAACCCCCAAAGACATCAGGGAAATGACCGGCGTCCGGTTTATCTTGCCGACCGCCTTGAGCGCCGCATCACCCACGGTCACGATCAGGCGCGGATGTTCCTCGCGCACGATGCGGATGACATCCACCTCGGCGTAATCGGACATTACCAGCAGTCGATGCGACGTAGTGCATGCGCTGCGGAAGCCTTTCAGCACCTCGTCGGTAGCCGGATCGTGGCGGCTTGCCAGGACCAGCAAATCATAGGCATCCGATAGAGTGGGAAACAGGGTCGCCACGGCGAGTATGAGAGCGAACAGTATACTCAAAACCGTACCCTCATGCCACCCTCGAACCAGCGGCCGGGTGTCGGGATAAGCTCCGTACGGGTTTGGGAACCGTTGAAAAGATTATGTCCTGAAAAGAATATTTCTAACGACCTGTCCTCGCGTTTCAGAAGCGTGGCGCCCAAATGCAGGTCCCAGATTAGTCCCCCATAATGGCCGTCGTTTGATGGTCCCATATTCCAGTATATGTGTCTGCCGGTCAGCACGCCGCGAAAGGGCTGATTGTCGTAACGCAACGCCAGTTGCACGGTGTGACGGGCAGCCCCATACGCTTGGGTATCGGTACTCGTTTCTTTTGTATCAGTAAAGGTATATCCAGCACCAATAGAGGTGTTGTACACGGGAGTCGTGCGAATCTCATATTCCGTTCCCAAAGCAATGCGTCGTGCATGAGCATAGCCTATATTCCAGGTTTCGTTGCGGAACAGAGTCAGTTTTTGCCATAGGTAGGGAACAATACTGGTTTCGATGCCGATCTGGGATGTCCAGATCTTTTCTGCCGGAACGGTTTGGATAGCTAATGCCCAGAGACTAAAACCGCGCCCCGTATACCCGCGCAGAAGGGTTTTTTCACCTAGCGGATAGGTAATTCCCAAAGAAGGACTGACTTGATCGGAAGTTACATTAGGTCGATCAAAACGGATGCCGGGAATTATAGTCAGATCGCCCAATGAAATGGTGTCGTTCAGATAAACACCCCATCGATCCGTTGAACGCGAAATTCCACTTCCCGAATCAGACTGAGTACCAGTTGTGGAGATTTCAACATGTTCAAAATCGCCCCCCAGCACCACAAGATTTCTGTTCACTCGCCAGACTAGTTTCGAGCTAACCCCATATACCTTTTCACGTGTTACTAGGGGTGGCGACCCTAACCAAGGTAAACCGTCGCTGATATCAGTATCAACCGTATCAAAGGCGCGATAGGCGTGTCGGCCGAGCACTTCTAGCTGCAGATTTTCTGTAAGCTTACGTCGCATGCCGAGCGAAGCATATAGATAAGTAGTTTTTTGATCTTCCCTCAGATCCCAATAGCCAGGCACATATAGATTAGTACGGTTGGCATGGCTATGACTGAAAGTACCCCATACCTGTCCTTCACCAGGAAGATCATAGGTGAACTTGACATAAGCATCGTTTGAATTTGTAGAAATATGGGAGGGGATATTTCTAAATCCCAGATACCCGCCAGATAGATAATACCCAAGCCGGTCAACTTTTCCGCTCAGTTCGACCCCAGTATCTGCCGTAGTTCCCTCGCCAATGGAAGTGGTTACAACACCATTTAATTTACGTTGCTCCGGTATCTTAGTAATAACGTTAATCACACCGCCTAAGGCCTGTCCCCAAGATGACGAGGCAGCTCCTTTGACGATCTCAACCCGTTCAATAATGCGAGCCGGTACCATGCCCACATCAGACACATTTTCTCCCAACGTATTAAGCGGAATGCCATCAACCATCACCAATGCATGAAAACTATTCGAACCTTGAATATAGATTTGAGTATACCCTCCGGCACCGCCATAATTCCAAGTTTGGATACCGGATACGGTTGACAGCACATCGGCCAGGGTATGGGCATTCAAAGCCTCTATCTCGGGTCGGGAAATAATAGTAATATTTTCGGCAGTTTGCGAGAGAGGCTTAGGGACACGAGTAGCTGTAGCGGATTGTTCTTGCCAAGCATTGAACAGACCGACGGTATCTTCTCCTTCTTCGGTCCGGGCACAGGGAGGCGCTACCAAATGCAACAGACAATGCACTAGCAAAATAAAGAGGGAAATATGTGGTATTTTAATGAAAGTCATGGCAGTATTGTCGCACGCGACAATAGCAGAATTAAAAACCAATTGTCCAGATGGATTGGACACATACACAAAAAAAGGAGGTGAAATTTATGTCAAAGCAGAAAGAGCAGAATGATCTGAAGGTTCTGGCTAAGGGACAAGAACCAAATACTGATCCTTCATGCGTATGCGTATCAGGACCAACGAAAATCAAGTAACCAAGCTTGAATGGACGAGGGGAAGAGTTTTTTCTCCCCCTTGTCTATTCCCACAAAAAACAACAAATTTATGCAATTATCACGCTATATCACAACCTTTTCCTGCCCGGACAAACCGGGAAGAATACTACTGTTGGCTACTCGCAGCTGTGCAATTCTTGAGCTGTCCGAAGGTATGTGGGCAACGGTTCGTGACGGCGGCGAGTTAACGGAAAAAAATCGCGAAATTTTGATTGAGCTGGGAGTGTTAGTTCTGGACCGGGATATTGAGCGTGACGAAATACTCGAAACGTTCAATCGCGCCAATGCCAGGAAACGCCCCTTTACCGCCTTGGTTACCCTTACCCTGGAATGCAACCTGGCCTGCCCCTACTGTTTCGAAGATCCCTTCCGGGGGCATTACGTGATGAGCGACACTACGGCAAAGGAACTTGTCACTTTTCTCATCAGGAAGATGGCTGACGGACTGGATGTAAAAGTTGATTTCTACGGTGGTGAGGCTCTGCTGGCATTACCGCAATTGAAGGAAATTGCCGGATGCCTGCATAAGGCAGCACAAACGAATAGTGTCAGCTTCAGTTTCGGCATTATCACTAACGGTACATTGCTGAGTCGCGCAGTTGTCCAGGAATTGATTCCGCTGGGACTGAATAACGCCAGACTTACCCTGGATGGCCCACCCGATATCCACAACCGGCAACGTCGCTTTGTCTCCGGCGCGGGAAGCTTTGATGTTATCCTTGGCAACATCAAGGACACCTGTGAACTGCTGCCACTTGAATTAGGCAGCAATTATACTCGCGAAAACTATCATCGTTTCCCGGAAATGCTCGACATACTGTTGCAAACGGGAATCAGGCCAGATGCTCTCGCGGCAGTTGGTTTTTTTCCGGTTTTCCCCAAAGCTGATGGAAGCAAAAGCAGCGAATGCACAACGGTATGTGCTGGCTGCGACGAACCCTGGATGATCGAGGCTGGACTTTTCCTACGGGAAGAGGCTATACGGCGCGGCTTCCCGGTGCCAAAACTGAGAACAAACGCCTGCATGGTGGAATTTGAAAACGATGTGGTAGTTAACTACGATGGCAGTCTGTATAAGTGTCCGGCTTTCATGGGGAATGAGGAATTACGGATTGGTTCATTGGCCGAAGGTATCAAGGATTACCGCGAATCCCATAACCTGGATGTATGGAAGACCGACGAATGTCTGGACTGCGCCTATCTGCCGCTCTGTTTCGGCGGCTGTCGCTTTTTGCGGCGGTTGAAGACAGGAGCCATTGACGGCGTGGACTGCCGCAAAGCACTACTGGATGCATCGCTGGAGAGTATTATCAGACAGGACCTGAGATTAGATCAAAATCAATCTGAGTAAAAAATATATTTATACATACACTGCCAAACGCCCTTTAAATCTCCCCCCAAGAAAACACTGTGTTTTTTTAATCTCCGAAGTTGATTGTAACATCATAAGCCGGACTCAGCATAAATGACAACTGCGGTATCCGTTGACGGGAATTGTTCCGCCTCCCGGCTTATAAGCCGATACGTTTGTGAAGAAAAAATCGCCAGTACGCTCACAATCTCAAACAGGGCCAGTACAAACAAAGTCCCTTGGGCAGTAATCAGTTTTGTAACCGCCGTGCCGAAAAAAACCGAGAATAGTGTCATGGGTCTGTTGAGCATATCAAAAAAAGAAAAAACTTTTCCCCGGTTCTCGTCCTCAACAGACTTTTGCAAAATGGTCGTCAAAGTGACTGCTGACGCTGCACCAATAATGCCCAACAAGAAAGAAATCAGTATGGAGAATGCAAAAAACGTATTCAATGTAAAAAAGGTAAGAACGATACCGTCAAATAGCAAAACCCTGAGAAATAGCTTAAATTGATTGGAATAGCGTTTAATCAGAAGTCCCATAAAAAGACTGCCAACAATCGAACCAATACAGAGGCTCGACATTATTCCTCCCCAGGCGAGTTCAGCCTTTCCCTCCATTTTCAATGTTTCGCGGACAAACAAATAAATAAGCATGCCTTGCATACCGAACATGAAAGAAAGGGACATCTCCAATGTCAGTAACAACTTGAGAGATATATTTCCCCGAATAAGGGCAAAACCTGCTTTGACGTCTGTCGTAAATTGATAAAATATCTGCATATAGCGAGTAGCATTCGTTGTTTTCGTTCCCTCCTCTACTCGTTTAATGTGGCCCTCCTGCTGACGCATCCCAGTAATGATTCCAGCTGAAATAAAAAATGTAGCCGCATCAATTAAGAAGGATGTCGTAGTGCCCCAAAAAGCAACAATTACTGCACCAAGAGAGTAACCCGCTATTCCAACAAAGCTGCTGGTAAATGACTTGAAAGAATTCAAAAGCGGAATATCTTCCTGAACAACAAGATTTGGTTCAAATGCCTTTTGAGCAGGTGTCCTAAACACGTAGAAACATGACACGACAAACGAAACGATATATATTGCACTTAGGTTATTGATAAATAAAAGTCCAATAATGGCAATGCCATTGCACAAATCGGATATTACCATTACCCGGCGACGGGAAACCCGATCCACAAGAACACCAGCCAAAGGTCCCAATAATACGAACGGGAGTACTTGTGCCGTGGTAAGAAAACCGAGATCTGCAACATTCCCCCCCGACAGTTCGTAAACTTTTTTAAGCAATGCAAAATACGTGAATCTATTGCCCAAAGAAGATATTGAATCCGCTATAACCAGCTTTAATATCAAAGGATTCTGCAGCACAGCCTTATATTCGGAAATCGTTTGAACATGAAAGAACAAAAACAACGCCTTGAGCGTCAATGTTAAAATTTGAATCTTTTTTTTAATTGTATCAACCATAAATATGTGGTGTCTTAATGAATTTCATGGCATAGTTTCGTTACGCGACAATAGCAGTTTCAAAAAACGTTTGTCCAGTCTTTGGACAAAAAAAACTTAAAAAAAGGAGGGGATTTTCATGTCCAAGAAACAGATGAAACACGATGACCTGAAAGTATTGACCGAGGGCCAGGCATTGGAGGCAGTTCAGGAATGTTGCTCAACAACAGCTTCCGCAAGAATTAGGTGAATATTTGGCGGAGAGAAACAACAACTCTCCGCCAAACTTTTATCAAGGAATAGGCATGGAACTATCACGACATCTACAAACCTTCCCTTATCCGGATAAATCAGAGTACATCCTACTATTAGCCACCCGGCGTTGCGCCGTGCTGGAGTTATCCGAAAACAAATGGGCAACCATTCGTGATGGTGGGGAGTTATCTGAGGGAGAACAAGAAACCCTGCTGCGGCTGGGAGTGCTGACACCGGACCGGGCCGCGGAACGGGATGAGATGCTGAATCTCTTCGAACGTATCAATCGCGACAGCCGCCATCTGGCTGTGGTGGCAGTTCTGACCATGAATTGCAATCTGGCCTGCCCTTACTGCTTCGAAGATCCCTTCCGGGGACACTTCACCATGAGTAACGACACTGCCAAGCTGCTGATTCAGCGTCTAACCGAACGCATGGCAAGCGGGCTGGATGTAACCGTGGACTTTTACGGTGGTGAAGCGTTGATGACTTTGCGGCTATTGAAACGCATTGCTACCAAATTGAAGCAGGCCGGACAAAAACATAACGTAGCCTTTCGCTTCAACATTTTCACCAACGGAACCCTGTTGACGCGTCCGGTGGTCGAAGAATTGCTTCCGTTGGGGTTGGCCGCGGTACGCATTACGGTTGACGGTCCCGCTGACATTCACGACCGGCAACGCCCCTTTGTCACCGGACAGGGGAGCTTCCGGACCATCCTGGATAATATCAGGGCTGTTCACGAAATACTCCCCATCGACCTGGGAGGCAACTACACCCGCGATAACTACCGCCGTTTTCCGGAATTGCTGGATCAATTGCTGGCCGAAGGTATCGCCCCCGCAAAATTCAAGGCAGTGGCTTTTTCGCCGGTCGTACCCAAGGCGGACGGCAGCGTTGCCGGTGACAGAGGCTCTACCTGCACCTGCAGCAGTGAACCGTGGATGATCGAGGCCGGGCTACTTCTGCGTGAGGAGATCATCCGGCGCGGCTTTCCCACCCCCAAGCTCAAAACCAGCGCCTGCATGATCGAGTTTGAAAACGATCTGGTGGTGAACTACGATGGCAATCTGTACAAATGCCCGATGTTCATGGGGAATGAGGAATTACGGGTCGGTTCATTGACCGAGGGAGTGAAAGATTACCGCGAATCCCACAACCTGGATGTATGGAAGAACGACGAATGTCTGGACTGCGCCTACCTGCCGCTCTGCTTCGGCGGCTGCCGTTTCCTGCGGCGGCTAAAGACAGGGGCCATTGACGGCGTGGATTGCCGAAAAGCACTGCTGGATGCATCGCTGGAGAGGATTGTCAGGCAGGACTTGGAACTAGATCAAAACTGATTGTATATTGACTCCGCTTACTTCCCTCCCCTGCCCCGCTCCATCGATTCCCGCCATTCCTGCACAACTCCTGCGTAGGTCAAGCTGTAATCCCCCAAAGCTTTGGCAATTGCGTCCTCAATGGTAAGCCCCTCTCCCAGGGCGGTGAGAATTGCGGTAACCCGATACCAGCCATAAGTGGTCACCAGGTAGTTGACCAGCGAATAGCTCTGCTGATAGGCCAGGTTTGCGTCTTTGGCGGCAAGACCGATGAAACCGCTCTCCAGTTTTTTAAAATCCAGGCATTTGTGTAAACGGACAGCCCGGTCGAGCCCGGTCATGGGGGGACTGAACTGTTTCCTGCCGAACATCTCCGCGATCCCCTCATTCAGCCAAAGAGGACAGTTGCCGCGGGTCAGTTCGCGAACAACCACATGGGCGTATTCGTGATACAGCACGGCCTGCAGAGGAGGCGTCAATTCATGCAGCGAGCCGAAGGGAAGCCTGATGGCTCCGTCATACGCGCCACCTGACCAGTCCGGCGCGGCAGTGACTGTGGAGTAATCGGCGCGGGTGTAGATGGATACTGGAACACGCGCCGTGGGAAAATGGCCCAATTCGGCCCCAACCTGGTTGGCGGCATTCTCCAGCTGATCCAGTACAGCCAGGGCAAAGACCGTATCCACGCCGTTATCGTAGGTCAGGTCGAAACGCGAACTGTGGCCCCGCGCCATCAGTTCTTCCACTGCCATTTCCCGCCGGGCATGTTCCAGAGCTGCCGTAATCTCCTTGTGACCGGGAGACAGCTTCAGCGCCTGTTGCCACACATCCACCCCCTGATCACGATTATCCGTATCATACAGCACATGCCCCAGGACATAGAGCAGCTCGATGTTGTCCGGTTGTATCTGCCGGGCCTGCTCCAGTTCATAGCGGGCGATATCGTATTTTTTGAGCTGATAGTTGCAGATGCCGCGCAAAAACATGAAGCGTGGATCGTCGGGGTACAATTCGGCGCCCTTGGCAAAGATTTCATCGGCCTGCTCGAATTGTTTCTTCTGGAGGAGCTGGCTGCCAAAGGCAAGGTATCCTTCGGCCAGACTACGTTTGAGGGATTGATCGAGCGGAAAAAGGTGATAGGCGCGTTGCAGGTGCTCCAGCCCCTTTTCGTACTCTCCTTTTTCGATCAGTTTCCGGGCATTGTTGGCATTGACAAGCGGATCGCTATCGCCCCAGCCGGGAAGGGGCTGGCAGCAGAGGCAGACCAGAAGCGGAATGATGGTACGTAATATTTTTTTCATGGCACCGGAACCGGTATTGAAGTAGGGATATTAAGCTCCCCCTCCCTTGGCGGGAGGGGGCTGGGGGGGGTGGGGGAAGTCACTTTTATGCAATACTGCCTGATAACTTCAAGTACACCTTCTATGTTTTCAAAAACTTTATTGTCCCAAAATCATAGTGCGGGTGCTGTTGTTGCGAAGATTACGTACCCTGCTTTGCAAGTGATGGCTATGTTTCATGGCAACTTCACCCACCCCCCGCCCCCCTCCCGTCTGTATAGACTGGGGAGATAGGTAACAGTTGT